>SDBS01000211.1_pt1 | contig 51643 bp, 52 predicted proteins | sample 2277091 | NCBI WGS metagenome assembly SDBS01 (sample SAMN10404972, study PRJNA504765) | marine sediment metagenome | isolation source: marine sediment core GS10_PC15, 163 cmbsf | place: Arctic Ocean: Southern Knipovich Ridge | collected 2010 | reverse complement strand
GAACCCGGCCAGCAGCAAACAACAAACCAGGAATATTGAATATCTCGCCCAACGCATGCTTTTCCCCCCGTGCGGTTGTCCAACGTCGTGATGGACATTATATTTATCGGCGGGGGCGAGTGTCAAGGCCAATAAACTGTCGGGGCATCTATCGTGTTGGCGGTCAAGTTCTTAGCGGCATGAAAATAATTGTCGACATGGCCCCTCGGGCCATTTGGCCCGTGAGTCGTGGATTCCGGACGCTGCCCGTCGAATGGAATCAAATATTTTACTTGCTTTTACCGAATAAATGGTTAGTATATTTGACCTTTCGCGATCGCAGTTAGCGATTGCGCGGGGTAACGAGAGGATAAGGCAATGGCGAAAGTTTGTGCACTTACGGGGACGCGGACGAGATCAGGAAACCGGGTGTCGCATGCGCATAACAAGACCAAACGGCGCTTCAAACCCAACCTGATCACCAAGCGGATATGGGACCCGAAGAAAAAGCGTTATGTCAAGATGCGCATCACTACCCGCGCGCTCAAGACGCTGGATAAGAAGCAACTGCTCAAGTAGGCTGCGGGCGCCGGTATCCCGGCGCGGCTGCCTCAGGAAATGGAAACCGGAACCGGTCGCCAGGCCGGTTTTTTTATTGTGGCCCCATGCGAATCCCAGTCTCCACTGCTCAAGAAAACACTTACCCGGTCCGGCCTTTTCCACTAAAATAAACCGTATTTGACTGGCGGGTTGAATGCCGCCTCCGCTTTGGTGTACTGGATATGGAGGCGTGGAGCATGGACACCCTGGTGGTGGAATTGACTGAAGTACCGGTAGTTGCGCGGACCGTCGATGAGGACGCCGACCTGTTGGCCGCGTGTGCCCGAGGGAGGACGCGCGCATTCCGCGGTCTGGTCGAGAAATACAAGCGGCGGGCGTACTATGTGGCGTTGGGACTGGTTGGCTCCTCGGATGACGCCTGGGACCTGTCCCAGGAGGCATTTATCCGTATTTGGAAGGGCCGCAAGAGCTTTGATCCGTCCCGACCGTTCTGGCCCTGGTTTTACGCCATTTTGGCCAATTTGTGCAAGAACTGCCTGCGCGACCGCGAGGTGCGCACCCGCCACGCCGAGGGGATCCGCCGGATGGAGGAAGGCCGCCGGGATGCGGCCGGTAATCCGGAAGCCATCCTGCAGGAAACCGAAACCCAAAAAGAGGTCTGGGCGGCCATCGGTAGGCTGCCCTTTAAGTTTCGGGAGATTATCGTCCTGAGACATTTTCAAGATATGGCCTACGAGGACATCGCCCGGCAAATCGGCATTCCCGAGGGCAGCGTGATGTCCCGGCTGTATTATGCACGCAAGAAATTGCGGGAAATCCTGGAGGACCCCGAGGCAAGGGGTAAAAAGTGATGTCTGCAAACGATAAACTGGCGCGCGATGCGACCCGTTATCTGGACGGATTGATGAGTCCGGGGGAAAAACGGGATTTTGAACAATTGCTCGATGAAAATCCCGAGTTAAGGGCAGAACTCGCCGCACAACACAAGTTAAAGGAGGTGGCCGACGGGATGAGTTTGACACAACTGCCTGATGAAATCTGGGACGGATACTGGAAAGGCGTCTACCGTCAGATCGAACGCGGTGCGGGGTGGTTCTTCCTTTCCGCGGGACTGATAATCCTGCTCTCATTCGGCGCCTATCATTTTATCGCCGATTTCCTTTTAGATTCATCAGTGTCGATTTTTGCTCGTGTGGGCATATCGGTCGCGATTTTTGGTTCGATAATTATGCTGGTCTCTATCGGACGGGAGCGGTATTTTGGCCGTCAGAATGAGCGATACGAAAAGGAGGTCGAACGATGATTATCACCACCTGTGATGAGATTGCCGGCAAAAAAATCGTCTGTGTCTTAGGAATGGTGCGGGGTAATACCGTTCGTTGCCGTCATTTGGGCCGGGATATTATGGCTTTTTTCCGCGGCGCGATCGGCGGTGAGATCGCTGAATACACTAAAATGCTGGCCGAATCACGCGAACAGTCACTGGATCGGATGCTTGGTGAGGCACAACAATTGGGTGCCAATGCCGTTATCACACTGCGGTTCGCCACCTCGACGGTCATGACCGCGGCGGCGGAGTTGCTGGCCTATGGGACAGCAGTGGTTATTGAGGACGAGTAATGTTCGGAGGTGAACGATGATCACCGTAGTCGAAAAAGAAGACGTATCCCCTCGTTGCCCGCATTGCAAAAAGGACATCACCAATCTGTGGTTTCAGGAGTTGAAGAAAGACCTGGGGAAACGTTGCGTATATTTCTGCCCCGAATGCCGGTCATGTCTCGGCATATCGCATCGTAAAGGTTTGACCATGGGGCTGTGAACCATTACAACCCAAAACGGCCGGACATTCGGTGAAATACCATGATATTTGATTATACCCTTCGTTGCGGTTTGTGCGACAAAGAATACGACGCCTCGGTCGTCCAACGGCTCTGCGAGTGCGGCCGACCGCTGTTGGCGAAGTATGATTTGTCCGGTACTCACCGTACTCTCGGTGCCCCACAGCTTGCTGTGGGATCGCAACAATCCAGCACATTAGTCGATACAACACTCACCGCGCCTTTAAACGATTCAATCTGGCGCTATCGCCCAATACTCCCGGTGAAGGAGATTAAAAATATCATCTCCCTCGGCGAAGGGCAAACACCGCTCTTACCGGCGCGACGGTTGGGCGAACATGTTGGGTGCCATAATCTGTTTATCAAAGACGAAGCGGTCAACCCCTCCGGTTCATTTAAAGTCCGGGGGATGAGCGCGGCGATTTCCAAAGCGGTCGAGTACGGGATCGATAAATTCTGTGTGCCCACCGCCGGCAACGCCGGGGGCGCGGCCGCGGCCTATGCCGCAGCGGCCGGGTGTAAAATTCGCGTGTATATGCCCGCCGATTCGGGTGATGCCTTTATCGACGAATGTAAAACCTGCGGCGCCGAGGTGACGACGCTCGACGGTACAATTGTCGATGCCGGGGCGAAAATGCGTGAGGAATGCGACCCCGAGGAATGGTTTGATCTTTCCACGCTTAAAGAACCGTATCGGCTCGAGGGCAAAAAGACAATGGGGCTGGAATTATACGAACAATTTAATGGCAACCTACCTGATGTGATTATTTATCCCACCGGCGGCGGCACCGGTTTGATCGGCATGTGGAAAGCGTTTAACGAACTCGAGGAACTGGGTTTGATCGATTCTTTCCGCCCGCGGCTGGTTTCGGTGCAGGCCGAGGGCTGCGCGCCGATTCCCAAGGCATTCGCCGAAGGCAAAGAGTTCGCCGATCCCTGGCCCGATCCCCACACCGCTGCGCTGGGCTTACGCGTCCCGCAGGCCGTGGGCGACTTCTTAATCCTCCGCGCGATCCGCGAAACAGGCGGCGAGGCAGTTGCGGTCTCCGAAAACGACTGGCGCGAAGGCGTCAAACTCCTCGGCCGCTATACCGGTATCTTCGCCTGTCCCGAGGGCGGTGCAGTGCTCGCGTGTTTAATCCGGCTGCTCAGCGATAAAAAGATCGATCCCTCAGAGGGCGTCGTTTTATTTAATACCGGGACGGGGTTTAAGTATTTGCATGTGTTGTAGGAGTAGGTCAAGCGCCCTGGCGCTTGACATGTTGATTACTCGCCATAATCTCCCATTAAACTGTCGGGCTCTTTCGCTCCCCAATCGGATTGATACACACCGGCGCGGGCGTATTCGTGAATGGAAGAATACAAATAATCAAATGGATTTGCAGTCAAACCATGCTTCACCGGATTATAGTGAATATAATCAACGTGATTGTTAAAATCGTTTTCATCTCGAATAATATGATCCCAGAATCGGAGTTGCCAAACTCGACCAGCGATCCCAGAAAATTTCCGGTAGTTCATCGAAAACGATTGTTTAACTCGTTGCATTATGCCGGATAGATCGTTACGGCCGACTTCTATTAATAAATGAAAATGATCTGGCATTATGACGTGTGCAATCATTCCGAAAGAAACCCTGTCTTGAGTATTCAATATGGCTTTCAACAAAAGCTCAGCATGTTCGATCAGTATTGGGCGTCGTTGGTACGTGACACTAGTAACGAAACAAAAGTCGCCATCGCGGTGATATCGCCGGAGTTTAGACATGGCACACAAAAAGTGTCAAGCGCCAGGGCGCTTGACCTACACACCCCCTAAATTGGAGAAATTTCCGATATCCACCTTTTCGATTTTGAATCCCAATCCCACCGAAGAATGGGATTCATATATCGATCGTCACTTAGAGCCAGTTCATTTTCCTCGAAATTTACAGCCCAAGTCTTAACAGTAATTGTTGCCTTCGTTTTTGCCGGGTCTGGTTCAGGCATTCTATTATACTCAAATAATCTGCGAAAAGATAAATGACCATGGAATGTAGGGGCGTACGGCCCGCCTGCTTGTATCTGCCATGCGCGCTTCCCCGTGTAATGGGTATTGGGTGGCAGTTCTAAGACAATTCCGTTGATCTCAACGGTAGCTTTCACACGGACTTTGGCGTGGACCATGCCAAAATTCGTTATTGTCGTACGAAAGAAGAAATTCGTTTCATCGGCACATCCAAATGATACTACAGGACGTTTTCTCAACTCGACCTCTTCGCGATGTAGCTCCGTTGCGTATTGGTTTGCTGTGGCCATTTCATTTGTGGCCTCGGCCAAAAACCTTGTCCATCTTGTGTATCGTGCAATGAAAATGAGTGTGCATATAAGCGCGAGTGCGTTTATGCCAACCCACCATGGTTTAGCCAAGATATCGAGAAGTGCAGCCATACAAATAACCTCCTCCGATGATTTGTATCACTATAACGTCAAAACGATACAAAATCGGATTTTAAATGTCAAATATATAATGAAATGAGTAGGTCAAGCGCCCTGGCGCTTGACACATTTGGCGGCCAAAGCCGGGTTGCAGCAAGATTTTTCAACCCCGAGTTGGCTGGGGCACCTTTCCCAATACGCCGATATAGGAATAAAGGGCCGGTTCGTGTAATTGGTCCGGGGGAGAGGTATGTCCGAAGTGGGAAAATCATCGGCGCCCGAGATTTCGGTTGTCGTGCCGATGTACAATGAAGCCGACAACCTGCCCGGCGTGCTGTTGCGCATTGTCGAGGTGCTGGCCCCGTTGGGGCGGTCGTTTGAGATTGTCGCTGTTGATGACGGTTCCACCGATAATACCGAGGAAATTCTACGCGAAGCCGCCACGTTGCACGACTGGCTGAATCCGGTGTTCTACCTGCCTAATCGGGGTCGGGGATATGCGCAGCGGCGTGGCTTCGCCGCCGCCGAAGGGCAAATTATTCTCACTACCGACGCCGATTTGAGCTACCATCCCCGGCACCTCGCCGAGATGGTGCAGGTCCTTGATCTTCATCCCGATGTTGATTTTGTGATCGGCTCGCCATACATGGTCGGTGGCGGGACCAAAGACGTGCCCGCCGGGCGCCTGTTGATTTCCCGACTGGGCAATTGGGTGCTGGGGGTGGCCATGCCCGGGGGGATCAAAACGGTCACCGGTATTTTGCGTGGTTATCGCCGTGAGGTGCTCGATTCGCTGGACCTGGAATCGGATGGCAAGGAAATAAATCTGGAAATCGTCTCCAAAGCCGTCGCCGCCGGTTTCCGGGCTGTGGAGATGCCCGCCGTCCTCACCGGACGCAAAAAGGGAAAATCGAAGTTTCTACTCAAGGCCACGGTGGTTTCGCATTTGTTGTTTTCATTTTTCGAACGTCCGGCGATGCTGTTCGGGGCCGTCGGCGCCGTATTGTTTGCGATTGGGCTCTTGGGTGGGGGGCATTTGATCTACCTCTGGCAGACCGGGAATTTGAATCCCGTCCGACCATTGGTGACGCTGGTAGTTATCCTGCTCGTTTCCGGGCTGCAAATATCGCTGTTTGGTTTTTTAGGTACACAACTGGTGCGGATTCATCGTGAGTTGTTCCGCATTCAACGAGAAAATAAACAACTATCCCGGCGCTTATCTCGGACCGAGAAGCAATCGGAGAAAAAGATCGCCAAGCTTGTTCGATAATCATGACCGAAGAGAATGTCGGGTTTCTTATCTTCGCTGCGCTCAGAACGGAACCCGACCTATAAAACCTGGATGCCCGCCTTTGCGGGTATGACAAACCTTGTTGCCGAGGGGCAGATGTGAACAGCTTACCGCCCACGATAATGAACCGATGAATATTTTATTGATTACCAACCGCTATCCCCGTGACGATAACGATCCGGCTTCGCCGTTTGTGCCGGATTTTGTGCAGGCGTTGACTACATTGGGCGCGCGGGTCATTGTATCGACTCCGCAATACGGCAATCCGCTGGAAACGGAAAACGGTGAAGTATATCGCTTTCGCTTTGGCCCGACGACGGACGAAACGCCGATCGGTTCCTGGAATATCTTCTCGCCAAAAACGTGGTTGAGGATTCATCGCTTCGTATCGGCGGGCGAAAGAGCGGTTGAGGATTTGGTCGAGAAATTCCCCGTTGATCACATTCTGGCCCTGTGGGCTTTGCCGTCGGGGTGGTTTGCCTGTCATGCCGCGCGGAAACGGGACATCCCCTATTCCGTCTGGTGCTTGGGTTCGGATATTAACAGTTGGGCGCGCCGGCCGCTCTTTGGCCGGATCACCAGGCGTGTCTTACGCAAAGCCGACCATGTTTTCGCCGACGGTTTTGCCCTGGCCAAAGCCGCGCGGAAGCTCTCCGGCAAGCCCTGCCGGTTTCTGCCCAGTTTCCACTTTCTGCCCGATGACCGGCCGGCAACCGGGGAAAGGACAATCAAGCGCCCGTTTTTTCTATATGCCGGGCGGATGCATTGTGATAAGGGCGTATACGATTTGTTGGATGCGTTTATTCGGGCAAACCTGGCCGCCAGGGGATTCGATCTTATTTTTATTGGTGACGGTCCGGAAATGGAACGAATGCAGTTACTCGTTCGGGATAATAAAGCATCCGAACGTGTGAAAGTCCTGGGCCGGGTGCCCGGGACAACTATGGCGAAATATTACCGAGGGGCACGGGCGGTGGTTATCCCCTCGCGGGCGGACAGTTTGCCCCTGGTGTTTTCCGAGGCCGTGCAATGCGGGTCTCCGGTGGTGGTTTACGACACGGGAGATTTGGGACATTTTGTCCGACGGTTCAAACTCGGCCGCGTGGTTGCCACCGGTGACGTGCAGTCGCTGGGACAGGCATTGATCGATTTTTCCGTGGGGGAGAAAAAAGATATTCCCGGCGCGCAAGCGGTTTTAAGCTTGTGGGATCCGGCGCGGGCGGCACAAAAATTTTTGCAGGCCGTCCGCGGCAATGGCGCTGAATCCCCGAGGCGGAAAACAAAAACCATAAAAAGGAAAACGCTGGGAACGAGGATGTCGTGATTACCAAACAAATCCCAGCCGGTCGAAGTGAGAAATTTGACCATTACTGGCAGACACGGGATTATGCGTCCGCTGATGCCCGCACCCGCCAGCGCACCGCATATTGCGCACGGTTGATGCGGAATAAAAGCGGACGGCTTTTGGACGTCGGCTGCGGGCGGGGGTATGCCTCGATTTATTTTGCCCGGCGGGGGTTTGACGTGCTGGGTTATGACGTTTCTCCGCTGTCGGTCGAATGGACCCGTAAGCAGGGTATTAAAGCGGAGATTGTGGACCTGGAAAACGATCCCGTCGACGGGAAATTCGATGTGATCATCTGCCTGGAAACCCTGCAATATATGCGCGACCCGGTGGCGGTGTTAGGCAAACTCAAGGGCGCGCTGGCTGATGATGGGGAGTTGATTCTCTCCCTGCCCGGCGCGAGTTTTATCGCCCGTCGGTTGTCGAAACTGCGGAGGGCGCCGGAGGAACATAAATACGCGCGGACTGTTTTTCGACCGGCCGACCACCGGCGATTGATTGAAAATGCCGCGTTGACCGCCACCGATATCTTGCCGGTTTCAATTGTTCCGCCCCGCTGGGGAATCCTAACCGGTCCGGGGCAGCTTCTGGCGCGGTCGGTCCCCTCATTATTTGCCCTATCGGTGATGTATCGCTTGGCCGAAAAAAATACATGATGAGTATGACGACATCAACATCACGCCAGGTCGGCCGCACCCGGTGTAACGAGGAATTGGGGGCTTTCTCCGAACGCTTCCCCGTGTTATTCGAGCCGGCCGGCCGGCGGCACAAGGCCGCCAAGATCCTCGCGGTTCTGCGACGGCAACTGGGCGCGGCGCTGGATGACGCCACGATGTTGGAAGTCGGATCATCGACATGCATCATGGCCGCTGAATTTGCGCGGGTATGCCGTCGGGTCGTGGCCTTTGATACCGATCCCGTGGCTTTGCGTGCCGGCGTTGAGTTGGCGCAGAACGACGGTGACGTTGCCGAAAAAATGGGATTTCTCGTGGGTGACGGGACCCGGATGCCGATTGCCGATAGCACGGTGGATATCGTGATCTGTAACCAGGTGTACGAACATGTGGACGATCAGCCGGGTTTGATGAACGAGATATATCGTGTCCTCCGGCCCAGCGGCGTGTGTTATTTCGGTATTGGTACCCGGCATGTCGTCATCGAGGGGCATTACAAACTTCCGTTTCTGTCATGGATACCACCACGCCTGGCCGACATCTATGTCAAACTGCGGGGCCGGGACCTCCGTTATGATGTTGCCCTGTTGTCATACCGTAACCTGAAAAAACTCGTGCGCGGGTTCACGGTATTTGATTACACTATTGATATAATTCGCCGACCGGCAGCGTATGCCGCGGGGGACGTGATGCGGGGTTTTACCTGGCTTTCACGGATGGGCTTTACCGTGTTAAAACGCTTGCGGTCGGTCTTGCCCGTTCATGTTTGGGTCCTGCAAAAGCCGCCGGCCGAAGAACCTGGAAAAACCGTTATCGTGCAATCATAACCTGGATTAAATGATGGAAACACCGGGCATCAATTTTATCGTCGCGGGCTTTGTGGCGCTGCTCGGGCTGGCCGTGGGCAGTTTTTTAAATGTCGTTATTTACCGCCTCCCCCGGAACAAGTCGTTGATCAAACCGGGATCATCCTGCCCCGGGTGCGGCGCAATGATTCGCTGGTATTATAACATCCCTGTTTTATCATACGTTATTCTGCGGGGACATTGCCGTAACTGCAAGACTCAAATATCACCTAAATATCCCCTGATTGAGGCAGGTACGGCAATATTGTTTTTGGTTTTTTTCTGGCGCTACGGTTTAACGACCACGACGGTCGGTTTCTGGCTTTTTTGCGCCTGTTTGGTGGCGGTGTTTTTTATCGATCTGGAGCACAAGATTATTCCCGATAAAATAACGCTGCCGGGTATCGTCGTCGGTCTGGTGCTGGCGCTGGCCAGTGACCATATTGATATTGTTTCCTCGATCCTGGGTGTCCTCGCCGGTGGGGGAGGTTTTCTGCTCATCGGCCTGTTGGGGCAAAAGCTGTTTAAGAAGGAAAGCCTGGGTGGCGGGGATGTTAAATTGGCGGCCATGATGGGCGCATTTATCGGGCCCCTGCGGATATTTCTGGTGTTTTTTCTTTCTGCGGTACTGGGGTTGCTGGTTTCCGTGGTGGTGTTGATGGTATCCTCACGTTTTCGTCGTGAACGGATGTTGCCTTTTGGACCTTTTCTGGTCCTGGCCGCGTTGCTGGTGGTATTTTACGGGCAGGAAGTCATCGAGTGGTATTGGGATTACCTCCGGGCGCGATGACAATATAACCTGACTCGCCGGGGCGACCCGGCGACGGGGAAATTGCATTTTAAATTTGCAGAACCCACGGAGGAGCCACAAGCCCCCCTCATAATGATCCCAAATGGTTTGTCAATCAGTGCTGAGTTTACATGTTCATGTTTGTGTCCCGACGATCGGTTCCTCACACGCGGGCCGGCTTTTTCTCTCGTTTGTACTTGCTATGACAGGATTTGCAGCGTTTAGGGCTCTGGTGATACCCCTTTCCCAGAAAGTACTCCTGCGCGGCGACGGTGAAGGCGAATTCCTCCCCGCATTCCACGCAGACCAAAAAGCGGTTCTTAAGTGCGGTTTTAGCCATTTACTCCTCCTTGAGCAACGCCTTGTACTATTCCCGCGTTAACTAATTTGGCCGGACATGCTATTATCTTGCCGGTAATGATCATTTTTTCCGCAACTCCACGATCCCGGTTAGAGATCGATTTTGACAAAACGAAGAACGAACCCCCAATCCATCCAGCGGTAACGGCTTTTGTAATTAACGCTGCTTGGTATACCCCCCAATAATCCTCAAGAATGCCACCCTATATTATCCCGTCGGCATTTTCCAGGATTTCCTTTACTCAATTGTCTCCCATCAAGATGTCAAGCAAAAAATCGTACTCCGCGTATTTTATAGCCGGAAATATACCCGGATGCTTCTACCACTCCCTCAGGTCATTCGGCCAAATCCCGGCATGCCATTCGGTAACAAATTATGTCAAAATCCTCGTCAACGGTTGTAATCGATGTCGTATTTCTTCATTTTCTCAAAGAGTGTGGTGTAGTCAATTTTCAAAATTTCCGAGGCCTTACGCTTATTGCCCCGGGTTTGTTCCAACACTCGCAGGATCATGGCTTTCTCGGCTACCATCTGTGCATGCTGGCCAACGTCCTTTAGCCCGGCACCCTCACGAAGGCGGATTTCCTCATTGGTTGGAATGCGGATCGCCAGGTGATCGGGCGTAATATATTTCCCCTCACAAAGGATAATCGCGCGCTCGATCGTGTTTTCCAGTTCGCGCACGTTGCCGGGCCAGTTGTACCGGTCCATTATTTTGATCGCTTCCTTGGTGGCCTTCTTGGCCGGTTTTTTAAGTTCCGCGCAATACTTCGCCACGAAATATTCAACCAGTTTGGGGATATCTTCCCGCCGTTCGCGCAGCGGCGGGACCCTAATTGGAAATACCGAAAGGCGGTAGAATAAATCTTCGCGGAATTCCTTCTTATCGCAGGCCTCTTTTAGTTTAATATTGGTGGCGGCAATCACCCGGACATTGACTTTGATCGTTTTAGTCCCGCCGAGGCGCTCAAATGTACGTTGCTGCAGGAATCGGAGCAACTTGGCCTGCAGGGCCATGTCCATGTCGCCGACCTCGTCTAAAAACACCGTCCCGTGGTCGGCGATTTCGAATTTGCCCAGTTTACGGGCATTGGCAGAGGTAAATGCCCCCGGTTCAGAGCCGAACAACTCGTTTTCCAATAAATCGTGTGGAATCGCGGCGCAATTAATGGTTATATACGGTTTTTCCCGGCGTGGGGAGAGGTGATGTATCGCGGCGGCAAAAAGCTCTTTCCCGGTGCCGCTCTCGCCCTCAAAGAGTACCGTGGTATCCGATCCGGCTACTTTTTTGATCAACCGCTCAGTCTCCTTGATGCTGGGGGCCGAGCCGATGATCTGGTTGTATCCGATTTTGTTGGCCAGTTCCTCGCGCAGAAGCTCATTCTCGGCCAGCAATCGGCGGTTTTCCAGGGCCCGCTTGATTAAAACCGACAAGCGGTCGGGATCAAACGGTTTAGTCAGGAAGTCGTAGGCACCGTATTTCATCGCCTTGACCGCGTCCTCGATGGTGCCGTAGGCGGTCATGACGATCACGGTGGTTTCGGGGTTCGTTTCGCGGATGTTGGCCAGGACCTCCAGCCCGTTCATTTCCGGCATTTTCAGGTCAGTCAGCACAAGATCAAATCGTCCGTGCCGGGCTTTCTCCACAGCCGTGTGGCCGTTTTTTGCCACCTCCACCTCATGCCCCTCCGCCCGTAGCGTTTCCGCAAGCATTTTGCGGACGGAATCCTTATCATCGACAACCAGAATTGAAGGCATGTTGTTCCCCTTTTTCGGCTAGTCCGTATTTATATTATCGGCAATTTGCCAGCAGTCCTGATCGTCTGGAAATCTGGAAATAGTGGGGCGTTTGGGGCAAAAAATACATTCTTTGATTGACAAATTGTACTCTAAACAAGTATAAGAACTATATATATCGGCGGATCAGCGTTTTGGCGTACGCGATTCGGACAGGATACGGAGGACTGCAAATGAAGGTTAAAGCTTACGAAAAAGGTAATGTATCGGTCATCGAGCCCTCGGGAAAACTGATGGGTGGCCCCGACACCGGCGAACTGGACGAAAAGCTTTACGCACTGCTGGGCCGAAACAAATTGAAGGTGGTCCTCGACTTAGGGAAAACCGACTGGATGAATTCCTCGGGGATCGCGATTTTGATTCACCACTGGAAAAAATTCAATGACGCCGGCGGACATCTGCGGCTGGCCAATCTCACCAAACGGATCGAAAAAATCATGATCGTCGCCAAGTTGACTACTGTTTTCGAAGTCTTTGATTCACTTGACGATGCCGTTAAAAGTTTCGAATAATAATCAGCTATACGGCGGCGGTGTCCGCCGACGGGGCAGACTATCCGGCCATGGATTTTACCCGCGCCGCGTATGACCGACTCCTGAGTGCGGTAGTGGGGGCGGGGTATCAGGTGCTCACCCTGCGCCGCGCCCTGACCGGCGCCGATATGGAGTTGCCGTTTATCCTGCGCCACGATGTCGAGTGGGACCTGAAACGTACCCTGGCCATTGTCGAAATTGAAAAAGGCCACGGCGTACGGTCCTCGTTGTATTTCCGGGTGGATACCAAAGTTTATGATCTGCCCGCAATGCGGCGCCTGCAGGATGACGGGTTCGAAATCGGTTATCATTATAACACGCTGGATCGATGCCAGGGCGATTTTTCCCGGGCCATTGCCCTGTTTGAGCAAGATATAAAACGGTTGCGCGACGCCGGCCTGAAAATCGACACGGTCATTCCGCATGGCGACCCGCGAGTCAAAAAGGGGGGTTACACAACCAATGAGGACATCATGGCGAAAGACCCCGAGCTTCCGGCGCGAACCGGGCTATTGGATATTAATGCCGGAATAGCGGCTCGTTTTCCAGGGCATCAGTATGTCCGTGATCTGGGGATTCGCTGGAACGTTGCCGGCTCGGGCCGGGAACTGATCGCATTCATCCGGGAAAAGCGGTGGCCGGCGATTTATATGTTGACTCACCCTGATTATTGGTCGGCATCGTTTCTCCGTGCGGTGGGTCTGCAATTCGCCGCTCGGACCCTGCGCGGTTTCGGTTTGAACCGAAAAATCGCCGCCGTACGGTCGATTGCCACACCGCGCTCGGTCGGGCCGGACAGCGGGTCATAATTTAAAGCGCAGACCGAGGTGGAATCCTGAAGCCCTGAATTCCGGATTGTCCGCTAAACGGTAATTGGTCCCGTGATGAAGGCCCCGGTCGAAATCTCCGGCACGGCGGCTGACCTCCACATATAACAATACATGTCCTGATAAAAAGTGATCAATGCCGGCGGCGAATCTGGCTGAACCGCCGATGTACTGGTGCTCGGAATCGTCGTCGAATGCGCCTGCCGAATACAGTGCGGCCCGGCCGATTGAGCCGGAAAGGTAAACCCGGGTACGTTGCCGGGGGGACGTGACAAAAGAATACCGCAGGCCGAGATCGACATACCCCATCGACCGGTCTTCAGCATAGTCTGTCTCATAAGTTACTCCGGCCAGTGAGCCAAAAAGAATGATCCGCCGGGAGCATCCATATTCGAGATCGAGCTTTACGCCGCCCGCATGGCGTCGCGCATCCAGGCCCCCGATTTTAGCATCAAGACCCATCCGTCCCGGGGCTACCGAAATGGCAAAACCTTTCTGGGTGTAGCCGGTTTTCTTGAGGCGGTGCCGTTTCCGTCGAATATCAGCATCGGCGCCTGGTGCGGCCAAAAGTATGAGGATAACTGTTACCGACAAGACCTTCACGGCCCTACCGATCCGCCAAAATTTCCTCGTGTTCATTGCCGATCTCCTTCGCTGATCATTGCCGTTTTCTTTGCCCTAATCACTGATGTGGCAAACCACGTTCCCAAATCGGTAAGTGCTTGCCAGGATGGCTGTAACATTTGCCGGCATCCGGGGAATACCGCCTGATGCACAAAAACACAGCGTTCACCCCCCAAAAAACAGTGCGCGACCGACGCAATTAATACTTGCGTGCCCAGATGGGTCGGGTTACCTACTAACAAGCAGGGGGGAGCCAAATCGGGCGTTGGTGATGACAAACGAGCAACCAAATATGATGCTGACCGGCGGCAATGGCGATAATGGGGGCAATGGCCGCCATAACGGCGGTGGGCTGCATTCGATCAAGCTTGATGTTTTCGAAGGCCCGCTTGACCTTTTGCTGTATCTGATCAAAAAGGACGAGATTGATATCTACGATATCCCGATCGCCCGGATCACCGCCCAATACCTTGAGTATCTTCACCTGATGGAAACGCTCGATCTGGAAATCGCCGGGGATTACCTGGTGGTTGCCGCGACCTTAATCAGAGTCAAATCGAGTATGCTCCTGCCCAAGGATCCGGGCGCCGAGGAGGATGAAGACCCCCGCGACGAGTTGGTCCGCGCTTTGCTGGAATACCGGAAGTACAAGGAGGTCTCCCTCGAGTTACGGGAGCGGGAACAGCAAACCCATGATATCTACGGCCGCTCCGATCTTGTCGCTCCGGTGGCGATAACCAAGAGCGAATTTGTAAACGAACATACACTCTTCGACTTACTCTGCTCGTTTAAGGATGTTCTGGACCGCGTGGAGGAGGAAATTTACTGCGAAGTCGCTGTCGATCGGGTCACCGTGGAACAACGGATATCATATATCGAATCGGCGCTGGAAAACTCGACCGGGGTGCGGTTCGCCGATTTGCTTGATGACAACCCCACCCGCAACATCATTGTCCTGACTTTCATCGCACTTTTGGAGCTTTTACGTACGGGGAGAATCGGCCTGCGCCAGAACCGGCCGTTCTCGGATATTTGGTTATACCCGGTGGCCGCCTAAGAATTGAGGAATATCATGAACAACGGGCAATTAACCAACATCGTCGAGGCCCTGCTTTTTGCCGCCGCCGAGCCGTTGCCGATCCGGGCGATGTGCCGCGTCCTCGAAGGTACAAAAACCGAAGATATTGAATATTCCCTCACCGCGCTGAATCAGCGGTATACGCAGGCCAATGCCTCTTTTCGGGTGCGGGAAATAGCCGGCGGTTATCAGATGTGCACCCTGCCGGAGTATGCTGGGTATATCGAAGCATTGCTGGCCAAAACAAAAAAACAGCGGTTTTCCGGCGCGGCATTGGAAACGCTGGCGGTCATCGCCTATCGTCAGCCGGTCACCAGCCCGGAGATTGAGAGAATCCGCGGCGTGGAATCCAGTGGCGTTTTGCGCACTCTTTTGGAACGCAAGGTTATCTCCATCGTCGGCCGTTCCGAAAAGCCGGGCCGTCCGCTGTTGTACGGCACGACCAAGGATTTTCTTTATTACTTCGGGCTCAACCATCTTCGTGAACTGCCGCGGGTCGAGGAGTTGGAAAAGCTTCTCCGTAAACATGAAACCGGCGAACAGATGCCCATTTGGCTAAGCGCTAAAGCGGACGGGGTGTCGCCGGTCGCCACGGAAACAGCAACTGAAGAGGAAAGCCCCTCGGAACAAGCTGATACCGCTACGACCGAAAGCGAAACCGAAACACCGCCGGCCGCTGCAGAAACGACAATTGAGACTGAGGATATTCCGGAGCAGGCCGAAGTTACTGAGGCCGAGACCGAGGCGGAAACCGGGGCGCCATCGATTTCCCGTCTTGTTTTGAAAAAGACAACTCCCGAGTCGGTGGATCTTCCGCAGGAAACCCCGGCGGACTCAGAGGTCGCCGCATCGTATTCGCCGGCAGGTGACGAGGAAGCTATCGAGCTTCCGGTCCCGAAGGATAAGGCCGAGGAAAAGCCCGAAATCCTCAGAACGGCCGAGGAAGTCGTTACCTCCCCTGTCGAGTAGAACCATTCCCGACGTATTCTCCCGACCGGCGCTATTGCGCTATCAGCACCTGTATTGGCGGCGTAGCGTGGGCGTCCGGCCCATGTGCCAACCGGAGGCTGGCGATTGCTGCGCCCGCCGCGATTGACTATGTTGCACTTGCCATGGCTCGATTAATGCGAATCAACCGTTTTCTGGCCCGGGCGGGTTTGGCCTCCCGACGGAAAGCAGACGAATTGGTGCGCGCCGGGCGAGTATACATCAACGGGCAGGTGGTTGATAAGGTCGGCGTATCAATCGACCTTGATGCCGATATTGTCACCGTTGATGGCCGCAAAATCGAGCCGCCGGAGGAACAAACGCTGTTGTTTCATAAACCGGCGGGCTATCTCGTCTCGCGCCGCTCGCAGGGCGGCAAACCGACTATTTTTTCTATCCTCCCCTCCGAGATGTGTTCCGTGCAGCCGGTCGGACGGCTGGATTTTGATGCCGACGGCATACTCCTGCTGACCAATGACGGGGAGCTCTCCCGATGTTTGCAACATCCGCGATACCGGATAGAGCGGATCTATCATGCAATTGTTGAAAAACCTCCCCGAATGGAAAAAATCAGGAAGATCAAATCCGGGGTCGATCTGGGTGAAAGAACGCCCGCACGGGCCGATATACGAATTCTAAAACTCCGCGGATCGGAAACCGTCGTCGAGGTGAAGATACGCGAGGGCCGCAAACATGAGGTCAAGCGGCTGCTGACCTGGGCCGGTGCGCCGGTGGTTAAGCTCACCCGGAAGTCGTTTGCCGGGCTGGATATAGGAAAACTTGCCCCCGGGGCGTTTCGGCGACTACGCCCGCAGGAGATACAGGCCTTACGTCGCCTGACCGGCTTGATTGATTGACCCGATCATCAACCGGGGTTACATTCCGCGCATGAGACTCAAGGGACTGGAGCATAAACTCAAGCGGCTGGGGTTTCGGTGGATCACCTGGTTGGCGCCGGGGCCGGGGACACGTCCCACGGCGGCCGAATTACGCGGCGTGCGCAAGGTCCTGATTATGCGTCTGGATGATCGGATCGGCAATGCGGTGCTGTTAACGCCACTACTGGTTTCCGCGAGAGCGGCGTTTGCGAGGGCCGAGTTATCTTGCCTGCTGTCACGGCGGTTTTACGGGTTGTCGAAATTCCTCCCGGCAGTCCATGAGTTTATTGCCTACGACAAAAGAGCGTATGCGCGCAATCCGCTGAAACTATGGGGGCTTGTCCGGTCACTCCGAAAAGAGAATTTCGATCTGGTTATCGATGCCTCGGACGAACTCGAATTGTCGTTTAATCACGCCGTGGTTACCGCATTTTCCGGGGGCCGGTATCGTATCGGATATAACCGCCGGGGATCTTCACGCTGGCAGGAGGTCGCGATCAAGCCCGGCGATCCCCAACGTCACGCCACCCTGATGCACCTCGATTTATTGCGGGCGCTTGTCGAATTCCCCGAGCCGCCGCGACCGATATTGAATGTCTCCAGGGTCAATTCCTTTGGCGCCGATTTCCACCATACCCAAAACATCCCGGCCAATATCCCATTGGTTGTTATTCACCCCGGCGGACGGGGCCCGAAACGATGGCCGTTGTCCAGGTTTTTTGAACTGGCCGAGCTGATTTCCGAGGAGCTGTCCGCCCGCCCCGTGCTTGTCTGGGGGCCGGGGGAAGATGCAATGATGGAAGCGGCGCGCTCCCGGATGCCGGATTGTATTGCCCCGGCCGGCAAACTGCCATTCGACGATTTGATCTCGCTGTTTCATTCCGCGGCGGCCTATGTTTCCAACGACAATGGGATTATGCATCTGGCCGCGGCCTGTGGCGTGCCGACTATCGGCATCTTCGTGGTCTCCAATATCGACAAATATCGGCCGCTGGGACCGTTGGACCGGGCATTCGATGAAGCGAGCGAGCCGGTGGAAACAATGGAGATTATCGAGGCATTACGCGGGATGCTTGAAGAGACCGTGGCGGACAGGACTATTACCCAGCCGGTGGTCATCGACCGGCGGCGGGCAAATAAAGGCAGTTCGGAATAGAGTATTAAGTCATGCTCTTGCGTTTCCTGCGATACATCCGGCCGTACGCGCCGCACCTTGCCGTCTCGGTGACGGCGACCCTGGTGTATGTCTTTTTAGCTGCGATTTTAATCTGGATGATCGGGCCGCTAGTCAATACGCTTTTCGGCGCGAGCGGTGGGGTATGGGAAGCCGTTTCCTCGGGGAGCGAGGCAACCGGATATCTGGAGGGGATCAAAATATTCGTCAAGACCTCACTCGACCGCCTGGTCCACCGCGATGATCCGTACTCCACGCTGGTCCAACTCTGCTGGGTGATTATCGTAATTTCGCTGATCAAGAATGTTTTTTTATACATCCACAATTTCATCGTTGCCTGGGTGCAGCAAAAAGTCATCTTTCACCTGCGCAATGAACTGTTTTCGCACTATCATGATCTGTCGCTTTCGTACTTCGACCGGACGAATACCGGTAAAGTCATCAGCCGCGTGACCAATGACGTCAGTCTGTTGACCGATATGTTGGATCTGGGATTTACGCGGCTGGTTAAGGACCCGCTGACTGTCCTGGTGTTGTTTTTCTCGTTATTCGTGATCAGTTGGCAACTCACGTTGTTGGCGCTTTTGGTTTTACCCGCCACCTGGCTGGTGATATTTTTTATCGGTCGGGCTATCCGGCGATATTCGGGCCGGTCGCAGGAAAAAATGGCCGAGGTGGCCACGATTTTGGAGGAGAGTATTTCCGGCATTCGCGTGGTCAAGGCCTTTGCCATGAAAGACTTCGAGGCCGCGCGTTTCCGCCGGGGAACGCAGGCCTTCTTCCGCGAAATGTTGAAAATGACGCGGCTACGCATTCTCAATTCGCCGATTAATGAGTTTTTTGGGACCGCGGCGGGAGTGGCGATTCTCTATGTCGGCGGCCGGCAGGTGCTCGGCGGCATTTCGCTGACCGCCGATGAATTTATGACCTATTTCTTTTTGATGTTTTCCATGCTTACGCCGGTGAAAGCGCTGGCGGGAATGCATGTTAAAATGCAGGAGGGCGCGGCGGCCGTTGAACGTATTTTCCGCATCCTGGACACCAAACCATCCATTATCGATTTGCCCGGCGCCCGCCCGGTTGAACGGTTTGCCGAGAGGATTGTTTTCGATAATGTCTCCTTTGCCTATCGTGCGGGACACCCGGTGCTGCAGGATATTCATCTTGAATTACCCCGGGGAAAGATGATTGCCTTGGTCGGGCCGTCGGGCGGGGGAAAATCGACGTTGTGCGATCTCCTAGCGCGGTTTTATGATCCACTGACCGGCCGCGTGCTGGTCGATGGCGCGGATTTAAAGCAATTCCGCATCGATTCATGGCGGCGACTGTTGGGTATCGTGACACAGGAAACGATTCTATTCAACGACACCGTGGCGCACAACATTGCCTATGGAATGGAAGACTGCCCCCGGGAAAAGCTAATCGCCGCGGCCGAGGCGGCGTATGCCCTCGAATTCATCGAACAAATGAGCGAGCGGTTTGATACGGTCATCGGGCCACGGGGCGTCCAATTATCCGGCGGTCAAAGGCAACGGCTGGCCATCGCGCGCGCAATCATGAAAGATCCCGAAATCCTTATTTTCGATGAGGCCACCAGCGCGCTGGACACCGAATCCGAAGCGATGGTACAAAAAGCAATCAACAACCTCGTCCAAAACCGCACCACGCTCGTCGTCGCCCATCGACTCTCGACAATCCGCCGCGCCGATGAGATTGTGGTCATCGATGCGGGTAAAATCATCCAACGCGGTTCGCATGAAAAACTTCTGGCCGGCGGTGGACTGTATAAGAAATTACACGATTTGCAGTTTAAAATGGATGCCTCTGAGGCGGGTTTGTCGGCCTTGTTGAAATAATCTTGCCGCTGCCGGTGACCGATTTGGCGGAGGTCGTTTCGGGCAAGGACATGTCTTTTCCTCTTGCATTATTACCCCATAAACCACTTGATAGTATCAGGTAATTAGGCGAGGAGAAATTTGATGAACAAACGCGGAGAATCATGCGTGGAACCGGCCTCCGGGCCGATTGGTCCACCGGAGGATGATCCCGGTGATCAGGAAGAAACAACCGCGGCAAAAAAGGAGAAACCAAAAATGACGGCACAAGTCGGCAAACCAGCCCCCGATTTTGAGGCCAATGCCTTTTTTGAGGGGAAGTTCACCACCATTAAACTGTCAGATTACAAGGGCAAGTGGGTTGTGCTCTGTTTTTATCCCGGAGATTTTACCTTCGTTTGACCGACCGAATTGTCGGCAGTTGCCGTCAAACAAGATGAATTCAAAGCGCTGGATGTCCAGGTTCTTGCCGCGAGCACCGATTCGCACTTTACCCACAAAATCTGGCAGGCCGAGGAACTCTCCAAAATGGTCAAAGGCGGATTTCCTTTCCCGATGTTATCGGATGCGGGAGGCAAGATCGGCCGGGTGTACGGCATTTACGACGAAGCCGCTGGAGTGAATATCCGCGGGCGATTCCTGATTGATCCTGATGGTATCATTCAGGCCATGGAGGTGATGACCCCACCGGTGGGCCGCAATGTCGCAGAACTCATCCGACAGGTGAAAGCGTTCCAGCACGTGCGCCAGACCGGCGAGGCGACGCCGGCCGGTTGGCAGCCGGGTCGCTTGACGCTCAAACCCGGACCGGACTTGGTCGGCAAGGTCTGGGAGGTCTGGAAAACCGACATGGCGTTTTAGGCCATTGGCCGTATTCTGAAATTACCAGGTTTTCCGGAATCATCACTCTCTCTCGACGAGAAGCCGATAACTCCTTGAATCACTATGAGATGTCTGGCGCTTACTCCTGCGTATTACGGGAGAAACTCCCGATTGGCGGGATCATTTTGGAATAGACGATTGTCTGTGTTGTATAAGATGTGGAAGGTGCTGATTCGTGATAATTGAAGGAAGGGGGCGAATCATGACTATCAAACGCATAATTTCGGTGGTCTGGTGGGTGTTGTGTTTGACTATCGTGCTGGGTTGTGGAGAATCATCGACCAACTCGCCGCAACCCGTGTTGACTTATCGGCAAAGCGGTTGCCTTGATGGGACTGAGGTCAATTACCGGTCGGCGCACGGTCAACAGGATCCGTATATCATCGCTGTTGAAAGTGGCGGATGCCTGGATAGTCTGACGGGCACCTTTGCCGATTCATCAGGACCCGGGGGAACCGTGCGTTTTGCGGTATCGCATGATACCGTGTTTGTCTACCACGACTCGGCATTTTACAATTGTTGCCCAAAATTCGCCTATCAGGTCGAGCACAGCGGCGATACGTTGGATTTCATCGAAGCCGATACCGCGAGCACCGGTTGCTTCTGCATGTGCTATTTCAACTTGCGAACCTCCGCGGCCGGGGTGGCGCCGGGGACCTATACCGCCCGGCTCTGGACCGAGGACCGAGAGTTCCTGTTAGGGGAGGCGGAAATTACCGTCCTGGGCGCGGGGACTGTGTGGTTTGAAACCCGTTGCGATACGCTGTTGGTTCATCATCATCCGCGAAACGCCAACTGCGGATCGGTATTCGTTTTTGATTACGATCAGACAGGGCGGGTGTTGACCTTCACCGAAATCGACACCTCATCGGCGATGCTGCGATGTATGTGTGATTTTGAATTGACCGCGCAAGTGGCCGGATTGGCCGATGGGCAGTATACCGTTTATTTGCGCGACGCCGGGAACGCGCACGGTTTCAACGGAATTGTCGACAGCTTGATTGCGGAAGCGACGGTCAATATCTCGTGTCCCTAATCAGAACATTGTTCGGAAACCCAATTCAGGTAATCGGCCGAGCCATCGACGATGGGTAGCGCGATGATCTCCGGTACATCGTAGGAATGCAGCTTTACAATCATCTCCCGGACTTTGGGGAATGACGCGGTCGTGGTCTTGGTCAACAGGAGTACCTCTCGGTCATCCTCAAGCTTACCCTGCCAGATATAAAGCGAGCGGATATCTTTGATGATATTACAGCAGGCCGCGGCTTTCGCCGTGACCAACGCCTCGGCGATTTTGGCCGCCTCATTCTCTGAGGCGCAGGTGGTCAGGATCAGTAAATGATCGTATTGCATGATCAGTCGGCTTTTTTATTTAATCTTGTACCCCAGCTTCTGTTCCAGACTGGCGATTTTTGTTTTTAAGCGGTCGGTCTTGCCCTGCCGGTGATCGATCAATATTTTCGAGGTCACCCGGGGATACTTGCTTTGCATCAGTTCATGGCACTGAAACAATAAATCAAAAACCTCTTTGGGCTTACCCTCGATGATCGTACCCATCGCCGTGGTGGTATATTCCAACCCACTTTGTTCAATCAAATCAACCACCCGGGCCACCGCGGCGGACACCGACTCGCCCTCGCCCAGGGGGGAAATGGAAAAAAACGCCATTGTCGGACCCATAACATTACTCCTGATTATCCCTTACAAGAACCGAGTAGGTCAAGCCGCCTGCGGCTTGACGCTTTGTCTGTGTTGTGATATCTGATCATGCACTTGTGGCGTGATTCCTTGTCAAGCGCCAGGGCGCTTGACCTACTCTGCAGTCGTTGGTCGGGTTCCGATGTGAGCGGAGCGAGCGTGAGAAACCCGACATGTTTGGCTACAGTGGTTTTTCCTCCAGCCGTTTGCCGTACAATGGGAACAACCGGCACAACTCCAGCACGTCCTCGGCTACCCGGGCGTAAACTTCCTCGTTCTTTAAATTGGAAATGACCTCGTGGATAAACCCGGCGATGGTTTTCATCTCCGGTTCTTTCATGCCCCGCGTGGTGATTGCCGGGGTGCCGATCCGGACACCCGAGGTGACCAGCGGCTTACGCTGATCGAACGGCACGGTGTTTTTATTCACTGTGATGTTCGATTTATCCAGTGCTTTTTCAACTTTCTTACCCGAGTAATCGGCCTCGATAAACGACAGCAGCATCAGGTGTGTATCGGTCCCGCCGCCGACGACATGATAGCCGTAATTGAGGAATTCCTGCGCCATGGTTTTGGCATTGGCCACGATTTGTTTTTGATAATTTATAAATTCTTCGGTGGCCGCTTCTTTGAAGGCGACGGCTTTGGCGGCAATGACATGCATCAGCGGCCCGCCCTGGATGCCGGGCATGACCATGCGGTCGAGGTCCTTGGCGTATTCCGCTTTGCACATAACCAGCCCGCCGCGCGGCCCACGTAGGGTTTTGTGCGTGGTCGAGGTCACAAAATCGGCAAACGGCACCGGTGAGGAATGCAGCCCCGCCACGATCAACCCGGCGATATGTGCGATATCGACCATCAGTTTTGCGCCGCAATTATCGGCGATATCCCGAAATTTCTGGAAATCCATAAAACGGGGATAAGCCGAAGCGCCGGCGACGATCAATTTCGGTTTATGTTCGTCGGCCAGCCGCGCGACTTCGTTGTAATCGATTTGCTCGGTTTCTTTGGTGACGCCGTAGCCGATGACGTGATATAACTTCCCCGAGAAATTCAACGGATGGCCGTGGGTTAGATGCCCGCCGCAAGCGAGGTCCAGCCCCAGGATCGTATCGCCCGGATCGCAGACGGTCATATACACCGCCATATTGGCTTGCGAACCGGCGTGCGGCTGGACATTGGCGTGCTCGCAGCCAAACAGCGCTTTCAGCCGGTCGCGCGCCAGGTTTTCGGCGACATCGACATATTCGCACCCGCCGTAATACCGCCGTCCGGGGTATCCCTCGGCGTACTTGTTGGTCATCACGCCGCCCTGCGCCTCGAGGACGGCCTCCGAAACGAAATTCTCCGAGGCGATCAGCTCCAGCTTTTCGGCCTGCCGCTTCGTTTCGTTGTACAACGCCCCGTAAACTTCCGGGTCTTTTGATTTGAGTATGCTCATGGGAGATTCCTCTGAATTGGGCTTGTCTTCGTCGTATTTTTCAACCATTTGATCTATGCGTATCCTAAATTTCTCACATTCAAGTATTATTTCTTTGAACGTTGCCGGGTTATCAAGAACATACAAGATAAGTAGAGGAATTACAGAATAGGCGTAATCTAAACTATATAATAAAGCTACACTAACATTTAACTCGCTGGGATCTGATGAAAAGCAGGTATGGTCGTTTTTGGTGATCCTAATTGTATCGATAAAATAATCCTCAGCGTGAAGAATACCACTGATAATCGTAAAATCCGTAACGTAAAAATTTTTAATAAACCGCACCATTTCTTTGTTGTCTTCGAATTTACACATTATGCTTTTTATCGCATCAGTCTTATTTATCCTTTTCCAGCCAAGACTCCAATCACTGCGGAACTGATCTGGGTCATTGTTGAATGGATACTCAAATAAGTCAAATTCGCCTTTTAAATCCAATAATTTCTGTTCGAAATTGTCTACGTCATCCTTAAAACCGGAATAATCCTCCTTTTCAAAACTAGATTCATCTTCTGCCAATTTTCGTTCTAATTTCTTGACCTTTATCAATTTCCCGATAATGTCCTCTCTATTGTAAATGAAAGATAATTTTTGCGGATCAGTAGTGATATATGCTGTAGCAAGGAGCAATTCCCAAATGCGGCGAACAAAAGCTAATGCCTCTGAACCTCTGCCATAATTACACAAAATAATTACAGCATCCAAGCTCGTGAGCAGGCCGGTGGCAATTTTGGGGATTATTCTAATCATTTCCGATTCGCATCGTCCGTTGGTCGTTTTTGCGTGTTGCATACTTGTACTTTTTAAGAGAATAAGAAGCTTGCCTAAATCTATACAGGCAGTAAATAGATCTTCATACTTATCAAAGATTTCAGTCTTCTTAAATGCGTTTCTTATATTTCGGGGATCTACATTCATGATTCATTCATCAGTTTGGGCTGGCATATTCATTAAACGCCCTTTGTATTAGGAAAAATCCAACCCCATGAATAATGTCCAAAACGATTATTAGCCGCAGAAACTTCGAATCGCTAAAAAGCCCCAGTACTTCGGTGCCGGGATACAGTAAAAGAGAATCAAGCGGGACGACCACCATTATGACGGCAAAGAGTAGCGGGCCTTCCGCCTTGCTGCCTTTAGTTGCAGGGATGAAGTTGCACGCATATGCCCATAAACAAGTCATCATTGCCAATGCCATCGAAAACCTTAACCACGGCCATTTGTCGAATAGACTGGCACCGTATACTAAATAGATTGCCACTATCGTCAGTGGCACAAGGGCCGCACCGACGAGAAGCGTGGTGTTATGCAATCTATTCCCCATTGAATTATCATCCCCCGTCGGGTGGCCCTGACCTTGGTCAGGGTCTCTAGGTTCTGTTCCTCACGTCTCTACAGTTTCAAGTACCTCATCAATTCGTAGCGGTACATCTTTTTCGCCCAATCGTGCTCGAACGCTGGACCATCGCCAATCCTTCGCCTCACGCACCAACCCCCGGCGCACCGGATTATATTCAATATACTCAATCGCCCGCCCAACCGTTTCGAGATTATGAAGATTTGTGGGCGGCAGATGTCCACATTTGCCCCTTCCTCCCCGTGCCCCTCCTGGATTCTGGCCTGCGCCGGAATGACAGGGGTTGGGCAGTCTTTATATTATCACCTTGACTTCTTACCTTGTCACTCCTGATCCGATCTCGTTTCCCCGGCCACGCCGTCGAGACATGTTGCTAAATACTACCATTGCTTGAAACCCTGGCCTTGGGGGCTTTTGATAAGCCCCCAGGACCCGGTCTGCGAAAATACGCTTTTATTATCGCCTCAGGGCGAATACGAGCCACTAAATGATTACCTAGATAACTCAAAACAGAATCAGCTAAGGTTAGGGCTAATACCTGCGGGGTGGACCTCCTCCACGGCCTCGATCTCGCCGGTCGCCGCCGCCGCGTGGTCCACCGTGTGGTCTACTGCGTTGTGGGTGGGCTTCGTCGACTTTCAAAGTCCGCCCATCGAATTCAGCGCCGTCCAAGGCCTCCTTGGCGGTTTCCGCGGCCGCCGAATCAGCCATCTCCACGAAGGCAAAGCCCTTACCTTCGATAACATCCACTTTCTGCACTTCCCCATGCTCGCCGAACAAAGCACTCAACTGTTCCTGGGTCACAGAGAAACCAAGATTGCCGACGTACAATTTTTTTCCCTGCATGCTAGGGATCCTCTCTTCTCGGTTTTGATTTGCCCGACAATGCCCGGTCTGCAGGGCAGCGAAATGGGTTAGCATGAACCCTGAAGATTCATTATCGGATGCTGTCTTATTCCTCGGTCCAACGCCGCGGATTGACTTAATCTCTTACCCGAATACCTCCTTCATATGTTATTGCGATCATATTGTTTTTTCGGATTCCGTATTCGGCGAACTGCCGAATTCTGTGCCATCCTCTTAGATTTAATGCCGAAGGAAAGAGTACCGATACGCTTTATTCCTGGCCGATCGCACCTCCCGGTTAACTGTCACCTTTACATAACAGATGATACGTCTTTAAGCGGCAACGCGCCTTAACTATTCTGCGGCAAAAGCACTTTTTCAACACTCCCCAAGGCCTGGGCCGCACTTATTATTATCTCGCTGCCTACTTCAACTTCGCCTTCACCAAATTCTCCGCCCCACCGGCGGCGACCAACTCCTGCGCTACAGTAGGCAGCGGCGGGAATGAATATTCCTGACCATCGCAGATTAGTTTTGAATTCTGGTAGTCGATCTTGATCTCCGGGCCGACGATTGTCGGTTTGTTCTCACTCGCATATTTCTGGCGCAGATAATCAACCAACTCCGGACATTCAAAAACCACAAAGCCGTTGTTAAACGCATTGCGTTTATAGGTCTGCGAGAATGACGCGGCAACCACACAACTGATCCCGCGATAGGCCAGCGCGGTGGCCGCCTGCTCGCGTGACGATCCCGTGCCGAATGTCCGGCCGGCGACAATTATGTCGTTGGGCTGCGCCAGCTTCTGGAATTCAGGATCATAATTCAGCATACACGCCGCCGCCATCTCGTCCTTGGTCAGGTTATCTTTATACGTATACTCGCCGCCATAGATGCCGTCGGTGTTCAGATTGTCCACGTCCAGCCACAAAACGCGGCCTTCTACCGCAGCGGGGAAACCGTCGATGATCGTCACCGGCTTGGATGGCCGGTCGGCTTTGCCGCGGACGGTGATTGAAGTTTTGCCCGCCATATCGTCATATTTCACCGGGGCGCAGATATATCCTGCTGTCGCTGACGCCGCGACCACCGCCGGGCTGCCCAGATATACTTTAGCATCACGATGGCCCATCCGGCCGGTGAAATTGCGGTTGGTGGCGCTGATCCCCACCTCGCCGGCCTCCAGCGTACCCATACCCAAGCCAATACACGGCCCGCAGCCGGGAGGCAAGATAATCGCCCCGGCATCGGCCAGCGCTTTCCAATAGCCCAACTCCTCGGCAGCTTTTTGCACATTGGCCGAGGCGGCGGCAACATAAAATTCGACGCCCTCGGCAACTTTTTTGCCCGTGATAACTTTGGCCGCCTCGGCAAAATCCTCCAGCCGCGCGTTGACGCAACTGAGCAGGTAGGCCTTTTGGATCTTGACTTTTTTATTTTCCATTTCCGGCACGGAGGTCATGGTCTTGACGTTCCCCGGCCCCGAGACATGGGGGATCACCGTGGATAAGTCGAGCGTCAAATCGACATTATAGTGCGCATCGAGATCAGGCGTCAACTGCACGGTATAGCCCTTCTTCACATCATCATGGGTGCAGCGGGAAACACCCTTGGCCTTTAGATAGTCCGCCCGCTGGCCGAGGAAGTCGTAGAGGACATCATCATACGGGAACACCCCGGCCAGCGCGCCCCATTCGGTGGTCATATTGGCGATACTCATCCGTTGGTCCATCGAGAGTGCAGTAACGCCGTCGCCGGCGAATTCGACCGCCATATTGAGCACTTCATCATGATTAAACAACCCGCAGAGGGCGATAATAATATCCTTGCCGACGACACCCGGCTGGAGTTTGCCGGTCAGGGTCACTCGCGCGATTTGGGGGACCTGCCACCAGGTCTGGCCGGTGGCCCAGATCGCGGCGGCGTCGGTGCGCACCACCGGCGTACCCAGCGCCGATATTGCGCCGTAGATATTCGAATGCGAATCGCTGGCGACCACCATGCTGCCGGGAGTGACATATCCCTCCTCGATCATCACCTGGTGGCTGATACCGGTCCCCGGTGGGTAAAAATCCACCCCCTGCTTGCGGGCGAAATCCTCGATCTTTTTATATTTAGCGAGGTTTTCCGGTGATTTGTTCTGGATGTCGTGGTCGATAGCATATACCGGTTGGTGCGGGTTAGCGATTTTACTGGCGCCGATATTTTTAAATTTCCCCATCACTGCGCTGGTGTTGTCATGGGTCATGATATGTTTTGGGCGGCAGGTGAGGAAATCTCCGGCGTATATTTTGGTACCTTCCGGCAACCCGACCGCGTGGGCGGTGGCGATTTTTTCAACTATGGTCTGACCCATTTTTCGGCCCTTTCATGACAATATGGTTGCGGTCAATATACGGGGGAGAAGTGGGTTGGGCAACAAGGCGAGTGGCAGAGTTTTGGTCGGATAGCGACGTGGCATGGCCGTCCCGGCCATGACCAACATGGGCAGGATGCCCATGCCACGGTCCGCCCCTTGGATGTTATCGCAATTTTCGCCGCATGATCGGACGGGTGGGGGAGCGGCGGGCCACCTCGGTAAATCCCGCCTCACGGTAGGCCGCAGCCAGACCGTGGAAAGCGAACACGTCGGGCATCTCGCTTTTTTTCGGTTCGACCGCGTATCCCTCGATCATTTTGGCCCCCTGTTTCCGGGCATAGGTGCAAGCAGCTTCAAGCAGTCGGACGGTAATTTTTTTACGGCGGTACTCTTTGGCGACAAAAAAACAGACAATCGACCATACCGGTTTATCATCCACCGGCTTGAGAATCCGGGAACGGTCCAATGAACCGAACATTGCACGCGGGGCGACCGAACACCAACCGACTGGTTCCTCGCCGACATACGCCAGCACGCCGGGGACATGGCCGGAGTCAATTAACCGTTTCATCTTGCGGCGGTTGCCGGCGCCTTTGGATTTTTCGAACTCCGAGCGGGTCATCCGCCAGTACATACACCAGCACCCGCCACAGGCGCCACGTTTGCCGAAAAGCCGGGCAAAATCGCCCCAGCGGTCCGGGGTGACCGGATGGATGGCAAAGCTGGGGAGTCTTGGTAATTTGGTCACCATCGATTTTACCCTAACTGACAATACAACCAAAACTCTCCGTAGACAAGTTTCTTGGGTCCCGCGCCTTAAGCGTGAATCTTTGTCCGCTCATTTTGCGTATGCGTATATACGTTACATAACCAGGGAGGTGTACAAATGGCTGACCGCAAGCGAGGGATTGTCCCCCTTTGTTTGGCAGCAGTATTTTGCCTATTTTTCAACGCCACGTGCGGGGATGTAGCTGCCGCTGAACCACCGGAATTAACCGAGCAGGGGGCAAGATTACTAAGAATCTGTCGCGGTGCAGTTTCACTATCTCGCGAATATTCTGATTCGATCTGGCCCGGTTTTACTATGGCCGATTATCCCTTTCTTTCCTATGTTCCCGGCGAATGGGCCATGCTGGTTAATTACCCGCATCAGCCGGATGGTTTCCTGCCCTTTCCCGCAGATTGGCCGGATATCGGGACACCGGCATGGCTCTATCCCGGGGAATATAATAATCTGGCGGGACAGTTGTCGTTTTATGTCGCCGTCGATTCGATACACGTGGCTGCCGTCCCCCTATTGGAGAAACCGGACGATGAGATGCTGGCTTTTCTGATCCATGAAACGTTTCACCAATACCAGTACGATACATTTGGTGAAATTCCCTGGGCCCGCGAAGAAAAATACCCGCTCCAGGATACTGAAAATTCCGCCCTGGCTTGTTTGGAAATGCGGATCCTCATGGAGGCCGTCAGTGCTGCTGATGCCGGTAACGACGAACTGTGCCGTGAACTGGCGCAACAGTTTGTGGCGGTCCGTGATTATCGTTGGCGCCATGCCGATCAATTTGTCGCCCAATACGAACAGGGACAGGAGATCAGAGAAGGGACCGCCAAGTATATCGAGGTAAAGAGCATGGCCCTTTTCCTTTCGGGCGCATTTCTCATGGCGGGCCAAAAGGACGAAATATCGGATCCGCAGCCATTGTCAATGCCGCAACGTGTCCTGGCCGATTTCGATAAGCGCCTGACCGGCAATGCACTGGCCCCACAGGATGTTCCCCGCAATCGGATTTATCCGGTGGGCAGCGCCTTGGGTTTTTTATTGGATTATTTCGGCGTTGACTGGAAAACACCAGCTCAATTGGCGGGATCGGAATTCACTTTCGCCGGCCTGCTCCGCGATTATTTGAATATGGCCGCTGAGGACATTGCTGAGCTGTTAATCCGGGCGAAGGCCACTCATAACTATGATCGAATTGCGTTGGAAACTGATTCATTGATCCAACAATACCTGGCCGATTACCAGTCTGAATTAGCGGCATTCGAAACTCAACCCGGTTTCCGGATTGAAATTGAATTGAGCTCCAACGGAGTACGCCGTTCGCGTTCATCAGATAGTCAACGCTGGCTGGTTGACCAGGGCACGGTGACTTTTTGCAGCCACTTCAATATCTATTCGCTTACCAAGGAAGACCTCGTCTTACAAGTCCGCGACGTTGGCTTGCTGGAGCATAATGATTGGGATCGAAAAATACGTAATGTTGCCTTCTATTTACCAATTCCGCCGACAATAGTAATCGACAGCACCAAGATAAATCACATCCCGGGCCACGAAGTCCGGTTTAGGAACATTGATCTGCACAATGCCCTGTTTAAGTTTGTCTACAATCAACCGGGGATGGCAAAATTCACCGACAATGGAGTGAAGGTCAATATCGTGCCCTGACTTAATCCAGTGATTGTTTGCCGGTCATCGTTTCGATCTCGACTTTGATGATGACCATTTTATCAAGCAGTTTTTGCGGGTATTCATGATCGACATCCGAATATTGTGTCATCAGCACATCCAGCCCCGCCTTTTTGCCGGCGTCATCGGTGATTATCGATGCAGTGCCGTGGCCAATTACACTTTTGTATTTGGTGCTACACTTGTGTACCGAGTCGGTTTCGACTACCTCGACATCGACATCTGCCTCAAAACAGACATGAGGATTCTTGCGGATAAAGTCGATCTTTTTGCCCTCGGGAGCGCAATGAATATACAGGCAATTGTCGGCATAGCCGTAATTCAAGGCAACAACATACGGGACGTTGTCATCCGCCATGGCCAGGCGGCAGATTTCGGCCTGATTGAGGATGGCCTCAATTTCGGTACGATCGGTGATTTCTTTTTCTTGGCGGCGCATAAGTTGTTGTATCACCCGCCGACGAGTTCGAAATCAATAAAATCGCAATGGTGGAACACGATGCCCTCCGGGGTGCGTTTGCCACCGGCCGCTTCCTTAGAGTGCATGGCGATGACATGCATCACCGAATCGGGAATTTTCTGCTCCCAGGCCAGGCCGACGCCGGAAAACGGATGGCGCAGGTATTGGGCGTGTTCCGATTTGACATACTTGCCGTCAACATAGGCAAATTCGAGCACCTTGCCGACATCGGCCAGCAACGCCCCGGCAATCAAGATATCGCGGTTGACTTTGTTGCGCTCGCTGTAGGCCTCCTGTAAAACGTCCCAGGTAGCCATACACATGCGGCACACCGTGCGCACATGTTCGATAAAGGTCACCTTCACCCCGGCAACCAGCAGCGTAAAGGGCATTGTTTTTAAATTATCCAGCGAGAGATCGCCTTTGTCCAGCGCGGCGACCCAGGTTTTGATCGTGTTTTCCCGCAGGTCGGTGTCGGAGATTTCGTTGACCTCGGGGAGCATGTCGATGATTTGGTCACGCATATCGGGTTCCTCGTTAAATAAGGGCGGGCCTGAGACCCGCCCCTACGGTTGTTCAATATTGAATATCATGTCGGGTTTCTTCATTCGCCTCCGGCGAATTCCGGAACCCGACCTACACCTCTACGGTTTGCGTTCGGCCGGGCCGTCGTATTCCCAGGCGCCGGGGTCGATCTTGCGCATCGGTTTCTGGCGCGTGCGTTCCTCGTGAACATGCGCAATGATTCCCGCCGTGCGCGAAAGAATAAAAAACGCATTGGACAACTCCGGCGGGACGTTCAATTCGCACAATACCGCGCCAATGGCGCCGTCGACATTCAACGGCAGCTTGCGTCCGAGGACAGCAGGGAGTGTTTTTTCGATGGCCAGGGACATTTTTACATGCGGGCCGTCGAAGCCAAGCTCCTCGGCCAGTTGCATCAGTTTAACCTTGCGCGGGTCCTCGGTGTGCACGCGGTGGCCATAGCCGAAGAGTCGCTTTTTTGCCGCGCGGTAATCGGTGACCAGTTTTTTGGCGGCTTCTTCAGTTGAAAGATTCTCGGCTTGCTGCAATTCGACCGCCTCGGCCAGCATGGTCATACAATTTTCAATCGCGCCGCCGTGGAAGCGGTTGATCGACATGATCCCGGCGGCGATGGACGCCGAAAGCGACGCCCCACTCGAAGCCACCACCAACGAGGATAAAATCGACGGTGGGGTGACCCCATGATCGACCGAGGAGACAATAATCGCATCGACCATGCGGCCGGTTTTGTCATCGGGCAGTTCGCCGAAAATCGCGAGGTACGCCACCTGCGCAAAACTCGCCCGGCCCATCAACTCCTCAATCGGATAGCCGCGGATATTGATCTTGTTTTGCCCGATATCGGTTATCGCCGTCGGCCATTTATTTTCACTCATCATGCCCCCCGGATTTGTCTACGAATTTTCCTATAAATTAGCCATCACTTCTTTGGTGACAGCCGGTATATCGCCGAAGTTTTCAACGACGTGCGCGCCAACGGCGGTGAGCCGTTCAACCTTACCCTCGTAGGTGCCGCGGCCACCCTCGATAATCGCGCCGGCGTGCGAGAAACGGGTGCCGGATTTGGCGCCCCGTCCGCCGATGTAAGCGATTATCGGTTTGGTGACCTCGCCGGATTCGATCAAATCGGCAACCGTTTCCTCCTGGGAACCGCCAATTTCGCCAAACATCACCACCGCTTTTGTCTCCGGATCGGCCTGGTATTTTTTGATAATTTCCGGATGGGGCAGGCCGACGACTGCATCCCCGCCGACATGGACGATTGATGATAATCCCACACCGGCGCGGGAGAGATAATAGGCAATTGACGAGGTAATCCCTCCCGAGCGGGAGGTCACGCCGCAGCTCCCCGGCAAAAACCAGTCGCGCGCCGAGGCGGCACTGCCGCCGATCATCCCCAGGACCGCCTTACCGGGTGAGAGGAGTCCCAGCGTATTGGGCCCGACAAATTCCGCGCCCATTTCTTTGGCGACCGCCGCGATTTCCAATACATCGTAAATCGGCACGCGATCGGGGACAATAACCAGCAGTTTGATCCCGGCATACAGCGCCTCCAACGCCGCGTTCTTGACCAGTGGCGCGGGGACAAAGATCGTCGAGATGTCGATCTGCCCGATGGTTTCGACCGCTTCTTCCAGGGTGTCGAAAACCGGGACATCCAGCACGGTCTGACCGCCCTTGCCCGGCGTACAGCCGGCGACGACATTAGTGCCGTATTCTTTCATCAACTTCGCCCGGGCCATACCCTCGCGCCCGGTGATGCCCTGGACGATGACTTTTTTAGTTTGATCGATGAGGATGCTCATGAGTTATCCCGTTTGATTCCCGTTATTTCTATTGTGTGCCTTTCGGTCGCTCGGGCGGGTCTGAGACCCGCCCCTACAATGTATCCAGGTATTCGTCCAATCCCACTATGGGCAGGTCAACATATCCGCCGGCGGCGCCGTGTTGTTCGCACTCGACTTCACAGGCCAGGCACTCGGTGCATCTGCCCTTGGCTGCTTCTTCCTCGGTAATCGCCAGGACCGGCAGGCCGTTTTCCAGTTTTAGAATTTGCGGCACGCAGGTCTCGATGCATATTTTCGATTCGCACCGCGCGCACTTTTCGTGATCGTAGGTTACCGTACCGGTAATTGTCTTGAAACTATAGGGCTTTGCCGCGCTCGGTTTCGGTCTCGGTCGGGGCTTTTCCGTCGTCGGCGTGTATTCGGCCAGCAGTTTTTGCATGCGTTCGGCGCAGAAATCGGCCGGGTCGTCTTTTTTATATCCCTCCACCGGGGCGGGAAGGTCTTTGGTATAATTGGTCAGGATTTCAATCGCCAGGTCTTCTAAGTTCCCGCCGAGCCGAATAACCGTGGGGATCGACAGGTTCTGCTCGCGGAACGCCTTGACCAGCCCGCGCGCCGAGTGAAACTGCTCCTGTGAAGCCACGCCGGAACCCGAACCGAAATACCCGTCAATATTGGGTTGGGCGAGGATGATCCTGGCCGCGCGATAGACCTTGGAGGCCGGCGGATTGCCGGATGTATCACAGAAATTGGCGATTTTATAACCGCGTTTGGTCAGCGCATCCATCGACATCATCGACCCGCCGCCGCCCGCGCCATGAAAGCCGAGATACTTGTCACCTTTGTTATATCCCCGCGCCAACTCGATAAAATAGAATGTGCCGCGCCAGTCGTTTTTCTCGACGTCGTAGGCGATCTTGTCCAGTTCGGTGGGGGGGTGGCCGAATTCGCGGGCGATGGCAATCCCCAGGTCTGGATGACGGAAGACCGCGTAATCATCCACGGTAAAGCGACAATCGGCGGCGACGATGTCACCTGATTCCACTACGACCAGCGGGTTGATTTCCGCGGAGCGCGCTTCATATTTCCGAGCTGTCTGGTACAATTTGACCGCCACACCGGCAAGTTTGACCTGCAGTTTACCGGTCACCCCGGTTTTGCGGATTGTATTGCGGGCCTCGAAATCCCGCAATCCCCAGCGAAAGTCAATCAAAGCATGCGCGACTTTGTCCGGGTGTTCTTTGGCGATTTCCTCGATTCCCGTGCCGCCGACCGAGGAAAAAATCATCCGTGGGCATTTGTTGGCATCGTCGATGATTGTCCCGAGGTAAAATTCGCGCTTGATCTTTAATTTTTCCTCAATGAGCACTTCGGTTACGGGGAAACCTTTAACCTCCAGCCCCAGCATTTTTTTAACTGCTGCTTGGGCCTCGCCGGCCGTATCGGCGAAGACAATGGCGCCGATTGCCGCGCGCCCGGTAGTCCAGGCCTGGGCTTTGATGACGGCGGGGAGGCCAACGGCCTCAATTGCCGTATCTATTTCGTTGATATCCCGGACAACGTAGTTCTTCGGGGTCTTAATTCCGGCCTCAGCCAGGAGCTTTTTCCCCTGATATTCATGCAGTCGGGCCATATAAATTCCTAGCTTAAAATTGAAAGGGAATATACGCCTGCCAGTGGAATCGTCAATAACGGGACCATTGAATTAAATATTTTATCGTTTGGGGAATAGGCCTATTCTTCCTTTGGGAACCATCTATTAAGTGTGTCGCACAATCGACTGAATGAGCGATCGCCGCATCGCCGGAAGCTAACCTTAGTTGCCAAATCTTGGAAAATGCGCGAAGATTTTGGTGTTTTGGCCTCACGAAGAACCGTCTTAAATGCTAGTTCCGGATTGGGCGGTTTAATTAAGTCAGCCGGCCATAACTCTTTGTTTCCCAGCCAAGTACGCATACTAGCCGTATTCCCGCTCCATCCAAGGCATTGGCTCACATGGGGCGAATCACTCCAAACCCATATCTCCAATTCAGGGTCTATTACAATAACTCTAGCCCGGTTCTCCCATCCTGTACGACGGAGATCGTTTTCGATTTCATTCTGGAGGGTTGTAATGGAGATCTCTTCTCGCCCGCACCCCCATAGATCGAATACGACGATAGCGTGCTTATGACTTCTCGTAAATTGACGAAGGAATGTATCCGAATTCATGCAACAGCCGGGATCATGACGGGTGACATGCACATATATATCGTAATTAATACTACGGATTCCTAATGCATCAGGCCGAGAAAGCATCCCGCGTATGGCAAATTCCATATCTTTGTCAGCCACCAATAAGACCAAATCACGCTGATCGATACTTTGATTATTCACCCTAAAACTCCCGAGGCAAATAAATGTGCCAAATCGATCCCTTTCCTCCATTCCTTGAGCGCAGGGTGCTGAGAACCCCGCACTATGTCTACAGCACCATCTGAGGATTTGGCAAAGCAGAAAATCTGATCCGGATTTGCCAAATTTAAGAGAATAGGCGAGTGAGTTGCCAGTAAAACTTGACCATCATAAACTGAGGATAATGACTGGTAAACAGTCTCCACAGCTCGGGGATGGATTCCATTCTCTGGCTCTTCTATAAGATAGACAAGATGAAGTTTTGGCAAATAGGGTAGAAGGGTTAGTACCATCATCCTCAATGTACCATCAGAGATAAGCCATGACGGCGTTTTTAGACCGTTACAATGAGTAAGCAGCAAGTAGATATGTTTATCCTCCGGTCGTTCAATAACTTCTAAGCTTTCAAATTCCGGCAAAGCAGTTTGGATATGTTGAATCCACTTATCATATTTTTCAGGGAATTCTTCCTGCAGGTTTCTGATAACCCAGCAAATATTTGACCCGTCAGGTCGGAACTTCCGTGGCATCCCCGGGGGGGCTGGTCTTCTCATATCTTCACTGTTCAAATTGAGATTCGCCACCCCCTCTTGTATTATTTTCTTGAACCAAATGGACACGGGGAATTTTTCTTCGTCCTCCGGCAAATTTGCAAGGGCTGATTTTTGAGGGCCCAACTTGAATGAAACATCGAATTTTCCTGTTTCTGAGTAAAAAATATCGTTATTCTCTAATGTCTTATTAATTAACATCATCCTACTGGCCCGTTTATGACTGAAAAGAATCCCCTGTGGCTTAGGAGGAGGGTCGGGGAAAAATTCACGCTGCAAACCCGGTTTAGTTTCGGTTTTTAAAAGCCATAATCTTTCGTTCAGAATTCCAAATTCTTGCGTGGGACCGATGGTGCCTACTGCAAGTTCGTACCGACAGTAACGGTAGTTTTTCTTTTCCAATAATCTTATTAAGTTCGCGGGAATTTTTACTTCAAATGCCAATTCAAAATGGGAACCTTCCCCATTCCAGAATAATTCATCTATAGATGTTGCCCTCAATTTGATCGCCTGCTCTGGCCCCCAGAGTACGACATCTCGAACAAAGGCAATTACGTCAAGGAATGTGGATTTGCCACTTGCGTTTGGACCCACTAGAATATGGAAATCATCCATTCTTGTGTCGACATAGCGGAGGCATCTATAATTCCATGCTTCAATTCTTCTTATCATATCCGAGTCCTACTATTTTATTAGCGCTTGCTCTTGTCCCACCACTCGCGCCATTTTTTGTTGTCACCGCCATAGGCCAGACCGGTGCAGCTTTCCAGCGCCTCGATTACATCATCGCGATATTTCTTATGCTTGAGCCCGATGCGGACGCAGGCGCCCACGCCACGGCTGTCACCCAGACGACAGAGAGCAAGGGCGATGACCGTCCGCATATCTTTGTCACTTTCGTAAATGCGGGAGTAAAGACCCGGGATTGACCCCGTGTCACCTTCCTCAGAAAGGGTCAATGCGGCCTCGAAGACCCATTCCCTGGTTTTGCCCGCGTGGACAATGGCCCGGAGAAGCGGGCGGTAAACCGAGGTATCGGTTTTCGAGGCGTGTTTCAATACCCGGTGAGCGGCATCGCCCCAGGCGAAGTGCGCCAGCGAGTCGGCGAGTCTCGGCCAGTAGGCGGACCCACATTTCTCGAGCCGGTCAAGCAGCATATTTTGAACTTCAGGGATTCCCGTAAGGATAAGTAACCGCCACCGTTGGAGATCATTAGTACACCCGGGGGCCAGCCGGTCGATGATTCGACGCTGGGAAAGCGGGTCCACATGGCCGTAGGCATACCAATAGATGTTCTCCGCCTCCGGCAGGTTAAATTTCGCCAGGCAGGAAATCATCGAGGAATCGGCGTACGTCGGGCTTTTCTCCAGCGCCTTGATGAACAATGGAGGCCATTCATTATCCGGGAGATTGTACCGCAATACAAACGGAACGGCGGCGGCCGACCGGCGGGTGAATGAGACAAGCTTCCGCGGATCATTCAGGGCCGCGCTCAATTCGTCGAGGGCCGCGCGATCTTTCAATTGGGCCAGCAAAACCAGGCCGACCAGCGATTCGATACGTCCCGTCTTCATCCCCCGTCTAAGTGCGCGCACGGCCTCCTTGCCGCCGGTGAGAAACTCCTGCGGGACCTTCACCGGCGTGCGATTGCGCTCAAAATGATAGCCGAAGGGTTCAGATTCAGGGCCGACGATCACGGCATTCGGCAGTCGTCGCTCCAGCCTTGGCCAGTCTGTCTCTGCCTGTGCGTGATCCGCGTAAACCAGGCCGAACACAAACAATACCGTAAGGATCAAAGCGGGTGCTACGATGGCTTTTAATTTTTGCAAATATGTTCTCCTCATAATCGTGTAGTATAAGCGATAGGTCGGGATTTTCCAAATTCGTTCGACCCGACCGGCGCCAAAGCCCCAGAAATATCTTACCATAATGGGGCCGGGTGGTTGCCCGCCGCTGTTGATTTTATCTGGCAAAATTGTTGGCTGTGTACAGGCCAGGCATTAAATTCCGGTTGGTTATGGATAATTTACCGAGTGCAGGATTGCGTGGTGCGGCCACCAGGATCTTTGCGGCTGGCCTCCGGGCGGTAGATCCGGCAAAGGCGGTCCGCCGGGCGGTCCAAGTGGATGGGAATGCACTGCTTGTGGCCGGTCGGACATTCGACCTTTCCGGCCGGGTTTTTGTCATCGGCGCCGGGAAGGGTTCGGGGGCGATGGCTGCGGCGGTGGAGGGACTATTGCCCGAGCGGATTTTCGCTGGTCGAGTTACGGTCAAGTACGGCTATGGCGTCCCCACCAAAATAATTGTCCAGGGCGAGGCCGGGCATCCGCGGCCTGATGAGCGTGGCGCCAGAGAGGCGGGAGAAACACTACGATTGTTGAAACAAACCGGGCCGGATGACCTGGTGCTTTGCCTGATATCCGGGGGCGGATCGGCGCTATGGCCCGCGCCGTCAGCCGGGATTTCCCTGGCCGACAAGATGCGGGTGACCGATGCGCTCTTGGCCTGTGGCGCGGCCATCGAACAGATTAATTGCGTGCGCAAACATATCTCGCGAATCAAGGGTGGGCAATTGGCCCGCGCCGCGGCGCCCGCCAGGGTCATTTCACTGATTCTCTCCGATGTAATCGGTGATCCACCGGCGGTCATTGCCTCCGGGCCGACCGCGCCTGATCCCTCGACGTATGCCGAGGCGCTCGACGTAGTTGGACTTTTTAATCTGGAATCCGAATTACCGAATTCGGTGATGGAGCACCTGCGGGATGGCGTGCGGGGTCGGCATGAGGAAACCCCCAAACCGGGAGACCCGCTCTTCGGCCGGGTGCAAAACGTAATCATCGGCAGTAATCGGTTGGCCCTGGATGCCGCCGTAATTGAGGCGGAGAAAGCGGGATACCATCCGCTGGTTTTGTCCACCTCCATGCGCGGGGAAGCCCGCGAGGTGGCACGGGTGATGATGGCTGTTGGGGAAGAGGCGGCCAAATCGGGCCGCCCGGTTCCCTTACCCGCGTGTATCCTGGCCGGGGGGGAAACCACTGTGACCTTGTGCGAGAAAAGCGGCCGCGGTGGTCGTTGCCAGGAAATGGCGCTGGCCGCGGCGCTGGAATTAGCCGAAAGGAGCGGGATTTGTTTTCTGGCGGCTGGGACTGACGGCACCGACGGGCCAGACGATGCCGCGGGTGCTGTCGTCGATGGCAACACCATCGCGAACGGGTTGAAACTGGGCCGCGATGCCCGCGACTATCTGGCGCGGCATGATGCGTATTCATATTTCTCCAACATGGATGAGCATATCAAAACCGGGCCGACACGCACGAATGTGATGGACCTTTACATGGTCCTTGTCGAACGTCCGGAAAATGCCTGATTTGCCGATTAAGTTGATTTTCCCGCCGGTCAGATATACTCTGAGATATAGCTAGTGGAGGGCCGCGACCGGCGAATTTGATAAATAATGGAGGATTTAATATGGGAACACCCGAGTGGAAATATATAGTGGCGGGAACGACCGGCACCGGCGTGCCGGTCGAGGTCAAATCGCCGTATAGCGGCGAATTGCTGGCGACGGTGGAATTTGCCCCGGCGGAGGTGATCGCCAAAGCCCTGGCCAACGCCGAGGAGGCCAAACGCACGATTATGCCCGATTTGCCGGGATACAAACGCGCGGAAATCCTGCAAAAAACCGCCCGGCTGATGGAACGGGATTTCGAAACATTGGCGATGGGTATCGCCCAGGAGGGCGGCAAACCGTACACCGACGCCAAAATCGAAGTGGGGCGCGCGATCAATACGGTCACGCTGTCGGCGCATGAGGCCACCTCGCTGGATGGCGAGCAATTGCAGATGGACCGCTCGGCGGGGCACGAAAACCGGATCGCGTTTGTAATGCGCGAGCCAATCGGCGTGGTAACCGCGATTTCGGCATTTAATCATCCGGTGAACCTGATTGCCCATCAGGTCGCCCCCGCGCTGGCGGCTGGTTGCCCGGTCGTGGTCAAGCCGGCCTCGAGCACGCCGCTATCCTGTATCCGCATGGGGCGGCTGTTTTTAGAGGCGGGACTGCCGGAAAAAGCGCTGAGTGTGGTACCCTGTCGTGGCGCGGAAGCGATGCCGCTGGCTACGGATAAGCGCATCGGCTTTCTGAGTTTCATCGGCAGCGCCGCGGTGGGCTGGGAACTACGCGGCAGGCTGCGCCCCGGGATTCGGCTCTCGCTGGAACATGGTGGCACGGGAACATCCATTGTTGCTGCCGATGCCGATCTGGACCTCGTCGTTGAAAAATCGCTCAAGGGTGGCTACTACCACGCCGGGCAGGTATGTGTTTCGGTGCAGAATATTCTCTTGCATCGCAGCTTGTATGATAAGTTCGTCGAGAAGTTCACCCCGCTGGTGGAAAAACTTATTGTCGGCGATCCCACCGACCCGGCTACGGAAGTGGGGCCGATCATCGATGCCGCGGAATTGGAGCGTGTCGCCATCACCGTGGATGAGGCCATTGCCGACGGTGCGGATTTGATCACCGGGGCGCAGAAACTCGAAAACCAGTGCTATCGCCCGACAGTTTTGAGTCAAACCCGGCGGGGAATGAAAATATTTGATGAAGAGCTATTTGGGCCGGTAGTCAACCTCTGTGCGTTCGATGACATCGATGAAGCGGTTGAGATCGCCAATGATTCCCAATTCGGTTTCCAGGCCTCGATTTATTCGGCGAATGTCGACACGGCCTTCGGCGTGGCCCGGCGCTTGAACGCGACAGCGGTAATGATCAACGACCACACGGCCTATCGGGTTGACTGGATGCCCTTCGGCGGCCGCGATTTTTCGGGCATCGGCATGGGCGGCGTAAAATACGCAGTGCATGAGATGACGCGGCCGAAGTTGTATGTGATGAACTTGCGGTGAAGAGGGATAAGTAATCAGATAAGGTGTACGGATATAATCGCGTAAATCCGTTAATTGGATACCGAAAATTGTACGTGCTTCTAGGCAATACGCGATAAGGGAAACGTCGGAATGAAAAGGCAATTGAAAATAGAAGATTTTGATGCCATTAACATTAATGGCCTAATTGTCAATCAACATGAAAGAGTATGTCACGCGTACAGTTCTCTGTTTGCAAACGAAGCCAATAGGGCAAAAACTGAAACAAATAATGACAGGAGAATTGTATTTGAGTTCTTAAGGGATGTAACATCTTTTGATTTGTCATGCGAACCTTCGGGAGAACCGTTTCAACCAATATCCCGCTCAAGCCAAGGTCGTTCTTCACTCCCATGTGATTTTAATGAAGACGATCTGAACCTCATAGAATCTTTAATCCCAATAATCAAGGACCCAGAATTACGTGCACGGTTTGCTGATATGCTTTGGGTAAGGCGGCGCGATTATAGAAATGCTCAACTTGCGGTAAGAAACTACTTGCAAGCAGCATCATGTTTGGATAATACAGAAACTTATCATCCTATGCAAATGCGGTTGAATCGAGCCCTGAGTTTAGCAGCTTCATTGGATAAAAACTCATATATTTATTTTGATGTTGTACAGCATATAGAGGACACAATTGAATGTCATAAATCGGATGACTCCCTTTTTGTATGCGCGGAATTGATGGAAGCGTTGCAGAATCAACGAATTGGAGATCCAATAAAATATGGGGTGATCAGTGGCGAGTTGGCATTAAGGGCAGAAAAGGAATTAGACTTTTACAGGGCGCAAAGATATTGGAGAATTAAAGCAAATTGGCATTATCTGGATGAGGATTCTATTGTCGCACAGTCGGCATTAGTACAGGAGGCAGAAGCTTATTACAAAGAGGCCCGGCGATGGCTCGATGCCGAAAACCCGAGCTATTTGAATGCTGCAGGATCGATAGAAAGATCAATCCACGCGTATCGGAAAATTGGAGGTCACAAAGATAGAATTCGAGAATTGCGTGTGGAACTACTCAATGTAAATAAAAAAAGCATCTCCGAGATGAATGCAATAAAGATAGACCTACATTTGGAGGATATTATCGAGAATACAATCAGTAGAATAAGAGGGAAGCCTTTCACGGAATGTATTAGCATATTGGCGCGGATGGTGCAATCGCTTGATATTGAGGATTTGGAAAAAAGCGCTAACGAGTCAATTAAACAACCTCGCATTTCTGATATGATTGGAGCAGGATTGATAAATCCAGACGGAAAAACGATAGCGAGAAAAGCGGGTTTGTATGAGGAAGGTGAAGATTCGAAGAAAGCTTGGATTCGGGCAGAGATGATAAACCATGTCAATATGCACTATGTTACATCGGTAAGGGGCATTGTTGATACTGCACGCCGTCAAATCCTGATGGAGCATTGCCCGGATTTTAGTGTATTTTGGAATCTTTCAATTAATAGTCCATTTATACCACATGGCCGTGAACATATATTTGCAAAAGGGCTGTATGCCGGACTAATTGGAGATTTTATAACTGCCGGGCATTTGCTAATATCACAGTTGGAAAACAGTTTTAGATATGTATTAAGTCAACACAATGTCATCACTTCCCAGTTTGATGATGAGGGAATCCAAGAAGAAATTGATATTAATATATTCATAAGATGGCCAGAGTTTGAACGAGTTTTTTCGAAGGATCTGACTTTTGACTTGCAAACACTGTTGGTCGAAAGAGTTGGAGGGAATCTGCGAAATCGCCTAGCCCATGGTTTGATGCGCGATATAGATTTCTATTCTGAACCTGTTATCTACGCTTGGTGGTTAACACTTAGCCTTTGTCTTTTACCTTTAATAACAAGAGAAGAGCCAAATCTACAATCAGAACATGAGGATAACGATAAAACCAATCGAAAAAATGATAATAAATCCTAATTTCATGCCAGGGTGCCCCACCATTCCATGGTGGATTTGTAGCGCGGTGCCTGCGCGGGAGCCGGGGCAGATGTGGACAGCTTGCCGCCCACACCCAGGAACGCAAAAGGCACGATCCAATGACCGACCAATATTTCGACCTCCAACCGGGGCAAACGGTTACTCGCCGTATCGCCAAGTATCACAAGACGTTAACTTTATTGTCAAAAAGGACTAAAATAATCCATATAATATTAAATTAAATGGGATATAATACGTATCCTATTTAAAAGGCCGCCGGCCGAACATCAGGGATAGTGATCGGACGGTGCAAACACAGGTAACCTGCAAAGTCATGGAGGGCCGGCGGCAAATTTGAAAATGAAATGGCGGGTGAGACCCACCAGTGGAAAAATAATCGGGGGCGAAAGAGCGGAAGAAAAGAAAAAAGAACTGATGCCCGCCAAAGGGCACAGCCATGTACATAAGAAATAAGTCGTTTCGCCGTGACTGAACAAAAGCCGCCACGCCCTGCAGTGCGTGGCGGCTTTTGTTTGTCCGCAATCGGCTACGTTACTGCCCTTTGAATATCCCGATGCAATTGCCGGAGGGGTCGGTGAACATGGCGAAGGCGCCCATGCCGGGAATCGGTGTCGGCTGGATCACCGCGGTGCCACCCAATTCCACGGCTTTATCCAAGTATTTTTGCAGATCGTCGACTTCGATGTAAATCGTGACGTAATTGGGGACCTCCCCCTCGGCTTTGAACAAGCCGCCGTCCAGCCCGCCGGTTTTGGTCATGCCGTAGTTCATCGGGTTGTTATCATCGATCTGCCAGTCGAACAACTTGGCGTAAAACTCTTTGGCTTGCGGATAATCCTTGACGGCGATTTCCCAGTGCACTACCGGGTTTGGCATGGTAACCTCCTGATGGCTAATGAGATATGTTGTGTGTCGTAATTGCTGATTCTCCTCACGCCTGTGCCCCCCGGCTTGGTCTTAATATACGACTAAAATGGTTAAATTGCCATCATGCGGCAATCATTTTTGCGGATTTCCGCAACAAAAATGATAGGTGGCTGGTATTGATATGTACATATTTGTGGCGGACGAACAACCGACCGGAGGGAACGATGTTTACATCGATCGAAGAGTTTATGGGCGCTTGGAAGCAGGAATCCGACGGCACGCGGAAGATTATGGGGGCGCTGACCGACGAATCGCTGCCACAGGCGGTAGCCGACGACCATCGGACGCTGGTGCGGATGGCCTGGCATATTATCGGGTCGATTCCCGAGATGATGAATCGGACCGGATTGGAGGTTAATTCGGCGAAAGAGAGCGACCCGACACCGACGACTGCTGAGGAAATCAAAAAGGCCTACGATAAAGCCGCCACCAGACTCGCCGAGGAAATCAAAACCAAGTGGACCGATGAAACCTTGCAGATTGAGGATGACATGTACGGTGAGACATGGAAGCGCGGGCTGACCCTGAGGATATTAGTAAACCACGAAATCCACCATCGCGGCCAGATGACCGTGCTGATGCGGCAAGCCGGTCTGAAAGTCCCCGGCGTCTACGGTCCAGCCAAGGAGGAATGGGTCAACTATAAGATGGAAGTGCCGGCGGTATAAGCGGATTGCCGGTTTAAATTGGACTGTGGGGGCGCACGGCCATGTGCCTTGAGGTGCGAATGTAGCCGTAGTGGCGGCCCGGTGTGGCCGCCCGCATGGTAGGGGTAGGTTTGAGATCGACCCTTGCGTCCCGCGTGGCAGAAAAGGGCGGGTGGCAAACCTGTCCCTACGAAGACGAAAGAGCATAAATGGTGAGGAGTCGGTAGCCCACCGGCACGGTAGGTTTTGTATTTCGGCGCCTGCGCCTACGGATTACTCAGCGAAACATCAATTATTCGGCGTCGATGCAAAAATCATCGCAGCCGGCACGATGTTGTAAACTCACCGGGCGCTACGCTTCGGTGGGGCACCTTTGCTTATCAGGGAACTTCAATCTTTTTTAGTTTGTCGGAGAGATCATCAGCGCTTGAATATCCCCAGACAGGTACTTGCTTGATGTAGAATGGAATGTCTTCACGTTTTCTAATAACTTCGTTATAGAACATATAGACCTGTTTCCCGAGCGTTAAGGCAACGCCAATCTCTACCATCACGTTGGGATTGCGTGATGTGACTTCGGCTATGAGCAATTTTGCCCTCTTAATTTGCGTATATATTTGATCACTGATCCGGTTTGCATTTTGTTTGTCATCGGCTCGTAGGCAGTTAATATCGGCGTGTGTCTCCACAACGGGCTTGATGGTATCGAAATAGATGCTTTGGGGTAGTTCTTCTTCCCGAAAGGGCATTAACACGAATGCATATGGCCTGTCGTGGATATGAGTCAATTGCACTTCTTGAAAGTAACCGCCTCCGATGAAATAGGCTTCCGTTTTTTCCACGTATTGGGCTAGTTTCTCGAATATTCCAGGATCATAATCATGTATCGAATTGACTGCAGGAGGCAGTCGTCTTTGCAGTGCCAAGGCGTTTGCCCGCGCATATATATTCTCAGGCGTTACATTTAGCGATAACACCAAATCATCCTGGTGGAGTCCTTTTTGCGGGTATTTCCTGTAGAATCGGAATGCCTTTTTCAGTATCTCATGATCTAATTGGTCGTCGGTAATTTCATCAACCGTGAATAATTCACCCTTGTTAGTGCTGCCCCATCCGTAATCTATCCCCTCGCGAGTGTTATTGGGTTTCTTGAAAACAACCGAGCGGACAGCGTACAATACTTGTTGTTCTTTTGTCAATTGCGGGTGCACATATTCCGTGAATTCGACTTTCATTTTTAGATATTCTTCATTTGTCGAATCGCTTAGTCTTATTCCCCAGATGACTGTATGGCGCCCCCCAGACGGAGCAATCGGAACTGCTTCAACCGCATATACATCAGTGTCATCTATATAGTGCATTGCTACCCCTTCGTCCGTACCGCCCGTAGGGCGTCGAGCACCATCCGCTTCGGGGATTTTTCGCAGTTGGCGCGGATGGCAGTGTAACATTGATCGCAACGATTGCTCTTGGTGAATTTTTCCATGATCTCATCCTGCGAATCAAACTCGCCGGGGATCATCCCGCAGGGCGCAATCTTGCCCCAGGGATTGATGATGAAAAACTTGCGGCCCGCCTGACAGTTGGGCATCGAGCGGGTTTGATAAAATTCGATGATCTTGCGCAGACTGTATTCCGAAGTGACGATTGGATAGCCGTTGTTTTGCATCTCGACCAGCCGGTCGACAATTTTTGCTAAAGCCGCCAATTGGCCGTTGGGATTGATCGTCAGTTCCATGTTGCCCGTACGCAGATGCGTATAAATCGAAAAATTGACTTTGACGCCCCACTCTTTCGCCAGCTCGGCGATACGCGGCAACTCGGTGAAATTGTCGGCCTGCACCACGCAGGCCATCACGATGTCATCATTACCATGCCGGGCCAGTTTGGGTACCAAGTCACAGATATGCGCGAAGTTTTTTTTCAGTTTGCGATACTCATCATGCCGCTCGTCCGGGTAGTCCAGCGAAAATGAAAATTCATCGATGCCGACCTCGCGCAGTTTAAGATATTTCTCCTCGTTCAACAACTGCACGTTGGTGGTAAACACAAAAACGGCCAACGGGTCGCGCCGCCGCATGGCGGCAATGATATCGTAAACGTCCTTGCGCAACAGCGGTTCGCCGCCGGAGATTTGCGCCACTACCGGTTTTAGTTCGACCAGTCGGTCCGCCCATACCTCCGGTCCCAGCCGGGGTTCCTTGACGTGGGGTCCCCAGTTGCAGTGCCGGCAATCGGCGTTGCAGTTGAAAGTTATCTCGAACGAGATAGTGATCGGCCGGCCGACAGCCATGTTTTTCGCCGCGCGCGCCGCAACCGCAAACTTCCGTGCTGTACTCAGTTTCGGCATCCCTGCGCTTCTCCCGTTTGTTACTCCGAAACTTTTTCGCCCGCCCGGGCCTTGACCCAGGCCTTAACGATCCAGATCAAATATACAGCAAAAATCACGGAAAACAACACCACCATTATCCAGACCGGGACTTTGAGAAAATACCCGGCAATTGCCAGGAGGTAAAACCGGGGCAACCGCCCGACGACGATCCCCGCCATGTACTTCGGCATTGGATACCCCGAGGAAAACACCAGGAATTTCACCAGGTAAAACGGTAACGGAGTCAGGGCGAAGAGCACGACCACCCAGAAAGGGGCGGCGTTGAACCACTTAATCGCCCGGGCATATGTCTTGTTCTTTTTGTACCCCGAGGAGAATTTCATTTGTAAAATCGGGGTGAAAAAGTGGTAGTCGACCCACCCGGCGGCCAAATTGCCTGCCGTGGCGATGAGGGCCACTAAAATGGCATCAAAATGCTGCCCGCAAAACACAATCGCCGGTTCATGCGGGAAAACGGAAATGGCGGTATTGGCCGGGATCGAATAGAAAAACAGCCAGAGTAAACCGTTCCATTCAACCTCGGACAACATCAGGGCCAGGTTAGACAGGCCAAGGGCAATGATTATCCCGCCGCAGATGTGCGTCACGCGGGGTAACTCCCGGAATGATTGGTATTTCGGTTTTCGTCCGTCGGGGTTGATGGGGTCATGCGCAGGGGATGGAGGGCTGGACGCGGGGGAAGACGGTTGTTCTCCCGTTGTGCCGACGCCGTTATTACGGTCGATGGTTGGGTTCAAGTTTCCCTCGCAGTGGGGAACAACCACGACAAGGGCGCACGGCCGTGCGCCCCTACAATATTGAGGCGGGCCGATATTTGGCTACGCCGTTGCTTTGCGGGCGACTTCCTCGGCGACTTCCAGTGTGGTGTTCGTCCCGCCCATATCGTATGTCCGAACCTTGCCTTCCTTGATCACTGTGGCGACGGCTTTATCCAGCGCGGAACCCATCTCCATCTCACCGAGCCAGTCAAACATCAGTTTGCACGTCAACAGCATGGCCATCGGGTTGACCTTGTACTGCCCGGCGTATTTCGGTGCCGAACCGTGCGTTGGTTCGAATACGGCGAAATTATCGCCAATGTTTCCCGAAGAGGCAAAACCCAGCCCGCCGACCAACTGGGCGCATAAATCCGAGATGATATCGCCGAACATGTTGGTCGAAACCAGCACGCCGTAATCCTGAGGATTTTTTATCAGCCACATGCACATGGCATCGATGTTGGTTTCCCAAAGTTCGATGCCCGGGTACTCCGAGGCGATCTTGCGGGTTTCGCGGACCATCAAACCGGAGGTTTCGCGAATTACGTTCGGCTTTTCCACGACCGTGACGGTTTTGTATCCGTGTTTTTTGGCGTATTCAAACGCCTGCCGGGCGATTGAGCGGCAGCCCTGGCGGGTGAAGATCCGCGTGGAGATCGCCATGTCCACTGAATCAACATCGGCGAATTTTTTCATTTTGGGGTGGTTAACATCCAGGACTTGGCGCACGACGTCCGGGACGGGATGGAACTCGACGCCGGCGTACAAGCCCTCGGTATTTTCCCGGAAGACAACAAGATCGATATTATTACGATAATTCAGAGGGTTCCCGGGATAAGCCCGGCAGGGCCGGAGGTTGGTGTGCAAATTGAACTTCTGCCGCAGGCCTACGATCGGGCTGGAATACACATGTCCCTTGCCGCGCAGTTCGGGGATCAATTCGTTTTCGGCTTCTTCCTTCGGTTTGGAGGTGATCGCGCCGAAAAGTGCGCAATCGGTGGTTGGCAATAATTTCAACGTCCGGTCAGGCAGGGGGTTGGCCTCGGTTTTCCAGAACTCCCACCCGATTTCGGCAGGGACATATTCAGCATCAAATTCCAGGGCGTCGAGGACGATTTTAGCCGCCTCCATTACATCATTTCCCACGCCGTCGCCGGGCATCCAGGCTATTTTGTATTTTGCCATTGATTCTCCTTATTAAGAATATTCCTCCAAACCCCTTAACATGCGCAGATCCGGAACGGACTACAAGCAATTTCGAAATGCTTACCAAAAATGACGCCTAGGTTTCTGTCAATTCCGGACCGCCGTAACGACCCGTAAATGCCCCGCCAGATCCGGGGTAAATTTCACATCAACGTATTCAGCATAGTTGGCAAACAGGGCTTTGACGGCATCGGCCTGGTCATAGCCGATTTCCAGGGCCAGCAGGCCTCCCGGCGCCAGATAATCCCCGGCGTCCGCAATTATTCTTTTTAGTACGGAAAGTCCACCTTCCGGGGCAAAAAGTGCCCGGGTCGGTTCAAAGTCGCGAACCTCGCGGGGGAGAGTATCTGCCTCGGAGGGGGAAACATACGGGGGGTTGGAACAAATTACGACAAATCGCCGCCGCTGCTTAATCGACTCAAATAGCGAACAATTATGCAGAAACACCCGGTCGGCAATCTGGTTGGCTGTGATGTTTTTCTGCGCCAGTTGTAAAGCCGGCCTGTCGATATCGGTGGCCAGAACCCTGTAGCCGGGTAATTCCGCGGCGAGGGTGACGGCGATATTGCCGCCGCCCGTGCCAATGTCCCAGGCCAGTTGAGTGCGGTCATTTTGCGGCGAAAAATGTTTTTTTAAATATGACAGAGTCGTCTCCACGAGGATCTCGGTTTCCGGCCGGGGGATTAATGCCCGGTCGTCGCAGAAAAACCGTCGGCCGTAAAACTCCGTGTAGCCGAGGAGATACTGGAGCGGCCGGCCCTGCAGCCGCGCCTGGGTCATTTTTTGCAGGCGTTCATTAAACCGTGCCGAAAATTCTTGCGGGGAGCGAAGGTATAGTTCGGTTTTGGAAATTCCCAAAAGATCGGTGATCATCCATTCAGCTTCGAAGCGCGCTGATTCAATTCCCCCCGCTTCGAGCCGCGTGATTGTTTGCAGAAGGATTTCACGGATGGTCACAGCTCTTGCGTGGCGAGTGGTTCGATGTCGGCGTCGAATAGCTCAATATCCGGCAGGCGAGCACATCCGGTTTTTATCGAGCCGTGCATCCAAACCGGTTTATAGTGTAGAGTGGTACCACGATTGTTGAAGTTGGCCGCGTAGCCCGGTTTTGCTGGATGCAGGCCGATTATCGCCCCCAACCCCGTGAATCCGCAGATCCATAAAAACCGCCGACGCTCCATGATTTTATCCTTCTTCCGTGTCCTCGCTCAGAGGAAACCCCTTGACCTTCATCCCCGGAACGAGCATGAGGGAATTGAATTGCGGGTAAACCACGCGTTCCCGGGCGATGGCCTCAACATTGGCGAACATCTCCAATAGCGCAGGTGTGGCCCGCATATTAGTAATCGGCCGGTCGATCTTGCCGTCCTTGATTAAAAAGGTACCGTCAAGAGTCGTGCCAGTCATCTGCACACGACGCGGGTTCAGGTAGTTCAAATACCAGAAATGCGTAATCAGAATTCCCTCGTCGGTCGAGGAGATCAATTCCTCAAAGGGGACATTCCCCGGAGAGATTGCCGTATTTTTGGGATATGGTCCAAATGAATTGTCGGGCGGGAGGGCATGACCCGTTGATTCCATGCCTGCTTTTTTTGCGTTCCGTCGGTCGAAGACCACGCCTTTTGCAATCCCGTTTTCGATCAGGACCACCCGTTTTTTGGGCACGCCCTCGTAATCGAACGGCATGCCGGCCATTTCCGGCGCGAAGGGGTCCTCGGTTATCGTGATATTATCGCCGGTTATCTGTTCACCGATTTTCCGGGCCATAAAACTGCGACCGGCAGCAAACGAACTTCCGCCGAAACCCAGAAAACCGAGGAACAACAGCAATTGCCCCACGGCGGCGGGTTCGAGGATGACCGTATAATCGCCCGGCGGCCAAGGTTGAGGATTGCGGGAGGTAATGGCTTTGGTGACGGCCGTCGCTATCAGTTTTGCCAGATTAAGTTCACCTGCGTCATGATGATAACCGGCAGTCCAGCCGGAGGAGGAAGCGGCATCATCCGATGCGGTCAGAGAAAACTCGGCGACGGAAAAATTTATTGATCCTGCGAATCGGCGACATCCAATAGTTTTCGCTCAAAGTACTCGACGAGGTCCGAGTTCCCGCCAGCCAAAGCATAGGCCATCCCCTCGTTCCAATCCGACGCACCCTTCCCGACAAAGTAGT
>SDBS01000210.1_pt1 | contig 51723 bp, 83 predicted proteins | sample 2277091 | NCBI WGS metagenome assembly SDBS01 (sample SAMN10404972, study PRJNA504765) | marine sediment metagenome | isolation source: marine sediment core GS10_PC15, 163 cmbsf | place: Arctic Ocean: Southern Knipovich Ridge | collected 2010 | reverse complement strand
CCTTTTTGTCATCCACTTCAACACTCACATTGTAGAAGGCGTTTGTCTTACGTGTCTTAACAGTGATCTTGATCTTCCCTATGAGCCGTCGGGCTTGGTTAAGCCTGTACTCTCTACCTGCCAAGCCGTCATCCCATTGGAAGTGCTTGTGTAAAGCGGAATTAGGGTCTTCTGCTCTTAGTAGAACACTCTCTGTTCTAATCCCACCTTCTGCTTGTTCTATTTCTAATAGTTCTCCTGCTTCTTGCTCCAACATATTTTTTACTTAGATAATTAATTAATTAATCCCCCAAGGGGGAGAGCCATGCCTCTACTCTCCCCTCCCTTACGTTCCCGTACCTGCCTTAACTGCCTTGACGCTACGGTCCCAGCCTCAACGGTCCTATCCGTTCCCCAACTGCCATGCCGTTACACTACGATCCACTCTCTTCCCCTCCTTTCCCATACATTCCGTTACTGCCATGCCCTTCCGCACCTGTCCGCTCCGTTCCTTACCTCTCCCTAACTGCCTAGCCCTTACGGTACTTGCCTATCCCCTACGCTCCTTGCCATAACTGCCTTTCCAGTACCATCCTGTCCACTCCCAGACCGTCCTCTCCGCTCCCTAACTGCCCCTCCAGGCCTCTCCTGTCCGCTCCATGCTGTTCCAATCCCGTCCTGTCCTATCCAATACTGCCACTACTTTCCCCACGCCTCCTAACCCCAACTCTCCTGTCCTCAACTGCCCATCCCGTCCTTTCCAAGCCAATCCGATACGGGCCTCTCCTTAACTGCCTCACCATTCCATAACACTCTAAGCCTCTCCCCTCCTCTCCTCTACTGCCTCTACAGTCCTATACCGACCCGTCCTTACCCGTCCTTTCCGCTACTGCCATGCCTCTCCACTCTGCAACGGTCCGTTACGGTCCAATCCTAAACTGCCAATCCAATACACTCCAATCCTGTCCCGACACTTCCATTCCAGTACTGCCCTGCCAAAAAGTATTTAGAGCTTATGTTTGGATGTGGAATTGACCTGATTGACCGTTTCTCTCTGGTCTCCACTCGCCTATTCCTTGAGATAGTCCAGCTCTTGCTAGTAAGTTAACAACCTGTTCAAGAGATAGAATATCCTCATCAAACTTAATTGTTACTTTCATTGTCCAATCGTAGTAGTAAGGTCTGAACCTTAGATCAGATGTACCTTGACCAATACGGACAATATCTTCAACCATCTTAGCTTTCTTAGGTGTTTTGATCGCAATCAAACCTGTTTCTTGTTCATCACACTGAACAAATACAGCACCTCTTATAACAGTCATTGGTAGATCATCTACGAATCTAGCTGCACCAATAATTGCTTGCTTAATAGCTAAAGATGGAAATCCATCCTTACCTGATGTAAGCTTGTACTTAGCTTGCTCGAACTCCTCTCTTGGTTTTCGGGCTTCTTTCTTTTTCGCAGCCTTTTTCTGTTGTTTTTCCAACATCATTCTTTTAGCTTTCTCGCTAAATCTATGAACGATTAGAGGACTGTCCCCAATCAATGTAACCACCATCTCTTTGATGTTAGGCTCATTAACTGCTATTACTGTTGGTTTCCCTGCCATAATTTTTATCAGTTAAATTAATTAATTACTTAGAATGCACTTCCGCAATCATCACAACTTTTGTGGTTTTTTAGTCTCTCTACTTCTTCTGCAATTGCAGTCTTAGCTGCTTCTACCAGTTCTTTCTTATATTTTTCAGCCAAGAGAGCTGTTAAAGCCTGTTCCCCAGACCCCGTTATGGTGAAGTCAGAGCTTATAAACCCAGATTCTCTTAATGCTTGGTCATCCTTGCTTAACGCTGCTTTTTCTTGTGTTGTTAATTTGTTCATGATATTTGCCTTTCTTTAGCTAATTATTATGCTTGTTGGTCAGCTTCCTCTTTATAGATTTCAAGAGCTGTTTCGATTAGAACCCTTGAACAATCTCTCATGCTTATCCCTTTCTCTTTTGCTATAATCTCTAACTCTCTTTTAGTCTCTGCATCAAAGCCAATGTTAAGATTGACTACATTTTGATTTGGTGTTGGAAAATTGAATTTTGTCATTTATTTTCACCTCCTTATAAATTAATAATTATCCTTAGTAGTCCGTAACTAATTTGAAAGCACCTCAATGAAGAGACAGTTACGAACTACTAACGACAGATGAAGGGATAAGGGCGGATAAACTCCCCTAAACAAATGATAATCCTTCAAAGTTATGTTTAAGATCTAAGCTATACCCACCCATAACCCTTCATCTACCAACAGATCGTTATACCTATTAATAGTAATAAGTACAATAGTCCACATGTTAATAACTATTGTGTTGCTCCTTAACTCCAGCCCATTCAAGTAACAACATATCACCCTTATCAATGTGTTTGGCTAGGCTTTGCAACTCTACTATCTCACCAGTAGAGATGCGTTCGTTTTCTACTTCTTGCCTAAGATAGTCTAGGCGTTCTTTTATTTCTTTGTTCATAGTTTATTTAGTTAGTTGATTAGCTTTGTTGTTCGTACCCTTCTTTGTCGTAGTCTTGTAACACCACGTTACAGTCCTCGCATTCAATGGCTACATTTACCTTCTCTTTGCCATAGGTCACTACTACTACCTCATGCCCCTCGTGTTCTAATAGTTCTTTGTAACTGTTTACGCTCATAATGTTATTTAATTAATTGATTAATTGCACACATACTAAACGGTGACTTTAATGTTTTGTCTTTAATGCCTTAAGTGTAAGTGGTTGTTATCCTACTTACTGGCATATCAGATACCCACGTTAAGATCACCATTTAATACATGTGCTAGGCAGTGGGGATAGGCATTGGTATACGCAGTCCTATCAGTTTTTAAATCTAGGTTTATATAGACACCCACTGCTCAACACACAATCACACATACAAGCCCATAGGCTTGTTATTGGTTAGTCTGTTAGTTCCTCTAGTTGGTTTAGAACGCTCTCGGCTACTTCTATTTTTGCTTTACGTTGTGCCTCGGCCAATAGTTCAACGCCACTGCCTACAACGTCCTCAAGATAATATGCATTAGCGATATGATCGTGAAGCCAAGCCGTTAAGTTGTGCGTATAAACGTCAGCTTCTACCTCATATATACACTCTCTAGCATTGTCTACATTGTCTGAGTCTGATATAAGTTCAAGCGCATCAACGCAATACTCATATATATAATCATTAGGAAATCGTTCCCCATGTGCTTTATATACAATATTGTGCATCCAATCTTCTTTTTTAGCTGATATAAAAGACCAATAACCACTGTTTTCATCTTCTTTATCTCTCATTTTGTGTTCTAGTGCGTCTAGCATCTCATTAGCTAGGCTTTGTATAGTGTGTGTTGTCATAGTTGTTATTCATTAATAATAATTAACAAGCTATGGTCTTGTATTTGTGATCGTATCAACGTGGCTCGCCTAGCTGTTAGGCGTTGTATGCTTTGAATTGTTTTAATTGATCTTCTGTCATATCCTCTATAATTTCGACAGTTGTGTCATGTTCAAAGTCATCTAGTGAGTAGCCGAATAGGTCGCACATACTTGCTATCACTTGATCTCTATTTAGTGGCTTATTCATATATTTGTTACTTAATAGCTAAACAAGCCACGTTGATTGGCGGTTGATACCTAGCAATTAGGCTAGGTAATCTTTTTGTAAGTTATGTACTCCATAGCTGGTACACCTTCAATCTGATCGTAATGATACGATTCAAAATGGTCGTATTTGCGATTACTCTCATTATGTAGGTAGTAATGTAACATCACTTCATTTTTGTCCATGAAGCACATATAACCATCGTATGATCGTATGTGGTTTTTGTCGTAGTCGGTTTGATGCTTGGCTATATAAGCCTTAAGCCTCTTATAGTCTACTTCAAACACCACGTTACAGTTATCAGTCGCAAAGTTGTAATACTTAGGGCTGTAAGCTTTACCATCAAGTGTTATTTTCTTAATAACGCTGTCAATGATGTTAGCATTCATGAGTTCAGCCCATGAAGTAGCCAAGTCCTGTACATAGCCTTTGCAGTCGTATGTCCAGTCGACATCATCGTAAGTAATTTCTTTCTTACTATCTTCATTCAAGCTCTCAAGAATATAATCATCTTCACCCTCAAACGTAAATGTTTGGTAAGTGTCGATAGTGTAAGGTGTTGAGCTTATATCTAACTCTATTTTCTTATTCATATGGTTAATATTTAATTGCTAAATATCAACCGCCATTAACTCGCCATAGCCTACCCTTAACGGGTTAGGCTTGGGTTTATACCCATTGGACTGATTTTATGTAATTGCATAGGTCAGCGTTATAATCTTCTTTATTTATATAATCACACAATGCATTTTGTACATCTTTATTAGTACCACTGTCTAAGGCGTCAGCAATAGGCTCAACAAGTCCAGGAAAGGCTTTATAATATCCCATTAGATAATTATAAAATGCTTTCGGGCTATATTTTATGCCGTCTTTCCTGTTTAAGATTAGGTCTATTATCATAGTTTATTGTTATGAGTAAACTATGGCGAGTTATACTTGCTAATATAGCAAGCAACCACTACCAGGACTTAGCGAGGTAATTGTGGATTTCCATGTTATTCTATTGTATAGGTGCTTTCAATTCGTTATCAATATGTTTACCTTATAGTATACAATACATTATGTCAATACATTATGCTACCAGTTATCCACAAGTACACTATATTAGTGTTACAAGCCTTAAAATGGTATAATAAAGATATAAGAATATGCTAAATACTAAGATATGCCCTTATTGTGGCCTCACGTTTACACCTAATATGATAAAACAATACACATGTGGGGATTTCGACTGCACATCTAAACGGCGCAAGGATAACAGCTATAAACACTATAAACGACAAGAAGCCCAAAAACAGCTATAATATAGGTATGAATGATCTAAACATACGTCAACGTAAATTCGTAAGAAAGATAACAAAAGAAAACAAACCTGCTAGTGTTGCCTATGCTGAGTCATACGGTGGTAAAGCAAGTGACGGCAGTACTAGAGTCAAAGCGTCTAAGTTGCTAACAAATACTAACGTAGTTAAAACAATGGTAGAACTAGAGAATGATATGCAACTAGAGGCAGTGCAAGCCTATCTACGCAATAAAGAACTAGCAAAGGATGCTAAGACCCCTGCAAACGTTAGAAACGATATAAATAAGCATATACAGGCTTTAGGTGGGGTTGCGCCAGTGCAAAAGATAGAAACTAAGAATGAAACTGTATTACAGGGCATAACAGATAAACAGAGTATAATTGATTTAGCACAACTAGCTATAAAGAAACACACACCCAAGGACAGCGCATAAGAGTAATCGGGGCTAGAGGCATTGTAGCGTAAGCAACGTAGGGATATAGTCTATAACAACACATAACAACTAAGCACACGTTCATGTAACACGTTCATGTAATAAGTATGACATAGCATGTATGCGTAGGAATTAAGCAACAACACGCTACAAGCCTCATAAAGCATGACATACACCCCTGTTCTACATTAAATGTAGGCTTTTTATTAATTAATGGCTTAACATAGTGGGTGGTAACGTCCGAAAAGCCTATATTTTCAGATGTTACATTGATTTGCGACACAAAGGCCACCGACCCTCGGCAGGTTTAAATTTCAATCTAATAGAATCACTAATCAGCATTAAAATTGAGACTTGTCATACATTTAACAAGTTGAATCGGATAGATAAACAGGCTACTTATCCAAAAAACAGTCAAAATAGGGGTATTTTAGGGGGTAAAAAGGGCTAAAAACGCCTTTGAATAAGACTTTTACGGGGAAAAAACGCATTATAGGTATGTGTATAAATAGACTTGTTATTATGGGACAGTCACGTATTATGAGACTATGACTAGAGACCAAAAGATAGCAGTTAGGTACAAGGAGGGTTTTAGCTCTTATGAGTTAAGCGAGGAGTTCGGTATCACGCCCCGATCTATTCAACGTGCCCTTTGGAGAGAGAGCACAAGAACACGGGAGGTTATAACTAGGGGGAAGAGCGATGCATTCAAACTAGCTATCAAAAAGGGGAGGATGAAGTATTATAAGAAACCAGAACATCTGAAGGTAAAAAAGAGGAAGCAAATATCTCTGGAGCGTAGATATAGGATTCATATTAAGTATGGCTACAAATGCGCTATATGTGGGGCTAAGGCTGAGGACCGTTAGATGGAAGTGGATCATATTGATAACGATAGAAATAATAATAAAGATGAGAACCTCCAATTACTGTGTGATGAGTGTAATAAGGGCAAAGCATACAATTCCCCTGAGTGGAAAGAGTACCAAGAGGGTAGGAAGAGATTTTATGGGGAAAAGTAATATTGTCCTAATGTCTGACAATAGGTAATATAGATATATGAAAGGCTTTAAGAAGGAAAACTGGAACGTAGAGGATGTCCGTATAGGGATACTGTATTTTTATGAACTATATGATCGTGTGCCCAGACTGAAGGACTTTGAGGAGTTTGACTGCTTACCAGGGGAGGAGTACGTACAGGACACGTTTGGTGGGTTTGTAGAGTTGTGGGACTCGTTAGGTTACAAGACTAAGTTTAGATATGAATAACCACGTAACAAGCCTAAAACTAAGCAAGAAGCTCAAGGAAGCAGGGGTTGAGCAAATCTCAGAGTTTGAATGGGTAAAACATTCATTAAATAAAAAACCTGTATTGTTTACGAAGCCAGTTGGTGATGAGATAATCGCAGTATTGTCAGGTAAAGTAGAATATAGGTATTCCGCCTTCCTAACAGATGAGCTGTTGGAGAAGTTGCCACCTATTTTTTATGGACAGGGAGTGTTAAATATCAATAGAGTGAACGCTGGTGATGAGTGGGAGATTGCATATTATGATTTTTACAGAAGAAAAAGCAGTGAAGATTTTCCAAACATCTTAAACAAATCCCTCCCAGAAGCAGCAGGTGAAATGCTGTTATGGGTAATAGAGAATGGATATGCACACAATAAATAAAAAGACAAAAAGAAGAGTTTTAGAGCTTATACTGGATAGTATTGAACAGGGGAATATTCATATAATTCTTCCATATATAGATATCTCTTCTTGCTTGGAGCAATGCCTAGAGGAAACAGAGGAATGTGAGCATGAAGACATAGAAGAAGGCGATGCACTTTGTAGTTGTGATAAATGTAATTCATTTGTAAAATGCACCCCCATGACAGGAACCCACGACTCTATGTGTGAGCATTGTAAGCCAGATAGACAAATAATAAGTAAGTGCTGTAATGCAGGGGTAGACTTTAGGGGTGGAGGTTATGACGGTGAAGATATATTACCTGTAGTTGAATATTGTAAAGAGTGTGAAAAGAAATGTAAGTTTGAAGTTATAGACACCCCCAAACCAACCAAGGAGTGTGAGCAATTCTATTGCGCTGATTGTGGGAACATAATCCCAAATGCTATTGAGGCAACTGTTTATAGTGAAGATGTCGAAAATGTAAAGGAAATTGGTTTATCAATAAGGAAGTGTAAATGTTCCACCCCTAACTCAATAAAGCTAGAACAACTATCAGAGAAACTACACGAATGGTACTTAGAGGGAACTCAGAAACTAGACCCAGAAAACTATAACCCAAATGCACAAAAGCAATACTCTGAGCTAAACGAGGAGCAGAAAGAAATTGATAGGTATATTGCTGGTAAAGTATTAGCCAAGCTAGACAAACAACGCACTGCGTTAGAGAAGATAAGTGAATTTGAAGTGTTTGTTGGAGAATCAAAAATATACCACATGCATGTAATAGCCACTAAAGCCTTAGACGAATAACACTATGAAACAAGAAAACTACTTTGACCAAGCGAAAGAGAAGACTACAGCAGAAGTCAGGTCTACAGAAACAATCACAGGTGATGATTTTCTTATGCATGATGTAGATTCAGACGATTATTCTATACACATATCAGACTGTAAATATTGTGAAGCAAGAAAAAAAGATGATGAAAAAAGATAAAGAAATACATGAGTTCTTAGAGAGTAAGGATTGGCGTGGTTTAGCTGAGGCGTTCGCTGAGGGCGACATGCAGTGGCATGCGAATGAATGGAAAGAGTTTGTTACTGGAGTTGAGGGACGGGCTATAAGACGTTGTGACAAGGTTTATAAGGATAAACTAGAGAAGGCAGTGAGTGACTCTTACGATAAGGGCTATGATTATGGTTATAACAAAGAGAGGTGGCTGAAGGATAAGGTTGAGGAGATGGCTTACGAGAAGGCAGTTGAGTATCTATCACATGACATGGAGTTTAAGGATGAGGATCAACGTAAGGTTGCTGTTAGAATGTATCTAGAAGAATTAAAATCATGAATATAGAAGGAAAATACAAAATTAAAATATTTAAAGCAGAAGAGGGTGGGTATCTAGCTACATGTAAATGCAAACAGGGGTCTTTTGTAACTCAAGGCGACACTAAACAGGAAATCTTTGAAATGATAGCAGACGCATTTATGACTATGTATGATGTGGAGGTAAAATAATGGAAGACTACACATGTGAAATATGCGACAAGGACTTCACCTCTACTTGGAGCGATGAAGAAGCTGACAAAGAAGCAGAAGAGCTGTTCGGTTGTAGCAAAGAAGATTGGAAAGGTGGTTTCATGATTGTTTGTGATAGTTGTTTTAAAAAGAGAACATTATAAATTTAAGAAATAAACATGAAATACAAATTCCACGTACCAACACAACAATATGGGTTCTTAGAGATTGAAGGTGAGGATCTAGAGGAAATGGAGGTCGCCTATAATAAATATGCTGAAGATCCTATCAACTTTAATGAAGGTAAGTTCGTAGAGGTTGAGACGTTTACTGGCGAGAAGATCAGATACAACGACCTCACTCATAAGTACACAGACATAGATGGCAACATTCTTGTATCAGCTAGTCAGTACGCCAAGAAGATCAAACCCCCGTTTCCTAAAGAGGTTATCATCCCGAAAGTTGCTAAAAAGTATGATGTGAAAGAAAAGACAATTGAGTCTATGTGGAGTGATAACGGGAAGGTGTCACTAACTTTCGGTAACGCTATTCACTACTCTATGGAGCAGTGGTTTAAATATAAGGACAGTGCATGTGATGAGAAGGAGTATAACTTACCCAAGCATCCTTTCTTAAAGAAGGTTGTTACTACTTTCCCTGATAAGGACCACGATATACTACCAGAGGTTGTAGTCTCAGATGTTAAAAATAAGATGGTTGGTAGAGCTGATGGACTGGATCGTATAAAGAAAGAGATAGTTGTTATTGATTATAAGAGTGACGCTGACATCAAGAAGAATCTTAAGTTCCACTTTATGCAATTGTCTTTTTATGCCACTATGTTGCGGAATCATGGGTATAAGGTCGATAAAGTAATTGTCTGGAATTACACAACTAAGTGGACCAAGTACGAGTCAGAGGTATTAGATATAGAACTATAATGTTAGATAAATTTTCACTAGTAAATAAAAGATCTGTATTAAGGAATACAGTTGATTGGGAGAAGCACTTTGTTCTGACCTTTCGTAAAACTCCTACACACATAGTGTTGAACACTGATGAGCTGTTAGAGGGTGACTTTGATTCTTTCTGTGAGTTGATGGAAGAGGTCTGGGAGTATATCAGTCCATCATCTTCATAAGCATCTGCATGATTGTAAAGATAGACATCATCTTTTCCTGCTCAGGGTTAATTTGAGGTTCAGTTGGGAGGAAGTCTCCAAAACCACTAAACCCTTCTGATTTGAATATAGGTTCTCCCTCTACAGGGAGACCTTTTGTAATGGCTGGTTTAATTGCCTCCGCTTTTTGCTGGTGAACTATATCTGCTAGTTTGCCCATATATGCTATAATATTACCATATGCCTACCCCAGAGGACACAATATACAGATTGCCTGGTAACACTGACAGGTTCGTATCTCGTGTAGATGAGGGGGACACTAAGCCTACGGTCACAGGCGGATTTGTTCCGCAGATGCTGTACAGAGATGGTACAGTAGGTCCATTTTCTGAAGCCAAATTAAGCGCAGATTTAATGCTAGAGATTCCAGCAGGTAATATACCTGGTCAATCGTCTGTTAATAAGTTTGGTAGGAATCAAACAATCCAGAAGGCTGCAGATGAGGATATATGGGATGGTGGAGGGTCTTACGCTTTCTACCCGACAACGGCCATAGCTGTGGATATAGTTTCTACAGATGGTGGAGATACACAGGATTATGAAGTATTCGGTTTGGATGGGACTGGTGCTTTACAGAGCGAAATAATCACAGCTACAGGAGATACGGCAAAGGATTTGGCAAATGACTATTGGAGAATATTTCGTGTTGTTAACACAAACACCACTGCTAATGCAGGGACTATAACGATAGCTGCTGATGGTGGGGGTGGAGGAGTAGCAGATAACGTAGTAGCAGCTCAGATTACAATAGGATTCAATCAAACACTTATGGCTTTATATACTATTCCAATTGGTAAGACAGGATTTATGACACAATATGGGGCCAGTATGGATGGTAATGCTAACTTAATTACTGACTCTCATATAGACGTAAGAGTAAGACCAGCTAGTTCTGTTAGTGTGAGAGGAATATTCCAAGTTAAGAGCCATCATGGTTTATTGCCCGCTGGTTCAAGCCATTTACAGCATTCTTTTATGCCTTACTTTAAGATAGAGGCTTTAAGTGACATAGCTATGAGGGGTGGCGTAAATGCTAGCGGAGACCCAGCAGTAGATTATCATGCAGACTTTGATTTAATATTAGTAGACGATTAGATAAAACAATGGAGGATAAGGAACTAATAGCCAGTGTATTAACGGATAACCTGTGGGAGTTCCACGAGAGAGTTCTTCAGGCTGATAACCCTAACAATAGAATGGGACAACTTCAGAAGGGTCTTTGCGAGACGATGGATAAGATGGACAGCCACAAGAGGACTATGATCTTAACCCCTAGAGGTCATCTGAAGAGCGCAACTGTAACTGTGGGATGGTCAGTCCAACAGGTTTGTAAGGACCCCAATGTTCGTATCCTTATAGGGTCAGAAACTAATGGGAAGGCAAAAGACTTCTTAAAGCAGATACGAGATGTATTTGAAATGAATGAGAGGGTGAGATACTTATATGGAGATCATGTTAGAAAGACTTCTAGATGGACAGATGACGAGATCACATCAGCTTTAAGAACTAGCACCTCTATAAAGGAGCCTACAGTCTTTACTACAGGGACAGATCAGACACGTACTGGTTCTCATTGTGATATTGCTATCCTAGATGACCCTATTTCTCGTACAAATATCAAGACTAAAGAGGCTAGAGAGAAGACTTTGGAGTGGTACAGAGAGATTGCCAATAATATTCTTGATCCAGGGGGTAAGTTAGTCGTAATCGGTACTAGATGGCACTTTGCAGATATTTATCAGTATATTTTGGATGAATTATCTGATATTTTCCAAATATTTCATCATCAGGCTCTTACGGACGAAGGATATGATCTTTTGAGGAAAGATATCACCTTAGAAGAGAAACAAAAGCTCATTACACGGGATATGATCCTATTTCCCGAAAAATTCAGCATTCAACACCTTTGGGAGATCTATAATGGGAATAACAATGAGTTCTTCAATAATCAGTACATGAATCGGATTGTAGACTCCGAAAACGCTGATTTTAGTGAAACAGACATCCAGTTCTATGATCCATCCGAAAGAAGGCCATATTTGAATAAATACATCGGAATTGACCCTGCAATCTCAGATGATGGCGATTTTACGGCTATTATGTGTGTAGGGATAGATGAGCAGAATAAGTGGTATATATTGGAGTATGAGAACGTTCACGCTAAACCAAATGAGATTATCGACTTAACTTACAAGATGTATGAAAGACACCCAGACGTCAGGAAAGTCGGCATAGAAACAGTTCAATATCAGAAAGCTCTAGTTTATGGGTTTAGAGATGAGCAGAGGAAGAGAGGAATACATTTACCAATCGTAGAGTGTACTAGAGGAGGTGCTAACGCTATTTCAAAGGAGCAGAGGATACTTTCACTACAACCTATAGTTCGTCAGAAAAGATTGCATCTACAGAAAGGAATGATCGAAGTCAGAGAGCAATTGAGGACTTTCCCACGATGTAAGTATGATGACTTGTTAGATAGTTTAGCTATAGTAAATGAGATAGTTGTTGGCTTTAAGCATATGAAAAGCTATAATAAAGATAAAGAAACTCGTGAAGAGCGAGAAGATCGTATAACTCATGTGTCGAGGGGGGGACGACGTAGGAGGTACGGATAATTATTAAATAGGAGGAATATGCCAAAAAAGTTAACAACAGATGAAAAGCTTGCAAAGCTGGAAGAAAATCAGAACAAGCTTCTTGAGGAACTAAGCGAGCAGAGGAAAGCTCGTGAAAAAGCTGAGAAAGCTTTAGAGAAAAGAGAACTAATAGAAAAGAAGGAAAAGGACCCAATGAGTGGGCCAGGAGAAGTATGTGAGTGTACTAAAATAACCAGGGCAGAGAGCTGGCAAGTACCTAATATAGAAGTAGTAAACCCTAAGACTAAAACAGTAGAGACCAAACCAGACATGTCTAAGGTTCCAGATGGGTATAAGGTTAGATACGATTCTACAAATTCAGTATTTATCGTCAAAGAAGGTCATGAGAACTTGGGCAAATATGAGCTTCAAGATGTTGTGATTCCCAATTGTCATTCTAAGTACACTAAGGAATTAACAGTGTTTACTAGTAAGGCAGTACAAGACCGAGGGAATTTTAAGAAGGAACCGCCACGAAGGATTGTTCATCTTTGTGAAAAACATGAGGCAATGTTTGGGGCAAAGAGTCAGAAACAGGTTGATTTAGAAAAAGGAAAATAGTATGACAAATAAGAAGAATATACCACCCTTTCCTCTCGAAGTTGGAACTCTAACCTATGAAGATGTAGAAAAAGTAGCAGATAGACTTGGTATAGAAATAGATATTAAAAATTTAGATAATATAAAGGGAGGAGTTCTTAAAATTTGGCGAGAGGATGTTTTGAAAGACATTGACATTAATGGAAAATATAAGAGAAGGGCAATAAAAAAATATTTACGTGGATTGAATTAATGTCTGACATATGGTAGGGTAGAGGTATGAGATATAACTTATCTTAGTCCATCAACGACTTTAAAAGGGCTTGGCAGTTGAGGAGCGGAGCGGAATGGAAGGGAAAGGACAGGACCGTCGAGGCACGGACCGTCGAGGCACGGCAGTAGAGGCCAGGAAAGGACCGTATCGGAATGGCGTAGCTTGTAGTGGCTAGGCAGTAGTGGATAGGACAGGAATGGAAAGGACCGTAGAGGCATGGAATGTAAAGGCTCGGCAGTTGAGGAGAGGCTGGGACAGGAGGGCAAGGAGTGTATTGTCGTGGTCCGTATTGGCAGTCAAGGTCCAATTGAACACTAAAAGTGTTCATAACTAAAGAAAGAGGGTATACTTAAGTAAGTTAACCTTCTTTTTTTATGTCAAAACAAACAAACGAAGAAAAAAACAAACAAACACAACCGAAGCAGTCACAAAAAGACAGAAAAGTGGTCGTCAGGATCAAAGAAAGATTGGAATGGATGAAAATGGGCAGACAGCGAAACGGAGATCGAAACTGGGACACCTGGGACAGGCTGTACCAGAACACACCTTTGGAAGAACCGCAAGAGGACTGGCAAGCAAACATTTTTGTGCCATTTGTTATGTCTACTATTCTTGCAATATTAGCAGAGATTACCTCACGTAGAACTAGATGGAAGGTGTTACCAGTCTCAAAGAATGACGATGACAAAACAGATACGATTGAAGCGATTACGGAATTTACTTTAGAAAAAGGCAACTGGGACAAAGAGAGTTTTAAACGAGACATAGACAAACTTGATTACGGAACTTCTATTTGGAAAGAGTATTACCGTGAGGACAGAAGGACTATCAGGAAGAGAATAATCAAGAAGGACGGGAAAGAAGAAATAGAAGAAAAAGATATAAAAGAATATAACGACGTGCACGGAAAACACGTACCAATTCGCCACTTCTATCTTGATGACAGAGCCACTGAGATTGAGTCTGCCAGAGACTGTATCGAAAGAACTGTCATGAACCTTTCTGATTTTAAAGCACAGTACTCCAAGTATAAAATTTCAAAGAAGGTAAAAGAGTGGGGCTTTAACAGGCCAACTATTTCAGAAAGAAAGATACAAAACCTCCCAGAAGGCGGAGATCTGAACGAAGAAGGTTCATTCATTCCAAAGACTAGATTGAAGCAGAATCAAGTAGAAGTTTTAGAATACTGGAATAAGCCAAACGATGAACACATCGTCATTGCTAATGATATAGTCATAGTCAATGAGCCAATCCCTTACGATCACAAGCAACTTCCCTATGCAATGGACATATGTATTCCTCGACCTAACTCGGCTTATGGTATAGGTATCCCTGAGACTTTATATCCTTTGCAGGAAGAGATTAACGATATCCATAACGACATATTAGATGAAGGAAAATTATCTATTCATGCCCCTATCATAACTGATGGTATGACTACGATGGATGAAGAGGAATGGAAGTTACGACCAGGAGCTATCATTTCAACGGAAGGTGGCAATTTCAAACAAGTAGAGATGAAAGGGATCACAGGTTCTCACTTCCAACTCTTGGAGCAGGTACAGCAAGCAGCTCGTGTAGCTTCAGGACTAGACGTTAGATTTTCAGAGGGAGCCTCACAGAAAGGCACAGAGACAGCCACAGAAGTCATGAGTATACAGGAAGCATCTCTTCGCAGAATAGGTTTGCTAACAAAAGTATTAGAGATAAATGCATTGCCACGAATAGGAAGATTGCGTACAGCTAACATCCAACAGTTCTATAAGGAACCACTCAGAGTGCAGCAAATAATCACAGACGCAGATCAAATAAGACTAGACGAGAATACAGGCGAAAGTAGCTTAAAGAAGACTAATAGGACTATCAGAGTCCAGAGTGAAGGACGAATAGGTTATGACTTTAAAGAAATACGGCCAGAAGACATCCGAGGAAACTTTGATGTATTTGTTGTACCTCAGTCCACACAGCCAGTGAGTCAGGCAGTCATCTTGAAGAGATTGAACGTAGCTCTTAACACAGTACTAGCAAATGAAGTTGCTCTACAGGTAGTCGATATAGAAGAACTGTTTAAGCACTTCTTCGAGCAGTTAGATCTTCCAGCATCAATGGTTAGCAGTATCCTTAAAGAAGATGAGCAGGTTTCTTACCAGTTGGCTGAAGAAGAGAATCAAGACATGGCAACAGGCTCTAACATACCTCCTACAAAGAACCCAGGGCTACAGCACACATCAATTCACTTGGCTTTCATATACGAGATAGATGAAGAGGGTAATCAATCTGGGCAGTTCTCAGAACAGTTCCAGGCTTTAGACAATGACACAAGAAGGATATTCATGAGCCACGTTGAAGGGGAAATGTCACAGCAAGCAGTTAAAGGAAACGTGAAGACTGATAAAGCTAGAACACCAAACAGAGCACAGGGCACAGGCACTCAATCTGTACAAGGAGGCGCAGAAGTCGAAGCTATAGGACAGGGGCTATAGAAGGAGGTGTTATATATGGGGGATCACAATGACAAGTCAATTGAGAATATTTTATCTGCTGATGAATTAACGATGCTATTTGAGATGATGACTCATCCAGGATGGAGCGTTATGAAGAAGATGGATAAGGCTATGCGTGAAGATTGGATAGAACAGGCATCCAATGCAGATATGTCGGATAAAACAGATGACGAGATGATTAGAGTCCTTAGACACAGGCAAGGACAGATCAAGGGGATGTCTCTGTTTATGAGTTATTTAGAGAAGAAAAAGTCAGACAGAGAAAGGCGAGCAGCTAAGGATGAACACTAAGAATAAACAAAGTAACAATGACTAGATACTGTAAAAAATGTAATAAGGAGAAAAATACATCTGAATATTATTCAGGGGAAAATCATTGCTGTAAGGCGTGTTCTAGCAAACGCACAAAAGAATACTATAAAAAGAACTCATTGGAACGAAAGAAGAGACGGATAGAAATATATGACTCTTATAGAGATGAGTTTTTTAGAGAGTTAGGAGGTGCTAAGTGTATAAGTTGTGGGTTTAGCGACCAGAGAGCGTTACAGATAGATCATGTTAATGGGTTTCCTGGAAAGAGTAGAATCGACAGATCTAATTCGTTGAAGCTGTTACAAGATATACACGATAATCCAGGAAAATATCAGGTACTTTGTGCTAATTGTAACTGGATAAAAAAACATGAGAATGATGAAAACATTAGAGGATTAAATCAATTGAACACGAAAACTGTTCATAAAGTTAAAAATGTACTATAATAATTAAAGACAATAACAAGTCGTATGAACGAAGAAATAAAACCTGACAACAAAGGTGAAGAAGAGGTCAATAACACGACAGAGAACCTTCCGACTGAGGAATCTAAGGTTGAAACAAAACCTGAAGAAACTAAAGAGGAAGTAGACCCTGAAATGGCAAAGTGGATGGAGGACACTGGCTCAATGGAGAATGCCTATAAAAGAGTTCAGGGTGGAGCTGAAGAAGTCGAGAAGTTCAAAAAAGAAGCTGAAGATATCAAAAAGGAACGAGTAGACTATGAGGCGCAAGTAGCAGCAGAACTGCAACAGGTCTATCAAAAAGATCCTGAGTTAGCAGCCAAACTATTCGGAATGGAACAGCCTAAAAGCGACACTACGGAACAACAAACTATTGATCCGAAGGAAATCGCTACACAGGCATCAAATGAGGCCGTAGCAAGGATACAGGTAGATAACTTCTACGAAAACAACAAGTCTCATTTCAAAACCGAACAAGATTGGGAAAACACTCAGGCAATAGCCCTAAGCTTCGTAGGCAAAACAGATAGAGAAGGAAATCCCTACACTATCCAAACAGCATTACGAGACGCTACTCTCTTAGGAAACTCAGAACTAATTGGTGACAAAGCAATTTCAGAACATCTTACTTCCGAGGCAAATCGTGCGTCTGCTTCTGAGTCTGGAGATACACCGAGTGGTGAATCTTCCGAAGATGGCAAGCTAGATCAAGATGTTGAAAAACACATGGAAGATTTAGCCCCAGAACTAGGTATCGAGCTTACTCCAGAAATGAAGGAAAGGATCGCTAACAGACTAGGTGAGTAAGAGGCACGCTGAAACACAAATAAAAAACAAATATTATGGCAGGATTCTATCCTTACCGTACAGTAGGAGGAAACACTGGAGGAGATGAACGTGACTTTATAATCGAAGACTCAGCAACAATCACCTTGGGTGATGCTATTGACGTAACTGCTGGCTATGCTGGACAGTGCGCTAATTCAGAACGCCCAATGGGTGTTTGCACAGGCTTTGTTGTAAATATAGGTCAAGACAGACGAGTACCTATTGACCAGGACGCTTCTGGAACATTAACAGGTACGCATTCTGGCAACGCTGGAGTTATTGGATCTGAGACTTACGTCACAGCAGCCGATAACATTACAGTTGACCAAATAATGGCTCGTGTTCAATTAGATCCAATGATGGAGTACTACAACGATGCTGACAGTACGCTTACTCAGGCAGAAGTTGGAACATACTTCGACACCACATCTGATGGGGACCAAATTACTGGTGCAGGAGCAACAGCTACTGAAGGCAGCAACAACACTGGTTGGATTCTAACTGAAATTGACCCGTTCAATGACAGTGACGCATCCAAAGGAGTCTTTCTAATAGCAAAGACCCAGCTACGAATGTAGTCGGAGGAAAATAAACATTAACATAAACATATGCCCGTAAATACATCAACAGCAAACTGGGGAAAAGCGTTGGATGGATTGGTAGACGAATTGTTCTACCAGGACTTACAGCAAACCTCACAAATGTATACAAGCATATTTAACGTCTCTCGAATGTCAAAGGCTCAAATCAAGCACCTAACTGGTGTAGGGTTTGAAGACTGGAGACAGAGTGCAGAAGCTCAAGCAGCTACCTACACAAGTAATCTTCAAGGATTCACACAAACGTATGTTCCTACAGTCTGGAAGTCAGGCTTCGTGGTAACTCGTGAACTCCAAGACGATGTAGACTTCAAGGAAGTTGCTGAAGGCGCAAGCGAGCTTGCTCGTACTGCTATTCGCACAATCGACAAAGAAGCTGCGAAGATGTTAAACAATGCAACAAACACAACTTATTTCGCAGGTGCAGATGGTTCTGCACTGGCAGCCACACACACAGGTGAAGATGGCACAACCACAATTGATAACGCTGTAAGTGGTGTTCTTAACGAAACAGCACTTGAAGCGTCTAAAGTCCACTTTCGACAGATGGTAGACGGTAGAGGTGAGCTTGTCGATTTGACAGCCAAAACTCTACTCGTGCCACCAACACTAGAGAAAGAAGGAGAAATCTTATTGGAAAGTACTGGTCGCCCAGCTACTGGAGATAATGACATCAACACAGACAAAGGCTCTTTGGAGCTAAAGGTCTGGAGTAGGCTTTCTAATCAAGAAGGTGGTTCTGATACCGCTTGGATGACTATGGACACTCCATACAACAAGAGGACTAAAGGACTAAACATCTTCATGAGAGTAAATCCAGAAATCAAGTCCGAAGTGGAGCTTGAGACTGGAGTAAGAAAGTACGTTGGTTATATGCGCTTCGCTGAAGGCTTTACAGACTTCCGAGGTGTGTACCATTCAACTGGTACTTCTTAAGTAGGAAAGGAGACTAATTATGGCACAACCTACTAGTCAACTAACAAACTTCGTTGGACCGTTGTTCATACAAAGTACTGCACCCACAGTGGCGCAGTTTGGAAGACCTATTCCAACAGGTGCTATCTACCTCGACACAGAGGGAGGCGCACAGGGAGTAGACACTTCGTTCTGTGCATACAATGGGTCTGCTTGGGACTGTATTGTTCTAAATGCAGCACACCCTACAACTACCAGCACAACCACAACGACTACAACATCTACCTCAACAACGACTTCAACATCTACGTCAACAACAACATCAACGACAACGTCAACGTCAACGTCAACAACGTAGTCCACATGGGGAGTTTAAAACCTCCCCTTTTGGGATGAGGGAATGCCCATCCCCTCCAGGGGCGTTCTCTCCTTTTAGAAAAATAATTAAAGTGATATAATATATTCATATGGCAGAAATAGACACAAATAACCCAAAGGCTCCAGACGTTCATAGCGCAGCAGATTTACTTCGTGCAGCGTTTGATGTAGACTTGGCTGCTTTTAGAGTGGTCCAAGTAACAGGTGTAGGATTTACTACCACTTCCACCTCTACTTCAACAAGTACTTCTACTACAACAACCGTTTAATTACTATGCTGGAGGGCAAGACAATCGCAATATTAACTACGTTTAGAGATGATGACATTGCTTACTCTCTATGCAACGTAACCAACGACCAGATAAAGATGCTGGTCTCTCATGGTTACAAGCCCAAAGTCCTAGTGACAGAAGGATTCAAACCATCAAGAGCTTATGCAGAAGATCTCCTATGCCACCTACCAGACCAAAACAGAGCTAACACAGCTACTGTAGACGATACTTTCAATGAAGATGTAGAGAAGCTCTTAGAAGCTTTCAGGGAACACCTAAAGGACGTTAACATCGTTATCACTCATGACATTGTTTATCAGCCAGACGCTCTTAAACATAACGTTGCTTTGAGGCTTTATCAGAAGGAACGAGAAGACTTAAGATTCCTTCACTGGATACACTCAGCTACGAGTCCACTAGCACTAGCAGACCTTAGACCTCAGTTTAAAGAAGAGTATAAAAAGGTAGCTCAAAACATGTTCCCTAACTCCTACTATATATTCTTTAATGATTGGTCAGTTCCTAGAATTGCCAGAGAGTATGGAGTAGGTAAAGAGCTAGTAAAGGTAGTCCACCACCCCACTGATTACATGGAGTACGCTAAGTTCGACGAAGACACTAAAGACTTTGTTAAAAAGCATAGACTGCTTGAGGTTGATTATTTAATAGTTTATCCAGCACGGCTAGACAATGGCAAGCAGCTAGAATACCCAATCAAGCTTACAGGGGCGTTAAGCAAGTTGGGGTACAACGCTAAGTTCGTAGCGGTAGATTTCCATAGTTCATCAAATGACCCCAAGGACCCTAAATATATATACAGGAAGCATTTAAAGGGAGTAGCAGAGGCGTGGGGGGCAGACGTGATATTCACTAGTGAGGAGAAGCCAGAGTGGAAGGTAAGAGTCCCACAGACTGTAATCTCAGACCTTACAAGGATCTCTAACGTATTCTTTATGTCTTCTAGCAGTGAGAGCTATTCTCTGGTAACACAAGAGGCTGCGATGGACGGTAACTTACTAATAACTAATCAGAACTTCCCACCATTCATAGATATATTCGGACAAGCATTGTTAGAGTTTCCATGTACCAGTAACCTAAACATCCTAGACAGGACAGACGGCGAGACTAAGACTAAGTTCAATGAAGAGGAAGCATATGACGAACTAGCCAAGCTTGTAATAGTAAACACTCAACTCCACAAACAAGAGCTAACACGAAGGAAGCTTTTACAAACCAGAAACCCAGACTACATATTTGAGCATGAGCTAGAGCCTTTGTTTGGTGACATACTTGAAAAAGATTGGCAGTTTGAATTTGAGAAAGATGAGTAAGATATTCGCAACATATATAATCCCAGTACACAATCGTCCTAAAGAGATGGACAGGTGTATCAAGAGCATCGTGAATCAAGGGCTAAAGAACGATAAGGGAATATACGAGGTAATGATTGTTAATGACGCTTCTACAGAACCTACGGTAGCAACTAAGATGGATTACTGGAAAATAAAATATCCATTCAACATAGTGAGCCTTACTTTCAAAGATCATCTAGAACGAATATACGCCTTTAATGCTGGTATGATGCAAGCTCAGGGAGAGTGGATAATCCACCTAGACTCAGACGATGAACTAAAGCCAGAGTTCAGAGAAACATTCGAGCAAGCTATTAAAGACAATCCAGACGCTATGTTATTTAACTGGGGTGGGGACATCCATTGGAGAGATGGGAAAATAACTCAGAGACCCATCTTTAGACCAGCTATGATGGACAGTGGACAATGTGAAGTGTTTAAGAGTGGAGAAGTATTTTCAGGAGGGTTTGCTTTTAAGAGGGAGTGTTTAACCGTGACTGGGTATCTACCTTTCCCAAGGCAGGAACAAGCCACTAGCCCGTATGCTTTTGGTAAGACATTCTTGGATGCATTCCCTGAGTTGAAGCCTCTTTACACAATGGAAGATGGACATCTTAAGACAGATATAGGAAATCCTTGGGGTCAAGATTTCGGAATGATGTTCATGCTTACACGCCATTGGATGCCAATAACGATAGATAAATCTTTACATATAACACACGTAAGACCATGAAATTTGATATAGAGTACTGGGACAAACTAGACGAGGAAATAGAAGGCTGGCAGTCAGAGACAGAAGCTAGGTTTTTAATAGCGAACATCCAGGGTGAATCTTATGTTGAGATAGGAGTAGCTTACGGGAAGTCTATTAAACTTGCAGAACATCACTACCCTGATATGGCTATATCTGGGGTAGAGCTAATCAATCACGGAGTATCTCTCAAGAAAGCATTTATCCATTACGGTGATAGTGTGAAGATAAGCAATCAATACGTAGAGCAGACAATAGACACACTCTTTATAGATGGAGACCACACATATGATGGAGTAATGAGGGATATTCTTTGCTGGTGGCCGAAGGTGAAAAAGGGAGGAACAATCATTTTCCACGACTACAAAAGGGACAAAGCGCATGAGGGAGTCCAGCAAGCAGTAGACGGAATTAAATCACAACTAAGTAATTTTAGATATGAGCAATACATTGCAGCAGGAGAAAAACATGACTAGTAAGTTAATCTTCTTCACTGATGGTGATCTTGATGTATTTGAAAAAGAGACTAGGGTTAATTACGACAAAGTCGCAATAATTTGTTCTAATGTACCTGATGATTTCTATGACATGTTGTGGGATTGTAAGGAGAAGGGGCTTATAGATATATTGATATTGCTGGACGATGATTATGGTCAAGAGGCTGCTGTTAAATATCTAAAAGAGATTATGGGTTCTGATAATTTATATATAGTGCATGAAGCAACAATGGTTAAAACTTAATAGCAACCGAACCCAGCCCTACACGATGGATGATATAACTGTGGTTATACCATCTGCTTATAATAAATTTATAAATAGATGGGATTGGTTTTGGCCTCAATACGTTGAGAACACACACCCTGATGTTGTTAAAAGGACTATAGTTTCGTGCGACAAAGAAGAGGAACAGTTTTTCACTGATATGGGGATAACTAATCTGGTCTTTGCAGAGCCAAAATGGATAGTTTATAAGACTATTGCAGCATTAGATCACATAACGACTAGACTGACCTTTAGGCTTGCGAATGATATAATGATAGTACGAGAAGGGTGGGAGGAAATATTATTAGAACAGTTTAATGCAGAAGAAAAATTACAAATCATCGCAGAAGTCCAGCATGGCACGTCATTTCCTAGCTCCCTTCAAAAACTTCAAAGAGATTGGGAGTATCTCAAACGTGAATATCCACGAGCTACCACTGCCTCAGTCTATCCTCACGGTTCACGAATATTTTCCCAAACAGCCGTATGGAACGCCTACTACCGAAATGTACTCAGATATACTCCCCATGACCACGATGAAATATATCTCTCACAACTGGCAAGGGCTGATGGAACGCAGTTCACAAACTTCAGAGGAATCAATTTATATCTTGCCCATGTTGGAATCTCCAGCAGAGATTTCTCAGAAGAATATATCAAAGGACATATTGAAGAAAGAAGAGCAGAGCTTAATAAACAAGAGCTGAAACATGAGTTTGTAAAAATGGTATGAGAATTTGTATCTTCGACAATTGGTTGAAAAAGTTCAGTTACGTTCTAGAGGACCACTGGAAAGAGCAGGGGCATACTGTTATTTATGAGCCAGGCTATAACCCTGAACTAGTAAAAACGTGTGATAGAGTATTCTTTGAATCTGCTGACACAAGTGTCCATTTAGCGGAACAGCAAAAGCCTAATAAGAAGGGTAAGATATTTGTTAGGATTGTAGATATAGATGCCCATTGCAATGGACCAGCAGGACTACAACCAGGGTATTTCGATGGGATTATATATATTGCTGAACACATTAAAGACATGTGTGAGACTCGTCATGGACAACTCGCTAAGATAAATAACAAAGTAATCCAAATGGGTGTTGATTTAGATAAGTACACATTTTCAGATAATAGAGATGGATATGATATTGCGTTCATAGCAAACCACCTATCACCGCAAAAAGGATATGACATGGCTCTAATAGTACTGACTGAGCTTCTGAAAAAAAATAAACAATGGAAGCTACATGTAGTGGGGAAGTTGTTTGGTAATAGCGTTTGGGAGTCTCACATAAACCATATAATTAAGAACAATAACTTGAGTGGACACATAGAGTTTTACGGTCAGTTGCCGAATCAAACTGGTAACGAGATAAATGATTTTTTAGAGGATAAGAATTACTTACTAGCTTGTAGCCACAAAGAGGCATTTTCTTTTGTTGTAGCTGAGGCTATGAGTAAGGGACTGAAAGTGGTTGCGTATGACTTTTGGGGCGCAGGGAAAATATGGCCTGATAGCATTTTATATAAAACAGAGAATGAAGCAGTTAAGTTGTTTGAGGAAGACGTGTATACGCCAGATTTACATAGAAAATACATAGAAGATAATTACCCACTAGAAAAACACTTGAAAGAGATAAATGAGTTTATGGAGATTCCATCATGAACAAACAATGTATCAAATGTAAGTCTGTAAAAAATGTTATTAGCTTTAATGCTAGAGCAGACGCTAAGGATGGTTATAGGGGTGAATGTAAAGAGTGTAGTAAGTTGTCTGTATATTCTTCTGTGGCAAAAAAGGCAGACAAGTATTTGCAATACAAGAGAGATTATAGCAAGAAAAATAGAGTTAGAGTTACTGAACAACATAGGATATGGTTAAAGAACAACCCAGAGAAGAAAAAAGCACATTATTTGGTTATGCACGAAATTAGAATGAAGAGATTGAGGAGGCAAGAATGTAATGTTTGTGGTCAAAATACGGCACATGCACATCATAAAGATTACGCAAAGCCGTTAGAGGTAGAATGGTTGTGCCCCAAGCATCATGTAGCTAAACATAAAATATCATGACCGAAGATAACGTAACTATAATTATCCCTACTCTCGCTACTAAAATAAGCAGTAGAGCGTTGAAGCTATGTGTAGAGAGCTTAAAAGAGACATGTGATTGTAGGATTGTAGTTGCACACAATGGCTTATATGGAAGTCCAGTATGGGCAGAAGATGAACAAGTAGAAGTTTTCACTTTAATGGAGCAAGGACAATGCAGAGCCACTAACTATGCTGTTGAGAATTTCGTAAAGACTGAATGGATAATGATATTTAACGATGACATGATCGTACCTCCAGGCTGGTTTAAGAAGCTAACTAACCCTGTGGATAACTTCAATTTATTGGTAGCTTCACCCAATTTAGTAGAGCCACAAAAAGGCGCACCACCATTTATAGAGAAGTTTTGTGGAGGTGTTGGAGGTGACTTTGATGAGCAATGTTTCCTAGAGTTCGTAGCATTATACAAGGAGCACGAGAACTACCCAGAGGGAACAATAGAAGATGGGTTGAACTTCCCGTTACTTATGAGAAAAGATGTATGGGATACAATCGGCGGTTATGACGAGGCATATGATCCTTGGGGTAGTAACAGTGACAGCGACTTACAACACAAAATAATGATAGCTGGGATAATCCCTAAGAGAGTAAAAGGTGCGTTGGTTTATCATTTCAGCCAGACCAGTGGTACTTTCCACCCAGACCACAGAGATAAATGGGAAGAGAATAGAAGATACTTTACAGAGAAGTGGGGATTTGAAAGAGCTAAATCACCTGAAATTTGGTACAGACCTACAATCCCTTATGACAAGTTAAAGTATAAACCTAAGTGGAAGGCTAAGTACGGTTATCCTAAATAATATGAGACTTAAAGTAGACATACAAAAACACGATGACTGGCGAGTTCTTATTCTATTCAGAGACGGTATTAAAGAAGATTACATAAACGCCATCAACAAACTAGCTATGAAAGAGGATTGGGCGGACGTAGCTTTTGCGACGTTAGATGATGGCAGAGTAGCGTTAGTTTGTTTACCTGCTACTGGAGCTAAGATATTTGAATGGGACGCTAAACAGAACAAAGCAAAGCACCCAGGTAACTTCATAAAAGACTTCTTAAGAAAAGCCAACCAAGCACTCCACGATGATGATTTGCAGCTATATACAGAAGCTCTAACTAGAGATGAGGAGGAGTTAAAGAAATATATGCTAGAAGAAGCATTGAGGTTCAGACGAGATAGAGAGAATAAGGACGATGATAAAGAGGACAAGACATGGGGGAAAGGCGTATGAACAGAGAAGCAAAAATCAAAGGAATGATTAAAAGCAGACAAGATGCAATAGACGAAGTGAAAATCAATCAACAGGGAACTCTTAGAAGGTATGGTTTGTACAGAGAAGAAATAGGATATGATAAAGAGATAGAGATTGCTTTTGGTAGATTATTTAATCTATATGAAGATTCAATAAGCCACAGAGAAACTGCTATTGAGAAGTTAAAAGGAAAATTATGAAATTATTGTTTATAGGGTCATTCACAGGGATAACAGGTACAGGAGAGGAGCCTGATGAGATCCACATAGCTAGATGTTTAAAAGAAGCTGGTGTTGATGTTACTCAGGTAGACAGAGCAGAGATACACGCTAACTTTGTAAAGTCTGTTAAGGGCAACATACCTGAACCAGATGACTTCGATATTATCCTATTGTGTAAGTGGCATCATTTCACAGCAGAGATGATAGATATGGTTAAGGAGAGATACAAAGGCAAGTTAGTCTATTGGACGTGGGATTTTTTATTCCAGCCTCATAATGAATGGAAGATACCTGATTGGCATAGCATGCTATTAGAAAAATGTGATTATTATGTGTCTGGTGAATTAGGAATGACAGCGTGGTTCAAAGTAAACAATGTAGATTTCAAATACTTTAATTGGGATAGCTCAGATGGCAAGTTCAATCAACTGGAGAGAGATGAGAAGTATGATGTTGTGTTTACTGGTTCTTATGTTGGTTATTCATATCGCAATCAAATTTTAGAAGAACTTAACAAGAGGTTCAACCTAACTATATTTAGCTATGACCATGAAAAGTGGAAAGAGGAAGGGTTTAAAGCAGAGCCTGGTAAGTACGGAGAAGCCTACAGACAGATAAGCGCACAATCTAAGATACAGCTCTGTATGAATTGTTTAGAACCTACACCTGAGACAAGAGGTTATCAATCTAACCGCATAGGCAAGATTCTAACCACAGGTGGGCTACCGCTAGTTCACTATTTCCCAGGAGCAGAGAGAATGTTGAGTGATGCTGTGCCTATCTTCCATGACGTAGGAGATGCTATAAATAAGATAGAATGGTTATTAGGTAATGACATACAGAGAGAAACATGTCGTGTTAAAGCCTCTGATTTTGGTAGAGAACGATACACAACACAAATTAGAATGAGAGAGTTTAAAATATTATTAGAAAGCTTATGAAAATAATTAACATAGAAGAAGAACTATTATCCGAGGGTCATCCTCACCCAGTAAAAATTGATAAGCTTGATGAGATTTATGGTAGGGAGAATTGTGGGTTGAAGATCTATGACAGCTTGGTTGTAGATAAAAGATACTACATACATGATCTAGTCGAGACTGCTAAGATACAAAATATATTTGCACACTACGGCTTTGCTCCAAGAGTTTATGATGTTGTTAAAGTACTTATAAATGGGGAGGTAAAATATGCTCAGGTTGTTGAGGTGATAGAGGGTGAGAGAGGGGCTAAGAACACAAAATATGAGGAAGCTCGTGATAAGATAAGCCAGTATGCTTTAAAAAGAGGTTTCTATAACAGAGACTACGACCCAAGTAATTTTATAGATGATAAGTATGTAGACTTTGGTGGCTGGAAATTCCCTGAAAACTACAAAGAGCAAGTACAGGAATTGGTTGGTACTCCCCCATATCAGAATATTCCAGAATTAGGGATTGATGGGCCTAGAGAGAATAAAGAAAGATTTGATAGGTACAATCTTGATGACATTTTCTGGGGAGGCAAGACAGTGTTAGACGTGGGCTGTAACTATGGAACGCTATGCCACGAGGTTCACAGGAGAGGAGCTAAGAGAGTCATAGGTATCGACACTCCAAGTATGATTGATTCTGCCAGTGAGATAACCCAGTACTTGGGACACTTCAACGTAGACATGGATCCTGTGACTATTCAACGTGATGATGCAAGCAACTTAAGTAGATTAGACATAAAAGAATTTGATGTGGTCTTCCATTTGTCAGTTCATAAATACTTTGGGTTGCCACAGGGAGTAATAGATAGATGTAAAAACACTTTATATTTAGAGATTAGAAATCACGAAAAAGTTGATGAAGACTGCTTGGATAAGAACTTCAAATCAGTGAATAAGTCTGAGATATATGATGACTATGGCCCACGTATTTTATATACTTGTAAGAAATGAAAAAGATAAATATAGGTTGTGGGAACATTCCTTTAGAGGGTTATATAAACATTGACCCTCATTACTACCCAGGGACTAGAAACCTTCTAGTAGATAAGAAACTAGCTGAGATGTGGAATACAGACCACTCAGACTCTCCTTGGACATATGGAGATGCTAGAACTTTGAGCTGGCTCGATGATTCTTTTGATGAAATAATATGTGTCCACGCACTTGAGCACTTAGACATGGATGACGGCAATCAGGCTATTAAGAAGATGTACAGAATATTAAAGCCAGGAGGATTTATAGAGATAGAAGTACCAGACCTCATAAAAGCATGTAAGCTCGCTCAAGAGGTTCATATAGAAGAGTACTCTAAATGGCTTAGGGTAATGGGTTTGTTTAATGGTACTACAGGAGGTGAAAGAGAAGGGCAATATCATCTATGCATGTATACTAAAGAAGCTTTACAGTTAAGATTAGAACAAGCTGGTTTTAAGGATGTAGTAGAAATAGAAGTAGGGTTCGGTCATGGTAAACCTGAACCACAATACGACTTTAGACTTAAAGGATTCAAATGAAACCAGAATTAACCATAATAATACCCACCTATTCTAACGCCCAAGGAGCTATTGATTTGGTAAATGACTTTTATAGGTTGCACGATCCTGAAAGCTTTCGCATAATATCTATAGACCAAACGGAGGATGGAATACTTTTTCAAAATAAGGTCCACCTCCATATTAGGTCGTACAGGAACCTGGGATTCAGTAAGGCCATCAATCAAGGATGGAAGCTATCTACAACCCCCTATACGTTACTAGCTAACGATGATGTACGGTTGCTTCACCCCTCATGGTACGAGCAAGCGAAGGCATGCGTTTCAAAAGACGGTGTTTTGGCGGTGAATCCCTTTCCTGCTACTAGGACCTGGGATGGTGGAGGTAATCCAGTCTGGTATTGGGACAGCGAAAAGAATGGAGAGAAGTTTCAATTTATAAAAGACAAGCCATTTGAAGAATATACAGATGAAGATTATGAAAGGCTCAAAGGACTTCTAACAAGTTCTGATGGACCTGGCACTACAATGTTCTTCACTTTACTTAAAACGGAGGCTAGAGAGATTGTAGGGTTGCTAGATGAAGCCTACTGGTGTGGAGGAGAGGACTACGATTGGAATCGTAGATGCTTTCTTACGTGTAGTAATTGCAACAAAAGAAAAGATCAACACACTGAAGCTCATGAGAAGATTTTTTGTAGAGATAAGTATGGTGGATCATCAGTAACCTTTTTTGAACCATACAAAATAAACACCTGTACTCACTCTTTAGTTCACCACCAAGCCAGTGTCAGTAAGCAGAACGCAGTCAAAGCCAAAGAAGCTAACGGATATGACTTAGTGGCTAAGAACAAAAACATATTCAATGAAAAATGGGGAAGCGAAGACTGTGACAACCCTGATATATACGGAAAGACTGGAACACCTAAACCTAACAAACCTTGGTTTAGTCAAGTAGACCTGTAAATGGTAAAATAAGTGCATCTGGAGGGAAATTAATTATTTCCTTTCTTTTGTATGGCTAACTTAATATCAAACTTTAGTTTTGAAACCAACACAGATGGATGGAGCTTAGACGGAGATTTTACACGTAGCAATACCATTGCTCACGATGGTTCCTGGTCAATAAAGCAGGTATCGACTACTGGCTTCGCTAACTTACTTACAGATGAGGGCAGCAGTGCAGGAATAACTGTTTCAGCCAATACCTATTACCGTGTATCTTTTTGGGTTAACGCTAACGCAGTAGCAGGTAATAGCCCCGTATTCCAAATTAACACTACTGACCAGTTTACTGACCCATTAGTTAGCCAGGGGATTGCACTAACAGCTAATGACACCTGGGAGCAAAGAGAGTATGTGTTTTTCACAGGTTCCAACACAACGGTTTGGTTAAGATTTTTTAACAACAATGCAGCAACTACTGTTTACTATGACGATTTCTTTCTTGATGTGGCAACAAACTTCATAGCTAACAACTCTTTTGAAAGCACTACTTTAGGCTGGAATTTAGATGCAGGTTTTACTCGTAGCAATGATTTTGCTCAAGGAGGTAGCTGGTCAATAAAACAGGATACAGGCAGTGGCTTTAATAATCTTACAACAACTGACGCTATACACCTTATCGCTGACACTTCTTATGTCTTCTTCGTTTGGGCTAAAGTAGATATTACAAGCGGTAGCGCACCTAGAATTGAACTAAATACAGGGAATGCTTTTGGAGACCTTATTACAACTCCTGACCCTTCTATTCTATTTACAGATACAGGTGGAGTTTTTGAGAAATTCTCTGTAACCTTTGACTCTGGTAGTAATGCAGATTTATTCGTTAGACTCCAAAACTTTGGTGGGAATGTTACTGCTTACTATGATTTGTTTGATTTATCATTAGAACCAGAGGCAACTACGACTTCGACTACAACAACCACTTCTACCTCAACAAGCACTACAAGTACCTCAACTACAACATCTACCTCTACATCTACTTCAACTACGTCCACATCTACAAGCACTACAACCACCACATCAACGTCTACGAGTACAACCAGTACCAGTACCACAACAACTACGAGTACTTCTACCAGTACGTCTACCACTTCAACTTCTACTACGACATCTACCTCAAGCTCAACCAGTACGTCCACAACAAGTACGTCTACGACCACTACAACCTCTACGTCAACATCTACAACAACCACTTCTACCAGCACAACTACCTCAACCTCTACCACCTCAACCTCTACTTCAACTACTACCTCTACGACAACAACTGTTAGTACGTCTACTTCAACAACCACAACTAGTACCAGTACTACAACTTCTAGCTCCACAAGTACAAGCACTACAACAACTCTAGCTACAACATTTGAACCTGTTATGGAGGTTGAGCAGACTCAGGTAGAAGTATCATTATTTAGAATAGGAGGTTAATTATGGCTAACATAGAATTACTAATCATAGCAGGGGGAGGGGGAGGCGCAGCAGGAGCGTCTACCCCAAGAGCTGGTGGAGCTGGTGGAGCTGGTGAGTTTTTTTATGATGCATCTAAAGCATTAGGAGTTGGTTCTTTTTCTGTAACAGTTGGAGCAGAAGGTTCTGGTGGTACAGCAGCTCGTGGGAATGACGGCAATGACTCTGTTTTTGATACAACAACTGCTTTTGGTGGCGGTAGTGGTGGCTATAGTGACTCAGCTCAGAATGGAAACGCTGGTGGTTCTGGTGGAGGTGGCTCCGAAAGAGTGAGTGGTTCTGGTGGAGCTTCAACTGCTAGTGCTGGCATAGGTAACGCAGGAGCCAGTGGAAGTTCTGGTGGAGGTTTTGGTGGTGGTGGTGGTGGTTCAGCTAGTGCAGGTTCAGGGATTACAGGTGGTAGTGGAACATCTAATAGTATCTCGGGCGGAGCTATAACGTATACAGTTGGTGGACAAGGTGGTGGAGCTGGTAGTGGCACAGGCACTACAGCAGCAGGAGCAGGTTCTGGTGGTGGAGGAGCTAATCGAGATGGTGGGGCTACTAATGGTGCTAATGGAAAAACTGGAATAGTTATAGTTCGATACTTAACGACTGATTACGGAACAGTAACAGGTGGGAATATAACAACTGATGGCAATGACACAATTCATACCTTCACATCGAATGGGACTTTAGAAGTTTCAGCAATTACAACTACCTCAACCACGACTACAACAAGTACAAGTACTTCCACTACAACTACGTCCACTAGCACTACGACTACAGTTTCAACCTCATCATCAACTTCTACCACAATTACATCAACCTCATCTACAACTAGTACATCTACAACTACATCTATAGCAACAGCAGATGTTCCTGCGATATTCATTGAGGACGATAGCGTAGAAGTGGAGATAATGGACAATTAATGCTAAAATTAACTATGAACACTAAATTTGTACAACCATGTTAGTAAAAACAAGAAACCCAATAGAAACATGCCAAGAGATATCTTCTGTATCTGGCGTTGCATCAGCAGGAGATTCAGCATTAATAATCCTAAACAATGAAGGGTATGCAGCTAATGACTATATAGTTATTAGAAAAATAGGAGATGAACAGGCTGAGTTAAGGCAGGTAAGCTCTGTATCTGGTGCAGGAACGTTAAATCTATCTAGTACAACATCTTTTTCTCATCCTGTAGGAACAAGTGTCTTCACAATCAAATATAATCAGGTAGAAGTATCAAGAAAGACCAGTAAATCTGGTGATTGGGCGGTGTTAACGACTATAGGTCTTGAAGTAGATGAAGATTTTACTATCTATGATGACACAAGCGGTCAAACTACTCACTTTTACAGAACAAGATTAAAAAACTCACAAACAGGTCAGTTCTCAGGCTACTCAGGGATCATACCTGGCACGGGATTCTCTACGAGAGCAGTGAAGCCAATGGTTGACTCTGTATTAGAGAGAACGAATGACAGAAACGCAGAGTTCACAACCAGAAAAATGGTATTAAATGATTTGAACTACGCATACCAGAAAATCATTAACAAACTTATACAGGCTTCACATGAGTTCTTCCAGAAGTCATTAGAGATACCAACAGAATCTTTCTTACATAGGTATACTCTTCCTGACGCCTTCAGAGAGATACAGGTCATGAGAGATGGAGATTCTGTAGTAGTGCCACCAACCCCAAGAGACGATAGATCTACCGTTGGTTATGAGTTAGTGGGTAGAAACGTGTTGTATATAGAAGACGTGCCTATGCCAGCAGCAAACCAAGTAGTCCCTACAATGGTGTTAATAAATGATGCATTCGATACAGATGGTACTTGGGTGCTAGGAGACGATACTGAAAACATAACAACAGATCTAGATGAATTTAAGGTAGGTACTGGTTCTATTAACTTTGATGTAGATGTTTCAGACTCCGTAAATAATAAGGCAACAATCACAATATCAGACATGACAGCTCAAGACCTTAGTGATTTTGATGACTCTGGTAGATGGAGGACTTGGATGTACATTCCAGATGTTACTTATACGGAATCAATAGATATGAAATGGGGTTCTAGCAGCACGGTTTATTGGACGTTGAATGTTACAAAAGATTACAAACGTACAGCCTTACATGATGGTTGGAACTTGCTAGAGTTTAATTGGGCTGATGAAAACGTAAGTGAAGTTGGAGATCCCACATCAACAGACGCCGAAGTCATTGATTACTTGGCTATTATTATTAATTACTCAGCTAACCAACCAGATGATACAGACTATAGATTAGATGCTATTCAAATCGCTGATAGGTGGGATCATAACAGTGTCTACGAGATAGATTACATGGCGCAACCACCTCAATTAACTAACGAGATGGATTTAGTAGAGCTACCAGAAGGTTATCAGTATCTATTGATTGATTACGCTGTTGGGCAGATTTACAGAAGACAACCAGAGAAAGACATTACAGCTAATAAATTACTAAGAGAATTTGACGATACATTAGACCGTTTTATTGCACAAACTTCCAAAAGGACTAGACGTACAAGGGGCATGAAGCCAAACAAGAAACGTAACTATCGCAATGCTTGGTCTAATAGTTCTAGAATAGTACATAGCGATGGAGGTATAACTCCACTACGATAATGCCTAAGCATAAACAGACATTATTGCGGAGGCTAAATACAAAAGCGAGTGATTTGCAGATGCCAGATGACGACTTGCGTTTGATTATTAATGCTGAATACGAGAAGAGTGGTGGGCTAAGGAAAGTAAAAGGTTATGAGCAGGTAGGAGACACAATGACGGCTGTTATCTCACAGCAATTTCAAGGTGAAGATGATTGGTTGCTAGGTGCATTCTCTGGTACTGAGGTTGTTAACGATGAGGTTGTATTAGAAGGTGGGATTATTTCTCAAACTGAGACAGACGACTCTCATGAAGTACATGGTGATAATTGGATAGCACAAAGCTTTAAAGCTACGGGTACTAATGTAACTAAAATATCTGTACTGATTGATAAGATATTAGGTGCTTCACTTAATCTTTATGATGATTTTAATGACAACACTAAAGACACTGATAAATGGATATATGAAATAGGAACTACTACTGAACAGAATAATAGAATGGAACTATTAGGTAATAATGGGGCGTCAGTTGTTACAACTAATGTACGGACTACTGGTAAGACAGGTGGCGACCCGATAAAAGGTGGTAAATGGTATCAAGCTCATCTAGAAAGCGGTCATGGTGCTGGTGGAGATTTTTATTGTGGAGTAGTGAAAGGGGCTGACTTCATACGTGTTCAACACCTAATAGATGTAGGCGATATGGCAGTACAATTAGGTGGTACTTATGCAGGAACAGGGGCAAGGTGGACAGCTACAAACGGAACGGTGGAAATAAAGGAGAATGGAAATGACATACAAATATTATTTAATGGCTCAGTTAAACAAACATTATCTAATAAAAGTATCGTGGCAGACTCTTACTTTAACTGTCATGCAGGGACAAATGACCCTGGTTCTAGCACTGACCATAAATTAATAGTAGATGATGTATTTCTTTATCAGGATACAACAGCTTTAACAGATTTAGACGTTATAATAGAAGGAGATTCAAGTAGTGCTCCAGATGGTTCAACTATTTCTAATGGAGCAGCAGTTATAGATGATGGTGATGTATCAGAGGGTTCTTCAGCCTTCATAGAAGCAACCTTTGCTACAGCTCCAGCAGTGATTGCTGACACTACTTACTGGGTAATATGGAAGCAAACAGGTGGAGATTCTAACAATCTATATAGGATATTCAAGAAGAACAGTAACGTATATACAAATGGAAATATTTTAGTGTCCACAGATGGTGGCTCTAACTGGGTAGCAGATGGTGATGCCCCTTCTGATGTTGCCTTCAAGGTGTTCGGTAACTTCGTAACTACAGGTACGTGGATTTCATCTAACATAGACTTAGCTACTGGGCAGACATTGACTCAGCTAGTCTTGAAACATGCTGATCTTGCTGCCACAGATAACATAGACCGAGTAGACATATTGAATACATCAGATGTGGTTCAGTCCAGTTATACAACTGACATAACTAGCGGTTCTACTACTGCGTTAAGAGCTAGTGATTTCGATAGTGGGTTTGGAGCTACCTTAGACACTACATTCAGAGTCAAAATAACCCTGGCTTCAGGTGGGACAATCACTCCTCGTTTACAGGCACTAGCAGTAGATTCACCAGAGAAATCAGTGCTTCACTTATCTCCTCATTATAAATCTGATGGAACTAAGTCTTTGTTTGCTGTTGTAGCTGGCACAGTGTTTAAATTAGTGTCAAACGTATGGACTAGTGTATTTACAGGACTGACTTCTGGTGAAGATACAGACACTGCTACATTCAGAGCCTCTAAAGGGACCATACTGGAGTCAGGTGACGTAGCTAGTGCAGACTCTACCTCAGTTACGATTACATTCAGCCCAGAACCAGCTCCTAACGTTCATCAGGGTAGGATGATTAAGATTATACGTGGTACTGGAGCAGGACAGGTAAGAGTCATCCAATCTAATACAGGAACCACCACATCCACCACGACAACAACCTCCACATCTACAACTACTTCTACGACCACGAGTACCACGACTACAACCACAACTAGTACTTCAACTTCAACAACATAAATATGAGTATTTTAAATTTAGAAACCCCCTGGGATACAACTCCCGACTCCAATTCAGATTATGAGATCTATGACGTTGATGATTACTACATACTAGGAAATGCCACAGAGAATACGTTAAAGTCAGACGGTTCTAACTTTGAAAACTTAGAAGGTGACGCACCTAAAGGAAAACTTTTTATCGTTTATAAAGATATGTTAATGATAGGTGGAGATCCTGCTTTCCCTCATAGGATATGGCATTCACACATAAGAAACGGAGAGGGTTGGAGTCGTGACGTTGATTGGATAGACATAAGGCCAGAAGATGGTGGAGTTCTTAATAGCTTTAGTATACAGAACGATGAACTGATAGTTGGTAAAGACAACCAGAAGCTATATGGTTGGAGAATATATGAAGACGGAGATCCTGCTAACTCACGGCTAAGAATAATTGAAGACGATAAAAGTCCTATCAATAAGGATGCTGCTGGCACACTTGAAGATGTTTTGTATTACTTAGACCGTAACTTAATAGGTAGTGTACCTGCTGGTTCTAAAGGTGGATTGTCATTCATTATTCAGGAGATTATCAATGGCATTAAATCATTTGGCAACATATCTGTAGGTGTTAACAATGGGAAAGTGTATTTCTTCTTAGGGGATCTCACGTTAAGCCTTGGTGATGATGTATCAATAAAAGACGCCGTGTTAATATTAGATACGGTAAATGCTGCTTATTATCTACGAGATAACACTAATGCCAGGGTATTCTCTAAGTTCATAGAAGCAGACGGGACTGAGAGGCTTTATTTTGGTGACAATGAAGGCAGAGTGTTCAAGATGGATGAAGGAACATTAGCTGGTAATGATCCTATCCATATGAGAATTAGAACCAAGCCATACTTTAGAGATAATGGCAATACTATCTCAGTCAGTAAAGTAGGAGTAATAATGGATGATCCAGATGGAACTTTAGTTACATATAGGACTGTATTGCATGAAGACTTTAAGAAAACTGTAGGTAATGTAGTCACGGAACCAATCCAATGGTTTGAGATAGAAGCAGAGGGGCCATTATTCCAGCTAGAATTTAGCCACTCTAATAACAACGCAAGACCACTGTTAAATGGTTTTATAATCATATACAGGGAGGAAGGAGAAGTTGAATAATGACTAACCCAGACGTAATAATAAATAAAATAGCTCAGGAAACTTCTGCGAGTAATGATGAAAGAGACTTCAAACAGTTGGGGCTATCAGAAGAAGATATAGATCAAAAGATACAGTTCAATCCTATCATGGCTTATGGATTATTTGATGGCTCCAAGTCAGGAATTCCTCTAGGTGGTAAAGGACTAAGAGAGATTTTTCGCATAGGCACTGGTGCTTACACGATAGTGTTCCCATCAGCATTGAGGTCTAGTGATTACATTGTTCTAGTAACGCCAGACCAAGAGAGAGTTGTGTGGGTTGATGCTAAGAAGAAGGGTCAATTTAACGTGACCACTGAGACTAATGCTAGTGCAGCAGCCGACACTAATAGATTAAATATAGTCGTTTTACGGCATAAATGATAAAATACATAGTATGGCAATAACTACACTACAAGACGTTACAAATTCAGATCTAACACAGTCAGATTTAAACGACTTTATAGCATCAGGAGATATAGACCTTTTACGAAGTTTATTTAGTGCAACGACACCTGATCTTGATCTTGGGTCAACTAATCCTGCTGATTTTCGTGAACAAGCAGAGAAAGAATCATCAGGATTCTTTGATAAGAACTTAGATGTAGTAAAGAACACCCTAGACACAGTTAAGAGACAGAGAAGAGAGCAAAAGCAACTAGTAGAGAGTCAGGAGGCAGAGACATTCGGAGCATTTCAGAAAGTACAGGACAGAGGGTTCGCAAGAGCTTTGGGCAGAGCTTCAGGTAGGTTCGCAGGGAAAGGAACAGCTACTAGTGGCGCAAGACAAGAAACATTAGGAGGCTTCTTTGAAGGTAAAGAAGACACCCTGGAAGAACAAAACAGGCTATTGCGTCAAGCAGGTGAGACTAGAGAGCAAGGTTTCAGTCAATTTCTAGAGAGCAAAGATTTACAATTTGATGCAGACAAACTAGGTATAGATCGTGCTAGAGAAACAGAAACTCTAAGTAGACAACAGCAATTAGCCACCCAATCAGGCACAGAGAACACTGCACTACAAGACCAGTCTAATAAAGCCTTCACTCGTACTCTTGGAAAGGCTATTGGGAGTGGTAATTTTTCAAGCTTTCTTAATCAAAGTTTATCGTAGTATAATAAGGGTATGACCATAGAATGCAGAAAATGTAAAGACTGTCGAGAGGTTAAGTCTTTGGAGCTTTTTAATCGAGATGGAAAAGACGAGTTGGGAAAACGAGCGTTTTGTAAAGCATGTCAGAAGGTTAGATCAGCTAAATACTATCAGGAAAACAAAGAAACCATCAGGGAAAAGACCAATCAACACTATCATGACAATATTGACACCATAAAACCCAAGAGGAAGGTTTATCGTGATGCAAACAAAGAAAAGTTAGCAGCGGTAGGTAAGGAATGGAGAGAAGCTAATAAAGAACAGTGTGTTGAGAAAGCCAGAAAATATTATCAATCTAATAGAGAGGTAATTAAAAAGAAGAGCGCAAAGTATCATCAAGAAAACAGAGAACATTGTAATAAACGGAATAAAGAATATCAGCAAAAGAATATAGTAAGATTGAGAGCGCAAGCAAAAAAATATCGTCAAGATAATCCTGAGATCATGATTAGTTATCGCTTAGAGAACAAGGAAAAGATAAATAAGACACGGACTATATATCGCCAAGCCAATAGAGAGAAAGTGCGTGAAACTTATAGGAAATGGGTAGAAAAGAATGTCGAACATGTAAAAGAGAAGCGCATGGATTATTACTTAAAGAATAAAGACAGGTTGAATGAGGTTAGTAAGAAAAGAAATGTAAAGTGGTATCAAGAGAATAAAGAGAGATCAAAGAAAGCTACTAGAGCGTGGGCAGCAGTTAATATTGAGAAGGTTCGTACTATGAGGAGTAACAGACGAGCTAGAGAGATGAAAGCTATAGGGATATTAACGTCTAAAGAGTGGGCACATATACTTAGATTCTATGGCAATAAGTGTTTAGATTGTGGAAAATCTGGAAACGAGGTGGAGATCACACGTGACCATGTTAATCCTTTAATAAACGGAGGTTCAAACCTAGCTTCAAACATTCAACCGCTTTGCAGAAGTTGCAATTCTAGTAAACATACTAAAACAACAGACTTTAGAAAGGAACAAATATATGACTTTTGATATCCGTGCGGAGGAAATTTTTTCCCGAGTATTTAATAGACCAGTTTCTGGCCCAAAAGAACGGAGCTTCTTAGAGTCAGCAGCACAGCGTAAACAAGGCGGTGCCTTACAAGGTGCGCTAGAGTTTAAGCAACAGCAGGGTGGTGGACAAACTGCCAGCCCACAAGCTCAAACGTCAAACAAAGATCCTCTTGATGAAATGATTGCTAACGTAGAGAAGGCAGCCAGACAAGTAGATGAGAAGTCCAAGGGACTATTCAAAAAAGAGCTTCAGAATGAACTACAGACAAAACTGTTAAGCAACCCAGCTATAAAGAAGTTATTAGAACGAGAAGGAGAAGCAGACAAGAGAGTACAGGACTTTGACCCAGGAGTTGAGAGTAGTGAACTTGCTAGATCAACACAGCTAGGGGCATTAAAGGGAACCGAACTGTCTGGGGACATACAAACGGCTGGTGAATTTGGTAGAGCGTTTGCACTAAGAGGCGGCGGTATCAGTCAGATCATCCAAGACATCACAGAAGGCAAGGAACAAGAACTAACAGCATCACAAGCTAACTTACAGGCACAGCAAGGGCTGCTCACAAGTACTATCCAAGGACAGCAAGCGTTACAGGAAGCGGAGTTATTCCCATTGCGTAAGAGGAAAATACAAGCAGAAATAGCAAAGATTCAAAGCAGTGGCAGTGGAGCTAAGGTACTGTCAGTAGCAGATTCTATTGCTCTTGGTGTTCCTTTTGGCACTACAGACGAACAAGCTTTTGGGATAAGTGCTAAAACAACTGACGAACAGAAAAAAGAAAATGCATTAGGAGACGTTAGTGAAGTAGTCTCTAGGTTCAAAGAGATATCTCCGAGTGTTAACACCGAAGACAGTAGATTTAAACAAGTAGCTAAATATGGCGTGTCGGCTCTCAACAGAACCAATGATGACATTATAAAGATGCAAGCGATGGGTGCTACATTAGCAAGCATCGTAAAACTGTTCGGAGATACTGGGCGATTGTCAGACCAAGACTTAGAGAGAGCTGAACTTGCAGTACCTAACTGGCAAGACCCTAAGAGTGCTGCGGAAGTAAAGGTGCAACAGCTAGACGAAATTCTAAACAAGGCTCTTAACACTGCTGAAGGGACTCACCAAAGAGGTGAAGAACCTGGTATTGGAGACCAGCTAGGACCTGAAGCTTTAATTGATAATTTTTTAGATAGTTTTTAATATGCCTGTAGTAGATAGACAAAAAGAAAGAGAAATTGTAAAACGAGCTACCGAGCGTGGCATGAACCAAGATCAGATTAAGGCAGCAGTCTTACAATTCAGAAGCCAAGGGCTAGGAGGGGAAGCCAAGCCAGATAAACAAGCTACTCCATTAGAGAGAGCAAGGTTGTCTTTTGGTGATGCTCAGGGTAGAGAGAAGTTCATAGAGGAACGTGGCATCACACAGGTGAACAAACCAGGATTTGATTTAGGAGATATAACATCTAAGGCAGGTGGTTTACTACCATTACTATTAGGAACGGCAGGAGCTGGTGTAGGAGGTATAGCTGGTGCACCTACAGGACCAGGGGCGTTAGCAACAGCCAGCGTAGGTGGTGCAGCAGGTGGTGTAGCAGGAGAGCAGATACGGCAGTCAATTGGTGGGTTACTAGGAGTTCAAGGACCACAAGGAGCAGAGCAGAGGAAGGAATTAGTATCAGAAGGTGCACTGGGTGGGTTGGCTCCTGGAGTTGGTAAGGCAGCGTCTATTGCTGGTAAAGCTATACTAGGTGGTACAGCAAAGAAATTGATTCAAAAAGGATTAAGGATTCCAGCTACTGTGTTAGATAAATTTGATAGACAAGGAGTGGACTTCGTAGATGAAGTTGTGAAATTGAATCCAATAGGATCAAAGTCTCAAGTGAAAAATCAAATGTTGAAAATAAATAAACAAGCAAAAGGTGCAGTTGATGAATTGGTTGAAAACTCTAATGAAAAATTTACTTCAGATGAAATTATAGGAAAGGTCATAGACGCTACAGCAGAAAGTGTTAGTAAGGCTGAAGGAACAGGTAATATTGCTAAAGCAAAACAAATAGAAGAAATAACAATCAAGGTTTTAGAAAAAAATCTCGGTAAAAATAAAGAAATATCAATACAAGCAGTACAAACATTAAAGAAGGATTTACAAGAAGAATTAGGTGCAGCAGGATTGAGTGAGGCTGGAATTAAGACAGCGCAAAGAGATATAGAAAAGATAGTTAAGGAGTTAGTTGAAAGTAGAATACCAGAAGTTGCTGGATTGAATCGTAGAACACAAATAAGCAGAGCACTCATAAACTCTTTAAATAAATTAGATAACCGTACAGCCGTTGGCTTAATTGATGCAGTAAGATCAAGTACGCCTAATTTCTTAGCTGGTAGTTTGGGTGGCGTAGCTGGGTTTGCTACTGGAGGACCAGTCGGTTCTGCTATTGGTAGTGCATTAGGTTTTTCAGGCGTTAGTACTGCAAGAAGCATAGCCTCATCTACAGCTTCAAGAACTGGAAGAGCGCAACTATTAAAGTTATTAGAAAAAGCACCTCCAGGCAGTGCTAATGTATTAGGTCAAATACTTCAACGTATGGTCCAACAGTGAAAGCAGAAAACAGCTCCCCACAGAAAAAAAGTAAAAATACCTAAGCTAATAATGTCCATATCCCACAAAACCTACACCTCATTTCACTAAATGTCAAACATTGTTCTTTACAAAGGAGGATGCCATGACCATTTTCGTATGCTCTTGTTGTAGGCGATGGAATGTAAACCAAAACTTTCCAGATAACACATGGGCTTCTCTTAGCACGTTGCCAGTAACGGAAGACCAAATCTTCTGTGTCTGCCCAACTTGTATACAGTCTACAAAAGAACGGGTAGCCGAAGAAGATGCAGAATTTGAAGAATTCTTTGACATTATTAAGTTCTGCTAATGTTCTTGGGGTGGGTAATTGCTCATGGTGATACGTTGCCTAGATTACCTACCCCTTTTTTCTCTAAGTGGTATAATAGATATAACTTCGCTACCTTTTTACCGTTCTTTTTACCCAGAGGCAAACAACAACCGCACATAAATGTCACACTAGGAACCAAAGAATTGAGGTGATCCCAAATCTAGCTTCCTACTGACTAACCCTAACTGCCCCGTTGTTTGCCTCTTTTTATTTTGTGTATAGTGTAATCAAGCCATCTTAGCTCAGTTGGTAGAGCGTTCGCTTTGTAAGCGAAATGTCAGGGGTTCGACTCCTCTAGATGGCTCCAGGGCCTGACAGGATTAGATGAATCGTGTGTGTCTGATCGCCACAGGATTTATAACCTGCGTTCGACTCGCAGCAGGTCCACAATTCCTGTATAATTAGAAGCATGTATAAGCCAGTAAAGAAACGACCTATCTCTTTTGATTTTGATGACGTATACTCACGCACATGGTTCTTCAGGGTGAGAGGTTTAGCTGGCAAACAGCACAACGCATTGGACTACGCATGTCCTACAGGAACGTCTGTACACGCTCCTGAGAGGATGCAGGTACATGAAGTAGTTTCTGGTGGGTGGAGAGCATACAGAGGCTATGGGAAGTACATACGAGCTATCTCACTAGAGGATAAGGAGACTGAATTTATCTTTGCTCACTTAGATGTCGTTCCTTACGCACGTAAAGGAAAAATATGGCAAGCTAATGAATTATTTGCATGGTCTGGTAATACTGGATGGTCCACAAACCCACACCTGCATTATTCTGTTAAACGTAATGGTATCTGGATAGATCCCAACACTCTATATGGGAACTAAGTACACAGTAGATTGGTGGTTTAATAATGTGTTTATTCGTATAGTTTTACCTATAGCCTTAACTGGTATGTTGGCTTGGATGACAAATATTAACGTAAAGCTGCATGAGTTAGAAATAGGTTTAGTTACTAACCAAGCTCAGGATGACGCTCAAGATGACACTCTTCGCTCAATCAATGAACGTGTGATAAGCATTGATGACTTCTTACGAGGTGGGAAATAAGGAGGAGGTGTCGTAGCATGAAGTACATAACAGCAATCAAAGAAAAACTAAAAGGGTACAAGACTTATGCAGCTTGTATCGCTCTTGCAGTATATGCAGTCGCAGGATTTATAGTAGGAAAGGTAGATGGCGTAACCGCAGGAGAGCTAGTGATAGAAGCTTTAGCAATTGCAGGTCTAAGAGCTGGCGTTTCAAAGAAAAAGTAGCTACCATTATAGTCTATTAGGTTAACTCCTAAATGGCTTGTCCTACTTTTGGTCATTCTAGCATTCTTGTTATTCATTCCATCTGACACTGAAGGAAAGACAGAACATAGAGGTCCTATACTGGCTAACTCAGTGGTGGGTTATAGTAGCCCAGTTACAGTTAAAGGAGATTGGCCTGAACCAATAATTACCCCATATTACTGGGGTAATTGTGTTGCTACAGTTAGAAATGCAGGGTATTACGTACCACCAGTACCTAGAAATAGTTCTGGTCAGTATTCCCCTCTATTACTCTCAGTTGATTCCACAGATATAGCAGAGGGAGAAGTAAGAGTTGCAGTAACATACGAAGGCCCAGTAGGGCATGTCTTGGTAGTGCAGAAAGTAAACGGCCAACTAATTTCGATAGTTGAGGGGAATCATCCCGTAGGTGTGGGTCGTGTTGTTCCATTATCAGTTCTTAAAGGTTTCTTAAATAACAGTTATTAATTTCTTTTGTCCAGGTGTTCCTTCACTACAGTAAGCAAACACAAACACGTACCCCATATACTCTCTACATATCCTGCCCTTACCGTGAAAGTGTTGTTTGTATTTAACCTTGTTGAACTTCTTACTTAGGTGTTGTTTAGAGTGCCAAGCTTTAACGACTACTTTCTTTATCTTCTTATCAGAGATATTCAGTCTTTCTTTTAATCGTTTAGTAGCGTGTTTTGATATCACAAACTCAGGTTCTGTTTCCAGTTGAACCCCACATATATTTAAGAATTTGTTTAATGGTTTAATCATATTTTTTTAATTCCTTTCGTAACTCTGTTCTTTTCTTCTCCCAGTTAATTCTACGGCACTTCTGTGCTCTTATCCTTAATGTATCAGCCAACTCAGGGTATTCCTCTTTGAACCATGCAACCATTTCCAATGGATCATTGTGCCAGCTAGGTTGATTGGCATTATAGCCTCCTATGTGGTGGGTATAGCACAAGCTTAAAATATTATCTACATCAGCAGACATGCTCTTGTGTGCTCCTTCTGCGTAAATGTGTGAGCCATGAATCTGTACTTCAGGTTTCTTTCTACCACAGTACAGGCAGGTATAATCGTCTCTAATCTTAGCTAGTTCTTTGGCGTCTGCAACACACTTTTTTCTCCACCAGCTTTCGGTTCGTGGTTTAGCCATACACCAAGTGTAGCAAATATTAGACCAAGAGTTATTAACAATATTAATCCCATTCCTTGTGTGATCTTACCGTTGCTCATTCTTTTTTAATTTATATCTTTCTTTTTGCTTTGCCAGTAACTCTTCCCTATTGGTTGCATAGTATCTTTTACTGTTTGCATTACTCACTGCTTTGTTTTTTTGATAATACTTACGAGCTTGTTTACGCCCTCTGGCTCTTCTGGCTTCTAAGGCTTCAGGGGAAGGCACATAAGTCTTCATGTATTTTTTGTGTCTTGCCCTAATTCTCTCTGGATGCCTTTGCCGATACTCCTTTCCTTGTTTCTTATATCTTTCTCTTATGTTTCCATAATCCAACACCCACATCATCCAAGCAGGAGAGACATGAAAAATCCTAGCGAAATGCCGTATCTCACAGGCTTTACCAGTATAGAACTCCTTTATTTCTGCTATGTCTTGTTCACTTAGTTTGTTCATAGTTCATTTAAAAATTTCTCTAATTTAACTGCTTGATAGTTAGTCTTCTCCACTGACACCAACAATTGTCTACTGTTCCTGATAGCCATCATCTCAGGCTCATGGCTACGATGAACATCATTATGGAAATGACCATGAATGTTCCAGTCATACCCTACGTCTTGTTGGGGGATATGACTAAACAGAATATTATAACCGTACAGTTTGTCAAACAACATTCTACAAGCAAAGTTCCATCCATGATTCATGTACCAAGTATTAGACTCATGATCGTGGTTGCCTCGTACAAGGATCTTTTGACACCTTACAGGCCAGATAAACTTCTCATGGATCATAGACTTGCTGCCAATACCAATATCACCCAAGTGAATCAGGACATCATTAGCAGGAATGCTCATCATGCTCTCAAACAGTAACTGCTCGTGGTCATCAGGACGATCAGCAAGGGTCATGATCTTTAAGTGCCCAAAGTGTGTGTCTGTTATTAGCCAGTAGTCCATATTACCAGTCTAAAAGTAACAGCCCATCTTTCTTAATGTCATACTCTGACATGAGAGTAGGGTTGAAAGGTTCAGTTATTACATGCCATCCGTTCTTAGTTGGGAACCTGTCCAGTATAGTCCCCTGTGTTATCATCCTCTCGTTCCAATCAACCTGAAACTGTGCGTACTCTTCTGTGCTATCTATATCAATTAGAAACAGACTACCGTTCTTGCTATTAGGCTTCATCATAGAACTAAACCACTGATTCTTCACGTCCCTGTAGAACTTATACCTACTTTGTATGTCATAGTAGTCAGCATCTAACTGGCGACGTTTAAACTCCCTTATATGCTTCTTCATACTCCTAGCGTTAAGGGAGGAGTATATTCTTAGAGGCTTTTCTTTCTCTTGGAATTTCATGTGGCAAAGCTCCACTAGTTTCACAGCAAAGTCTTCTTTATCTGTTGAGATTCTCTTAATAGCGAACCTGTCAGGTCTGTCACTCTTGCCTCCATCCTTACCTCTGTGAGTTAGCATCAAAGTCCTTACCCCATCAGTGTATGGGGCAAACTTACTCATTATATTCTCAACCTGTTTAGGATTTCTTTTCTCTCCTTCGTGTTTCATATCCTCTTATTTAATTATCTATAATATAATAATCTTCTTCTTTCTTTAACGGCGTTTTACGAGCTAGGTGAACTACATCACCCTTCTCTGTTTTGCAATAAGAATACAGGCCGTCTAAGTGGTCGAAGATTATAAACTTACTACCGTCTGAGACTTCCACTTTGATTTTACTGCCTTTTGGTATGTCGTATAGTTTCATAGTTTTAATTATCTAATGATGAGCCTGATAGGTATACTTTTAACTTTTGTATACCTAAACTATACCTATTGGATAGCCAGAGAGAGGAGAAAGCAGAGGCCTTTATCTGGTGGGTGTACACTCTCGCTTGTCTGTCTCCTCACTACGACTATCCAAAGGTCCGTACAACTTGTACCCCCCTTAGTTAATCTGCTCCTTTAATGCTTCACACAACTTATCCATCTGTTTCTTATAGTAGTCGTTGAAGTCTCCTGACTTGCCTCTGCTTTCCCATATCCTGTAGATCACTCCTCTCATCCTACTAGATGGTGACTTCTCTTCTGGGAACTCAGGCTTCCACTCAGGAGTGGTTAAGACATCGGCAGCATCAATCTTCCTCTCCTCTGGTAAGAAGGTGAACCATCCAACCTTCTCAAAGAATGCAAACAACTTAGCTATCTCTTCATCTGTTATGTTCTCTTGCGTGTCAATTTGCAGACGGATAGATCTGTTAGACATGCTTTGGACCTTTGATACCTCCGCAGGAACTTGGAAAATACTAGTTTCTTTAGTCATAGATATATTTTTCTATATTTTTATTAGCCTTTTTTAGCCTCCAATGAAGAGCTGTAATACTTATGAATTCATTTAAAGCATGACCAGCAACAAATGCTGTTACACAAGCTGTCTTGTAATTACCACCTTTATAGTTAGCCATAGTAAGCAGTATAAAAATGGTTAGCCCAGTAGCATGAAATAGTTGGACGCTTTTGGTCCTAGATAGATAGGTATATCCATCCTTTAGTTCTCCTATCAACATTTCTTTTAGTTTTCCCTCTAATCCTTTATCCATAATTTGTTATCTCCACAGGTCTGTGGGTGCTCGCCCACAGACAGTGAAGACAAACCTAATTGGGTTAGTTAAGTCTTCTACGGGAGTGACATTATAAGTTCTCTCGCAACATCAGCGTCTCCACCAATGATTGTTATTGTGGTTGGTAGTTTACCGTCCCACTGTTCAAGCTTAGTCTTCTCGATGATCTCAGCACCAAGAGCTTCTTGCTGTAACTTCTGGGCTGTAGATTTAGCCTCAGCCTCAGTAATTACTTGTTCCTTTTCGTACTTTGCTGCTTCAGCTCTGTTCTGAGCAGTCTCGATGTTTACGAACTCAATCTGCTTTGCTTCAATAGCATTCACATACTGAGATTCAAACTCAATCTCTCTGACACCAACGCTATCAAGTTCTATTCCGTTCTCCGCATAAATCGGTCTTAGAATATCCTCGATCTTTGTTGATACTTCGGTAAGTTTTCCGCTATACAGCTCGGCTGCTTCATATTCCCTTGGAATATTACGTGCCCAAATACGAGCTTCAGGTCTAATAACTTTATCTATCAATGACTCCTCTGTGCCAATGTTTTCAGCTACCCAACCTGCCATGTTACGATCAACTGCAAATCTGATAGTGAAGTAGACGTTTACTTGCTGACCGTCCTTCGTATTAGTGTCTACGGCGTAATCAATAGTGATTCCTCCTTCACCATTTTTCTTTTCAGGGACCGTTCTTCTTGTTTCATAAATGATCTTCTGAACGTTGTAAGTTACTGTACCTTCCATGATAGGCCAGATAAAGTATACGTTTCCTGGGTAAAGCACACGCTCAGTAACACCTCCGAACTTAGTGACAACCTTAACGTGTCCTCTCTTCACTGTTTCGATTGATGATAACCCAACTAGTATTACTAGTATTGAGATACCTATAATCGCTATTGAACTAATTTGTTTTATTACTTTCATCATATTTTGTCACCTCCCCTCCATGTTTTTTAAAATTATACGAATAGTATGTCCTTAAACTTCCAGATTAGTCCTGCGATAACTGCCCCTCCGAATATAATGACAATCTCTAGACCAAACCTTACTGGTTTCTTCTCTAATTTCTTTTTAGTTTTCCTTTGTCTTTCTTTCTTCTTCTTCGTCATCTTTATCACCTCCCTTTAATCTCCCTAGCTTGTATAAATTCCAACAAGCCAAAGATATTGCTACTACACAAATTGCGTCAATTAAAAATATTAAAGCTCTCATGATTAGTTGTCCTTTCTTTTATCTTTTCTATTTTTTGCATACACCTTCCGCCCTTCTGGGTGACGTACATGAAAATTCTCCCTGCTAGATTTCTTTCTCCCTTTGTGTTTAGTGGTCATAATTTCTTCTTAATTTTAGGTCCAAGGTCAATACATACTCCCCTATAGTCATACTGCGGTTTGGAGTAGGGAGTGATAGTGTCGTCACCTGCGTACTTGATCTTGCCAGTCTCCAATAATTTTCCTTGTAAAACTGATACCCACTTTCTATTTATGTCAAACTCTTCACCTATATTTTGTTGTGTTGGAAACACTCCATTATCAACAAAGTACTCTTGCATGTAGGCTAGTATTTCATCTGCTGTTACTTTAACTTTTTTCATATTATGTGATTGCATGAATTAAATACTCGATATACTTCGCATACATAATCAGAACAAGAGGGGTGAATACGAAAAAAGCGATTACTCCTAGCACTACAGATGCCCACTCAATCCATTCTTGTATTTTTCTGTTCATAATTTATATTTCAGCTCATTAATTTCATCTGCTAGGTAGTCCCTCCGTAGAGCTATGAGGGCTTTGTGTAACTCATCCCACTTGCTCCATTCTTTAAATTCATCTGTTATCTCCAGTGCCTTTCTAAGCTCTTTATCTTCCCTTAGACGGCTTTGTAAATCCTTGCCTCTTATACCCTTAGTTTGGGTCTCTATGTCCTTCTCTAGTGACGTGAGGGCTTCTGCTGCTGGGTCTAGTCTCTCCTTGGTGTTAGATATGTAGTATTTCCATATTCTAACGATTTCTTTGACCTTCTCGTCACTGTTTAAATACTCCAAGGCTTCGTTCATCTCCTTCTTAACCTTGTCTATTACTCTTTGATTTACGGAATACATTAGTCTGTTACGTAACCGCAGTCATGGCATGCCCAAAAGCAATAGATCTCATCCCTCTTATTATCTGTGTATGTTCTAGTGTGACCTTTAGTTGAGCCACACTTATCACATGTCGTTGGTTTAGAGGTCATTTTCTTCTTCATACAGAGCATAACTCTTACTGGTTTTAAGTGATTCAGTAATAGCATCTAAGACTATATTTGCTTGGGCCTTATCATACGCATGAAAACCATCGCCAGCTAACATGAAAGTCATATGCATGCCTATAAAAGCGAGTTGTTCTGTTTTCATTTTGATGACAATGTCCTCTTCTCCAGCTATATCAACTACTTCCTTACTGACATCTATTCCATCCTCCTCTGCCTCTTCCATTATAGCTTCCTTTATTTTGTTTCTTTCTCTTTGATTCATAATTTAAAAGGGAATATCGTCAATATTAACCTCTTCTTCGTCAGTTTCCTCAGCCTTTGGAGCTGGTTCTGTTACGTCCTTACTAATCGCATAACCATCAGCATACTGTCCGTTTTTTAACTCAATAGCTGCTTGGCTTCTTGTGACAATAAAATCATCACCTTCTTGGATGTTGTTATCTTGTAACCCTCTAGCTATCTGTGATGCGATCCCTACAAACTGAGTATATTCTTTACCCTTCCATTCGATCATCATCTTTACGTGTTGGTCTTCTGTAGGCCAAGGAACATCCTTACCCTCTACAACCTTCACTTTTAATAGCTTCATGTCGTTACCTACTCCGTTCTCTAGTTCCTTCCATTTAAAGAACCCCCCTTTTGATTCTGGTTTTGGTAGTTTGCTCCAATCCATCATATGTTTATTTTTTATTTGAATAAAACTCTTTAGTGTTTCTAAGCGAAGATGCAGACACTGCGTTAGTGGCACTAGCTGCTGAATAGAATGCAGCCTGTGTTCCTAAGTCTGTAGCTTCATAGTTAGCTACGTTACCTCTCTCAAATCCCCAGTTAGATGCATTAGCCCAGGAGTCCTGGTTAGCTCCAAGATATGTGAACGTCCAGTTGCCTTTCTTCTGTAGTCTCTCAACAACCTCTCTGAAGTTCTTTTCACTATACTCACGAGATGAGTTCTCTTCACCGTCAGTCATGATGACAACAACATGTCTTTGATTCTTCTTAGATTTCTTCTCAACATCTCCGACTGTCTGACATACTGCATCATATAGTGCAGTCATTTCATCAGGGACGTATGTTTTCTCAGTTAAATCTTTAACGTTTTTTAACGGCTCGTTAAGATAGCGTTTGTCTGTCTCCGTATTAAACAGAGTTAGTGAAAGCTTATAACTGACTTTCTTTTCCTTGCGTAGTGTTTGCAAGTATTCGTTGAACCCACTGATAGTGGCTGCTCTAACGGTCATCATTGAGCCTGATTGGTCTAATATTATGTGTACGTTTGTAGTTTTCATTAGTCTTTCTTAATTTTAATCTCACGCCCTATTTCATCACACACTTCCTTCATTGTTAGCTCTTCTATGTCTTGGTCTTTGATTTTGAAGTTAAGTGACTTCATTTTGCTTACTGACCATATAGGCTCATGATCGGGCTGTTCGTGATCGTCAGTAAGACTTAAAAGATAAAGACCTGGTTTTAGAACGAATAACACTATCTTTGTATCACCATTTTCACATTCTATTACTGTCCCCTCTGGCATGTCTTCTAGGGTTATAGTGACATCTGATACCTCTTTCTGGAAGAACCAATAATTATCAATACAATAAGCAGTGACATCACTATCGTGCTCGGCGTTCTTATCAATCTCTGTTATAGTTCCTGTTCCCTTACGACTAATATCCTTAAATTTTACTTCATCCCCTACTTTAAATTTCATATTATTTTCCTTTCTTTTTAGGTTTCTTAGGGTCTTTGGCATGCATTGCGTTATGTAGCAGACATTCTTTTTCTGCTATCTGCATTCGCATAGCCAGCTTAGCTTCTGGTTGCATCTCTATAACATGTAGTATCCCATCCACAATTAAAGGTGCATACATAGCTATAGCTGCTGTAATGGATGCCCCTTGGCTCTGTCTTTCCGAAGGGTCATCACTAGTAACTACCTTATTTATAAGATCTTCTATTAAGACCTTAACTTTTTTTGTGTCCTTACTTTCTTCAAATAACATACTATTCCTCCTTAATAATTATTTATCTTCTTTCTTCTCTTCTGATAGTTTCTTCTTTGCTGCCTTTACCCATAGCTCCTTGTGAAGCACTGCTATGATGTCCATCAAAGCTTCATCACCTTCGCCTGTCATTACAAAGTTCTTGTCGATAAATCCTGACTCCATTAAAGCTTGGTCATCTACGCTTAAAGCTTTCTTAGCTTGTTCTGTTAGTTTTATCATATTGCCTTTCTTATGATTAGATTTATTAACTAGCTCAAGGTTATCGTCATTGAAATAAATGCTACCAAGCTTATCTTCAGAAAACATCACATCATAAGGACAACCTGCAACCCCCTGATCTGTAGAATTAATCACACCTATTTCATCTGTGTTATATGTTGGGTCAGTTGATCTTACTTCATCTCCTACTTTGTATTTCATACTTTTCCTTTCTTGCCTTGAATGGCTTTAGTTAACATGCAATCTCCTGTTGAAGCTTTCACCTTAATCATTAATCTAGTCATTGGATTTTCTTCAGCTACTTCTATAGCTCCATCTACAATCATTGGCATGAAGAAGGCAATCGACCCTCCTATTATAGCAGCCTCTTCTTCTCTTTTCTTTTTA
>SDBS01000209.1_pt1 | contig 51798 bp, 86 predicted proteins | sample 2277091 | NCBI WGS metagenome assembly SDBS01 (sample SAMN10404972, study PRJNA504765) | marine sediment metagenome | isolation source: marine sediment core GS10_PC15, 163 cmbsf | place: Arctic Ocean: Southern Knipovich Ridge | collected 2010 | reverse complement strand
CCACTACACCGGCACGGTGGGCGACTACATTTGGCCGAAGGTGCTCGACGAGTTGGAGCAAATGAACAACGGTCATTACGTCGAGGCCGTGCTCACTGGAGGCATCGGGGCAGCCAAGACCTCGCTCGCCATTTCGTCGCAGCTGTATCAGCTCTACTATCTGAGCACGTTCGACAGCCCGCACGCGCCTTTTGAACTGAAGCCAACGGACGAGATCGTGATCATCTTCCAGAGCATGAAGTTCAGCCAGGCGAAGGAGGTGGCGTTCGATCGCTTCAAAGCGATGGTGGACGAGTGCCCATATTTCCAGAATCACTTCATATACGACAAGGATATAAAGAGCCAGTTGCGTTTCCCCCACCACGTCACGGTGATGCCGGTAGCGGGTAACGAGGCGGCGACCATAGGGAAGAACGTCATCGGTGGGATGCTCGACGAAGTCAATTTCATGGCGAGCGTGGAGAAGTCAAAGCAGTCGGTGGACGGAGATGCCTACGATCAGGCCGTCGCACTTTACAACTCGATCGCTCGACGCCGGGAGTCACGTTTCATGACCAGGGGGAATCTCCCGGGTCTGCTCTGCCTCGTCAGCTCCAAGCGTTTTCGCGGGCAGTTCACCGACCTCAAGACTGAGGAGGCGCGGACGAACGACAGGATTTACGTCTACGACAAGTGCGTCTGGGACGTGGTCAGCAAAACGAAATACGACCAGATGTACTCGGGTGAGACGTTTGACGTCTTCGTGGGTGACGAGCATCGTAAGCCCTTTATGGTGGACGAGGCCCACAAGGCTCCTGAAGACGCGAACGCGGAGGGACTCATCCATCCCATCCCGATCGAGCATGAACACGAGTTTACGGCCGACCTGCTCAACGCTCTGCGCGATATTGCGGGCGTCTCCACGACAGCACTGCATCCGTTCATCATGGACCCAGAGAAGGTGGTCGAGTGTTTCGGGCGTCACACCTCGATCTTCTCGCGGGAGGAGTGTGACTTCGATCAGATGGGTCTGGAGGTCTATCCGAAGGAGTTCGTCAATCCGAAGGAGCCGCGTTTCGTCCACATCGACCTGGCGCTCAGCCGGGACAGCTGCGGGTTCGCTATTGGGCACGTGTCGGGCTTTACGAAGGTGCCGCGCGGGCCAACCCCGAAGGAGGGTGAGGAGGAGGAGCAGATATTTGAAATGATGCCGTCGATTCACATCGACGCGCTGCTGGAGATCCGGCCGCCGCGGGGCGGGGAGATTCTGTTCGCGAAAATCCGGGATATCATCTATTTGCTTACGAAGAAGGGTCTGAACATCCAGTGGGTGACGTTCGACAGCTGGCAGAGCACTGACGCGCGGCAGATTCTCGCGCAGAAGGGCTACGCGACCGACACCGTGTCCCTCGATAAGGACACTCAGGGCTACGAGGTAACGAAGACCGCTTTCTATGACGGGCGGATCGACGCGCCGGCTCACGCGAAGTGCCTGAAAGAGCTGCTCCGCTTGGAGCGAGACGAGAAGAAAGACAAGATCGATCATCGCCCGAAGGAGTCGAAGGACGTGTCCGACGGGCTCGCCGGGGTGGTGTGGGGCTTGACAAGGCGCCTGGAAATATGGCACAGATGGAAGGTGGCCATTCGCGACATGCCGAAGGCGGTCTCGCAGAGCACACGCCAGGTAGAAGAGGCGAAGGAAGAGCCGCCCACAGAGTCCACCGGGCGGGAACGGTCTGAAGCGTTTAAGAAGAGGCACGAGCAGAATAGCCGGAAGCGAAGGAGATAGACGATGGTGGCGATCGACAGCAAGAAGCGGCTGATCGGGAAAGCTGTCTTGGAGAAAGTGGCCAGCGATATCCTCCACGAGCAGTCCAAGCCCCTAGGTTACGAAGCGCGTCTCGACAACTTGGTCGAGCACCTGTCGGGCGTGATCGACGCGCATTGCATTCTGCTCCAACGCGCGCTGTGTGTTCACTGCGGAAACGACGTCCCGCTTGTCTTCGTGGACAAGTGGGGTGAGTGGCTGCATAATGGAGAACTCACTTGCATTGCGGGGCGGGCTCGTGACATAATGGGTATTGATCCGGAGACGATTCACGACATGGAGACGTACAGTGCGCGCTAGATTCTACTCTGACACAAGCCTGGATAACTTCGTGGACGAGGCATCCGACATCTTCGATGTGGTGGACGTGGTTACGCAACCGGGAAATCGCGACGTGACGATCCCGAGCAGCGGACAACTGACCGAAGAGTTGCGAGCCTTGGTTCAGCTCAACGGCGGTGATGTCCTCAGCGAGGCCGCGGAGTGAGACGCCGCGCAAGCGTTTGCGTCTTGCTTCTGGCCGTGTCGGTTCTCGGCGGCTGCGCGACCACAACCAACTCAGCACCCGAGAGGGTGTGTGAGCGGGTCGAGACCGTGTGGGGCGAAGAGACGCAGCAGACTAGGGTGGTCGAGTACGGTTGTGTGATGAGCGAGACCGTAAAAGAGCGGCAGGTGTGGGTGATCCTTTTCCAGATACTCAGCATGGCGCTTGCCGTTGCGTCACTGGCGATATAGGAGATTGAGATGGCGTATTGGGCGACTGCCATGAAGTGTTCGGCGTGGGTCGGGCACCGGGAAGGGAGACTGCGACGGTGTTCCCGCACGGCTGTGTGGAGCGGTTACTGCAAGCAGCATTTCCCGAAGGAGAGCTAGATGGATTTCCCCGATCTGACGAACGGGCTTTTCGAGGCTGTTGGAGCCCTGGCGATATTTGGGAACGTGTGGCGGCTATCCAAGGATAAAGCCGTGTCGGGCGTGTCCGTGGTTACGATGGTGTTCTTCACGTTGTGGGGTTATTGGAATCTCTACTACTACCCACACCTCGACCAGTGGGCGTCGTTCGCTGGTGGGATTGGTATCGTCATCGGGAATACGATTTGGGTAGCGATGCTGGCGTACTACAGCCGGCACCCAAAGCGCCCAGAGGCCAAAGACGTGGGATGCAGCCCGCCACCGAGATGCGATGATTGCGGGCGACGTCAGGTGGACGCGATAGCCCTTGCGGACAGGAACATCGCTCTGCGACAGCTGGCGGCGAAGAAGACGTACTATGCCAACCTGCTGGAGGGAGAGCTGACTGAGACGATCGGCATCGCGTATAGCCACGGGTGGCGCTCATCCCGCGTGAAAGAAGGCGAACTCGTGCGGGAGCAGATCGCAGTGGTGGAGGCAGCGTTGGGCATCAAGGCATGACGTGACGTCCCGTGGAAATGTGTTAGTATGGGCACCACTGATGAGGAGACCCCGATGAAACGAAAAGCCGGACACAGCTACGAAGCCGACCTCACGATTGAGTTCGGAGATGCCGAGCAGGCCAAGGATTTCGCCTCGAAGAGGACGCTGGCCGGCGAGCGCGTCACGCTCGACCTCGAAGACGAGGAAGTGCTGGAGATGTTCGATCAGGGCGAGCCCCTGGTGTGCGAGATCAACTACCCCGACGCCTTCGACAAGCGGGTGCAGAAAGAGATCGACGCGGCCAAGCACGTCGGCGCCGAGATCACGATCGTCTTCTCGTGGGCGCCCAATGGCGGATAGGAAGATCGTCCACGAAGACCCCGAGGTTCTGGCCCTCCTCGAAGAGGACAAGGGCTTGACGCTTGAGCTTCGGTTCTCTTCGCAGGTGCAGGCCGAGGAGTTTGTCGCGCTGGGGACGCCGGCTGGAGAGCGGATTGCACTGGACCTCGAAGACGCCGAGGTCCGGGCGTGGTTCGACGATCCGGGCCACTGCACCAGCGAGATCACGTTTCCGTCCGGCACGATGGACCTTCTGGTCACGGAGATGAGGGCTGCGCGGAGCGTGGGCGCCGAAGCCAAGGTGACCCTGCCCGGAGGTAATCAGTGAGCGGCACGAAGGGCGTGTATACCCTACGGCTCAAAGTGAAATTCTCTGATTTGCGGCAAATCGAAGACTTCTGCATGAGCGACACGATGATCGCCGAGCGTATGCAACTAGAGCTTGAAGACGGGAGCGCGCAGAAGCTTTTTCAGGAGCACGGGTGCTGTGAAGCTGATGTGTCGTTCCCGGCAGAGATATATTTTGAGGCGGAATCGGATGGTCAGCAGGAAGTGCAGGCAATACTGAATGGAATTCATCAAGTCGGTGCTGAGCTAACACTGACGATGGGGTGGGTGCAGTAATGGCTGATGAGCCGATCCGCCGAAAGATCACGTGGAGCGACGACGAGCACGCGGCCTCGATGGCGAAGAAGCGCAAGCTACCCGAGAACACAATTTACGCCGAGTGGGGCGACCTAGAGACGCGACGGGACATGCTGCTGCTGGGCACGATGTTCTGGATCGGTCTCGACCTGATGGAGCAGACCATGCGTCGTGAGGGTCTGGAGATGTCGGTCGAGATCGCGAACAACGTCATGCGCGCGATGCAGGTTATGATGAAGAACATCCCGAAGATTGAGGCGAAGCTGCTGTCCACGGTGCTTCACCGCGATGCGAACCTATGCGTCAAGGCCGCGAACGCCCCCACACCCAGGGCGATCACGATAGCCGTCGCTCACCTTATCGTGAAACTGACTGACGAGGATCTGGTTCCCGACCCGACCTCCAACCTCGTGCTCGCTGCGTTGGCCATCGTGACCGAGGCGGTAGAGGATGGGCTTGATGGACCTTGGCGATACGTCGAACGAGAGGTAGTATTGAATTCAGAGAGGATCTGGCAGCGCGCACAACTGGCAGGCTATCTCAGCACGATGGTGCCGCGAGTAAGGCCCGCCCCAACCCGACCGGAATAGGAGAGACAATGCTCATCCAATTTACAGGCGCTGGCGGGACAGGCAAGACGACGACGAAGGACCACTTCATGAGGTCCGAGATAGGGAGCACGTTCGATACGATTCCGTCCAGCGTTCGCGCGGTTTCGGAAGAGTGGGGCCTCGAATCCGAAGACGATCAGGAGCGTCTGACGGTGCAGGAATTCCTCGATTTCCAGCGAGCTGTGACCGAGCGTTTCTTGGCCGACATCGAAGTGCTGGCGAAGCAGGGCGCCAACGTGATCACCGAGCGCTCGATGATCGACCACATGGGCTACACGATCCTCAAGTGGGCCAAACGCTCAGCGACGCTGTCAAAGGACGAAGAGAGTTCGGTGCTCGACTTTCAGGAGTGGATGGAAGACACGGCCATTGAGCAGCTGGCGCACGTTGACATTCTGGCATTCTTCCCGGCCGGGATCTTCGTTCCGCCGATCGATAAGTTCCGCACGAATCGCGAGACCGAGCGTCGCGCGGTAGATGCCATCTTCCGTGGGCTTTGCTGGAAGTATCAGCAGATCATCGGTGGGCAGAGTTTCCCAATCGCGACGATGAACGTGATGGACCCAATCGTACGCGGGGAGCACCTCATTGCACTGGCCGTGAGGGTGCAGGAAGAGGCGGAGGCCAGCAGGAAGGCGACGATCATGCCAGTGATCCCCGGAGCTTCATGCGGACGCTAACGCACAGCTAGTCCCAATTTATTTTCGTTTCGGTGTCGATTTCTCTTCACTCAGAGGGCCGGCGGTCCGATACCTTAAATATGGCAACAATAAAAAACAAAAACGGCATGGAGGCCGAAATGATCGACGCAATCGAGCTTCAGAGACGCATGAAGAAAGAGGGATTCGAGCTGACGAACGAGCAGGCCGAAATCATGGCCGAGGCCGCTAACACCGTCATCGCCAAGAAGAAATTCGCCGAAGAGCGCCGCCAAGACGTCGCCGCTTACTGCCAAGACCTGCGAGAGTGCGGGCACGGGGACGGTGAGTAGTCATGACCAACATATTCGCAACACGACGCGGCGAGATGGAAGCCAACGCGTTGGGGGCCCTGCGGAAGGGTTTCCCCGACAACGCAGCTGAGTACCTGACGAAGGCAATTGGCTACACGGCGCACGATGCCCCGACGACCAGACTGGACCGGGCGCTGGCGCTGTGCGAGACCGATCCGAGGAAGGCAATCTGCACGCTCGACGGGTGCGACTTCGTGGGCGGGGCGACCTGCTACCACTGTGGGGGAGAATAGTGAGTTCAGCAATCAGAATCTCATTTGGGCCGGTCATCCCGTTTAACCCGCAGTTCGGGTACGAGTTCAGGGCGGAGAGCCGGAAGGGCGTCGAGATGCGGACAGGGACCAATCCCGACACCGGGGAGCCCCTGGACGCCCAGGGCTGCATTCGACTCGCGCAGACGTTCTTCAAGTCGGATCCGGACGAGCAGGATTGCCCGGGTTGCGTGAATTGTGGACCGCCCATCGCGGTGACCGCGGACGAGGGCTGTGGGGGTGAGGAGCAGATGATCCCCATCGGGTTCGTGAATGCAGTCCTCATTGACGTGAGAGACTACGAGGGGGTGAATGGGGATAGGAGCCTGATTGCCGAGATCAAGCGTCGCCTGCTGGCATACTGCCCCACGGACGTCGTCGCGGACACCGCTGACGACTACAAGGCCGGGCGGGACGCGGGAGCCGAGGCCGCTGCACAGCGTTGTGAGAAGAGCGGCTACGTGAACGGGGATCTCCACGCCAGACTGATCCGGAGGGACGTCAAATGATGCTAGCGGTGCTGTATCAGCTACGACGGAATCTGTTTGACCAGCGCGACGCTCTGGTGCTGTACCCCGCGAGGCAGCGGGAGCTGGAACTAGACGAGAAGTTGAAAGATGTCGCGACCATGATCGATCGCGAGATCGAGAGGCTGGCATGACCGAATGGTTCACGACGCCCGAGTGGGTGGGGATGGCCTTGATCGTTGCGGGCTACTGCCTCCTGCTTTGGAAATTCGAGTGGGTTGCCGAGAGGATGGGATGACAGTTTCCATCGAGACCAACGTGCGGTACGAGTGCAGACTCTGCGGAGCGCGGTGGGTGCTGCCGATGCGGGTGAAGCTCACCGCGGAGATCGTCGAGCTTTCCGGGAACGGTGATCCGTTCAGCCGCCCCTTTTCCGTCCCGGCCTGTCCGGGCTGCCTGGAGAAGAAGTATGGTTGACACCGTGACCTGCCCCTACTGCAACGCCCCAGCCGAGAAGGTGACGGGCAGTGTGGTCTACCCCCACCGGCCAGATCTGAGCCGCTTAGTGTTCTGGCGGTGTCTGCCCTGCGGCGCTCGCGTCGGGACGCATATTGACTCTGGCAAGCCGTTAGGTACCCTGGCAAAGGAAGAGCTGCGGAACCTACGCCGGGAAGCGCACGGGGTTCTGGACCCGATGTGGCGGAGAAACGACGACGGGATGCTGTTCCGCGGATACGTCTACCTCTGGCTGAAGAAGCGGCTGGGGACAAAGAGCATCCCTCATATCGGGAGCATGGACGAAGCGCAGTGTGCCGAGGTGATTGCACTGCGAGCGGAGATCGAGGCGAAAACGAAAGAAATGAAGAAAATCTGGGGAGCCTGACGCGATGACGGTAGAACAGAAAATCGACATGCTGGCAGAGAGGCGACGCCGGGTCTATTCATTTGCGGCGGGGATGGAAGAAATGCTGCGGGCGTCGGGAGTTGAGTGTGAAGACGACGCTTCCCCACTTCAGAGAGAAGCGCTCAGGCTAGTGCGGAACAGGTTGGATCAGATGGACATCGCTGTGCAGAACCTGAATGCGGACGTGAATAGGATCGAGAAGATCCTGCAAGAGAGCGTCTGATTATGAAGAAGTTTAAGTTCCAGCCAGACGAGGTGATGTTCACCGCCGACACGCATTTCGGCCACGCGAATATAATTCGATTCTGCGACCGGCCGTTCGAGGGTGCCCACCACATGAACGAGGCGCTGATCAACAATTGGAATCAGGTCGTGGATGAAGACCAGACGGTGTTTCACCTGGGCGACTTCGCGTTCAAATGCGGCCAGACCCAGACAGCCGTGATCAGTCAGCGCCTGAACGGGAATATCATCCTGATCCGCGGGAACCACGACAAAGAGTCCACGCTGAATCTGTTCGAAGAGGTCCACGACCTCGCGGAGGTGGTGATCGGGAAGCAGCAGTCGATCATCCTCTGCCACTACGCCATGCGGACGTGGCCCCAGAGCTTTCGTGGGGCGTGGCAGCTGCACGGGCACAGCCACGGGACGCTGCCCGAGCTGCCGGACCGAAAGACCCTGGACATCGGGGTGGATTCGTGGGGCTACAAGCCCGTGAGCTTCGCCCAGATCGAGATCGAGATGAGGCAGCACGAAGCCGATACCGTGGACGACCTGAACCGCGGGTTCATCAACACCTACGGGAAGGACGCGGATCTGCTGAAGCCCGAATAACCGCACTGGACATCGGGGCCGATTCGTGGGACTATACCCCGGCAAGATCACACGGGAGCGGAAATGAAAGACTCAGATTTCGTAGAGATGGTCGCGCGATTGCTCACCACAGCTGAGGTGGAAGAAGAAGGCTTTACCCCTGATGATGGCGGGGCTCTGGACGGCTTGATCGAGAGGGCCCGGGATATCGCCGCGCAAGCGCTTGCGCCAGAGGGGGTCACGGCCACTCTGTTGTTCGATGAGCTGGGCGAAAATATCATGAGCCTGAAGAAGGGCGCCCAGGTGATCGTGAGGCAGCTGGACATTGAAGCTCCAGTGGCTTCGATCGAATTCCGGGCTGACGCGATCGTGCTCGACATCGCTGACCTAGAAGAGGGAGACTAGAGGCCATGCGAGACCCTTTGAACCGCGTGAGGCAATTCCTGGGGGCCGTCATGGGCCGCAACGCCCCGGAAAACGAAGAACCCCTACCGGCACCCCCTGGACCGCAAGAACACGCGGCCAACGTAGAATTCATGGCCAAGTGCCTGTTCGGCGTTTCGGCCGAGCATCTGGGGCTCACAGAGGTGACGACCGATGACAGTATCTGACTGGAAGCCGACAAGCCACGAGCAGAGGATCAGGCTGCTGGAGCGGCTAACGGACTCAGCCCATCAGCTGCTGCCGTTCGTGCGGCGGAAGATGCTGGACGCTGGGATTTGGACCGAGCAGATGCAGAGAAGTTTCGACCGCTACGACTTCGCCCACAAGTCTGCCAACAAGCCAGACGAGGAGAAGACGGCGTGGGAGCAGATGAGCGATCTGGACTGGCTCGACTACGTGATCCGAAACGTCCACCGCGTCCGGTCGAACGGCGAGAGTGAAGACGAGGATATGCTGATCTGCGACGTCGCCCTCCACGGTCATTTCGGTGTGACGATCAAGGCGCACAGCATTCGAGACCTGATCCTGAAGGGTCAGGAGTACGAGCAGACGCGGCTCAAGCGCCCGTCGCAGGAGGGCTCATGAAGCCGGAAGAGGCGTTCTATGTCAGCGAGGCGGACGGAAGCATGTGCCGCCCGAACCCAAACGGCACGGTGACCACTTTCGACGAGTGCGAGGTGGCCGACTTGCTCAACAAGTTGCGGGAGGCCCTAGGGTTCTACGCGGACAGGAAGAACTGGCTCGACAAGAAGGATCGTTGGGGATCGACGGACATTCGAGCCCGGATCAAGAGTGATGAAGGCGAGATAGCCCGCACCGCACTCAAAAGGCAGAAGGGAGAGACCGATGGCAAAGATTAAGCTGAGAGCCACACTCACGGCGGTGCTGGAGTACGAGGTCGAGGAGCGGTTTGCCGGTGCTGAGACGATCGCCGACCTGTGCCGCGATGAGGAGAAGCACATTCGGGAGGATCCGACCGACTTCTGCGACTCCGGCCGCGTCAAGTTCACCGCCAAGGTGGAACGTGTGCGGACAGGTGGTCCAGAAGACGAAAAAACCTAAGGTTTCTGCATGGTTGGCCGATAAGTATGGTATGGCACAAATCAACCAATCAGAGGTCGTACCAATGAAGACCAATCTGGACGTGGCACACGAGGCGAGCCAAGAGGCGAAGGCGGCTGCCGAGCGGCGCCCCACCGTCGTCAACTTGGGTGCGTATCAGGTGGCGTTGGAGGAAGAGCGACGGCTGCTGACCGCGTACTTCGGAGACGCAAAAAAGCTGATCTACTGAAATTGGAGTAGGGCGTGAGAGATCAACACGGAAACGAATGGAAGCTGCTCCGAGACCCGCTTGCGGCCGAGCGCTGCGTGGAGCCCGAGTGCAACACGCGACAGCGGCCCGGATCCAATCGGTGTTGGGAATGCCACAACGGGCAGTCCGTGTGGGACGAGAGACACGAACAGTGGCGCGGAGAGCGAAACCTGCATTGGTGTAGTCTGCTGAGCAACCGGCAGCTGGTGCTGCTGTAGAGGAGAACGGAATGACGAAAGACAGATTGATCGGAGCGTGCCGGAGCGTGTTCGGTGACGACGCGAAATTTGACGCGTTGCTCAAATCATCGACGGCGCTTTCGCAGGTCGTGGAGCAGGCTGCGGTGGAGGCCTTCATTTTTGAGGTGGACAGCCCAGACGACCTCGCGATTGTCCGTGACGCATTGAAGTTGCATCGCTCATACGGGTGGGTCGTAGAAGAGGACGAGGGGACGAGCCTCTACAACCAACCCGGCTGCGCAACGGCACAGACGCGTTCGCCGCAGTAAACGGAGGTCATGATGACCGAATTGGGACGAGCGCAAGATGCGCTGACGAAAGAGATCGCGGAATTCGCCGAGCAGACGAAGTTGTTGACGAGCGAGGCTCACGCCGCGACGTGTGAGCAGGAACGTGCGCAGCGGCGTCTGACGGATCACAGGAATTCGCGTGGGAAGGTGCTGGGAGAATTCTATGCGGCCGTGGAAGACGCGGAGACCGTGGAGCACGAGGCGCGGATCATAGACCTGGGATTGTAACCGGAAGGCGGGTAGGGAGGTAAGAAGCCTGGGGAGGCAACCCGTAATTATCCGCCTTCCGGATAGTTTCACCACCGCGATGAAGAAGGAGCTTTTGATGAAGATTGGATTCACCGCATCGCGGGAAGGCATGAACGAGAAGCAGAAGGACACGCTGTATCTAATGCTCGCGGCTCGCTTTGTGCCGGGGGCGGAGTTTCACCACGGGTGCTGCATTGGCGGGGATGAAGAAGCCCACAAGATTGCGCGAGAAATTGGGTACAAGGTTGTCCTCCACCCGCCTACGGATTTTCGGTTTGTGTCAGATTTCATGAAGGCAACTCTCTTACATGAACCGCTGAGCTATTGCACGCGCGAGCCCCTTCCCTATTTGGAACGGAATCGGGAGATCGTGGAAGAGACGGTCGAGTTGATCGCGGCCCCTAAAGAGAATGCGGAGCCGGCGCAGAAGCGTGGCGGCGGCACGTGGGCGACAATTCGATGCGCGCGGCGACTAGGTCGGCCGGTGACTATTTTGGGGCGATGAAGAAGGAGACTGAACGATGAAAGAACGATGGCTGAGAACATGGGTGCCGGGGCGTCTATCTGGATTCGATGACCCCCCCAAGCGGCAGTTCCAAGTAGGAGAGTCCCTGGACGAGCTGGTCAGTTGCCACGCCGACACTGAGGACGTTGAGTATTTCAGGCTCCCCGAACCGGAAAACGCCTCAGCGGTTTCGGAGGCACGGTTCCGGTGCAGGAGTCACCGGCATAAGGCAGAGCTGGAGGGCATCGCGAGCAAGATTGAGGCACTTTGCGAGAGGCGAGAGCAACTCCTGCACGGAGACGGCGGTGACTGATACGTTGAAGCGGATCCAGAAGCGGCTGAAAGAGCGTCTGGGCGATGAGTATTGCCCTAAAAGTAAAGATGGGCTTGGCCATTGCAGCTGTTGGTGGGATTGCGAGTCCTGTTGTTGGTGCAAGTCAGACATGCCGGACAACCCGGACTGTGACTGTGAGCGGCACGGGGGATTGATGATGGAAGACACGCGAAGCCTACGGGGCGTGGAGTGCGGGGGCTGCCAAGTCTCCCTGAGCGAGTGGAAGGATGAGGAGCCCTACACCGAGTGTCCTCTGTGCGGGTCCAAGTATTTGGCTCGAACGGACTGGGGCGACTGATGGCGTGCTCGCTCTGTTACGACAAAGAGGTGGTCGAGGTCCGCGGCGACGTCTTCAATCGCAGCTACCCGTGCCCGGAGTGCCGGATCGTCTCGTACCACATCCAGTACGAAGTGAAAGGGCACGATCTGGCCCAGGCGGCGGGGGAGGCGGAAGAGAGGATCGACGAGATCAAGCGCACGCTGCGTGACCGCCTGCTTGACGAGATGATTGAGAAGGTGGGGGAATACGGTCACCAGCACGAGGTGTCTGATGACAATCACAAGTTCACCGCGCGGGTGGTGGTGGTTCGCCCGCTGAAGAAAGGAGCCTAATGGTCGAATCCTTGCGAGAGCTGACCGTAGAGCAGACGAAAGACATGCTGAGGAGGGTACGGGCCGCGCAGCGAACAGCCCAGATCCACACGGGCATAGCCAAGCTGGAGTTAAGGGACGCGCGGCGGGCCCAAGACGTGTTCGACACGCGCGCCGGCCAGATCGAGGAAGCCCTGGTTGAGAAGGGAGCGCCTCCGAGCCCGCTATAGGAATCTTAGGGAGAGTGCGAAAAACCTCAGGTTAGGCCCCCGATGGCCGATAACTAATGTATGATCCAAACATCAAATCAAAACGGCATGGAGGCCGAAATGGCAGCAATCATCAACGAGTTCAAGAACGGGACGCTGGGACGATCGAGCCCGGACAGCAGCTACTACTTCGTAGCGAGCGGCAGCAGCAGCCGGACGTACGACGTCACGATCAATTCGACGACCGGTCACTGGTGCAGCTGCAAGGGAAACATCAGCAAGCGGAATTCCGCCCGCATCCAAAGCATCCGGCGCAACCCCGCGATGCACAGCCACTGGTGCAAGCACGTGGTCGAGGTTCTCAAGGATCAGGTGCTCTTGGCCGACGGCGTCGCGAACCGCAACGAAGCCATCAAAGAGCTGAACGAGAGCGCGGCCGACACGCTGCCCGAGCTGGTTACAGCATGAGGCAAACTGAACCTCGTAAGCCTGTGTTGGCGCGGCAGACGAGAATCATAGCCTGGGCGGAGGGCGAACTACGGAAGCCCGAGATTCAAGGGGTCGAGCGCACCGAGATTCAAGAGTACCTGCGTTACATGCGGGTTCGAAGGGATCTGGAGATGGGGGCGACGTCATGAAAGCTCGACACTTCTGCATCATTTGTGGGGCGCTGTGGCTCGGCACGCTGGTACGTGATTTTCTACGTGATTTGCGTGCTCGGAAACGGTCATGAGCGTAGCCACAGAGATCGCGGCGCAGATCGGCTCCGGGCTCAGAATGATCGGGGCCAAGGATTTCACGGATTGCGGGGACGCGTTGCGGTTCAAGATCATGCGGAATGCGAAGAAGGTCACGCACGTGCTGGTGACGTTGACGCCGCTGGACACCTACACGGTGACCTTCCAGAAGAAGAAGCGGGCGCCCAGCCTCGAAGTGATCACGTTGGACGTCGTGGAAGACGTTTACGTGGACAACTTGAAGCGAGTCATTGAAGACGGGGTCGGCCTCGCGCTGAGTCTCTGAAAAAAAAGGAGAGCGAAGTGGAGAAGATAGTGGTGACGGTACTGGGTGCTTTTCTTCTAATCCTTGTGTGTGCGACGTTCACTGGCGTGTTTGTCATGTGGCTGTGGGACTTCGCAGTCACCGCAGTATTCGGCCTGCCGGAGATCAGGTTCGTGCATGCCTGGGCGCTTACGGCACTGTGTGGGATCCTGTTCAATACCCGGGTATCGACAAAATAGGGATAGAGCGTCACCTATTGGGTGGCCGAGGCCACTCACTGAAGAGGAGACTGATATGGTGAGGCCTATTTTTTTGGTGTAGCTATTGCCGCAGTTACACGCATCTGTTGGTGTGTTGCTGGCGTAAGAGGAGATAGCCAATGGCAAAACTGACGATCGAGATTGACACCGGGAAAGAGGCCAAGTTGGAGCGTGGAAGGACGAGTCACAGCGGGTTTACGATAGCCAGCCTGATCGGGCTGGTGCAAGAGGCTAGCGAGCGCCTGGGGCAGATGGGCGTGGACGCGGACGGCGTCGTGCTGTACGGACCCGAAGGGCCGCGCGGACGGATCACTCTCGTGGAATCTGATAAGCCCACGGCCCCCTCGAAAGGCACGCCGAAGGGTGTGAAGATTTTCCACCCGACCGGGACGGTGTGGTATACCTGGCGTTGGAGGCAGGGTGAGGGTGCTGAGCACGGGCCCTTTGATTCCGCACAGGCAGCTCTCGACGATTCGATCAAAGTGGTGGGTGTGAGCGGGTGCCGGGAGAAGGTGTGCTGGTGCCACGACCCTCGTAGCAGGTTAACGGGGGTGCCCGAGTTCTGTTCGGGCTGCGGGTGCCGGCTGTGACCGATCAGCAGCGGCGGGATGTTCAAGAGCGGCAGACTCACTACAACGACGGGGTCACGGCTGCTCAGGACGCGATTCTCCACGCGCTGCGGTGGTCGCGCTTTCGGCGGATGCCCTGGCAAGCGATCCGCGATCTGATTCGGGAGGTAGCGCGCGGCGTGAAGATTGAGGCGACGAAGCCGTGACGACGCAAACGCTTGCGCCTCTTAAAGTAGACCTGAAGAAGGTGATAGCGCTGCTGAAGGAGTCGCGGCAACAGAAAAGAACCTACCGGAGATCGCTGAACGTAGCGCTCTTCGTGCATCAGACTGAGAATTGCGGGACAGAGGACGTGATGCTGGGCCTGCGGCTGGGCGGGGATCATAATTGGAGGCCGGGCGGGTCGGTTGTTTATGCGATGGTCACCACGAGGCTTGTGCTGATCAGCCTGGAAAAGATTGGGGTTTTGGTAAAAGAGCTAGTGACGATGTACGTCCCACCATTCTCGACGAAGTATGGGAAGGCAAACGTAATGGGCGGGCGGAGCAGGAAGGATGGGCGGGCGGTGTGGCGGGTTCACCCCGACTTGCTCGTAGACGAAAAAGAGGCAATCTAGGAGAAAACGAAATGGATATCGGGAAGCAAATCAGAAAGCTGGAGGTCAGCATCGCGCGGGACTTCCTGAAGATCGGCAGGCTGCTTCGCAGTGCTGCGAAAGACGGGTGGACGGGGGACTTCGACACGTTCGAAGACTGGGTGAACGCGAACTGTGGGTTCAGTCACCGCAAGGGGCAGACCCTAATTTCGATCGTGAACATGCAGGATCACCTGGGTATCCCCGACAAAGACCTGACCGCGGTTGGTTGGTCGAAGCTCGGCCGGATGGCAACCAGCCTCGACGAGGGTTGGGCGCAAACGCTTGCGTGGGCCGCGGAGCATTCCTACAACTTCGTGGACAAGCGCGTCTCCAGTTGCCCCGCCGGGGAACGCTTGGAGTCACTCGTTCACTCACCCCCGAACAGCGGGGACGTCGCGAGACGCGTGCTGGCACTCACCCGGGAGCAGCGGGCCATCTTCGACGAGGTCGTCGATATCGCGCGGGTGAAGTTTGAGGCGCCCAATCGCGAGACCGCTCTGATGCATGTGCTCAGGCTGGTGAAGCCACTGCTGTAGAAAAACTCTCAGGTTTTGCTGGCGTTTGGTCGATACTTCCCTTGACCTAGGGGAGAAACTACGGGAGAATGAAATGGACTCCAGTGAATTCGTACTGTGCCCCGCTGTTGAGCAGCGTGACATGGTCGAAAGAGGAGAAGTGATGCCGGGGATCATGGTGAATCCGCCGTCCGGCCCACAGCGGGGCTGCTTCTGGTGTGGCGACTTCATGGACATTCTGCTGTTTGGGAGAGCGCGCGACGAAGCCAAGAGGCGGTTCAAACAGCGCGAGATCCTCGCCAGACCTGTCTACGAAATCGCCGACGCCTACGAACCTTGCCCGGAGTGTGTGGGAATCATGAACCGCGGGGTGTCTCTCTTGGAGATCGCCGACGGCAACCTGCCAACGGGCCGGTATTGGGTGCTTCCGCCCGAGACCCTTCCCAGAATCGTGTTGGATCAGACCCTGTGCTATAGAATCGTGGTCGCGGGCAAGGCCTACATTCACCGCGAGGATGCAAAGCGCGTGGGGCTGTTCAATGCGGGGGCAACAGCCTGATGCTGATTTACGTGATCGAGGTAGAAGGTAAAGACGAAGTGGCGGCTGAACCTCGTGTGCCGACCGGGCGCATGTGGATTGCGTCGGAGGATTTCGTCATGAATCACTTCCAGCCCGATGAGATGTGCTACGCGATTTTCTCACATGGGGAAGTTCATATCACGCGGACGATAATCGATGAGCTGGGCATCGGATCCGAGCCGTGCGTGAAGGTGCTGCTCTGATGCCGGTTTACGAGTATGTATGCCAGTCGGGTCATACGTTCGAGCGGAAGCAGAAGATCACGGACAAGCCACTGACCACCTGCCCACGCGTGGCGAGAACGGGAAAAACTATTTTCTGTGGGGAGTCAGTGAAGCGACTGATCAGCAAGGGAACGAGCTTCACGCTGAAAGGCGGGGGCTGGGGAAAGGATGGGTACGGATGAGAAAATGCAAATTCTGCGAAGGAGTAAGGGCGTTCGTCTGGGCCTACGCCCCCTTGATAGCCACCGCGTGGATGGTGGGCCTCGCCGCTGTGCTCTACTGGGTGACCGTGCGATGAGGTGGCCGTGCTGGTTGGGACATGACTGGGAGCCGTGGTCCGAGGTTAAGGTGGGGGAGAAGACGCACACGGCGACGGACACAGTGTGCGCGCTGTACCATCAAACCAGGAAGTGCCTGGTCTGCAACGAGACTCAGGTGCGGGAGGTTGAGTCGTGATTGTCGCTCTGGATTTTGACGGGACGGTGGTGGCGCACGCGTATCCCTACATAGGGAGAGACATTGGGGCGTTCCCCTATCTGCTGGAAGCGCAGGCCGAGGGCGCGCAGTTCTTTTTGTGGACGTGCCGCGGTGGCAAAGAAGAAGAGGCGGCTGCCGATTACTTGAAGGCGCATGGGATTGATTTGATCGAGCCCGGTTACATCGGAGAGCATGAGGCCAAGCCCTTCGGCAAGAAGGCGTACGCTAACCTTTACGTGGATGACAGAGGGCTCGGGGTGGCGGTTGGGAAAGACGGAGTCGTCTGGGACGTCATGGGCCCCCTTCTGGTAAGCGCTGTGCAGCGCTACGCGGGAAAGATCGGATGAGACACCTCGTCCTACCTACTCTGACCGGCGCGGTCAGCCTGGACGGAAATACGGTCGCTAAGATCGAGCCAATCTCCGACCTGTACTGCCGGGTCCACTTGAAGTCGCCCCCGCCCTCCATCGTGGATCCGGGGAAGGTGAAGCCAGACGAGCACAATCACTTCGACGTGAAGTTGTCCGCGCAAGAGCTGCGCCACGCCATCGCGGAGATGAACGACGGGGATGTTTACGATCCCTGGGGACTGGAGATGGTCGGCGATGGGTGAGGGGGCCGCGGTACACGTCGAGGGAATTCTCTTACTCGGGGGCGTCGCCGCGGCGGTGCTGGTTTCGGTAGCCAGTTCGCTGTGGGTGTGGTTCGACAATTGCCGCACGGCAGCCCGCCAGTTGATGACGCCCCGCGAGTACGAACGGCTGAATCAGCAGCGCCAGGAGGAGAGGTGAGGCTGCTCCGGACGTACCCGACAGAGCAGAACATGACGCGGCGATTCTTCAGCGAGAAGATGGCGTTTCTCTGCCGAGCCTGCCGGAACGCGGTCGAGAGTCGCTACCGGGTCGAGAGCCTCGATGGTGTGATTTGCTCCAGCTGTTTGGACAAGAAGCTGAAGGGCATACCGATCGTTCAGTACCGCGACACGGAGCCGACGCCAAATGTGCGGCTGAGGAGGAAGCGATGAGAATGAGACTCGTGCTGGAACTGACGTACCCGGAGGCCTTGACGCCTGAGGACGAGGCCGCTATCTCAAAATGCCTGTCAGAGGTCATGTTGAAGCTCGCGAGAGAAGACAGTTTCAACGTGGAGCGGTCCGATTTCCGCATCTCGCTGAAGGTTGGGGAGGTGGCGGTCGGCTGCGCGGTTGTTTCCGACATTCTCACGCGGGAGACGCCGCTCACGGTGGAGGCGCTAGACACTCTCGTCTACGGTGACGAAGATGGGGAGACATGGTACGCCGTCGGGCACCTGACCGAAGACGAGATGGTCGCCGCCGTGATGAAGTGGGAGGCTGAGGTTGCCGACGCGATCGATGAGAACGAGATCAATCGGGATTCGTGGGGCACCTACCACGTGACTCCGGACCCGGACAGCGAAGAGGGGCGCTATCAGATTGTCGCGCCCGGCCACCCCAAGGCGGAGCCTATGACGTTGATCCGGAGGCTTTGACCCACAGAATTATTTTCGCACTGAGGTCGATTTCCCTCACTATTCCACTCCGTCTGGGCGATACTATAGATATGGAAACAGCAACCAAAAAAAAACGGCATGGAGGCCGAAATGAGCGTCCCCACAGTGAAAAACTTCATGATCAAACTCTACAAGCGGAACGGGCAGAGCCACATGGCGCTGAGCGAAGAGACGACGCTGCAAGGCGCCACGGCTGCCGCCAACCAGAAGGTCGAGGAGCAGAACCAAAACAACCCCCACGACCCCTACGTCCGAACCGAGATCATCGACCTGCGCAACCCCACCGCGGTCGTGCCGGCCGACTGTTACGGCTGCGGCGCCCCCACCCCCGCGTATTGTGACTGCCGCGAGTTCCGCCCGGTGACGGCATGACCGCCCTTAAGTCGATGACCTCGAAATTCAACGGCAAGTGTTTCCGGTGCAAGAGTAAGATCTTCGCCGGCAGCCCGATTTTCTGGTCGAAAAAGACCGGCGCCAAGCACTTTGACTGCTCGAAAGTGACCCCCACGGTCGAAACTGAAGACAAGCTGAAGCGGATTCATACCACGGAGTTGGGCGACTACACGGCCGTCTACGCCATGTTCGCGAGCGCAGCCAAGACCAACAAGTTCCCGCGGATCACGATCAACGCGGACGGGTTCGAGTTTCACCTGTACGTGTCCGGGCCGCAAGCCAAGATCCCGGGCGTGATCAACGTGAAGAAGAAAGGCGGCGGTTATGGGCATCTTGACTGGTTCGGGCGGATCACCACGGAAGGGACGTGGACGCATCGTGTGGGCGTGGACGAGCGCATGGCAGACGCGCTGAGCAAATTGCAGATGGATCCGGTTGCTGCCGTAGCTGAGTTCGGGAAGCTCTGCGGGCGCTGCTGCTTCTGTAACAGCAGCCTGTCCGATCTGAAATCCGTGGACGTTGGCTACGGCCCGGTCTGCGCCAAGAAGTGGGCGCTGCCCTACGGTAAGAAGGCGAAGCCCGGGAATCCTGCGATGCCGGCGGCGGATAAGATGTCGCTGGCTGCCGAGCTACTGGCCGACGACCCGCACAAATCGAAGATTTTTGAATCGTATGAGGCGGCGGACGCGTCCCTGAAGTGTGAAGAATGCGGTGACTCAGGTTATCTGCCTCCGTACAGCGCGGACTTTGACACACCCTGCTATAACTGCTCGGAGTACGAGAAGCAAGCAGCAACGGCGGGAGTATGATCTTTCGATGCTCGATGTGTCACGAGAACTACGACGAGGTGAAGGATCACCCGAGTTTTGAGACGATGCCGGTGGCGAAGGGCATGTGCGTTCAGTGCGCGAAGAAGGAAGGGTTTGACGACCCGAGGAGACCTGATGAGAGTTGAGTTTATGAGCTTTGGGTTCAAGTACAAAGAGCCGCCGGATGCCAACTTCGTATTCGATGTGCGGTGCTTGCACAACCCGCACAGGAATCCCCACCTGCGACGGCTGACCGGGATCGACGCGGCCGTGCAGAAGGATGTGTTCAGCAGGCCACACGGGAAGCTGGTACGGCGGGCGATCACAGCGGCGCTGTTCAGCCTGCTAGCCGAGGAGACGCGAGACATTCGCATAGCAATCGGTTGTTTCGGGGGCCGTCACCGCAGCGTCGCCATGACCGAAGAGGTCGCGAGGATCATCCGCGAGACGTTCGTGCCGGAGCCCGAGCAGGTTCTGATCCGCCACCGAGAGTTGGATCGCGGATGATGACTGCGGCGATCATAATCCACGTGCTCCTGCACGAGGTTCCGCTAGCCCTCGGCGCCATAGTGGTTGCCTGCCGATTCTGCAAGCGCTTGCGCTGCCACACCAAGCACTGAATAGTTGCCACCGACGCGCCAAAGGTGTAGAGTGGGTCTATCCAATCTCGAAGGAGATCTGCATGGCCAGTGGTCTGCGTTGCGAGTATTGCGGGTCTACCGACACACAGAGGCGAGGGATCAGAAACGGGGTGCAGCGGCTGCATTGTAACGGCTGCAACCTAAACCCCAATGTCCCGATTCCGGAGGTCACAGCGGAGAGCCTAGACTTCACACCGAGCAAGGCCGAGATGGCCGAGCTGGTGGCGGGCAAGTATCACCTGATCACGTCCGCGCAGAACAACACGCCGATCGACAAGAAGGTGTGGCGCACGGTGCTCAGGATGAGGGGCGAGATGGGTGCGACGCTCCACGTCCTCCCGACGCTCTATAAGAACCCCACGAGCCGGCTGGATCCACAGGCAGGCGACGAAGATGTGTGGTGGCCTGCCGAAGTCATGCCCTACCTCGTGGAGGGGCAGATCCCGCTTCACCAGCATCTACGAATCATGGGGCACATCCGAGTGGCTGCTACGGCCGCGAGTCCGCTCACTGGATTGGAAGGCATCAGCCACGCTCAGAGCTGCATTGTGGGCCATGCCCAGATCGCCATGCGGGTCATCGCGACCCCGCAGAAGTCACTACCGAAAATGATGCTGACCACGGGTAGCGTGAGCCAACGAAACTACTCGAAGACGAAGGCTGGGGTCAAGGCGAGCTTTCACCACAGCACCGGGGTGGTCGTGGTTGAGATTCAGGACGAGCACGTTTTTCACATGCGGAGTTGCGTGGCCGATTCCAAAGGCACGATCTGTGACCTCAACCAGTGGTACAAGCCCAACGGGGCGATGAGCACAGGCCGCTGGCCGGCGCTGGTGACGGGTGACGAACACTCGCTGTTCATTGACCCCACGATCAAGGAGGGCACGTATGGGTCTCAGGGGCTGGTCGCTTTGGGCCGTCCTCGCACGATCGTGCGGCACGACATACAGGACTCCTATTCGGTGAGCCATTGGCACAGGAAGGACGTCCTGACCCGCTACGTGAAGAGCCAGACAGGCTTCGACTCGCTCACTCAGGAGATGGAGCTGACCTGCAAGCACATCGATGAGACGACCCCGAAGGACACGGAGAATTTGATCGTGGCGTCAAATCACGACGACCACGTGTGGCGCTGGCTGAACGAGGTGGAGTGGCGAAATGATCTGACGAATGCCCGGATCTATCATGAGATGTGGGCGGCCGTGCTGGAGGCCTCCGCGTGGGATCCGGGCTACGGCGCCAAGGAGCCGGAGAGCCCGTTCGCGCTGTGGGCGCGTAAAAGAATCACCTCAAAAACCCATTTCCTGGGGAGAGACGAGCACCGTCTGATTAAGGGGATTCTTGTTTCATTGCACGGGGATAACGGGCCGAACGGCGCCCGGGGCAGCATGCTGAATCTCTCCAAAATGGGCGTCAGAGCGATCATCGGCCACCTTCACACGCCCGGGATTGAGAAGGGCTGCTATCAGGTAGGGGTCTCGACCGGGACGCTCAGCTACGCGAAGGGCTCACCCAGTAGCTGGCTGCCGATGCACTGCATCATCCACCCGAACGGCAAGCGCCAGCTGGTAGCCATAGTTAAGGGCCGATTCTGCGCGTAGAGGTAGGATCATGTCGAGACATTCCGTAAGCGATCTGCTGGACGCGATGTTCGAGTATGGGATCGACCTGTCCAAGCGGCGGGTCTTCCTGCAATGCGGTCTTGAGGATCACGATAACCCCGGCCAGAAGGTGGCGGAGCTGGTGACCCGCGGGCTCCTATTTCTGGACAAGACTAAAGGCGAGATCGAGTTGTGGGTCAACACGCCGGGTGGGGACGTGGACGATATGTTCGCGATCTACGATGTGATCCGAACTTGCGAGAACGTGGTGGCCACGGTGGGGCACGGAGCCGTTTGCTCAGCGGGGGCGCTCATCCTGGCAGGCGGGACGAAGGGCTCTCGCTACGCGACTCCGAACTGCATCTTCATGGCTCACGAGATGCAGGGTGGCGTGGGTAAGCGGGGCACCCAACTCCAGAAGATCGAGCTGGAGCAGAAGGAGCTGGCAGAAGAGCGGTGGGCGAAGCTCATGGGCCGGGCCTCTGGCCGGAAGCGCCCCGGGAACATCCCCGCCAATGCTGAGTTTTGGCTGGAGACAATCCGTACGAAGCCCCAGTTCTGGTTGGATGCGCGGGGCATGAAAGCCCACGGCGTGATCGATGAGATCTGGCCTCGCGAAGAATCCGACGACGACGAGTAGCGACCCTCTCACTCACAGACTGGCGCAAGCGCTTGCGTAGCTGCTACTTTGGAGACCTCCGTTGACGAGGGATCCGAATGCCGCTGATCGAAAGCCAAAAGGCCGGCGAGCCGGGCTGGAAATGGGGCGAGACCGGGACGTGTTTCACGAGCGCGGACGGTAAAGCCCGAGCCCTAGCTGTGGGCCGCGCGATCCACGCTCAGCGCTCCAAGTTTGCGGACGAGAACCTATGGTCACCGCAGGCTGCGCTGGAGCACGTGATCGAATCGATTCCTGATGATGAACTGGACCTCGTGATGAGCCAGCTCGACCCGCTTCCGGAAGAGCCTACCCGAGCAGTTTTCGTGAAGAAATCGGACGATGAGCTTCAGATCGTGTGGGGCGAAGTCTACGTGCCGAACATCCCGGACACCCAGGAAGAGTACATGACCGCGGTGGAGATCGAGAAGATCGCCCACAAGTTCATGATGGACGGGCTGACCGTAGGGGCCGTGGATGTCGAGCACGATGGCGACGTCCGACCGACTTGCTACGTGGTCGAGAGCTTCATCGCGCGGGCTGGCGACCCTGATTTCATCGAGGGCGCCTGGGTCGCGGCCGTCAAGATCTGCGACACCGAGCTATGGGAGGCCGTTAAGTCCGGGGAATTCAACGGCTTTTCGATGAAGGCGTCCGTGTTCACCACCGAGCGGGAGGTGGAGCTGGATATCCCGGACCTGATCGAGGGCCGCACTCAGATAGGATCTGACGGCGACGACCACCGGCACACCTACACGGTGAAATTCGACTCAGAAGGCGTGTTCCTGGGAGGCCACGCGAGCGTCGTGAACGGGCACAAGCACTCGATCCGCCGCCGATCGATCTCGGAGAAGGCCTCTGACCCGGCCGGGAAAGAGTTGGCGGATGAGCATTTCCACCGCTATACGTTACTGGACAAGCTGGCGGGACGTGAAGAAGAAGAGGGGCCGGGGGGCTTTGACCAATGAAGGTGACGAAGAAGCTGGCGGAAATGCATGACGGCACGGTACATTTACTGTCAATAGTGAAGGCGGGCGCCAGCGGCGCTCCGTTCAAACGATTGAAATCGGAAGAGTCCGAGGGGGAAGACGACGTGTTCACACCGGAAAAACGAGCAGCAGTCTCAGACCAGCCGCGATTGATCGCGCTGGCCGTGACAAAGGATGGGGACGTCGCCGCCACGCGAGAGATCGCGAAGGCCGCCGAGATCGAGATCCTCGAAGAGCGCGAAGTCACTTCTGAAGATGGGGACACGTTCACCCTGTTGATCACGAAGTCCGACACCCGCGTGAACACGATGGACCCGATGCAGGTGCAGGTCCAGCTCGACGAGAACCTGATCGCGATTTGCCAGGTCGAGAAGACGTTCATCCCGTGGACAGGCTCGACTTCGTTCGCGGACGCAATCAAGGCTCAGGGATTCTTCCCTCAGCTGAGCAACGCCCTGGAGGTGCTGGGGGGCGTCACTTACGAGATCTTGGAGTCGGCGAGTTCGCCCAGCGTGGCTGCGGCGGAGATCGCGAAGTCCGGAGAAGAGTTCGTCACTCTCCTGACCGCGATGGCCAAGGCGCTGCCCAAGGAGACGTTCAAGATGGCCGAGCAACTCGCCAAGAAGGACAAGCCCGCGGAGAAGACCGAGCCCAAGGAAGGCGACAAGCCCGCCGAGGGCACGGAATCGCTCGCGGAGAAGGACGAGGGCGGAGACGCCGATCACAAGTCCGATGCCAACGCCGACAAGCCCGCCGAGAAGGATGACGAGAAGCCCGAAGGCGAAGGTGACAAGAAGGCCGACGCCGAGAAGGCCGAGAAGCCCGAGGGTGACGCGAACAAGGAGCTGACCGACGCCGAAAAGGCCGAGGCCAAGAAGGTCGCCGAGAAAGCTGAAGCCGAAAAGGCCGAAGGCGAGTCCGATCTGGCCAAGGTTCTCACGGCAATCGAAGCTCTGGGCGTGACCGTTGCCACTCAGGGAGAAGCTCATGCTGCTCTGAAGGAGCAGGTCGAGGCCGTCGCGCTGAAAGCCGACGGGGCTGCGGAGCAGGCCGAAAAGACCGAGTCCGCTGTGCGGGGACGCGTTTCAGGTAGTCCGGCGCCCGATGGACGGCGCGGCGAGGACGCGGTCGAAAAGGGTGAGCCGCCTCTGCAAGACACTGGCCTGGCGGCCAGGCGCAGTAGGTAGCGCGAAGCATATAGGGAGCGCTACGCTCCTGACATACGCCGGGAGACCGGCTCAACAGTTTCCAGGGGGGGAACGAAACGATGGCATCCAACAAGCAACTCGTAGAAAAGGCAGACTTCGCGAATGCCGACTTGGTCACCGCGGGGAAACTGACCGCGGAGCAGGCCAATCGCTTCTTCCGCCGACTCATCAACGAGCCGACCATGCTGCGCGACGTCCGCGCGGTCGAGATGAATTCGCCCACGCGAAACATCAATCGGCTTCAGTTCAACAAGCGGATTCTCCGCGCCGGCACGAGCGCCACGGCTCTCGATACGGCAGCGGCTGCTTCCGACACCACTTTCGATCCTTCGACCAGCGGTGAGGACCAGTCTCGGGCGAAGCCCCAGACCTCGCAGGTCGTTTTGACCACCAAGGAAGTGATCGCGGAAGTCGATCTGCCTTACGACGTGATCGAAGACAACGTCGAGTTGGGTAGCATCGGACAGCGCACGGACAATTCGGGCGCGGATGCTGGTGGCGGGTTCATCGACACCGTACTGGAGCTGATGGCCGAGCGTGCAGCGCTCGACCTCGAAGAGCTTCTGCTCTTGGGCGACGTGGACCTGGGCACGAACGACCCGTACCTCGATCTGTTCGATGGCGTTCTGGAGATCGTCCGGGACGACGGCAACACGAACGATCAGTCGGGTGCGCTCGTCTCCAAGACGACGTTCAAGGACGGCAAGAAGACCATGCCGGACCAGTACCTGCGAAACCTGAACACGATGCGGCATTACATCTCGCACGATCAGGAGACCGAGTACCGCGATGCGGTCGCCGACCGGGCCACCGGATACGGCGATGCGACGCTCCAGGGCGACGCTCCGCTCCGCGCCTTCGGTTCTCAGGTCGTGGCGAATGCGACGATGCCGGACGACGAGGGTATCTTCACGAACCCGCAAAACATCATCTGGGGGATCCAGCGCCAGATGATGCTCGAATGGGACAAGCTCATTCGAAGTCGAGTGCTCCTGATCGTTCTGTCCGCTCGCGTGGCAGTGGCGGTCGAGGACGCTGCGGGGGCTGTGATCCACACAAATCTCGGGGTGTAGCCCTGAGCAGGTAGAGTGACAAGGGGGCGGCCTTGCGGGAGTGGGGCCGCCCTCTCAGTACCAGCACTCCCACGGAGGATTGCCAAGATGGCAGCCAAAACGAAGTCAGCAATCATGTTGAACCGCGGACGACGGTATCGCCACGAAGGCGTGACCTATTTCCGCAACGTCCCGAAGGTCGTGGACGAAGAGACCGCAGTTTACCTCGTGGATGACACGGGTTTTTTCCGCAACGTCAAAGTCGATCGCCAAGGCAAGGCCATTGCCCCGAAGGTGGTTGGCAGGCGCGGCCGAGCGCGCGGTCGATCCCGAATTCACGGCGGGGGGGGCGAGCCGGCACTCACGGACACGGGTGACGAACCGAATCGCGAAGGCGCCGCGGAGGTGTAGGCCATGTCGGTTCAGGAACGCCTGCGAAAGCGCTTGCGCGCGATGCCCAGCGGCTGCTGGGAGTGGCAGGGGAGTCGGAACCCAAAGGGCTATGGGACAATCGGCAGGGGCGCGCGGGGAGAGGGGATAACCTTTGTTCACCGCGCCCTGTGGGAGATCGTGTTCGGCCCGATTCCGAAGGGCCTGCATGTCCTCCACACCTGCGATAACCCACCCTGTGCGAATCCGGCTCATTTGTTCCTGGGCACCCAGGCCACGAACATGGCCGACATGGTCGCAAAGGGGCGAGAGAGCCATGTTCGAGGTGAGGATAACGGAAGGGCGAAGCTGACCTTGGAGCAGGCACGGGCTATTCGCACTGATCCACGGCCACAGCGGGAAATCGCGAAAGAGTACGGAGTCCATCAGATGACGATTTCAAAGGTGAAACGTGGCAAGACGTGGAAGGAGGCTGCGTGATGCCGTTGCTTCGAAGCGTGGAAGAGATGCGAGAGCGCCTCGGCTTCAGTGCCGATAACGATCGCGACGAAGCAATCGAGTCCCACCTCGAAACTGCTGTAGAAACCCTTTCAGATCAGATCCGCACGGAGATCGACCGCGTTGATGTCGTGGATACGTTCTTCGTGCGGTTCTCGCTGGGGAGCGCAGTTGGTGGTTACTCAAGCCGGCGGCCGTCGATCGGCAGGGGGGCGGGGATAGCCGCGGGCGCAGCAGCCCAGACCATCTTGCTCCTGAGTCGTGGATTCCTCGATAGCGGCACGACCGTCACGGTGCTCGCGTCAGGGACAGAGAATGGTCTGTCCGACTCAGCCCTCAGGACCGACCTCCGAAGCCTGCCAGGGACCAGTGTGGACGCTGTGCAGGTTGATTTGGAGCGTGGCGTCCTCAGGGTCAGCGATTTTGCACTCGATGGCGTCTACGTTCGGGTGACCTACAAGGCTGGTTTCCTTGATGACGATGCCACGCCGGCTGTGTTCCAAGACGTGCCTGTTTGGCTGGTTCGAGCCAACGACCTGGAGACCCGAATCCTCGTGAATTCTGATGCCGTTTTCGGCCGGGATCAGGTGAATAAGGATGAGCAGAACCGCCTGGAGCAGCGTCTCTCGCGGATCATCATGAAGCACGCCCGGTACATCCCTCTCGCGGAGAAGCCGATCCATTCAGCGGATACGGCCTCCGCTTCGTAACGCAAGCGCTTGCGTAATGGCTGACTCTGCCTTCAGGCTCGAACTCGATATCGGGGGACAGCGGTACAAGAATGCCCAGCTCGGGCTGAATGCACTCGCCGCGAAATCCCAGTCAGCCATCCTTGAGCTGACGCCGATCGCTTGGCGCGAGATGGTCGATATCCTCGATACGGTCGTGGCCGCCATGAGGCAGCGCCACAGTACGCGCTGGCGGGCCGGGCAGCGTCTCCCTAAAGGAGAACGCACCGGGAAGCTCGCCAGGCGCTCCGGGCGAGGCCTGAATAATCTGCGGCCCGCAATCCGCAGGAGGAAGGACGATGTCACCGGTAAAATTATAGTACCGTTCCCGTTGAGCGTACACGAAGACGGCGCCACGATCCGGAAGAGAGGGAAGATGCTGGCGATCCCGCTGCCGGCCGCCCTGGATAGCAGGGGCCGCCCGCTCAAGCGAGGCCCACGGGCCTGGCGGGACACGTTCGTCGCGAAGAGCCGGAAGGGCAACCTGCTGATTTTCCAGAAGCGGGCCGGAGAGATCATCCCGCTCTACGTGCTGAAGGATCAGGTGAAGATACCGCGCCGATTGGGAATGGGCGTTACAATGGACAAAGCAGCGCCGGTCTACATCGAGCGGGTGTTCGAGAAGGCCCTGGCGTCGCTCAAAAAAGGCGGGTTGTAGCCATGACGGCGACTTTCGTAGCGACAGCAGACAGCATCCGGGAGCGAATCCTCGTAGAGCTGGCGAGGCTATACGGCAAACAGGAGATCGCGGACGGTCATCTATTCTCTTGGGATGAGGTGGGCCGGGCGCCGCTGATGGATGGGAACCGTCGCAAGAACTACGAGCTGGCCATCCTAGACAGGGGTGAGTTGAAGGACGTCAATGTCCAGTGGCAGCACGCCACTCTGGAGATCGATCTGGAGTGGAGCAGCCTGCTGGGCACGAACGACACGCCCTCGATCAGGGCCAACGAGATTCTGCTGTCGTTGGAGCGCCGGCTGAACGAGAATCTCTACCTGCACGAGGGAGGGGATTCAGCCACCGATCAGCAGCTGGCCTTGAGGGCCTGGACGATCGGGAACGAGTACACGGTCCTGAACGAGACGGATCGCAGGATAGAGGGGGTCATGTTTGTCCGGGTGCTCTACAAGCACACGGTCGCGGATCCGCGCCGGCAGGTCCAGGCCAGCGGCTAGCGCGCGAGTAGGGGTACGGGCTACAGTCTGAGTACCAGTTGGGAGGGGCCAATGACTCGTCGAAAGACCGATTCAGAGCCGAAAGCTAAAACCACGCCCGTCAAGGTCGCCGAGAAAAAGGTGGCCTGGTCGCCTGTGGCAGTGGCTGACTTGAAGGCCACCCCCCGACCATGTGGAGCACCCGAAGTCCAGAAGACCGACGATATCGGCCAGAAGGGCGAGGGCGGAGAATTCATCAAGCGCGGCGGGAAGCTGTACCGCTCGTAAGGGGGAAGCATGTCGATTCTTTCACAACTGACGCTCGTGAACGCGAAGTTGGAGGCTGTGTTCCGCACGGATTCCGGGCCGGACGAAACGCTTCAGATCGTCTCAGGCATCGACGCCACGGACGACGTCGCTGGCGAAATCGTTACGGCAGTGGCCCACGGTTACACGACCGGGACCGGCCCTGTGCAGCTGACGATCACCTCCGGCGCTTTGCCGGCCGAGCTTGCGGTCGCCACCGATTACTGGGTGGAACGACTCACCGATGACACCTTCTCACTGGCAGTCAGCCGCGCGAACGCGCTCGCCGGAACAGTGCTCACCCTCACCGATGCGGTCGGCGTTTTCGTCATGACGAAGGTGCAGTCCGATGCCTTCCTCGTGATCGATCCCGACTACGCGCCAGATATCACGGTGCTGGACCGGGAAGTCGTGTCGTCCTCGCTCTCGCAGGCCCCTGGATCCACGGGCCGGAAGCTCGGCGTCATGACCTTCCAGACCGAGATCAAGAACAACGACGTGATCGACGGCACGATTCCGCCCGCGGTGGGCGTCTTGCTGCGCGGCTGCGCGATGTCTCAGACGAAGTACGGTGAGAGCGGAAACACCGAGGAGACCATCCTCGACGACGCGCCGATCCCGATCAACTCGCCGACGGGCTCGTTCACCTATGCGAAGACGACCGGATACGCGGGCACGCTGCCGCGAACTGTCGTCCTTCGCTGTATCACGGGCGGCGGTGACGGTGTGGCGACCTTCCAAGTCTACTCGCCTCCGGTGGGCGATCAGACGGGTCTCTTGACCGCGGCGCAGGTGATGAACGACGCCGGCACGTTTGCGTTGCCGGAAAGCGCCGTGATCACGGTGACGATGGGCGCCGTTGACTTTGTCGCGGGCGATACGTTCGTGATCAACCTGGCGCCGGCCGGTCACTTCTACCTGCCGGTCAGCTCGGGCTTCGAATCGCTGTCCCTGGAGATGTATTTTGGTGGTCTGAAGCACGCCATGACGGGCGCACGGGGCACGTACACCGCAGACGGTGAGGCGGGGGCTTTCGGGATGTTCAGTTGGACGTTCACGGGTGACTTCGTGACTCCGGTTGACGAGGCGATGCCTTCCAGCCCTGTCTACGAAGCCTCGGTCCCGCATCAGGTGGAGCTGGCGAATGTCGCGGCCTTGGGCGGTCAGGACTTCCCGGTAGTCGCTGCGCTGACGGACGCCATTCCGACCGAGTTCGCGCTGTGTGCTCAGGCATTCGGCTACGACATCGGGAACGATGTGCAGCCCCGAGAGTGCATCAACGGGGCCAACTCGCTGGCGGGGGCCATCGTTGCAGACCGGCAGGGAAGCGCGACGTTCAATCCGGAGACGGAGCTGGTGGCAAGTCACCCGTTCTGGACGATCATGGAGAATGCGTCTCGCGTGTTCTTCGGCCTTCGGGTCGGCACGGTGCAAGGCAACGTGGTTGCGTTCCACGCGCCCTACGCTCAGTACACCGGAATCAGCTACTCCGAGAGGACGGGCATCCGGGCAAACGACATGACGCTGCGCCTCGCCAAGTCCACGGACTCCGGTGATGACGAGTTGCGTATTGTATTTTGCTAGTCGTGCGCTAAGGTGAATCCAGAGCTTCGGCTCTGAACCCGCGCTGCTGTGGTAGAGGTTACTGGGGGGAAAATCCTGCCGCACAGCGCGGGCGCAGCGCACTCGAAACCCCCAACCCGAGGAGACGCCAAGATGGCGATCAAAACGCTCAATTTGGATGCCGAGTGGGACTTCGTTTCAAAGCACGACACCGCGGAGAAGGGCTCGGAGGACCAGACTGTCTTCACGCTAGGAACGCTGAGTAATCGGCTGCTGTCCTTCCTGTCCGACAAGGCCACCACGTTCAAGGGCACCAGCGAAGAGGACGTCGAGGCGAGCATTATGAACGCCTCGCTCGCGATCGAGGTCGTCCGCTACGGCCTGCGTGGCCTGCGAAACCTTCAGGATCACGCGGGCAAGACCATCGAGTTCGAGACCCAGAAGGCGTGCGTCCGCGGAATGGACGTGAAGGCGGTCAAGAATCACATCCTCGACGTGTTGCCGAAGGCCATCGTCATGGAATTGGCCGATGAGCTTCAGAAGCGAAATGACCTCAGCGAGGAAGACGCAAAAAACTGAGGCGGGTGGTCCTGGCCATGCGGCTCCTGCCCGAGCGGGACTGCTCGGACTGCCCAGCACAAAACCGCGCGAGGTGGGGATGTGAATCCGACACCTCTTTCCCGACGCCTTTCGACGGCGAGCGAGTATCCCGGTGCCCACGGCGGCCCTACCTCGACGAGCCGGATTGGTATAATCAGATTTTTGAGCATTACAGCTGGCGGGAGAAGGGTTTTCTGCCTCAGCCTGGGACGTGGCGCGATCAGGATCACCGGTTCGTGATAGCCTGTAACGTCATCGACCGGGCCCACAACGACGCGTCTGAGGATGAGCGCAAGGCCCAGGAGGCAAAGAAGGCCCAGATCGACAGGGCGGGTAAGCACGGGGGGAAGGTAGGGAAACCAGGCGGAGCGGGCTTTCCCATGTGAGGGCAAGAGTTTTCCCCCAGCTGTGCTACTTTGAGCCCAGGTAGCCGGGGGCCTGTTTGTGACCAATCGAGAGATCGTTTTCATACTGAAGTTCAAGAATCAGGCCGGGGCCGTCATGCGCAAGTTCGGCACCCAGCTCAAGGGTATGGGGGCTAAGGCAACCAAAGCCTCGAAGGCCCTGAAGCGACTCGGTGACTCGTTCAAACGCCTGGCCGACAAGGCCGCCGCAGCCGGCCGCCGCCTCCGGTCCGCTGGTGCCGCGATCCGCGAGGCCGGGACGCAGATGACTTTTGCGCTCGGAGCCCCATTAGCGTTAGCGATCGGATTCACCGTTAAGGCCTTCGCAGAGCTGGAGCTGGCGATGGCTGGCGTGCAGAAGACCGTGGGCGGAACACCCGCACAGTTGGCTGCGATGAAGGACGAGTTCATTGGGCTGAGCAACTCGATCCCGATCGCCGCTACTGAGTTGGCCGCCATCGGCCAGGTCGCCGGTCAGCTGGGTGTCGAGCGCGCGGAGATTTCGAAGTTCACCGAGACCATCGCGAAGATGGGCGTTGCGACCGACCTCTCTACGGAGCAGGCGGCCTTCGCTCTCGCCAGGATCTCAAACATCATGGGCACCCCGCGCGACAAGGCGAACAACCTGGGCTCAGCGATCGTCGATCTGGGTAATAACTTCGCCGCGACAGAGTCCGAAATTGCCAACTTTGCCCTGCGCATCGCCAAGTCCGGCAAGATCGTTGGGCTGAGCGAGGGCGAGCTGCTCGGCTTCAGTGCGTCACTCGCCTCGGTGGGCGTCAAAGCTCAGGCCGGCGGTACAGCGATCTCGAAGTCGTTCATCAAGATCGCGAATGAGGTCGCCAACGGTGGCGCCAAGGTTGCCGAGTTCGCCCGGATCTCTGGGGTGAGCACCGAGGAGTTCTCTCGGATGTTCCGGGACGATGCGGCCGGAGCCTTGACGACTTTCATTGAAGGCCTTTCCAGGGCTCACGAGGCGGGAGAGAACGTCTTCGGCACGTTGGAAGACCTGGGACTCCAAGAGGTTCGCGTCCGTGACGCCATTCTCGGCTTGGGACTCGCGGGCGACAAGCTTCGAGAATCCCTGGTCCGGGGCAACAAGGCGTTCAAGGAAAACACAGCGCTGAATCGCGAGGCCGAGATTTTCTTTGCCGCGACTTCGAATCAGGTGAAGATCCTGTGGAATCAGATCAAGAATGCCGCTGCGATCATGGGCGAGGCATTCGAGCCGGTCATTAAGAGGGTGATTAAATCGATCAGCGAGTTCGCCATAAAGGCGCAGGCCTGGGGCGAGGAGCTGAAGAAGTTGGATCCGGAGATGAAGAAAACGATCGCGCTCGTCGCGGGTCTCGTTATCGCGGGTGGGCCGGCGCTGATCTTCATTGGGGCGTTCACCCAGCTCATCGGCTTCGCCTGGACGGGCGTGCTTTCGTTCATCGGCGGGCTGAAGAAGATGACCGTTTTCCTGCTGACGAATCCCTTCGGGCTGATGCTCCTCACGATCACCGCCTTGATTGCGTTGTTCGTCAAGTTCAAGGACAGTCTGTTCACGATCGGCGACGATACTGCCCGCTTGCGGGATTATATGGTCGCGATCTGGGAAGTGATTTATCAGAAGATCAAATGGGTGGGTACGAACATCGTCGCGCTGTTTGCGTGGGTTGGGAACAGCGTTGGCGGGATGTTCGACGCATCGATGGATAAGTCTATCACGGACCTGACGACCGCGTTCAACGTGTTTAAGGCGATCGGGAACTCGATCATTCAGCTGTTCCAGATCGTGGGGCTGGCGATCGGGCAGACGTTCCGAGTTGTGTTCGACCTTGTCACGGACGGTTTCAAACGTGTCTGGGAGGATATGGTGGTCGGCGCCCAGGCCGCGATGAAGTTCATGACCCTCGATTTTTCGGGCGCGATCGATACCATGATGGCGCCGCGCACCGTCACCCCGCTCACTAATTTTAAGGAGAACCTTAAGCGGGCTCTCGACGGCGCCAGCGACATTCTGAAGAGTGACCCGCTGGGCGACAAATGGAAGGAAGTCGGGAAACGAGCCGGCGGCCTCTACGCCGAATACCTCGCCAAAGGTTTCACGGAGAGCGAGGCGACGAAGAAGGCAGCTGTGGAGGCGATGAAACAGGTTGAGGAGGAGCTGAAGGACAAGACCCCCAAGGCCGTCGAGACCTTCTCGAAGCTGTTTAACAAGGGTTTCAATCTCGCGTTCCAGAAGTACATCGCGGGCGCGCGGGACATCGCTAAGCAGACCGAAGACGCTTTCGCGAGTGCCTTCCAGGGCATGGAAGACGGGATTATGAAATTCCTAGAGACCGGCAAGTTCGGGTTCAAGGAGTTCGCGAAGAGCATCATTGCCGACTTCGCCCGGATCGGCGTCAAGAGCCTGCTGGGTGACGTGATGTCTGCGCTGGGCGGGGGGCAACCCGCAGAGGGTGGGTTCGGTTCTGCCATCGGCCTCGGTGGGGCGCTAGGGGCAGCCGGCAGTGGGATCAAGGGTCTCTTTTCCAGTCCTCCGGAAGCGGCAGGGTCTACGTCCGCCACGCTCTCGGCAGACGGCGCCGCGGTCGTCGGCGCCATCGGCATAGCCTCAGAAGCGGACGTTGGATTCTTCGCCGGTCTAGGCACGAGCCTGAGCGGGCTCGGCACCACCTTCATGGATGGGCTGAGTGGGCTGGGCACGATGCTCAGCGGCTTGTGGTCTTCTCTCGCCGGGCTCTTCGGAGGCGGCAGCGGTGGCAGCACTGGCGACTACGTCAGCACTGGGTTGTCGATCCTGTCCGCGTTTGCTGCGAGTGGTGGCATCTCCGATTCGTTGAGCAAAAACGGCATGGTCCCGGCAGGATCTTTCGCAAACGCTAGGCATTTCGCTCATGGTGGTGTAACATCCGGGACGGATAGGATTCCGGCGATGCTTTCGCCAAACGAGGCAATCATCCCGTTGTCCCGAAACCGCGCAGTCCCGATCGAAGGAAATCTTGGGGGATCAACAGTGATCAATATCACTGTGAACGCGACTGACGTTGAATCGTTCAAGCAGTCCCGGTCACAAATGCTTGCGCGTGCCGGCAGCGCTATGGCCAAGGCTCGCCGAAAGACCATGTAAGGAGACCTGATGCCCTCGTGGACAATTCCGACATTCGTGCAGAAGCGGTTCCCCAAGGAGATCAGCTTCGGGTTCTCAGGCGGGCCCGTGTTCTTCACCCAGGTGTCCTCAACCTCAGGCGGCCATGAGCAGCGTCAGCAGAACTGGGAGCAAGCTCGCCGCCGCTACAACGCCTCCCACGAGATCAAGGATCGTGAGGAGATGGAGGAGTTGCTAAATTTCTTCCTGGCCGTGCGCGGCATGGCCGTCGGGTTCCGCTTCGTGGATTGGAACGACTGGTCGAGCGATGTGGACGCGAACCAAGGTATCGTGTGGCCGGCACTCGCAGCCATCGGGGACATGACCCATCAAGATATGGTGAACGCCACCTCCGGCGCGATCGGCGTAGGGGACGGTGCCGAGACCCATTTCCAAGCCACGAAGAAGTACGAGCTGGAGCCCGTGGTCGGGGATTTCGTCGGGGTCAATTCCATCGTGTGGGTAAATGCCACCTCCACGATCACCCGGACCGTCGGGAGCTGGATCACCGACGGATTCGAGGTGGGGGATACCGTCTACGCGACCGGCACCTACGGGAAACTGAACGATGGCAGCATCGGGACGGTCGTGTCGCGGGATGCGACGGATATGGTCGTGACCGGGACACTGGTTGACGAGGCCGTTGCAAGGTTCGGTGTGCGGCTGTTCTCACAGGCCGACGACGTGGCACCCTACTATCGGGAGATCACGAAGCTGGTGACAATACGGGTCATCGTGGATGGCGTGACGTGGACGGAAGCTGACGCGGGCGCGGACACCTACACCGTGGATTATGACAGCGGGATCATTACAGCCAACACGGCACCAGCTGCGGGAGAGACCGTGAAGGCCGATTTCATCTTCGACACGCCTGTCCGATTCGAGAAGGACGACTGGCTACAGGAGCTGGAGCACTTCGGGATTGGCAGCGTGCCAGATATTTCGCTGATCGAGCTGCGAGTATGAAGAGTCTGAGCGCCGCAATGACGGCCCACATCAATGGTGAGGTGACGAGCCTCGCGACGTGCTGGCATATCACGCGCACGGACGGCGTGGAGCTGTTCATTACGGATCACGATGTGGACGTTGTTTTTGATGGTGACACCTACGTGGCCGCAACGGGCATCGCCCGGACCGCGATTGAATCCTCGTCAGACATGAGCGTGGACAACCTCGACGTGGTGGGTATCCTGAGCGGGCAGATGGAGAAAAACGAGCTGCTCGCTGGACACTACGACTTCGCTGAGTTCGACATTTTCAGCGTTAACTGGGTAGACCCAGACGGTTTTGGGAAGATCCCGCACCGGTTCGGGACCATTGGCGAGATCCAAGTGAAGGACGGGAGCTACACGGGCGAGTTACGCGGCATGATGCAGCTCCTCGAACGACGCCGGGGCAAGGTCTGGGCGCCGGACTGTCGGGCCCATCTGTTCAGCCCACTGGTCGATATTCACTCAGGCCGAGCCACCGGCTGCGGCCTCGACTCGTCGGCCTTCGAAGAGTATGGGCGGGTTGAATCTGTCACGGACGATCGCCAGTTCGTTGTGAACGAGTTCTCGCAGGAGACCGTGACCCCCGAGTATGGTGGGGCCGCCGGAGACGCGGTGGGAGTCCACGAGACGGACGGCGTGGTCGAGATGGTGTTGGATATCGCGGACGGAACGCCGATGCGGCCCTACGTGATCACGGACAAGGCCGGGCTCGAAGCGATGGCTGATGACCTGAGCGCCCACTACGTGTTGGCGGCGAATATCGACCTGGGGTGGGTAGATTGGACGCCGATCGGATCCGTGGCGAATCCATTCCGCGGTGTCTTCGACGGGCGCGGGCACCACTGCTACAAAGTGCTGGTGAACACAGCCGGGGCAGGGCCTGCCGGATTTTTTGGGGTGATTACTGGTACGTGCCGCAGGTTTGGGATCGAGACGATCACTATTAAAACCAACACGTCCGATGAGTACGCAGGCGGGATCGCCGGTTATCTGCTCGGGGGGGCGCCGCCAACTCCTACCACCTACGCAGGCGCGGGTCTGATTGAGAACTGTTGGGTAGCCGGTGGGGATGTCACCAGTAATGGCAACAGGGCGGGCGGCCTCGTAGGCTATCAGGGGGAGGGTACGATCATACGCTCGTGTTGGGCTTCGGTGGTAATAAATGGGGTGATTGGGGCAGACGTGGGGGCGCTCATCGGTAACTCGAACGGTGACAACCGGGTCATCGATGGCGTGACGGCCAACACGGACATAGCGGGGACGACAGATCTCGGGAATATCGCGGGGGGAAATGCCAATGGGTTGCTGAACGCGGAGTGGCCTATCGAAGCGAACTGGCCCTCCCCGTTTGACCTTGTCGATGAGTTGATGATGCACGTCCTCCCTCCGACCGCAATCACGCTTAGCTTCGAAAAGAAAGCAGGCAGGGATGAGATCACGAGATCCTCTGGAAACTGGCTGGATGACAGTAACGTGAGGGTTGGGGATCACCTTTCATTCACAGAAACGGTAGACGCTGGGCAGATGAACCCGGGAGAGTCTGTCGTGATTGACGACGTGGCGGACACGTTCACCCGGTCGGCCGGGAGTTGGATTACAGACGGGTTCATAGTTGGGCAGACAATCACGGTCACCGGGTCGAGCGACAATAACGGGAGCTTCGTGATCGACGCGCTGTCTGCGACTGTGCTCTCCGTCGTGGAAGATATCACCGACGCGGAAGGGGCCCAGACGGATCTCGATATTGACTGGACGGCGGACAACGATATAACGGTGATCGTGAAGGTCATGTCCACCACGGTTCTCTTCGTTGATGAAGACGTAGAGTCAGAGCGAGCCACCGCCTGCAAATACTCCATCGCGAGTGCGCCGCGGTCACGTGACCCTGGGAGGCTGTAGAGATGGCTTCCTTCGCGCTCATTTCGGACGACACCACGTTGTGGGGTATCGACTACATTGAGGATGTGGTGACGTCGTTGGGCCACACACTCACGAAGTTCGACGAGCTTGCAGTAACCGATTCGAACCTGTCGGCCTTTGCCCTGATCATGGTTTTCGCGTTGGTTGATGTGGACACCTCCGTTTTGGCAGGGTATTTGGAAGGCTACATGACATCGGACAGCATCCCGATTCTGTTCCTTCAGGATTTCAACACGCTGGACGACGACAATTACAAGACCCGCTCGGATTTCGTTGCGTGTCTCCTCGGCGTCACCTCCGTGAACTACCGGAACCGTTGGGTTGGTAGCGTGGATGAGGCCGGGTATGGGATCAACGTGCCTGTGACATCGACCGAGAACCACGAGGTGTCGATGACACCCGAGGCGCACGCGAACGCGATGGGTCAAGGTTTCCTTCAGCCTAGCCTTCAGGGGGGTTTCGAGGGGGAGTCGTTCGTGTGGGGTCTGGGGAGCAGCCTCACGGGAGACGTCGCTGTATGTGTGCCGGCAGATGGCCAGATCGCTGGCCTGTCGTTGGTCCGCGTGCAAAGTTCGTTCTGGGGAGATTTTCGTGAGGTGTGCGGCTCGGTGGTTGAAGCCGGAGATGCGCGAGTCGGGCAAGGGTCAGGGACGTTTCCGGTCAACTGTGCGTGGCTGGGTGTGGGCAACGGAGGCGCGATCACGGGAAATGTGGCTCAGCTGCTCCAAGCGATGATTCGCTGGTGTCTGGGAGAGTATGACTCACTGACGACGTACAACACGACGGCGAAGTCCTCCGTTATTCGTTATCCGAGCATTGCCATTGACGGGATCAATGGCACGACCTACAAGGACAGCTCGATCGATTGGACGGAGGTGACGCCGGCCAACACGAGCGTGGTTGTGCAAGCGTCACTGAACGGGGAGGACTGGACGACGTTGAGTAATGGCGACGAGATCCCCGACTTGTCTCCGGCCGACCCACTGGCGGATGTGCGTTTGTATTTTCGCGTTGAGCTGAAGACGAGCGACGGCGTCTCGACTCCGCAGTTCAGCGAGTTCAGCTACACGCTTCTCGCGGAGCAGCCCGCGTTGACCGCCAGCCCAGCCGACTATTTTCAAGAGGGTCATATCCTATGGACGGGTGGGAACAACGAGGGGCAGTCGATGGAGGTCAAGGCCTACGATACCGGGACGCAGGAGATGAAGCTGTTTCTGAAGATGCGCGAGAGTATAGAGGTGGGTGATCTGTTCACGGTGTTGCCCGGGTGCGACAAGAAGAAGGCGACGTGCATCGCGAAGTACGGGAACATCCTCAACTTCCAGGGCGAGCCGGATATCCCGGGTGATGATCAGATTCTGCAAACAGCTGACGTGAGGACAGATTGATCATGGACGAAGACCGCGTGCTGACCAAAGGCGAAGAGTACGTGAAAAACGCAAGCGTTTGCGTCACACGGGATCAGATCGTGGCGGAGGCCAGGTCGTGGATCGGTGTGCCGTGGCGACACCAGGGACGGAACCGCTCGGGTGTGGATTGCGTAGGCCTCGCCATTGCAGTGAGCCGGGCGCTGGGAGTCCTTCCGATGCACGCCGACAAGGTCGGTTACAGCAGACTGCCCACCCTCTACTTGCTCGTGGAGACCGCGGCCGTGTGGATGAGAAGGAAGAAGGGGGCCGAGTTCGATGATAGACAGCCCGGGGACATCGTGTTCCTGCGGCCAAACGATACCTATGCCTGGCCATCTCACCTCGGGATCCTCACCCGGTTGCCGGGCGGTGAGTTGGGTCTGGTTCATGCCTACAACGGGCTGAAGAAGAAGGGGGCTGACGTAGTGCTGGAAACACACTACGCTCCGTGGTGGCCGAACACGGTGGCCGTGATGGAAATGCCGGGACTGGTGGAGGGCGACTAAGTGGCTACAGCGGCGGCAGTAGCGGTGGGCGGTTTCCTTGCGACCTACGGAGCCACGATCATGACGGCTCTGTCGTTGGCGGCGTCCATCTATATGGCATTCTCTGCCCCAGGCCCGCCAGAGGGTCCGAAGATTGGGGACACCAAAGTTCAGACGTCCACCTACGGGAAGGTGATCCCGATCGGGTTCGGGCGGATGAGGCTCGCGGGGAATATCATCTGGGCCCTTGAGCTGGAAGAGGTGAAGAAGAAGGTGTCGGTTGGTGGCAAGGGCGGCGGCGGGAAGCAGACGGTCTACCGATACTTCGCCCACTTCGCGGTTGGTCTGACAGAGGGCCCCGCTGTAGCCTGCTCCCGAATATGGGCTGACAAGAAAATCATCTTCGACCAGAGTGGCCGCAGCGCAGTCAAACGGAAGTACGAGTTCGCCGCGTTCCGTTTCTACACAGGCTCTGCCGCCCAGCTTCCGGATCCGATGATCGAAGCAGATATCGGGGTGGGATCCACCCCCGCCTACCGCGGGCGCACTTACATGGTGATTCAGGATTTGCCCGTCGCGGACATGGGCAACCGAATTCCCCACATGGAGTTTGAGGTTCAGTTCTCAACGCCAGTGGAGGATGCAACGGTCGAGCTGCCGGGGATGTTCGATTGGGCCATGCTGATGGCGATGGAGGACACGACCAGCGGCTACTTGTATTTCATCCGGCGTCACGACATCGTTGGCGGGGGGGAAAGCCGCTCGATAGGTTACCTCGACCTCTACACTGACACCGTGCTTGAGAACACAACTGCGTTCCCTTACGCGAATCAGTTGCTTTTCGGCGCCAATGGCTTCAAACCCAGCCAGGTTTTGCCAGGGCCTGACGGGAGGGTATACGTGTTGGGCAGAGCTACGAATGGGAGCTGGCCCGCGTTGTGTGAACTGAACCCGGTCACACTAGACCTATGGTCAGTGTGGAACCTGGCGGATTCCTTCGATTTGACGAACCAGCTACTGATCATTGGGGCGAACACGTGGGTGGTGCAGGCAGCGGAAGGGACGTGGGTTTACAGTATCGCTTTTTTCAATGGGTTCGCTGGGTCGCCACCCGATATTGATAACGACAAGTGGCTGGTTTGGGACCGAGGGCGAATTGCTGGCGGGCTGGATTCTGACCATGAGGCCGGGGGTCTTGGTGCAGACATCGACGGCAAGATCATAACGCCCGTCGGGATTGATATGCACACGTTCAAGTTCGACACGGGCTCTGCTAACGACGATAGCAAGGGGCCAATCTGGGTTGAGTTCTCGTGCGCAGACGACGAAGGTATCCTGTGGGTGATCGGCTGGGCTGATAACGATAAGGATATGGCAAAGGGGCTCAACGATGCTCGGGGCGGAAAACTGTGGCGGGTTAAGGTAACAGGCGGCGAGAACGTAGCCGATATGCGCGTGAAGGAATATGACCTGCCGACCCTTGATCCGGAGGGCAGGATTCACAAACCATCGATGATGATCTTCGACCACGCGACGCGCACCTTGACGATTTGGGGCGGTGAAGACCCTGACGGTGACTACAGCGTTTTGCAGTACAGTATCAAAGACAAGAAAGTCATCAACCGGATGAGCTACACGCTGCCCAGCGGCAACCAATACCACCCCGATGAGTTCACTTCGGGCGGCGGCTTCCCGGCGGGCACAGGCCTGAAAGAAGGGCACCTCACGTATTTCCAGAAGGGCACGAACATGATGGGTGAGGTGTACTACCCGGAGCGGGACATGACTGCTGTGGACAAGTGGGTGGTCTACAACGCGTGGAATTTTACATGGACCGCGAACCAACCGGGGCCGTACATTGTTGGCAAGATCAGCGAGCAATACTGGCACAAAGACAGCGACAAGGTTTATGTCTGGAATGGGCCGGGGACGGATAACAATGACGACGTGAACCCGGAGGTGTACTACCGCTGGCTTGTCATCGACTCTGTCGAGACGCTGGACGTGATCGTGAAGGCATTGATCGCAGACGTGGGCGTCGATACCGCAGCCCTTGTTGCTACCGATGCCACGATGGCCGCCACTTCTGTGGAGGGTTTCATCGTGGGGTCGCAGGGGTCTGTGCGATCCGCAATTGATCCGTTAGGCTTTGCATTTTTCTTTGATGCCGTGGAGTCGGGCGGCAAGATCGCGTTCCGCTCCCGGTCGGCGGCGTCCATTCGAACTATCCCGCAAGACGACCTCGGGGCCAAGCCCGGCACGGAAGGCCAGGGCGAAACCGACGTTCTGATCACGGAGCGCATGCAGGAGACCGATATCCCGTCGCGGGTGGACCTTGTCTATATGGACATAACTCGCAATTTCCAAGAAGGAAACCAGCACGCTCAGCGCATGGAGAATCCGTCGCCAACCCAGTTCTCGAATTCCGTGTTCTCGAATGCTGTGCCGATCGCGATGTCTCCTGACCAGGCGAAGATCATTGCAGAGGCGAAGTTGTATGACTCGTGGGCGGCGCGGCTAGCTCACAAGTTCCAGTTTGGGCCGAAGCATTTGGATCTGGAGCCGACCGACATTATAACGGTGGGGGTGGACGGTTCCCCGACTGTACTGATGCGGCTGGCGCAGACTCAGATCGGAGAAGCGTTCGTGACTCGGGCCGAAGGGGTCACCCACGACCCGGAGACCTTCGACACCGTAGGCACGGGGGCACTGGCCGAGATTGTGCAAGATCTTTTGATCTTCCAGGGGCCGACCGAGGCATTTCTGATGGATATCCCCTTGCTGCTAGACAGCCACGACGCGGACGGGCTTTCCACGGGAGTCTATGTGGCAATGGGTGGGATGCGGGAGGGGTGGGTCGCGGGGTTTATCACCCGATCGAAGAATGGGCTGGCGAGCGGTAAGTTTGAACACTGGGAATCATCGCGCGGGGAGAGCCCGTGGGGTTACCTCACTGAGGCGTTGGCCGCGCAGCCAGACCTGCGCTATGCCGACCTGCTCAACACCGTGGCGAAGGTGTTTACCCGGATGGATCACGACGGTGAGATTAAGGTGAAAGTCATAGGCGGGGAAGACCAGCTGGAGAGCGTCACCCATGAAGAGCTTTGGGAGGGTGGGCTCAACGCGGCCGTGATGATCAACGTGTCGGATCCGTCGCAGTTCGAGATTTTTCAGTACCAGACCGTGTCGATCACGGACGGCGTCGCGACGCTTACCGATCTGCTTCGGGGACTGCGAGGGTCGGAGGAGGCTGGCAAGACAGGATGGGGGCTGAATACCCGCGTGGTGTTCCTCGACCCCGATATCACCACTCGCAAGCAGATCGATCTGGTGGAGATCGATGACGACTGGGTTTACTCCGTTGAGACTGCACGAGCAACGCAGAACACCGTCCGGCAGCTCTGGTTCACCGCGCGGGGGAACGACTTGAAGCCCTACCCTGTAGGCTGGACGTGGATGATACCTGCCGCGGGCGACCGCTCGTCGTCGTCCGTTCAGGTGTCGGGTTACCGGCGCACACGCCTCGGCGGTGAGGCAGACTTCGAAGGCGGGGTCGAGTTCATCAAGTGGGGGGAGACGATCGAAGCCTATGAGATGGATCTGATCCACAAGACTACGGGCGAGGTGGACAGAACCTACACGGGCGTGACAAGCTATCTGAACGGGTTCACGGTCACGACTGGACATCGATCGTCAGCGGGCTATGGTGCCGATGAGGAGTTTACCGTGAGGGTCTATCAGATGTCCGAGGCCGTAGGCCGCGGGCTCGTGCGAGAGATCACAGGATAACCGGAGGCAGGCATGGCAACGTCAGAAGAGGGAGAACTACACATCGTCGCGGTGACGGCCGCCCAGAATAACAAGACGGCATCGTTCAACGGACACGAAACGATCCTCACGAAGGCCAACGCGGGGCTGCTGCTCTGGGACGGGACGGGCCTTTCGGGCACGCGCATCCTGACGGAGGCCTATACCCAGAACGGGTTTCTCGAACTCAGCGGAGCCCTGGGGGGCGCCGTGACGCTTGAACTCAGCGAGTTCCTTCAGAAAGGGTTCTGGATACACGACGTAAGCACCGGCTACTCCGTGACCATCCAGCCCACAGGTGGGGCCGGGTCGGTCGTGCCGAAGAACCGGTGGGTGTTCTACTACGCGGCCACGGGGCTTTTCACAAAGGCGGTGGCTGGCTGGCAGGATCCCTCAGAGGCGCCTGCGTTGTCTTTCGCCGCCGCTTATCAGGTGGTCTCAGGCCGTGAGCTGAAGCTCTACAAGGAGGGCGAGTCTGCCGCTGTAGCCGGTGGCCGTGTCACTCTGGAGGGGGCGGTCGAGGAGACGACCACGCCTCCTGCTGAGGGCAACACGATCGTGACGCTGCCGGCCAACTACAGGCCTGCGCATTCGATCGGGGCAGTGGCGATTATTGACCCAGCGACCAACGGCTTGGCCGTCACGGCTCAGGTTGAAATCACCACCGCGGGGGCTGTGATTCTCAGAAACATTGATTTGTGGGCCACCCCGGCGATCGACATACCGATTGACCTGAGCGGCATCAGCTTTTTCGTGGGGAATTAGGATGAACGAAACGCATGAACAATTGACGGACCGCAATTTGTCCTATGTCCAGGCACAGAACGAGCCTGTGCCCGAGGACTTCGAGGGGGAATGCACAGGGTTCCCGGAGAAGCTGCTTGGTTTCAAGGGCTGGGCGGTCATCGGAGAGTTCTGCCTGATCCACGACTGGCACTACACGATTTTGCGGCACCACCACGGCGTGTGGTGGACCTCGAAGTGGCAGAAGTTCCGGGAGTGGGCTGACAGGGAGCTGTACCGAAAGATCAAGGCGCGGCTGAAGGAGAAGTTTATCCTCGACTGGCTGGCTGCACTCATTGCGCGTGCGGTTTTCCTAGTGGTCCGTAGCAAGATTGGCAAGATGGCCGCGATGGGGAGGCTGTAACGTGCCGCACGAGCAGGATCATACCCGTGAGGACTGGGAAAGAGACCCTGTTCCTGAGGTTGTTGACACCATGCCGGACAAGCGGCGACGTCAGCTGGAGCGTCAATATGTGGCTGCCATACAAGGGAAGACCAGGCAGGAAAGACAGCATGAATGGCGTCGGTATCTGACCCTACGGTTCAAAGAGGGCGGGAACCAGCAGATTCTCATGGACCTTAGGCAAAAGCCGAGGGTGGTGGGGATGGCGTTGTGCAGGCAGTTGGCGAGGGAGAAGATCACCCGGCGGCAGTATTTCAACAGAACACAAGCCCGGTGTGCCGACCTGTACGCGTCGTACCTTGACACCTACGGGTTGGCAGAGATCGACCTCGACAGCCGCAGGTATCGAGACCTGGCGGAGAACGTAGTGCTGGAAGGGCTGCACGCCCTCTGGGATATTGACTCATACGACAAGACCGTATTCTGCCGAGCGACATCGAAGATGTGGCACAGGTTTGTTGAGACGCTGCACGCGGAGTACGGTCTGCCTTCCGTTGCGGGGATGAGGTATCTGCTCCGAGAGGAGAGCAAGGCAGAGCAGTTCACGTTGCGCGGCGGTGACTTTGAGACGAGAATGACGAGTGAAGAAAAAGATGACTGGAAACGCCAAGTAGGGTTGGAAACGCTGATGCGGAGACTGCCGTGAGCACCTTTGTCAGATACCTGGATGAGGTGTTGATCGACGAGGCGTGGGTTATCGGCTGGCAAACCATAGATTTGGCCCCATACCTCAACGACCCCTCGGCAAAAGCCGTGACTCTTCGCATGACGGGTCGTAGCGGGGAGCCGCAGATTAGTATAGGAGCAAGAGGAGTTGGTGACTCTGTCATTTTTAATGAGATTGTAACTGTCACACCGAACGCGTATTGCAACACTTTAGTTTCACTTGACGGCGGTACTAGCATTCAGATATTCATGGATAACCCACCCGGCGGTAATGGGTCTATTCGTCTTACCGGGGAAGTGCATGACGACGCCGTCATTTATGACGAAGCTATGATTAAATTAACCATAGAGGCCGAGTTCAACACTTGGGTGGACCGCCAACCAACGCCGCAAGGAGCCGATGTTCTAGCGGACATTGGGGCGGTGATCGTTAGGTTGTGGCAGTGGAATGACGGGACTACCGAAGTTAAGCACCCAGACTCAGCTAACATAGCCCAATTACGGTCTAGATTTGGCGGAATATCATGGGCCGTGGTTGGGCTGGACGAGAACGGTTTCTACAACACGTACACCAGTGGAAAAACAGGCTCGGACGATCAGTATTGTGTTTTTCAGGAGGTTGGTTATCTACTGAAGACGTCAAACGTGGTGACAATCCAGTCTCGTGGTTCGCCTTTGGGTGTGATACACGACAACACTTGGAGGGTTTTGGACGTGAGTGCTCAGGTGTCGGCGGATGCTGTCATCGCGGGATTGCGGATACGCAACTCGTTTACGAGCAACAGAACCGGCTTCACTAGAGCCATAGGTAGTAGTGAGGTTCAAAAAAGAATTATTTCGCCAAACGGGGGTGTCGTCACGCAGCAGACGCTGTTGAACGCGAGCCTGGAGTTTGAATACCGATCAAACTTTTCTTTCAACAAATTCAACATTGAGTGGTACGAGGAGCTGCCGAGTAATGTGCCGCCCACGATCACGAACACGCCAGCGGCTACGGCCCCGGCAGGCGTGGATTATGCTGAGCAGATGACGGCCAGTGGATCCGATCCGAAGGCCTGGGAGTTGACCGTGGCACCGCCGGGCGCGGTGATCGGGAGTGCTGATGGGCTGATTGCCTGGGTGCCAAGCGCGGCCAAGGTGGGAGATGTCTACGATTTCACGGTGGTAGTGACCGGGCCAGAGCTGAACACCGACACGCTGTCCTGGCAGGTCACCGTGACAACCCCCCAGCTCACGGCCTTACTCAAGGTAGAGCCGGCGCTCAAGGCCAAACTGGAGGTCAGGCCGACGCAAACGCTTGCGTCCAAGGTAGAGCCGGCGTTGACCGGGACCACGAAAGTGGAAATAGCGTAGGGGCCTCAGCTACAGTTGAGGCGGTGAGGGGGACCGGATGGCCAGCTACGATCACATCTTTTTCGAGAATACGGACATGACGCCGAAGGTCGTGAACCTGCGGAAAGAGGTTACGAAAGTGTTACAAGAGGGCTCAACCGTCACAGCCCGGGTGCTTGACGCCGCGGGCGATCCGGTTGCCGGGATCTCCGATCCCATTACTTTCACGGAGCAGACCGGGTTCAAAGGCCTGTACCACGGGGACATTCCGGACACTGCGTCCCTCGTGACCGGGGACACCGGTACGATTGTGTGGACGGCAAACAGCGGGGCCGGGTTCAACCGGGAGTGGACCGAGACGTATATCGTCCGCAACAACCCGAATTAGAGCGCCTCGACGGGGACGCTGCTACATTGAGAGAGCGCTCCCCCCAAAGGAGCCTGAGATGGCAGGAGACGAAGCGACCACCCAGGCCTTGGGCCAGATCACTCAGACACTGGGTCAGATTCGGGACACCCAGGTCGAGCACGGGAAGACGCTTGCCACTCTGGAGGAGCGATCCAAGCAGCACGAGAAGCGCATGAACCGGACGGACAAGAGGTCTGCCGGCATCGCGGGGGCAGTGTCCGCCGTGCTGATTGGCGCGAAGATGTGGCTCACAGGCGATTGAGATGGGTTCAAGGCAGATTACAGAGCACTTCAATGAGGACGAGTTTCGCTGCCCTTGCGGCTGCGGGCGCATGGAGTTCTCTGATCAGGGGATCCGGGTGCTGGAGAAGCTCCGCGTCCGGGTGGGCCGCGCGGTCACGATCAACAGCGGCTACCGATGCCCGAAGTACAACGCGGAGGTCTCTGGAACGGGCCTGACGGGCCCTCACACGATCATCGCGAATCGGAACGTGACCGCGGACATCAAGACAAGCGGGGCGGCGGCATTCGAGCTACTGCACGCCGCGATGGGTCTCGGGTTCACAGGGTTCGGGATCAAGCAGAATGGCCCGCACAGCAGCAGATTCATTCACCTCGATATGATACCGCCGGGCGTCCGGCAGCTGCGTCCGCGCATCTGGTCGTATTGATCAGCCTCATGCGCTAAGGTGGTAGCAGCCAGAGAGACGGAGGATCCAAATGCCGAATTTCGTGAAGCGGGGGTGGACGGTAGCAGTTCTGATGATCGGCTTGCTGGTCATGCAGGGGTGTGCCACCATGATTGCGGAGACCCCGGCGCAGGTGTATTACGCGTCGAAGGCGACGTACAGCACGGCCCTAGCGGCTGCGACGATTTGGGCTCAAGGGCCTGCCGGGCAGCGGCACCCCGAAGTGATCCTCAGGATCCAAGGGATAGATGCCAAGGTGGCAGACACGATGATCGATATCGACGTGTCGATGTGCTTCTACGGGCTTCCAACGCTGACCGACCGCACGCCACCCCCGAGCCCGAACTGTATTCCGTTGCTCGGAGCAACGGCGGATGCAAAATTTGCCTTTGCGGGTCAGGTACTTCTGGCCGCAGCGGCGGAGATGCGCCGACAGCACCCAGACTTGAAGTGAGGATACCATGACCGCGAAACAGATCGAACTGATGTTGGCGCTTTTGGAGACGGCTGGCACGATGGCCGTCATGGTCCCTGTAATAGGGGCAAGGTGGCGCAAGAACAGAGACGCCGTGCAGAAGATGGTGGATGAGGGCCGCGACCCGACGCCGGAAGAGCACGCCGAGCTGACCCAAGAGTTGGATGTGATACGCGGGGATCTCGCCGCTGCACTGGCGACTGCACAGGCCCTGACTGAAGGGTAGGAGGGCGAGATGGCATCAGGCGGAGATTTCCGGGGCAGCAAACTCATCGAGGTCAAGCAGACTGACGCGCTCACGCTGTCAGCACGCATGGACGCCGTTTACGGCGACACCGCGACAGTACTCACGCGACCAGACCACCGCAGGTTTCTGGCTTTCCAGATCCTCGTGAACGGCTTCTACATCAAGCCCGGCTACCATCCTGGGGTCTCATTCATCGACGACGATGTCACCGTTGCAGACGACGAGTTCACGGCCACAGCCCACGGTTTCGAAGCCGGGGACGGCCCCTACCAGCTGGTCGTTGCGGCGCCCGTGATCCTGGCGACGCCGTCGATCGTTATCGACGAAACGGGCGGGGTCTACACTTTGACCCGAGACGCCGGGAGCTTCATCGACGAGGGATATGCGGTCAATCAGAAGGTCGCGATCACCGGCTCAGCCTCGAACAACAACACCCGTACCGTTACGGTCCTGACCGATCTGGTTATGACGGTCGCCGAAGCCTTGACGGACGAAGGGGGGCAGACCGATCTGGTGCTCACCGTAGTGGCGGAGCTGCCCACAGGGCTGGCCGCAGAAACCGATTACTGGGTGGGCGTGGTGGACGCCGACACCTTTACGCTGCACACGAGCAGGGAAGACGCACAGGACGCCACTGGCCTCGTGGACGTGTCCCTGCCCTTCATGACACTGACCACTTCCATCGTGATCGGGGCCGGGCCTCCCGGTACATTCACTCGGACGGTCGGGAGCTGGATCGACGAAGGTTTCCAAGTCGGGCACGATATCATTGTTGAAGGATCGGCCTCAGACGATGGGGTCTACACTCCGACCGTGGTGACCGATCTGGTTCTGACGGTGGCCGACACGCTGACTGGTGAGGCTGCGCAGACGGACCTGATCATCTCGGCACAGCTGCCCGGCGGCGTCCACACGATCGGTACGATGCCAGCGGCAAACCCGACAGCCACGAACACGAACGGCCAGGAGGCCCTGCTTCTGACAGCCACGCTGACCGCCAGCAAGGTGCAGGTCATCGCCGCGCCGGACGTTCTGACGGTCCGGGGAGATCAAGCGACATCGGAGATGATTTATTGGTGGCTACCCTAGAGGCTGAGCGATGGCACACGAGGTCCAGTCAGTAGGCGGCGACTTCTGGGGTAGCCGGGCCATCGAGGTGAAGAATATCATCGCGGTGACTTTGTCGTCCCATGTCCACGGAATCGTTGGGAATTCGAACACAGTCATCGAACGACCCGACTTCGTGGTTACCCAACACTCTCACCGATTCATCGCGCTCATGGTCCTAAACGAGGGGTTCTACGTCCGGGCAGGGCGGTTCCCAAATCGGACTTTCGTGGACGCTGACGTGGACGTGGCTCTGAACCAGATCACGGATACCGATCACGGGTTCCTATCAGGTGCCGGCCCTTTTCACCTGGGCAGCTCAGGAGTGGTGCCCGCAGGGCTGGACGAGACCACTGACTATTACATCCATGCGGTGGATGACGATACAATCATGTTCCATCTGAACCACAATGATGCCCACAAAGGCAAGAACGGGGTGGATATCACCGCGGCGGCCGGGACCGGGACGCACACCTACGCCACTATGAAGGCCGGAGAGCCTACGGTCACGAATGAGCGGGGGGACGAATCGATTCACCTGTCCTCGGGGGCAGGCAAAGGGGGCGAGGTCAGCGTGATCTTCGCCATGCCCCAGTACCTGACCGTGGTAGGGAGTCATGCGGCGTCCCGGTTGATCTATTGGTCGCTTCCCTAGCGGGGCAGAGGCCGATTAGCTAGAGTCTCAGTATCGGGTTGGAGGGATCCGACTCGCCTGTCGCCGGCCTGGGGAATCCAGCGCTGGCGCTCACTTGAACCACCCTGAGGAGCGACAGAAAAATGGCACTTACCAAAAATCGACGAATCCCCTCGAATCACTTCAGCGGGCAATCGAATCTCCAGACCAGGGCTACCGACAGCCTGGGCGCGATCGTCCGCGGGATGCTGATCCGCGAGGCACGCATCCTTTCGGCTGCCCTCACCTACCCGGGCGGGTCCGAGAATATCACGGACAACTCCGCCGGAATTGCAGGGATCCTTTTCACCGCAGCGGTGACCGACCTTATTACGCCGGCCGCCGTGGACGCGGAGTCCTTCCGGGACGGCGATGGGCCGTACCAGCTGTCAGTGGTTGGCGCAGCGCTGACCGGCGGCCCGAACATCGTCATCGCCACCGACACCGACGACTTCACCCGAGACGCCGGGTCGTGGATCGACGACGGATTCAAGGTTGGCCAGACGGTCACCGTGACCGAGTCCGCTTCGAACAACTCGGCTTTCACGGTCTCCGCGGTGGTGGCTCTGACCCTCACGGTCTCAGAGAATCTCACCGATGAAGGCTCGCAGAGCGACCTCGTCATGACCGCCCCGGCGATCATCCCGGCAGGTCTCGCGATCTCGACGGATTACTGGGTCAGGCGAGTCAGCGCGACGACTTTCAAGCTGTACGCGACGAAGGCGGCGGCTATCGACCGGTGGGGCACAGCGGTCGATATCACCTCGACGGGCGCGGCGGACACCAGGCTGCTCGCGATCGGGCAGCCCACAGCCATCGCGACGGATGACGGTTTCGACGACACCGACAGCTTCACGGCCGTGACCGGCGACACGTCGTTCGATACGCTGATGGACGCGTACGCTGTTCTCGAAGATTACATCGACGCCGGCTTGCTGGCGATCGGTGCCGGCACGCTTGATCCGGGAACGGGAACGGTCGCGGTGGCGGGCACCGTGGCTGCGATCGATCAGGACGTGGCGGCCAACAGCTCCAACACCACGGGCGTGACGTTCGCGTCAGTCTTGGCGATCGTGACCGAGATCGAGAATTCACAGAAGACGCTGATCGACGCGATCAATATCCTCCGTGTGGCGATCGGTCTGGCAGTGGTTCCGGTTGCGTCGAACGTGCTGGGTACCGTGGACGAAGACGGGATCAACGGCGGAGACGCGATCTCGACCTGCACGACCTCGACCGCGATCACGATCCTGGCGTCGGCCACCGAGGCCGGCATCGAGATCTGGCTCGCGGGTATGGCGGACAACGTGGCTTTCCTTGCCGATATGTGCGACGCGATCGGCGACGTGGCAGCGGACACGACCACAACGCAGTACGCTGGAAGCTAGGAGGATTCACACTGGGCCGGAGGGATCCGGCCCGATCTGTCACTGGCCTGGGACTTCCAGGGCGGTGCTCACATTTGAATGAATAGGAGCGACAGAAGAAAATGGCTTTGACCAAAAACGTACGAATCACCTCAAGGCACTTCAGCGGGCAGAAGAATCTCCAGCACGATGGGACGGACAGTCTCGGCGCGGTTGTGCGCGGGATGCTGATCCGTCAAGCGCGGGCGCTTTCGGCAGCGGCCACCTACCCGAGTGGCGGCACGATCACGAACAGTACCGGTGGGCTCGCGGGAATCCTGTTCGTCGCGACGGCTGCGACCGACATTATCACACTGTCCGCCGTGGCATCCGAGTCCTTCAAGACGGGCGCCGGACCGCTTCGGGTGACGACTTCGGCCGGCGATCTTCCGTCAGGTCTCTCGACCGGGACGGACTATTACCTGCGACGTAAGGGAGACAACGTCTACACGTTGCATCTGACGAAGGCGGCAGCGCTCAGTGCGCAGTCCACCCCCGTCACGATTGCGGACACGGGCTCGGGCACTCACCACTTGCAGGCGATCGGCCGACCCACCGACATCGTGACAGACGACGGGGCGGGCGACACCGACAGCTTCACGGCCGTGACCGGCAACACGTCGTTCGATACGCTGATGAACAACTACGCGGAG
>SDBS01000208.1_pt1 | contig 51965 bp, 45 predicted proteins | sample 2277091 | NCBI WGS metagenome assembly SDBS01 (sample SAMN10404972, study PRJNA504765) | marine sediment metagenome | isolation source: marine sediment core GS10_PC15, 163 cmbsf | place: Arctic Ocean: Southern Knipovich Ridge | collected 2010 | reverse complement strand
GAATCGCGAGGCTTGGAGTGGTCTTACCACCCCGTTTCCCGCTCCAAGGTTAAAGAGAGTTCAGACGCGGGAATGAGTGTTCGAGCGGTGTTAACGGTGAGCCGCGAGGCTTGGAGTGGTCTTACCACCCAGCTCCAGGTGCGAAAAGGGTTGCACGAGCTTCACCGGCTTTAGTATAATCTCCCCCCCGGTGGGAGTGCTCCGGGAATCCCTCTGGGTGCCCGAGGGGTTCAGGTAGAATTGCTAAGCCCTCGTAGCTCAGTTGGTAGAGCACCTGCATGGTAAGCAGGTGGTCACCAGTTCAAGTCTGGTCGAGGGCTCCATTATTGTAACGGCCGGGCATAACCTCAGAAATTAATCAGCATGGCCTCGAACCGCGACATCATCGCCCTGCAGTGCACCAAGTGCAAGCGTAAGAACTACACCATCACGAAGAACAAGAAAACGCACCAGGGCAAGATGGAGATAAAGAAATACTGCCCGTGGGACCGCGAGCGGACGGTCCACCGCGAAGCCAAGCCCTAGCGGGATGCGCCGATAGATAGGCCAGTAGCTCTAACGGTAGAGCAGCGGACTCCAAATCCGCGGGTTGGGGGTTCGAATCCCTCCTGGCCTGCCAATCCGATGCCTCCCGTGGCGGAAAGGCGTCTTAGCGCCCGAATCAATTATGTTTGATAAAATCAAGAAATACCTGCGTGAGACTCGAGTCGAGCTCTCCAAAGTTACCTGGCCCAACCGGCGCGAGGTGGTCTCCTCGACCATGGTCATCGTCGTCATGAGCGCCTTTCTGGCCATCATCATCGGTGTGTTCGACTTCGGGCTGTCCAAGCTGATAGACTGGGTCCTGAGCCTACGGTAGAGAAATGAAGGACGAGACGAAAAGGCCGATCGAGGAGGAGATGGAGCCCGACGCGGTCGAGGAGACCGATGAGGACACCGCTCCGCCAACGCATACCTCCGGGGGCAAGAAGCTCTACTGGTATGCCGTCTACGTCTACTCGGGCCACGAAAAGAAGGTGATGGGCAACCTCAAACGGAGGATCGAGCTATCCGACATCCCCCATCTTTTCGGACACGTCGTGGTTCCCTCGGAGGACGTCGTCGTTCAGCGCAGCGGGCGCAGCACCAAAACCTCGCGGCCCTACTTCCCCGGCTACGTCATCTTCCAGATGGTCGGCCGGGATCACGATCTGGAGAAGGCCGACGACCGTGACTTCATCGCGGTGACCGACCTCGTCATCACCACACCCGGGGTGAGGGGTTTCGTCGGCGGACGGCGTGACCCCGCACCCCTGGACGACGACGAGGTGGCGCGCATCCTCTTCACTGAGGAGTCCAAAACCGAGCGTGTCAGGGACATCCCCTTTAGCGAAGACGACCAGGTCAGGATCATTGACGGACCCTTCACCAATTTCGACGGAGTGATCAAGGAGGTCATGGCGGACCGCCACAAGGTCCGTGTCGCCGTTACCGTCTTCGGGCGGGCTACCCTGGTCGAGATTGACATAGATCAGCTTCTGAAGACGTAGACAGCCTGACTTTCTTTAGTAGTTTATTTAGAGGATGAGTCTGGCATCCTCCCTGTGTTGAAGGTGATCGTAACCACCTTCAGCGGCGATTCCGGCCCGGAGATTCTCGTACCCCGGCCGGAGTAAACGAAAAGGTCGGCCCGAGGGGGACGCCCCGAGGGTGGACCGGCAATCCAAGCGATGGATCATGGCGAAGAAAAAGGTTAAGGCGGTGATTAAGCTCCAGTGTCCCGCCGGCGCAGCCACTCCGGCGCCGCCGGTCGGACCGGCACTGGGGCAGTACGGCATCAACATCGGCGAGTTCTGCAAGGCCTTCAACGCCCAGACCGCCGATAAAGCCGGCCTCGTGATCCCCGCGGTGATTACGATCTACGCCGACCGGAGCTTCACCTTCGAGCTCAAGACACCTCCCGCGGCCGTGCTCATCAAGAAGTACGTCAAGCTGGCCAAGGGTTCGGGTGAGCCCAACCGCGAGAAGGTCGGCATGCTCACTCAGGCTCAGCTCCGGACGATCGCTGAGATCAAGATGCCCGACACAAACTGCAACACCATCGAGGCCTGCATGGAGATGGTGGCGGGTACGGCTCGATCCATGGGGGTCACGATCCAGGAATGATCCACGGTGAACCGCCGCACCCGATAGCGACGCTAACCCGGGTTCAACCCGGTTTTGGAATCCATGAGGAGACACAATGTCCACCGGTAAGAGGATGCGGGAACTGAAGGACAGACTTCCAAAGGAACCGCTCCTTCTGAGAGACGCCCTGGCGTTGGTCAAGGAGTTGTCGAACGAGAAGTTCGACGCCAGCTGTGAAATCGCCATTCGCCTGGGCGTCAACCCGCGCAAGGCCGAGGAGAACCTCCGCGGTTCCTGCCCCGCCCCGGCCGGATTGGGGCGGGAGGTGACGGTGCTGGCCTTCGTCGGTGGTGAGAAGCTGCAGGAGGCCAAGGACGCCGGCGCCGACCTTATCGGCGATGATGAGATCGTGGAGAAGATCCAGAAGGGCTGGACCGAGTTCGACAAGGTGGTGGCCTCCCCGGACCAGATGAAGTCCCTGGCCAAGTTGGGACGCATCCTCGGTCCCAAGAAACTTATGCCCTCCCCCAAGGACGGCACGGTTACCCTCGATATCGGCCGAGCCATCACCGAACTCAAAACCGGCCGGATCAACTTCCGTGTGGATAAGGCCGGAATCGTGCACACAGTCATCGGTAGGACTTCCTTCGATACCGACGCCCTCAACCGTAACGCTCTCAGCCTCATCGAGACCCTGATCCGCCTGAGACCGGCCTCGGTGAAGGGCCGCTATATCAAGAGCATCTACATCTCCAGCACCATGGGGCCCAGCGTCAAGGTGGATTCGAAGCTGGCCGCCGAAGAGGCCCGAGTGGTCTAAGGAGTTTACCCGTGACCCGCGAAGAGAAAAAGACCGTTGTTGCGGAACTGAGCGAGATGCTGCGAAACGCGGACTGCACATTCTTCGTTAACATCATCGGTCAAACGGTGGCCGAGGTGACGGAGTTCCGTCGGCGTATCCGTGGCAGCGACTCCCGTCTCCGGCAGGTCAAAAACACGCTGACCAGGCTTGCCTTGAGCGAGATTGGACGCGAGGACGTTCTGCACCTGGTGGACGGACCGACTGCGCTGGCGGTGAGCGAGCATCCCGTCGAACTCTCCAAGGTGCTGGTCGGCTTCACCAAGGACCATGAGAACAAGCTGGATATCCGGGGCGGCTGGCTCTTCGACAGGGTGCTCGATTATCCGAGCGTCTTGGAGCTCTCCAAGTGCCCGCCCCAGCACGAGATGCGCGCCAAGACCCTGGGACTTTTCACCGCTCCGATGATCAACCTTCTGAGCCTCCTCAACCAGATCCCGGCCTCATTTCTCCGCGTTCTGCGCGCCAGGATCTCCCGAGAGAGTGGGGAAGGTTAACCCTTTCTGACAATCGGTACAGAACCGATCGGACTTTTACCTGGTATTTGGAGGAGAGATGTCCAAAAAGGAAATCAAGGAAGCTCTTGGCAAGATGACCGTCCTGGAACTCGCCGAACTGGTCAAGGAGCTCGAGGAGGAGTGGGGTGTCTCCGCCGCCCCACCGGTTGCCGTGGCCGCAGCCGTGGGAGCCGCGGCGGGAGAAGCCGCAGCCGAGGAGGAGAAGACCGAGTTCGACTTACTCCTTTCCAGTTACGGCGAAAAAAAGATCCAGGTCATCAAGGAGATCCGGGCGATAACCGGTCTCGGCCTCAAGGAGGCCAAAGAGCTCGTTGAAAGCGCGCCCAGCCTCGTCAAGGAGGGCATCGAAAAGGATGAAGCGAACAAGCTCAAGGAGCAGCTTGAGGGTGTCGGCGCCATTGTTGAGATTAAATAAACAACCTGAGCGGGGGCGCGCCCGGTGGCCGGACGCGCCCAGAACAAACACGTTCTATCTTCATTACAGGCAATTTTAAATAAAAGATCTGGTCAAGGGGACCAGATTTGTGTACAATATATTGTTTGGACGTAAGGGGTATACCGGCAAAGGTTCGCGAGTGAGGGCCTTGGCCGGGCGGAGGATGAGACGTTTACGGGGGGCGGTTTGAAAGCCGGATCGGCATACCACCGCTTTGAGGCTGTCATCCACCGGCGCCAGGTATTTAGTTGTGTTTCAAGCCCGGGAGTCAGCTTCGGCTCCAAAAGGGCCTTTTTGCATCCTTGAGGCCCTCCTCCCTGCACCGTTCCCCCCACCGACTCCAACCACGGAGAGCCCATGCCGCAGAAGACGAAGAAGATCTCCACCGGTAAACGGGGGAAGTATCTCCAGAGCAGGCGTGCCTCCTACGCCAAACTCCCCACCACCATGGAGCTACCCAACCTGTTACAGGTACAGCGGGACAGCTTCAATAATTTTCTGCAGCACGACGTTTCCGCATCGAAACGGAAGAGGCAGGGTCTGCAGTACTCCTTCGAGCGGGTTTTCCCCATTGAAGATCCCTCCAGCGTTTTCCATCTCGAGTTCGTGCGGTACAAGCTCGATCTGCCGAAGTACGAGGTGGAGGAGTGCAAGGACCGGGACATGACCTACGGTGCGCCGCTCAAGGTCACCTTCCGTCTCGATGTCTACTCGGTGGACCGGAAGCACAAAGAGGATCGCCAGCTCATAGACAAGCGTGAGGAGACGCTCTATTTGGGCGAGCTGCCCATAATGACCGATTCGGGCACCTTCATCATCAACGGTGCGGAGCGGGTCGTGGTCAGTCAGCTCCACCGCTCGCCCGGGGTTTTCTTCAAGGAGGACCAGCAGCCCGGCGGCCGCAAGCTCTACTCATCCCGGGTCATCCCCGTCCGCGGATCCTGGCTGGATTTCTCCATAGATGCCAGCGACGTCATGTACCTCTCCATTGACCGAAAGCGGAAGATGCTCATCACCACCTTCCTGCGGGCGCTGGGGCACGCGAGCAACGCGGAGATCCTGGCGATCTTCGCTTCGGGTGCTCCGATACCCATCGAGGAGAAGAAGCGGCTCATCGGTGGCGCCCTGGCAACCAAGATATTCGATCCCCTCTCGAAAAACCCCGATGACGTCCTCTTCGAGTATGGAACCATCGTAGACAAAGAGGTCTATCGGACCCTCGTCGAGGTGGGGATCCGCCACCTCAGGCTTTTGCCGGACTTGGTTCCGATTACCAACAGCGCGCAACTGGTTGGCTCAATCTCCCTCGAGGACGTCATCGACATGAGCTCCGGCGAGCTGCTGGTGGAGGCCGACCGGGAGATCACCCCCGAGGTCTACGCCAAGTTGGCCGAGGCCGGCATCGAGGCGGTAAGGGTGATCCCGGAACCAGACACCGTTTGGTTCAGCGTCATCCGCAACACCCTGGAGAAGGATTCGATGCCCTCCAAGGTGGAGTCGGCTCTGCGTGTCTATACCCTGCTGCGTCCGGGCGAACCCCCCAACACCGAGGCGGCGGTTAAATTCTTCAACACCCTCTTCTTCAACGTACGCCGCTACGACCTGGGCAACGTGGGACGCAAGAAACTCAACGACAAGCTGGGATTGGACCTGCCCATCGAGGAACATCGTCTCAACCGGGACGACATCATCGAGACCTGCCGGTATCTTCTGAAGCTACGGTCGGGCGAACCCGACTCCTCCACCGACGATATCGACCACCTGGGAAACCGAATCGTTCTCTCGGTGGGCGAGCTCCTCGAGGATGTTTGCCACGTGGGTATAGCCCGCCTGGAACGCGTTGCCCGGGACCGCATGGCGGTCCAGGAACCGGGACGGTGCATGCCCAGCGATCTCATCAACTCCAAGCCCCTAACCGGGGCCATCAAAGAGTTCTTCGGTTCCTCCGCCCTTTCGCAGTTCATGGACCAGGTCAACCCGCTCTCCGAGCTGACTCATAAGCGGCGTGTCTCGGCGCTCGGACCCGGCGGCCTCTCTCGCGACCGGGCCACCTTCGAGGTGCGCGATGTCCACTACACCCACTACGGCCGGCTCTGTCCCATCGAGACCCCGGAGGGGCCGAACATCGGGCTGATCAGTTCGCTTTCAACCTACGCCCGCATCAACCCTTTCGGGTTGATCGAGACCCCCTACCGCCGGGTGGTTGACGGCAAGGTCACCGATAAGATTGAATACCTCTCCGCCGACGCCGAGGAAAACCTGATCGTCGCCCAGGCCAATGCCCAGATCGACGCGGACGGGAAGATCATTGACAAACAAGTCCTCGCCCGTTATCAGAGCGAGTTCACCCGCGTCAAACCCACCAAGGTCGCCTACATGGATGTGAGTCCGAAACAGGTGATCAGCATCTCGACCTCGCTGATCCCCTTCCTGGAGCACGACGACGCCAATCGGGCCCTGATGGGCTCCAACATGCAGCGCCAGGCGGTGCCTCTGATGACCACCGAGGCTCCCCTGGTGGGCACCGGCGTGGAGGAGATCGCCGCCCGCGACTCCGGGGTTCTGGTCATCGGCCGCCGGCCCGGCACAGTGGCCTACGTTTCCGCCAACCGGATCGAGATCGAGACGAAGGACGTTGATGAGTACACAGGCCAATTCGAGCGCGACGTCTACCACCTGAAGCGTTACGTGCGTTCGAACCAAGACACCTGCATCAACCAAAAACCCATCGTCAGAAAGGGGCAGAAGGTCAAGGTTGGAGAGGTGCTGGCCGACGGACAGGCCACGGCCGGGGGGGAGCTGGCCCTGGGGCGCAACGTCCTGGTCGCCTTCATCCCCTGGTACGGTTACAACTACGAGGACGCCATCATCATCTCCGCCGAGCTGGTTAGGAACGACTTCTTCACCTCGATCCACATCGAGGAGTACGAGATAGAGTGCCGGGAGACCAACCTCGGTCGGGAGGAGATCACCGCCGATATCCCCAACGTTTCGGCCGATAGCCTGCGCAATCTCGATGAGATGGGGATCATCCGTATCGGTGCGGGCGTAATATCCGGCGACATCCTCGTCGGCAAGGTGGCCCCCAAGGGCGAGACCGAGCTGACCCCCGAGGAGAGCCTGCTGCGGGCTATCTTCGGCGAAAAGGCCAAGGACGTGCGCGACGCCTCCCTCAAGGCCCCACCCGGTCTGGAGGGCAAGGTTATCGGCATAAAAACCTTCTCACGTAAGTCCAAGGAACGCTCGGACCACCTCACCGAGAACGAACTGGAGCAAATCGAGAGCTATGAGCGGCACAAGGAGGAGGAGCTGGCCCGTCTGGAAAAGGACGAGGGCTACGCCCTCAAACAGGTGCTCATCGAAAAATGGCCCAAAATCAAGGTTACCGAAGCCCGGGCCAAGGCTCAGGACATCATGGACGACCTCATCGAGGTGGATGAGGATCTTGCCGGGCGCATCGGTGAAACCCTGGATCGCTACGAAGAGATGAAGAGTCGGGTGGATCACCAAACAAAGATTAAGATCGACCGCATCGAGCGGGGTGACGAGCTTCCCCCGGGGATCTACTCCATCGTTAAGGTATACGTGGCACGTAAAAGTCGACTGTCGGTGGGAGACAAGATGGCCGGTCGTCACGGCAACAAGGGTGTCGTCTCCATCATCGTTCCCGTCGAGGACATGCCCTACCTTCCCGACGGTACCCCCATCCAGATGGTGCTCAACCCCCTGGGCGTGCCCAGCAGGATGAACGTGGGGCAGATCATGGAGACACACCTTGGCTGGGCGGCCCACAAGCTGAACCGGCACCTGGCCACCCCAGTCTTCGAGGGTGCCACCGAGACGGAGGTCAAGGAGCTGCTACGCGAGGCCGGTCTGCTGGAGGACGGCAAGAGTGTTCTCTACGACGGCAGGACCGGCGAATCTTTCGACACCAAAGTGACCGTGGGCTACATGTACATGATGAAACTTTCCCACCTGGCCGAGGAGAAGATACACGCTCGCTCCATCGGACCGTACTCCCTGGTCACCCAGCAACCCCTTGGCGGCCGGGCGCAGATGGGCGGACAGCGCTTCGGCGAGATGGAGGTTTGGGCTATCGAGGCTTACGGAGCCGCCCACACGCTGCGCGAGCTCCTGACGGTCAAATCCGACGACGTGCCCGGCCGGTCCAAGATGTACGAGGCAATCGTCAAGGGTGAGAACACACCGGAGCCCGGCATCCCAGAGAGTTTCAACGTGCTCCGGCGGGAGTTGATGGGTCTCTGTCTCGACATGCAGATGGAGGAATAGAAAAATACGGGCGACGTTCCGATCGCGTTACATTTCGACCTAAAGAGGGTTAGATGAGTTACAGCTCCATTTCGTCCTTCCAATCTTCTAAGGCGCCACAGTTCAACAAGATACGCATAAAGATGGCCTCACCCGAAGTCATCCGCTCCTGGTCCAATGGCGAGGTGAAGAAGGCGGAGACTATCAACTACCGCACCCTGCGCGCGGAGAAGGACGGCCTTTTCTGCGAGCGGACCTTCGGCCCCACCCACGATTGGGAATGCTTCTGCGGCAAGTATAAAAGGGTGAAGAACAAGGGGGTCATCTGCGATCGTTGCGGCGTCGAGGTGACCCTTTCCAAGGTCCGCCGGGAGCGGATGGGACACATTGAGCTCGAGGTGCCGGTGGCCCATATCTGGTACGTCAAGGGAACCCCGAGCCGGATCGCCACGCTGTTGAACGTCTCCACGCGCGATCTGGAACGGGTCCTCTACTACGAGAGCTACATCGTCACCGATCCCGGCTCCACGCCCCTGGTGTACAAGCAGCTCCTGACTGAGGAGCAGTATCAGAAGGCCCGGGCGGCTTTCGGCTACGACTTCGAAGCCGATATGGGGGCCGGGGTCATCCGGGACATGCTCACCGCCATCGATCTGGAGGATTTGGTGACCGACCTGCGGGCGGAACTCGAGGCCGCCACGAGCAAGCAGGCGCGTCACAGCATCCTCAAGCGTCTGACCATTGCCGAGGCCTTCCGCAAGAGCGGCAACCGACCAGAGTGGATGGTCCTCGAGGTCGTCCCGGTAATCCCGCCCGAGCTACGGCCCCTGGTGCCCCTGGACGGGGGGCGCTTCGCCACCAGCGACCTCAACGACCTCTACCGTTCGGTGATCCACCGCAACAACCGGCTGCGCCGCCTGAAGGAGCTTTCGGCGCCGGCGGTCATCCTGCGCAACGAGAAGCGCATGCTCCAGGAGGCGGTGGACGCGCTTTTTGATAACGGCCGTCGCGGCAGAGCGGTACGCGGCTCCGGGAACCGGCCTCTCAAGTCCCTGTCCCACACGGTCAAGGGCAAGATGGGACGTTTCCGTCAGAATCTTCTAGGCAAGCGGGTGGACTACTCTGGCCGTTCGGTCATTGTGGTAGGACCGGAACTCAAGCTGCACCAGTGCGGCATCCCCAAGCGTATGGCCCTAGAACTCTTCCGCCCCTTCGTCATCATGCGCCTGGAGCAGGCCGGCATCGTCCACACCGTCAAGAGTGCCCGGAAGCTTCTGGACCAGGTGTCACCCGAAGTCTGGGACATCCTTGAGGAGATCATCCAGAATCATCCTGTAATGTTGAACCGCGCGCCAACCCTGCACCGTCTCGGCATCCAAGCCTTTCAGCCGGTCCTGGTCGAGGGCGAGGCTATCCGAATCCATCCCCTGGTGTGCACCGCTTTCAACGCCGACTTCGACGGCGACCAGATGGCGGTTCACGTGCCGCTTTCCATCGAAGCCCAGCTCGAGTGCAGGCTGTTGATGCTCTCCACGCACAACATCCTCTCGCCGGCAAACGGCTCGGCCCTGGCGACGCCGACGAAGGACATGGTGCTGGGGGTCTACTACTTGACCAAGCCAAAGCTCGAACGCACTCCTCCCGATGAATGCCGCCGTTTCAGCACCCTGGACGAGGTCAAGCGCGGTTACGATCTCGGCATGCTGAACCTCCACGAGGACATCCTGGTGCGGCGGGATCCAGATTGGCGAGTCGGGGAGGGTGATCTCTACCGGGATCGGTGGGTCTACACCACTGTGGGTATTGTGATATTTAACCAGCTCCTGCCACCCCAGCTACGCTGGAGCAGCGATCTGATGAATAAGGGAGCGATCACTAAAATCGTCGGCGACTGCTACAAAAAGTATGGCGAGGACCAGACCGTTGAGCTCCTGGATAAACTCAAGTGGGCCGGATTCCGTTTCGCCACGCAGTCCGGATTGACCGTGGGCATTGACGACATGGTGATCCCCGACGAAAAAACCGCCATCATCGCCAAAACCGCGGAAACGGTGAAACGGGTCGCCAAGAGCTACAAGAAGGGTGAGATATCCAACGGTGAACGATACAACATGGTCATCGACGCCTGGACTGATGCCACCGATAACGTGGCCGACCGGATGTTATACAATCTTTCCCAGAACCAGGGGGGCTACAACTCGATCTTCATGATGGCCGACTCGGGGGCGCGGGGTAGCCGCCAACAAATCCGCCAGCTCGCCGGGATGCGCGGCCTGATGGCCAAGCCCCAGAAGAAGGTTACCGGCTCCATCGGCGAGATCATCGAGGAGCCCATCCTGGCCAACTTCCGCGATGGCCTCTCGGTATTGGAGTACTTCATCTCGACCCACGGCGCCCGGAAGGGACTGGCCGACACGGCCCTGAAAACCGCCGATGCCGGCTACCTCACCAGGCGGCTGGTGGACGTCGCCCAGGACACCATCATCACCTTGCTTGACTGCGATACGATCCGAGGGATCGACATCGAGGCTCTCCACGAAGGGGATGAGGTCATCGAGCCCCTCTCGGATCGCATCCTCGGGCGGGTGGCCCTGGACGATATTTACCACCCCCTGGCCAACGATATCCTCGTCCATAGTGGCGAGATCATCAACGAGGAGAAAGCTGAGGCCATCGAGGAGGCGGGCATCGAACAGGTGAAGATCCGGTCGGTTCTGACCTGCGAGGCGGAGCACGGCGTGTGTGCGCTCTGCTACGGCGCGAACCTGGCCACCGGCTTGTTGGTTGACATCGGGGAGGCGGTGGGCGTTATCGCTGCTCAGAGCATCGGCGAGCCGGGCACCCAGCTCACCCTGCGTACCTTCCACATCGGGGGAACCGCGAGCCGGATCATCCAAGAGACCCACGCCGAGGCCAAGCGTTCCGGCCGCGTCGAGCTGCACAACCTGGACACGATCACCAACCGCGAAAACACGAGGCTGGCCAACAGTCGTAACGGACACATCGTTCTCTACGACGCCGATGGCAACGAGCTGATCAAGTACGACGTGCCCTACGGGGCCGAGATCCGGGTCAAACATGACCAGAAGGTCGAGAAGGGCGACATCCTCCTGGCCTGGGAGCCGTACACCAGCCCGATCCTGACCACCATCAACGGTGAGGTGGAGTTCATAGACATCATCGAAGGCGTGACCATGGCTGAGGAGCTCGACGAGTCCTCTGAGCGCATCCAGCGTGTGATCACCGAGTACAAGGACAAGAAGCTCCACCCCCAGATCCTCATCCGCGGCGCCGGCGATAGCGAGGAGATCTACTCGGTGCCGATCGGGGCCTACCTCTTGACCCACCACACCGAGGAGGTCAAGGCCGGCGCCATTCTGGCCAAGATTCCTCTGGAGTGGGGCAAGACCTCGGACATTACCGGCGGCCTGCCCCGGGTCGTCGAGCTCCTCGAGGCCCGCAAGCCCAAGAATCCAGCGACGATCACCGAGATTGACGGTAAGATCTCCTTCGGCCAACCCAAGAAGGGCAAGCGCTCCATCAAGGTGACCAACGAGGTGGAGGAGCGGGAATACCTGGTGCCCTTCGGTAAGCACGTCATCGTTTTCGAGGGTGACGAGGTGGAGGCGGGCGATCCCCTGACCGAGGGGGACATCAACCCCCACGACCTGCTGGCCGTGAAGGGCTCTACCATCGTGCAGGAGTACCTGGTCAACCAGATCCAGGAGGTCTACCGGCTCCAGGGTGTCTCGATTAACGACAAGCACATGGAGGTCATCGTTCGGAAGATGCTCCGGCGGGTGATGATTGACGACATCGGGGATACCCGCTTCCTGCCGGGAGAGCTGGTTGACCGCCACGCCTACCGGGATGAGAACCGGACCGTGATCGAGGAGGGTGGAAAACCGGCCACCGCTCATCCCATCCTGCAGGGGATCACCAAAGCCAGCCTTTCCACCGTCAGCTTCCTCTCGGCTTCCAGCTTTCAGGACACGACCCGCGTTTTGGCCGAGGCTGCCGTGGCGGGCAAACGCGACTTTTTACGCGGCTTGAAAGAGAACGTGCTCGTGGGGCGGTTGATCCCGGCGGGCACCGGCCTTCACTCCGAGAACATTTACGACGTAGCGGCGGAACCCAGGTTCCACAAGCCACAGGAGGAAGAGGCGGTGGTGAAGGTTTCCGGCGGCTCGGCTCTCAAGTTCGAGGAGTTCGACGGAACCGCCGAAGGGCCCGAGGCGAAGGTGAAAGAAAAGCTTGAGAAGCAGGACTAGGAGTGCTGGTGCGGACCGGGAGTACTGTTGAGTGGAGTCCGAGTGCTTCTGGCCGAGTATGTGACGAGCGTGGCGGTGCCCGTGGACCTGCCCCTGCCGGATCGTCCCGAAATCGCCCTCCTGGGCCGTTCCAACGTCGGCAAGTCCAGCCTCGTGAACGCGCTGGTGAACCGGAAACGACTGGCCTACCCCAGCGCCACGCCGGGTAAGACCCGCCTTCTAAACTACTACCTGATTCAGCTGCGAACGAGCCGGGGTGTCACCGAACTCTACTTGGTAGACACGCCCGGCTATGGTTACGCCCGCGCTCCGAAGTCCGATCGGGCGCGCTACGACGAGTTGGCCACCGCCCTTCTGGCCGGGACGAGACCCTCGACCGCCGGTGCGGTCCTGATCGTAGACGCGCGCCACCCCGGACTGGCGAACGATCTCGCCGCCCGGGAATGGCTGAAGGCCCTCGAGGTCCCCACCCTGGTCGTGGCGACAAAGACCGACAAGCTTTCCCGCATCCGCCTACAAAAGGCCCTGGCCGGACACCATAAGTCGTTGGGGGAACCGCCTATTCCATTCTCGACCGTTAACGGCGTCGGGCGTGAAGAACTCTGGACGGCGATTCTGGAGATGGTTAAAAACCAAGAGGGCCTTGACTGAGTGAGCCTTCCGTGCTACATTAGGTAGGTCTTGATGCAAAACCGCCCCCCCGAAGAGGGTGGGAAGGTGGTGTTCGTTATGCGTAGAGCGTATTGGGTCCTGCTTACTCTGACAGTATTAACCGTCGTTTCTGCGGCGGGATTTACGGCCATTCTCCAGGAAGACATCACCGAAGACACCGTCTGGGACATCTCCGGCTCGCCCTACGTCGTCTACGGTAATCTCTACATCACCAACGGAGCCACACTGCGGATCGAGGACGGCGTCACCATCCGCTTCGACAAGGTTAGTCACGACGGCGGCCGGTGGGACGGCGCCGAGATAATCGTCATCCACGGCTCCCTCATCGCCGAGGGGACCCCCGGATGGCCCATCGTCTTCACCTCCAACGAGCAGATCCCCTTCCCGGGGGACTGGGGAGCCATCGTAGTCGAGGGCGACAACCCGGTGATCTTGGAGAACTGCCGCATCGAGTACGCCAAAGAGGGCCTTTTGTTGTGGAACATGACCATCAGCGCCTCCATGTCTTCGAGCATCAACGGCCTGGAGATCACCAACTGCTCGGTCCACGGCATCGGCATCGTTAGCGGCACCCCGCCAGACATCTACCACTGCACCATCGTGGGCAACGGCTCCGGTCTTCCCTACCAGGGCGGCATCAACCTCATGGATTGCGCGGCCACCATCAGCCAAAACAACATCTTCGACAACTACCCCTACAACCTGGTGAACGACTCGATCTACAACATTGACGCCACCGAGAACTGGTGGGATTCCACCGACGAGATGGAGATCGCCCAGAAGATATTCGACTACCACGACCGCAGCGTCCTGGGAGAGGTTGACTTCATCCCCTTCCTCACCGAGCCCGTGGGGGACGGCGGCGGGGTGGCCTGGCAGACCTGGGGCATGATCAAGTCCACCTACGAGAACTATTAAACCAACAACCGCACCGATCAAGGCGGGTCCTCGGGTCCGCCTTTTTGAAAGCTTGACAGCGAAGACACTCCCCAAGTAACATACACGTGTTATAAGAAAGAATGGAGGACACTTGCGTTCCTGCTGGGTGATCATCTTGTTGGCACTGTCCTTTCTCGCGGTGATGTGCGGCTGTGATGCAGAAGAGCCTGAACCGGAGCCCATTGAGGTAACGGTTGAGCCGACCCTCGAGTTCAGCACGATGTACCTTCCCCCCGGCTACGTCCTCCTCCAGGAGCGGTCGGGAGATTACACGGACAGTCTGACCGCCCTCGCCGAGCTGGATGAGGAGCTCACCGAGAACGGGATCGCCCCGGCCGGCCCGCCCTTCATCCACTACCTCGGAACGGGCGAGAACGGCGGTTTCCGTTTTCAGGCCGGTGTGTCGGTGTCCTCCGAGGTCAAACCCTGGGGCGACCTTCTGGCGCAGGGGCTTCCCGAACGGCTCGTCGCCTACCTGGAGACCAGCGGGCCCTACTCGGACACCCGGGCCTGGGAGCACGAGGAGCTCACCGCCTGGGCCACCGGGGCCGGCTTCGAGATTACAGGCTCCGCCTGCGATTACTACCTGAACTGGGGCACCGAGGGTCTGCCGGAGAGCCTCATGGCCGAGGTAACCCTGCCCATCCGTGTCCCCGAGGAGCCGGGAGAGTAGTAGATCATCGGTTTATACGCACGTGTCTGATGCGCCCTTCCGGGCGCTTTTTTTTTGAAATGGATGAAGGATAGGCTGGTTGACTTTGCACCAACCCTCTGCTACCTTCACCGCCGTTAACTCCTGAAAAGGGGAGCCGATGGCCATCCTCGTTGACGAGAACTCCAAAATCCTCGTTCAGGGCATCACCGGCCGGACCGGCCGCTTCCACACCGGGCGCATGCTCTCCTACGGCACCCGTATCGTTGCCGGGACCTCGCCGGGCAAGGGGGGGCAGGAGGTCGAGGGGGTGCCGGTCTACGACACGGTGGCCGAGGCGGTGGAAGCCACCGGCGCCGACGTGAGCGTCCTGTTCCTGCCGGCCCGCTTCGTCCTGGACTCGGCCGTCGAGGCCTGCCGCACCGGGTTGAAGCTCGTCGTCGTCGTCCCCGAGCATATCCCGGTCCACGATATGCTCCGCCTGCGCGAGGAGAGCCAACAAACCGGAACCCGGGTCATCGGGGGCAACACCGCCGGGATAATCTCGCCCGGCAAATGCAACGTGGGCATCATCCCGCCGCTTGCCTTCGAGCGTGGACGGGTCGGGACCCTCTCCCGCTCCGGCTCGATCACCTATTACATCGCCGACACCCTCACCCGGTCGGGCTATGGCGAGAGCACCTGCGTGGGGATGGGCGGCGACCCGGTGCTGGGTTCCACCTATAACGACCTGCTGCCGCTCTTCGACGCCGACGACGAGACCGACGCCGTCGTCATCACCGGCGAGATCGGGGGCATCTACGAGGAGCTGGCCGTACCCGCCATCGAGAACATGATAAAACCGGTGGTGGCCATGATCGGCGGTATTTACGCGCCGCCCGGAAAGCGCATGGGCCACGCCGGGGCCATCGTGGAGGGGCGGATGGGTACCGCCCGGAGCAAGCTCGCGGCCCTCGAGGGCGCCGGCGCGCACATCGCCAAAACCTTTGAGGACATCCCCCGCATCCTCGCCGGAGTGGGCATCGAACCGGTCAATGAGCCCCACGTCGTCGAGGGCGGCCGCGTAGGCGGCTAGAGAACCGCGAACGGGAGGTAGTTTTGGGAGAGGAATGGGTCACCCGGATCACCAAGGTGGAGCCGAACAGGCTGACCCTGCGAGGCTACACCCTTGATGAGCTCATCGGCAACGTTCCCTTCAGCTCGGTTGCCTTCCTGGCCATAATGGATCGGATGCCCGCCGAGGGAGAGGCGAGACTCTTCGACGCCATCCTCACGAGCTCGGTGGACCACGGCGTCACGCCGCCCTCCACTCAGGTGGCCCGCACGATGGCCTCCACGGGGGTCCCGCTGGTGCAGGCGGTGGCCGGAGGGATCGGCACCGTGTCCGACTACCACGGCGGCGCCATCGAGAACGCGATGAAGATTTTTTACGAGGTACCCGACGATCCTGGCGGGATCGTGGAGGTGGCCGGAGAAGTGGTGAAGAGCGCCCGCGCCGAGAAACGGGTTCTCTTCGGTTTCGGCCACCGGTACCACAACAAGGACCCGCGGACCCAGCGGCTGTTATCCCTGGCCCGGGAACTGGGTTTCCACGGCCGTTATTGTGCCTACGCCCTCGCCCTGGCTGAGGCTCTCACCGAGGCCGTCGGACACCGGATGCCGCTGAACGTGGACGGCGCCATCGGCGCGCTGTTGTGTGAGATGGGCTTTCCCGCAGAGATCGGCAACCTCGTCTTCGCCCTGGCCCGCCTGCCGGGACTCATCGCACACGTCCATGAGGAAAGCACCGGCTTTAAGCCGATGCGAAAGATCATCGTCGCCGATTGCGACTACGGGGGCCAGACCGGCAAAGTCGTCTCCTCTGAGGGGGGTTGAACCTCGCACTTTCTTGGATGAAATACGAAAACCGTCCCTCTACGGGCGGTTTTCGTTTGGGCTTCCACTTCGACCCGGGAGGTGATACCATCCCCGAGGAGGATATCCCCTAAAAGGAGCATCATGGTTGAGAAGTTGCTGGAGGCCATCCCCGAGTTCAAGTTGATCGAGGAAATCGACCTGCGAGAGATGTGCCTCGAGTGCTGGTTGCGGGGGATAGACCTGGGCGAGTGGACCTTCGAGGAGGTGCTCGAAATCCCCTTCACCCTCCTCATCGAAACCGAGGTGACCCTGATCGAGCACACCCGGAGCGTCACCCTGATGGCCGACGCCATGGCCGGGGTGATCAACCGGCTGGCCCTGGACGACCTCAAGGTGAACCACCAGTACGTCATCGCCGGGGCGCTCCTGCACGACGTGGGGAAACTCCTGGAGTACGCCAAGGACGACTCGGGGTACAAAAAGAGCCGCATCGGCCGCTACCTGCGCCACCCGGTGAGCGGGGTCTGGCTGGCCATGGATGTGGGGCTGCCGGTGAAGATCGTCCACATGATCGGCTCCCACTCCTTCGAGGGGGAGCGCACCCCCCGCACACCCGAGGCGATCATCATCCACCAGGCCGACTTCACCTGGTTCGACGCCCTGAAGAAGGAGTTCAAGTAAATTAGCTCGGCAAATACTCTGTTTACTCCGGATAGGCTACTTAAGAATTATTCATTAGTGGCAAGCGCTGGTTATGAAAAACTATTTAGAACAGCTTAAAGAATATCTACTAAGTGATAAAACTGAAAAGGCTATTGACCATCTAGCATTTCCTTTGTTTAAGAAGATTTTTGGAAAGAAGGCCTTTCGGAAGGAGACCGACGCAGAAGGATTAGATATTTATATCGAAGCTCAACTCGGTGTAGAGTTGAAAACCGAACCGGAAGACTGGCTTTCCGGTTTTTATCAAGTACTACATTATCGGAAGAAAGGGATGGATTTTTCAGCAGTGTGCGTAATTACACATAAGTTTATAGGTTTATGGAAGTTATCTTCAATCCCACAATTTGCATTAGATATAGCTGATAAAGCCAACGCTCAGAAGGCGGCTAATGAAGTGGGGAGGATAAACGCGAGAAAGACAAGCAAGGGTCAAAAGACGGAAATAATAAAATCAGCTACTTATTGTCTCAGAACAGACGACTTCGAAGGATTATTTAAAGGAGACATAAATTACCGTATTGCTGAGTTTGCCGATTTACTAAAGAATTTAGATTCGGTACGGCTTCAAATAAATCCTCGAAATTTCATTCAAAAAATCGAGCTTTTAAAGGTTTTCTTTGATGACCCGATGGAAGCGATACATTGCTTCTACACGATAATCAAATTCTGGGACATCACCTCAATTACCGCGGACCCTACACCGAGCAAACCAGCTTACCTCGATGTACAAAGCGGCAGGAGGCGGAGTGAAGAGTTCTTTGTAAACCTCAGGCATCAAGATAAATTTCGTAAGTTCATCGAGAATCATTATATCTTCACCAACGAAGGTTCGGGTTTGACCGTTGATTATTATTTCAGTCGCTTTGACGAGGTCATCTCCAAATTAAAACCAGAATACACGAAGCAACACGGCATTTTCTTCACTGATCATAACTTAAGCAAATTCGCACTGTGGTTTGAACATCATTACTTTGAAAAGAAGCTGAGCGATAAGTATATAGTGCTTGACCCTGCGGCCGGTTCGGGAAACCTTGTTACAAGCTGGCGGAATCATCTTAAACATAAAATCGTCTCCGAGTTGAATCCGGATCTATTGAAAATTATCGAGCGCAGGATGAAGGCGGACGAGGCTCAAAGAAAAATCGGCTTCACCATCGTACCTAAAACGACGCTGGGTGAAGGATTAAACTTCCTCGATAAAACGGCTGCTGAATATATGACTCATATTAAAAACGAATTGAAAGAGAATAACTTAAGGCTTGATAAACCAATCGCATTTCTACTAAATCCACCTTACAAGAGCACGGATGAAAATGAAAGATATCGTAAGGCAACCGGCGCCGATTACGTAATTGATGAATCCATTCTAGAGCTAACGGGCAAGGACGCAGGCAAGGAAAGATACCTCACCTTCCTGGGGCAAATACTCAACATCTGTAAGCTGCAAGTCGGTGAAAATCCAGATATAAAACCACTCTTAATGATTTTTACGCCGACCTCCTGGCTCATCCCCCGTACAACCTTTGTGTCTTTTCGCAGAGAGTTTGACAAGCATTTTAAATTTGAGAAAGGTTTTATAGTTACAAATAAAGAATTTTTTAAGATAGATGGTAAACAACCATGGCCGCTTGCTTTTACAATATGGAGCTACAATTACAAAAACAACGGCAATAAAAATGTAGTAAGGCTGAAAGATTATACGAAACTGCAAAAGGATGATTTATCTCTGAACTGGCAGAGCCCGTTAAACGAGATAAACAAGGCGGTGCAAAGGATTGTTCGAGGTAGTAAGACAATTAAATTCTCCCAGGATAGACCCAGTAAAAAACAGTGGTTTGTTCAGAAGATGTACGATTTCAAGAGGGACAGAACAAAACAAGAGTGGCGACTTGAGGTAGTGGGCGGATTACCCTTTGAAGACCCCAGACGAAAAAATAAAAAAACCTACGGGATTACTAATTCTCAATACATAGGTTTTATGGACAACGGGACGCCGGTTCGTATCAAGCCAAAAGAAGACGGTCGTTTTTCACTAAATCACGAAGAACGAATCTGGTTTAGATTTGATACAGCTTTTTTAGATGTAAATAAATCAAGGTGTTTAAATGGCCCTCCTGATCAAAAGGGATACTGTGCATATGACCTTGACTCGGCAAAAAGGACATTTACTTGGTTTGCTCTGACAAAGGCGCTCAATGTTTACGGGTATCCCCTTTGGGCGAACCAGTACGACATCTGGATGCCCAATATTACAGATAAACTTGAAAGATATTTCTATTCGCTGTGTTTTGCCTTCGGCTTGGCTGAGAGTAGGTGTGTAGTGACGAAATTTGAAGCAGATAATCCCGTAAAGGGTGCCCCAGAAGTCTTTATAGACAACCCTCTCTGTCCTACAAACCCCGATTCTTTCTGGTCGCGGGCGTTGGACAGCCAGGTGGTTAAAAGACCGAAATTGGCGAGGGAATTAGTGAACGCGGTTAGAAAATTGTACGAGGTGTGGAAAACTAAATACTGCGTCAGTGACAAGATTGAGTATGTTGGTTTAAATGATGAGCCTTACTTTAAGTACTTCAATTACCCCGACTTCATTACACCTTATTCCGGCCTAGTCCAGATTAAAAAATTCGCCGAGGTTAAACGGGCTGATGATCTTGATGAACAGATTAAGGAGATCAACGAAAAGAAAAAGAAGGTTTTAGAAGAAATTTATCGTTTGCTTGTCGAAGAATTTAAGTACTTTGAATAAAGCAAGTTAGTTAATATGGCCGGTAAGACGATTATTGAAAAGATTCTCAGCCGGGCGGCGGGGCGCGACGTAAACCCGCTGGACCGGGTGTGGGTGGACGTGGACCTGGCGGTGGTGCGCGACTTCGGCGGGCCCAACGTCGTCCTGGAGTACGAGGATCACTTCGGCGACGCCCGCCCGGCGGACCCCGGCAAGATCGCCATGACCTTCGATTACCAGGCCCCGGCCAAGGTGACCAAGGTCGCCGAGAACCAGCGCATCTGCCGGGAATTCGCTTTAAAACACGGCGTGGAGATGCTCTACGACGTGAATAGGGGAATCGGGCAACACGTGCTCCTGGAGGACGGGCACATCCATCCGGGACAGGTCGTCGTCGGCACCGACAGCCACATGAACCTGTTGGGCGCGGTGAACTGCTTCGCCGTCGGCTGCGGCACCTCCGACCTGGTCGCCGCCTGGCGGATGGGACGCCTTTGGTTCAAGTGTCCCCCCACCCTGAAGGTCGTCGTCACCGGCTCGTATAAGCCCCCCACCTGCGCCAAGGACCTGACGCTCTTCCTCATCAGCAAGCTTGGCACCGATCTTCCCAACTACCGGGCGATCGAGTTCTCCGGTGAGGCGATTGACCGGTTGGATCTGGCCGGCCGGCTGACCCTGGCCAGCCTGATGACCGAGATCAACGCCAAGATATCCTTCTTCCCCCCGTCAGAGAGAATCAGCGCCTGGCTGGAGGGGCGGCTCGGCCGCAGAGTGGAGCGGATCGAACCGGACCCCGGCGCGAACTACCGGGCCCGGCTGGGGTACTCGGTGGACGGGCTCCGCCCCATGATCGCCATACCCCACTACCCGACCAACGTCCTGCCGGTGGGGGCGGAAGGGGTGGCCGGTAAAGTGATTACGAGCGCCTTCATCGGGAGCTGCACCAACGGTCGGATCGAGGATTTCCGCGCGGGTGCGGAGATGTTGAAGCGGGCCGGCGGAAAGGTGCATCCCAACGTGCAGCTGACCGTGGTGCCCTCCACAGCCGAGGTGGCTCTACAGATGCTGGAGGAGGGACTCTACGACATCTACATGCGCGCCGGCGCCATGGTGGCCAACCCCGGGTGCTCTCTGTGCACCATCGGTCACCACGGAGTGCTGGCTCCGGGCGACGTGCTCCTCTCCACCTCGAACCGGAACTTCGAGAGCAAGCTGGGCCGGGGGGCCGAAATCTACCTGGCCGGTCCGGCCACGGTGGTTGCCAGCGCCGCGCGGGGCGTTATCACCGATCCCTCGGCGCTCCAATGAACCGGGAGATGGGATGAAGTTCAAGGGAAAGGCCTGGGTCGTCGGCGACGATATTGATACGGATCAGATCTACCACGGCCAGTACCTGCCGCTGACCGATCCCGAGGAGATGGGAAAACACGCCCTGGAGTTCTTACCGGGCAAAGAGGGATTTGTCGACAAGGTCGCGGAGGGTGACATCCTTTTTACGGGTAAGAACTTCGGCTGCGGCAGCTCCCGGGAGCACGCCGTAATTTGCCTGAAATACGCCGGCGTGGCCTGCATCGTCGCCGAGAGCTTTTCAAGAATTTTTTACCGCAACGCGGTGAACCTGGGGTATCCCGTCCTCGAGTGCCCCGGCATCACCGATGTCGTTTCCGAGAGGGACGAGATCGAGGTGGATACGGACACCGGTATGGTGACCAACCTCACGACGGGAAAGACCGCCACCGGCGTTCCCCTCTCCGATGTGGAGGCGGAGATCAGCCGGTCGGGCGGTCTTCTGGAGTATTTAAAAAGCCGGGGCTGACAGCCACTCCCCTGACACCAGACTTAAATAAAGCAAGGGCCTAAACCCTTGCTTTGTTGCTCTCCTCCCCCTTGGTCACACGATCGCCTTAACCCTGGTGCCGGTCGGTCCCGTTTTTTCCCAGATCAAGCTCTTGGGAGTTTGATTGTTTATCTTGAATTCGCTGGGCTTCAGATCCCGTTCTACCATGATCTGCGGGATAAGTAGTACATACTCGTTGTTGGATACCTTCTTGCAGTGGACCGCCTCGCCCCGATAAGTCGCATGGCTACCATTCATGTATCCCCTCCGGTAAATGACCCCGCTGAAATGCGATCCGAACCAAACTGAAGACCAAGGGACATTATAGTGTGCAAAGTCTCTGAGTGGCCACCAAGGGTGGATAAAAATAGGGGCTTATGTCCCTTTCAAAAATAGTATACACGAACGTCGGTGTTATTTTCCAGGTTTAGGGTGGTGCATGCGCATTTCGCCTACTATAGTATACATCGGATTGGATCGTCACCCCCGGAAGACGCGCCACGGATGAATCTCTAGCGGACATTCTTGACATTTTCTATATAGATCACCTTCTCCCGCTCGTAGAAGACCGCCCCCGGCGCTCCCCTGCGGTGACGGATATACCTTCTTTCGGTATAGACGACGGGCACATGGGCGGCGGTGCGCAGGGCGGAGTATCTCAACGCCAACCTGGCCGCCTCCTCGATCACCTCGGGGGGGAGGGGGGCGTCTCGGCCGGGGCGCCGGACGATGACGTGGGCACCGGAGCCCTGCTGCACGTGGAACCAGACGTCACCAGGCCGGGCCAAACGAAAGGTTACGTACTGATTGGCGTGCCCGTCGCGCCCCCAGTAGAGGGTGAAACCGCCGGGCAGCATCCTCCGGCCGACCTTGGCCGGGAGGGCGTGGCCCCCCTTGGATGTAGGCCTCTCTCTTTCGGTGTAACGGGCGTAGAGCTCCGCAATGACCTCGAGGGACGCCTCGGGAGACACCGCTGTGGTGAGCTGGGAGTACTCGGCATTCAGGGATCCGATCAGGTCTTCCAGCATACCGGCGTGATCCCGGGCGCGTCGGTTCCGCTTCGCCCGTTTGAAGAGCCTCTGGGCATTGGCGAGACGGCTGATCTGCGGATTGAGGGTAACGCTGTCGCCGTCGGGCAGAGCGATGGATTCGGGTGCGGGTTCCCTGACGTCGGGCGAGGTCAGCAATAACTGGCCGGCGAGCTGAAGGTCGTTCACACCCGCGGCCTTCTCCAGTGCATCCCGCTTATCCCGAACCGCCTTCCGTAGGCGTCCCGAGATGCGGTCCAGCTCCCCAGTCAGCCTGGCGACCAGAGCGCCTCGGCGGTGCACTCGCTCAAAACCGGCGACCAGACCGATTTCGTCCTCTTCCGCCACCGGTCGCGCCTCCCCGAGACTGCGTAAGGGCAGGGCGGAAATTACCCCTTCCTCAGGGTAAAATCGCACCTCGCCCGCCGAGGCTATTAACTCATCGCCGACCACGGCCAAGCGGTCGAGGGTCACCTCATCCAGCTGCTCAAACACCACGCCCGGAGCTAGATCTAGACGATGGAACAGCTCACCGACCGCCGAGGAGGAGATGCCGTCCACCCCGACGATGAGCTCCCCGGCAAGACCGCGCCTCCGTTTGAGTACGATGACCCCCCTCCGGCGTCGGTCGAGGTACTCCCCGACCGTTGCAACTCCCCCCTTGAGCGGATGATGCGGCTCCCCGTAATGGGGACCGGCCCGCCAGGCGTAGACCACCCTGCCCCCGATCTCGAGGACGAGGTTGGCGCGCCGGCCGATTAGGAGGATGTGGAGGCTCAGAACGACCGGTTCGCCCAGTTCACCGGTTCCCCGCAGATCCAGCCTCACCACCCGGTCCTGGCCGTGCTGAACCACCCCGACGATTCTCGCACCGGCCAAGCGGCGGCGTAAAAAGCCGGCATCCTGCCTCCGGCGTCGGCTTCTGGGCTTTGCCCACCGCAATCCCTTTCCCTTCCAGAGAAATACAGCCGACCGGGCGCCGGGGTTGACAAAGACCAACTCCCGCTCCTCCCCGTGGTGGCTGGAAACGAACACCACCGCCGCCCCTCTGCGAAGCTCATCCTCCAGGCTGGTGTTGGTCTCGCGGTCAACGGCGTCCAGGACGACGACGTCGATCACCTTCGCGCCCTCGAGGAAGGGTCGCCAAAGGGAGAGGTAGGAGGCTAGAGTGAGACCGTCGTACATGGGAAGTGAAATTGTAGCACAGTCGCCGGGATCGGCACCATTTTTGCTGCTTCAATGGAGCGGTGCCCCGCGAGGCATCGGGTAGAAAAACGTCATCCACCCCTGCTTCTGCTATAATCTGACTAGGTCCTCAACCCTTTCAAAACGGTATTAATTAGATGAAGTTCCGAGAAATTATAAAAAAGACCTGGCGCCTGACCCTTTTCGGCATTCTGGCGTGCTACGCCTACACCGTCTACTACTTCGTCAGCCACCTGGTATTCACGGACGGCAACATCATCTGGGGCCTCCTGGGCGACGGGCCACACCACGCAATCCTCTTCATTGTGGGTGTCCTGTTCCTCTTCCCCATCATCGGGGCCCCGGCCTCGTTCATCACCGGTTTGGTATCCACCCTCGTCACCGATCGGATAAAGGGCCTTACCGAAGCCTGGCGTGAGCGCATCGGACTCATCGCCGTGGCCCTGGTGACGACCGGCGTACTTGGGTTGCCACTGACCCTGGGGCTGCTCTTCGACCACCTTCGCACCCTGCTGGGCTTTCTCGTGGGTCTCTGTATCGGGGCGTTCCTGGTCTTCGCCGCGATCAAGCTGCCCAGGATCGAGCTCTGGGCCCGCCGTATCGCCGGGGGTCTCCTCGGGTTGGCGACGATCCTTTTTCTCATCTTCTACTTCTTCGCCCTCGGCAACTTTGCCTACACCGAGCAGCCCGAGAATGCCACGGGTCCCAACGTCCTCATCATCCTCTCCGACGCCCACCGCGCCGATATCGCCTCCACCTTCGGCGGCGATGTGCCCACGCCCAACCTCGATCGCCTGGCCGCGAGGGGGGTGCGCTTCGACCGTTGCTACTCGACCAGCAACTGGACCATCCCCGCCGTCGCGTCGATCTTCACCGGCACCTCTCACGCCGTACACGGCGTGGACGGCTTCCGTCCGCTCTCGGACACCCTCCCCACCCTCCAGGGGCTCTTGGGGCGTGAGGGGTACCGTTGCTGGGGTCTCTTCTGCAACACGGCCGTCAACCCGCGCACCAACCTCTACTCGGGCTTCGACACTTACACCAACTACGACATCTTCCGCACCCCGACGCTGGGGGTCCTGACCTCCGCATCCGGCCCCCTGTACGCCAGGTACTCCTTCCTTTTATCTATTCTCTTTATGCAAACCGACGTGCAACATGTCAAGACCATCACCCCGGAGCTGGCGGTGGAGCTCAGCGCTCAGCTCAGGCCCGCGGGAGGGACATTTGCCTACATCCATCTCTTCGATCCCCACCTGCCCTACGCCCCCCCGGACCGGTTCGTACCCGAGGGTGTCTACGACGGCTCGATGGGGAGAAGACTGGGGCTTGATTTCGCCGGTGTGATCAAACGAAGAGGCCCTGACGCGATCCACGGCGAGGATCGCCGGCGGGTCATCGAGCTGTACCGGGGCGAGATCCGCTACGAGGACGAGATAGTGGGACAGATCCTGGACAATCTGGAGGAAAGCGGGGCGATCGAAAACACCGCCGTCTTCTTCGTGGCGGACCACGGGGAGGAGCTCTGGGACCACGGCGACTGGGGCCACGGCCTGACCATGTACGACGAGGTTGTGCAGGTCCCGCTCATTGCTTTCTGGCCCGGGGTCCTGCCCGAAGGCGAGGTCCGCGCCGATCGGGTGAGTATCGCAGACATCTTCCCCACCGTCCTGAACGTTTTGGGCATCGAGTATGACCCCGGGCCGCTCGTCGCCCGCTCACTCTTACTCCCCCCCGACCCAGAACGGGTGATCTTCGCCGAGCGGAACAACGACCAGAATATCGTTCTGATCAACCGGCCCTTCCACCGGATCACCGTCCACGCCCCCGAGGGATCGCTGATCCTGGACCGCGACACCGATGAGGTATCCTACTTTCTGCCCGAGGATGTAACCCAGCGGCGTGAGGTGGGGGACGAGTATCCCGAGAGGCGGGACTACCTCCTCAAGCTGATCGAGGAGTACGACGCCGAGCAGGCTGCGCTGCGCGAGGTTTACAACCCCGCGGCGAGCGGACTGAGTGATGAGGCCGCCGCAGCCCAGCTCGAGAATCTGCGCGCCATCGGCTATCTGCAGTAAGGCGGTCCGACCCGCCCATCCTTTTCACCGCAGGGGCATGAAACTCACCATCGGTTACCTTCAGTTCGAACCCCGTCCGGGTGATCCGGGTCGCAACCGGCGGCGGATCGTCGAACTGCTCTCTCCTCACCGGGCAGACCTCATCGTTATACCGGAGCTGTCCACCAGCGGTTACTGCCTTGAGTCTGCGGAGATGCGCGCCGTCGCCGAGCCCGCCAACGGTCCGACCGCCCATTTACTGGAGGAGTTGGCCCGGGAGACGGGAACGCACTACGTCGTCGGCTTCCCCGAATTCGATGGAGAAAGGCTGTACAACTGCATCATTCTCGTCGGACCCTCGGGCCTGCTGACTAAGTACCGCAAGATCCATCTCTTCGGCTTCGAGCCCGAGGTGTTCACCCCGGGGGATCGAGAACCTGAACCGGTAGATTTCAAGGGCACCAAGCTGGGGTTGATGATCTGTTTCGATTGGATCTATCCAGAGGTGGCGAGGATCCTCGCCCTCCGGGGGGCGACGGTTCTCTGTCATCCTTCCAACCTGGTACTGCCACACTGCCCCGATGCCATGATCACCCGTTGCCTGGAAAACCGCGTCTTCATCGTCACCGCCAACCGCGTCGGTGAGGAGGAATGGCGGGGGGAATCGGTACGATTCACCGGCATGAGTCAGTTGGTCACGCCCTCGGGTGAGGTGCTCGGGCGGGCCGGCGACGAGGGGGAGCGGGTCTTCATCACCGAGATCGAAACGGAGGGGGCCGAGGACAAGGTGGTGCAGGGGAACGACATCTTCGCCATGCGACGGCCCCGGCTGTACCGAAGGATATGCGAATGAACCCATCACCAGGGACGGCCGTGTGAGCCGTGTTTTTTTTAGAGAATTTTCGTCAGCCGGCCGATATCATCGCATGTCTACAAACATGGTGTAGAATCCCGCGCGGGTCGAACCAATATCCCCCGATTCGGGCGGGACATCATGTGTTGGATTGCTTGGTGAGCAACTGGTATTCGCCATTGTCAATTTTTAAAGAGCAGATTACATCCTGGTAGATCGAATCGTAGATGTCGGCCGGGGAGAGGTAGGTCTTGCTCTTCATGTCGTCAACGAACTTTACACCGCAACCGTGATACCAGGCGGCGCCGGCCAACTCCGAGCAGTGCCACTTGTTTTGATTGTGTAGCCAGTTACGGTTCTGGAACAGCTTGTGGAGCCAATCGGGGATGCCGGGGATGCCGTCTGCGCGGAAGAGAAAGGCCAGATTTGCCCAGAGGTCATAAGGCTTGCCGAGCTGCTCCCTGGCAAAATTAATTACGGCGAGGGTGTCCTCTCGACCGATCTCTTTGGCCGGATTCTCGTGCCTCGGTCGCAGCCAGGTCAGAGCAACGTTGGTCTTCTTCAGATAGAAATTCTGAATATTGTCCCGGAAGACCTCGGTGGCGAAGGCGTGGATAAAGCTCCAGTCGTGATCGTAGATTAGGGCGTGGTAGTAAACGGAATGGGTAACCATAGTCACCATGGCGCCCATCACCTCGGTGATGTCGTCCACGTCTTCGTCGGTTACCAGAACTACGTCGCCGCGGTGGATCTCCGCCCGCTTATAAGGGCCCAGGAAGAGGATCTCCCGCCAATCGTCCAGTTCCGACAAAAGGGGCAAGTCGCGGAGGGGGGACATCCTCATCGGTGAAGCCCTCCCTTCGGATTCGACGGCCAGACGTCGATCTCCACGTAATCCATCTCGTCCTCGTATTCGCCCTCGATCTTAAAGCGGCGGGACTCGCCTGGTTCCAGGACACGGTCGGTGATGTGAAAAATATCCTGGCGCATCGGGGGGTGACGGGGGTCTTTGTAGTGCATCATCATCCGCAATTGCAGGTGGGGCAGGGTGCAGTTCGTCCGGTTGGTCGCTGTGCCGGTGACGACGAAGAAGTCCCCCTCCACCTTGATGTTGGGTGGATCAATTTTTATGTCACAGGCGTCGGCGTACCATTCATCACAGAAGCGAGGCATTAGACCTCCGTTGCCGGTGAGTGCGTGGTCGGAGTTAACCGTACTTCACATTCAGCCCACAGATGATTCTGGCAATGAGGGAATAGCTCCAGGTCCGCGGGGAAGACGGAGGTGTAGTTGGTCATCCCCCAAGTGGAAGTGTTTCTCGCAGCCTGGTGTCCGTTCGTTGGATAAACACCCGTGTTTTTTCACGACGGATTGATACCATCCTCGCAGGGCTCGGTGCCGGTGAGTGGATATGGGGGTATGTGAGGATTGTTGCCTCTGAAGTAGAAGGCGCGCAGCTCCGGCAGGCGGTAAACAAGGGGTTAGAACCCCTTGTCTCGGTCGCTAAACCTCCCGCGGACGGCTGAGGATCATCTTCAGCAGGGAGATGATCGCCGGTCTGAGCTGACTCTCCGGTAGCGGGACCACTTGGTCGTCCACGCTCAGGCGTAGGAGTTGGCGTACGGTGAGGCGGTCCACGGCGTTGGGCTCGTCGTAGTTCACCAGGGCCAGGATTCGGGGCGCGGCGCTGATGAGCTCCCAGAAGTCAAGGCCGGCCCGGATGCTGGGGAAGCGGCTGTGGTCGAGGCAGTCCACGGCGACGATGTAACCGGCGAGACCCTCGGCCAGGAGGTCGAAAAGGGAGGGCAAGTCGGAGTTGCTCGGCGCGGCGACGAGTTCCAGCTCCCCCCCGGCCACGATGTAGTAGCGCCCGAGAAAACCGTAGATCGTCGTCAGTTCGGAGATCTGCCCCTGCGTCGGCCTGAAGGACTCAAGTAGCGTGAGCGCCAGTTCCGGTTTGTCGGCTAAGACCAGTACTGTAACCGGTTTACCCGGCATCCCCCTCCCCTTCGAGCGTGCGTTTAATGTTTTTCAACGTCTCAGGGTCGGGCTTCGCGGCCTGGATGGCGGCGGTGTGCTGCACCGGCGGAGGAGAGGTACCGATACCGATCTCCACCAGCCGCTTCCCCAAGAGATTGTAGAGAGCCCGGGCGGTCCTGAACCGGGTGAGGTTGCCGGCCAGGGTGATTTCGTCCAGGTTCCGTCGCCCGTCAATGAGAGAGAGCACCTTCCACTCATCCTGGGGCAGATCCAACCCCCTCAAGTTTATGGCGCCGTCGGCGAGGAGGGGGACCTGACGAAAGCTAAACAGGCCGACGCCGAGGTGGGACATATCCTCGACCCGCGCCATGCCGCGAAGAACGACTTCGTCAATCCGCAGTTTGACCACGATCTTCGAGGTCGGTGGGTCGTAGCCCGAGACCCGGTATACGAAGCTGCCGTCAACCTCGCAGGAGGCGAGATAGACCATCTCCGAGAGCTGATCGGCCAGGGCATCCTCTATATCCTTCCGGGGGATGAGATCCAGAAGTATCTCCCCCAGCACCCGACGCTCCCCTCCCTCGCGGCGCTGGCTTGCGAGAACCTCGTCGAGCTGCTCCTGGGTCAGCAGTTTGCGGTTGAGGAGGATCTTGCCCAGGGGTTCCCGGTCGACCTCACTCTCGGCGTAGATAATCCGCCCGGTATCTATGTAGATGTCCGTATGACCGTACGAGGTGTCCACGCTCAACCAACCGGATCGGTAGTACCGGCTGAATATCTCCAGCAGCTCAAGGAGGGGAAGCTCTGTCAGGGTACCTTGTAGAGCCATTACTCACCACCTTCCGTAACCTCGACATCCTCGTCGGGCCCCCGGCGCTCAGTCGCGGCGTCGCAAAGGAGGAAAAGCTGCACGAGGGCCAGCGCGGTGGGGATCGTCGGGGGTCTGATCCCCTCAAGAATGAAACGGCCGTCTTGGGTCAGAGCCAAGACCTGTGAACCCAGCTCGTAACGATCGTAGTGAGCGGTGTGCTCGACCGGGGAAAAGCCGATGGTGTTCAGCCATCGCTTCAAGGTGCGCCAGCGGGGTTTGACGGGCTCCTCGGGAACGATCTCGAAATCGCCCTCAAGCTCGTCGGAAAAGAGTTCCCGCGTCTCAACCAAAAGAGGAGCGCCGCCCCAATTGAGGGAGTCAGTATCCGACATGGTTCCACCAAGGGTAGTTTTGTAAGAATTTTTTATTATTGTAGATTGAATATGCGTGGCGGTCAAGGAGAGGAGGGAACCACGCTCTATTCTAGCAGGATTATCACTTCGGGACCGGTGAGCCGATGGGAGGTTTTCAGCCCGCCGGAACTTTAAAGCGCTGAGACTACCGATCCACCATACATATCCAAGGGGAGAGGTTTTTCACCTCTCCCCCTCGCAATCATCCATCCCAGAACGGTGTCACCGGGGCTCGCGCTTGAGAAGGTCGGCGAAGGAGGTGGACTCGAGCCGGTCGGCCAGGTCCTTGCGCACCGTCTGCCAAAGCCAGCGCAAACCGCAGGTTTCCTCTCGGCTGCAGGCCTGGTACGCCGTCTCGCTTGCGCAGGCCACCGGCGCCAGGTGACCATCGAGTGTCCGGATCACGTCGGCCACATTCACCTCGTTTGGTTGACGCACGAGGGTATATCCGCCCCCTGGGCCGCGGCGGCTGTGGATGAAGCCGGCCCGGCGGAGCGAGAGGAGTATCTGTTCCAGGTAGCGTTCCGGTATCTCCTGGCGATGGCTGATTTCATCGGCCGAGAGGCGGCCCTGGCCGTAATGGCGGGCAAGTTCCAACATGGCCCGACAACCGTATTCACTGCGTGTCGAAACGTGCATATCTTCCCCGTTTCTCGAAGTTTAAAAAACCAGCCTTAAAACACGTTTCACCGGATAGAACGGATATATTTTCATCCGATTGCATCTTTGTGCCCATGAATAAGCCCTCAATGAATTACGGAAATACGCACCACATCGTGTGAATTAAATCTCCAGGGAGATACTCGGATATAAAGGGTACATTGTCAAGCGATAAATCAAGATTTCCAGCCAGAGCTGACCAGGCCCGTAATAGAAAATCTTAGATCGTCACCCTAATCCTCGTCGCCGAAGTAGCCGTATTCCTCGAACAAGAGGTTAACCTCCTGCAGGAAGTACTTGTAGATCTTGACGTAGTCCTCGGGTTTGTCGTCGGATTCGGAGTGTTTATCGTAGTAGGCGATGGTCAGGGAACAGGCGATATCGAAAGGCAAGGGACTCTCCCTCGTTGGGCGGCGCGATGCGGCCACATGTTAAATGTTTGGTTCGTCATCCTCTTTCCGGCGACCGGTCCAGATGTGCTCAGTCTCGGCGCCCGTTAACCGGCGATGCTGAAGCTCACCGTGCGGGTGCGCGGGCGGTTGTCGAAGTCCAGGAGAACCGGCTGCTGCCACGTTCCCAGCCGTGGTATACCGCTGACCACGGCGAAGCTGATCGAGGGGCCCACCAGACTTGCCCGGACATGGGAGAAGCCGTTTCCGTCCCCCCAGCGTGCGTCGTGGGCGTAGACCGGTCCTCGGGGAACCAGTTTCCGTAACACTCGCCTCAGGTCCTCGACGAGACCCGGCTCGTGCTCCACCGTGGTGATAGAGTAGGTGGAGCCGGTGGCGGCGACGGTGCAGACACCGTCGGTCACCCCCGACTCGGAGAGAAACCGACTCAGGAGTGGCGAGAGGTCCACCACGTCGCCGTCGCCCTCGGTCGAGACCTCGTAGCTTCTCTCGAAGAACATGTTTCCCTCCCGGTGGTGATCAACTCGTTGGCCGGGGCTCTACCGGCCACAGGGCGTCCCACTGGGCGATCCCGGCGCCGGGGTAGTAGTGGTTAACGATCTCTTTATAGGTGAAACCGCTCTCGGCCATCCCTCGGGAGCCCCACTGGCAGAGGCCGACCCCGTGTCCGTACCCCCGGCCGGCGAGGACCAGGTCGTCTTCGTCGTACCGTGCGATTTCGAAGGATGTGCTTCTGAGCTCACCGTGGCCCAGCAGGCGCCGGAGTTCGTTGCCCGGCAGCTCCAGCTCCTCCCCCGAGGCGAAGGTGAATACCACGAACCGGACCCGTCCGGTGCGGGTGTTGGTCCGCAGACGGAGGCCGGTGGGATTATCGGTGGCGTATCCAGCGGCGGCGAGGGCGTGGCTCAATCGGCTGAAATCCAGGGAGTACTCCCACGTGTAGTTGGGGGACGCGGAGCACCAGCCGCACTCAACGCCCGCGAAGAAGGGCCGGCGCTCGATGTCGGGCCAGATGTCATCTATGGCTGCGGTGTGGCCGCCGCAGCAGGAGCTGAAGAAGGTGGTCACGATCCGTCCGCCGTAGGCCAGGACCTCCCCGGCGGTGAAGGCGACGGCCTCGTCGGTGCGGGGGTCCTCGGAGAAGAAACCGCCGTAGACCTGGGAGGAGGTATCGGCGCGCAGATGGTACGGGGCGCCCGTGTTTTCCGAGAGACGGGCCAGGGCGTAACTACGACTGACCACCGCTTGGCTCTTGAGCGCCTCGGGGGGCCAGCTCGCGTAGGTTTCCTCGGGCAGCACGCCCCGCAGGTACTCCTCCACCTCGATCCGGTTGACCGCCTGAAGGGTCCCGGTCGCCGTCGAGCGGACGACGAGCGCCCCCCGGTAGGGAACCCCCTTGACAACCAGCCGGGGCGGGTCATCCTCCCCTCCCCGGGGTACGATCGTTACCCAGGTGCAGCGCTGCCACTCGCCGTTGATCGAGAGGATGCCGTGCTCGTTACGCTTGAAGACCAGGTCGTATCCTGGGGGGACGGTGTAGATCGTCTTGTCGAAGTCGTCGGTGATGAGAGCTCCCGCCGGGCAGCTCACGACCAGGAGGCCCTCGGTCTCCTGCAGAAGGACCCGCAGCTCGGTGGGGGCCGGTTTTACCGAACCGCCCGGCCCGACCTCGCCGTCGGGCTGACAGGCGGTCAGGGTAAAAAGTACGGCAAGCCCCGCTTTGAACCGGGTGGTCATCATTCTTGTCCCGTCGGTAGGATGCAGTTCTCGTCCAGCCAGCAGCGGGCGGATTCGGCGGCGATGGCCCCGTGGCCCACGGCGACGGCCACCTGGCGCAGCGGCGTGACGGTTACATCGCCGGCCGCCAGGATCCGCGGATTCGAGGTGAACATGCGTACGTCGGTGACGACGTATCCTGACCGGTCCAGTTCGCAGAGGGTTTTTACCAACTCGGAATTGGGGATCATGCCCAGGGCGCTGAAGATACCGGGCACCTCGAGGATTTCGAGATCCCCCGTCTTCACGTTCTCAATCTCCAGGCCATCCACGCCGTCCTCGCCGATGATCCGGTGGGGGACGTAGGGGAGGTGGAGTTCAATTTTAGGTTGGGCGCGCACCCGCTCCTGGAGCACGGGAACACCGCGGAACTCCAGGCGACGGTGGATCAGGTGCACCTTCCGACAGAGACGGGACAGATACAGCGCCTCCTCCAGGGCCGTATCCCCGCCGCCCACCACGGCGACCTCCTTGTCGCGGTAGAAGTTTCCGTCGCAGGTGGCGCAGTAAGAGAGACCGCGGCCGTTGAACTTGTCGGCGCCCTCCAGGGGAAGCAGCCGGTAGTGGGCCCCGGTGGCCAGGATAATCACCCGCGCCTGGTGTGTCTCGTCGTAGTCGTCGGTGATGATGAACGATCCGTCCTTGTCCTCGATCTTCTCGATGTGGACCTGTTCCACCTCGATGCCCAGGCCCTCGGCCTGCTCGGTCATCCGCCGGGAGAACTCCATCCCGGCGATCGGTCCGGGCACGCCGGTGTAGTTCTCCAAGGAATCGGTGGTCGCGATCTGCCCCCCGGCGACGCCGTCGGCGAAGAAGATGAAATCCACCCCGCCGCGGATGGCGTAGATGGCCGCGGTGTAACCGGCGGGGCCGCCGCCGATGATGGCCAGCTCGTGGACCTTGCTCACGTTGACCTTCCCCTCGATGGTGCTTAGTTCGACTCGAAAATTGTTCCTCTATCTAGAAGCCGATCACCGCCTCGACTACCCTCTCCGCCGCATCACCGTCGCCGAAGACCTGTGGACGCTCGCCCTCGGGAGAGAATTCACCGAGGGCCGCAGGAAGCTCGGCGGGCTCGACGAGCCGGTTCCAGCCGGCCCGCACCGTCTCCACCCACTCGCTCTGGGGCATGAGGGTCAGGCACGGCGTGCCGTGGAAGTAGGCCTCCTTCTGCAGACCGCCCGAATCGGTGACCAACAGACGCGCCCCCGATAAAAGCGCCTGCATTTTCAGGTAACCGACCGGATCACGCAGCATCTCCGCGTATTTCCCTAGAAGCCCGGTCGCCTCCAGGTTTTTTCGCGTCCGGGGATGGATGGGCAGGAACACCGGTTCGGGGTGCTCGAGGAGGGCGTCCAGGATCGGCAGGAGTCTTTCCGGGTCGTCGGAGTTCCGTGGTCGGTGGCAGGTGACCAGAACGAACCCGCCCTCGCGAAGGCCGCTCTCCTCCAACACCCTGAGTTTCATCACCTCGAAGACCGGGCGCTTGGCGAGCCAGAGGTCGTACATCACGTCCCCGGTGAGGCTCACCCCCTCGGTCAGTCCTTCAGCGGCCAGGTTCTCCACCGCGGTTTGAGTCGCGGCCAGGAGGAGGTCGCTCGCGTGATCGGTCAGGATCCGGTTGATCTCCTCTGGCATCCGCCGGTCGCCCGAGCGCATCCCGGCCTCCACGTGAGCCAGAGGAATGCGGAGCTTGGCGGCGGCCAGCGCCCCGGCGAGGGTGGAGTTGGTGTCGCCGTACACCAGGACCAGATCCGGCGCGTGCCGGAGGAGCACGTCCTCGATCGCCACCAGCATTTGTCCGGTCTGGCGGCCGTGGCTGGCGCTGCCGATGCCGAGGTTGTAGTAGGGCTCGGCCAGTTCAAGCTCGGAAAAGAAGACGTCGGAGAGACGGATGTCGTAATGCTGGCCGGTGTGGATGAGAAGCTCCTCGACCCCCCGATCGGCCAGCGCCCGGCTCACCAAGGCGGCCTTGATGAACTGGGGCCGGGCTCCGACGACAGTGGCAACCAGCATAAGCTCTCCATCCCACCCGGTATAAATCCCCATCGAAACAGACCAATTTTACCATTCCACCAGTCAAAAATGTGATGGCGGGAATCACCCCCTTTCACGTCTCAAGCCTTCCCACATTTTTTGCAGGTCTTCCCGCTTCACCGCTCCGGTGGCGTACAGCAGGAGAAGGTAGAGGGGCAGCACGGCCAGGGACCACCAGAGGGATACGAGTCCGCAAACCGTCCCGTAAACCGCCGCCGAGAACAGGGTGGCCAGGAGCGGACGGCCCAGCTTTGATAGATCAACGAACCGTCGGGCAAAGATACCGAAGAGGATCAGAACCAGCGCCTCGGAGGCCACGGTTGTCCAGGCAGCGCCGACATGCTCCCATCGGGGGATGGTGTACAGGTTTGTCGCCACGTTGAAGAGCCCGCAGATGAGGGCGCCGACGGCGAAGAGTCTCTCCCGGCCGGTGGATTTCAGCAGGACGGCTAGGGGGTAACTGACGAAGACCAGGGGGAGCGAGATGCTGAGAACCCGGAGCGATTTTGCGGCGGGTCCGTAACCCGCACCGAGGGCGACGGCCACGATTGATTCGGCATGGAAGAAGAACAGCAAGGCTGCGGGAAGGGCCAGACCGAAGAGCAGACGGATAGAGACCGACGTCGCCCGGGACAGGCGCTCCCGGTCGCCGCCCATCCCGGCAAGCGCGGGAAAGAGCGCCGCGGAGAGCGCCAGGGGTGCGAAAAGCAGGATGTTGATGAGCTTGACCGACGCCCCGTACCATCCGACCACCTCGTCGCTGGCGAGCATGTACTTGAGCATGGTTATGTCAATCAGCTTATAGACGACGATGAAGGCCGAAGCGAGGGCGAAGGGGAAGCCGGCCTTGAGGAGCCCCCACCAGCGCCGGGGATCGGGCCGGACGCCGCCGAACCTCTTTCGTGCCCAAACCAGACTGATTATCGCGGAAAACGCTGTGGCGGCGGCGGTGGCGACGATAAGCCCCTCTGGTCCGTATCCGAGAAGCACCACGGCGAAGCCCAGGCCGAGGGTCAGGGCGTCTCCGATCAGGTTGACGACGAAGAGGGAGCGGAAGTCCTGGGTGCCCTTGAAGACCCCCAGGGCGCTTTCCCGGCTTCCGGCGAAGATCACCACGGAGAGCCCCGCCCAGAGGATCAAGGAGAGCTCACCGGGCTGAGTCTTCCAGCCGACGAGGGCTAGAGCGCCGAGGACCAGGGCGCCGAAGATGAGCTTCAACGACAACACGTCGGCCAGGTAACCCTTGGCGCGCTCCCGCTCCCTCGCCACGTCGCGAACGGTCAGCTCGGCCAGCCCCAGGTCGTTGCCCAGAGCCCAGAGGGCGACGAAGCCGATGGCGAAGATGTAGCGGCCGTAACCGGCGTCCCCGAAGGCGCGCACCGCGAGGAGCTGCAGGGCGAAAGCCAGCAGCTTGCGAAAAACCTCAGAGCCAAGGACGAAGCCGGTGTTGATCCCCACCCGGCGGATGAGTTTTTCCTCGGTCATGGGCACAAGTAAAGGGGCGCCCGGAGCGCCCGCGGGTTAGAAGAGGGTCTCACCCTCTTCGGCCTTTTTCCTTTTCAAGCGCCTCTTGCGCTGGTCTTCGCGCAGACGCCGGAGAGCCTCGGTAAATTGGGCGGTGTCGGTGAACTGGTGGTAGACGCTCGCGAAGCGCACGTAGGCCACATCGTCCAGCTCGGTCAACTCGAGCATTAGAAGCTCACCGATCTCGCAGCTCTCGACCTCGTCGCCCAGGCGGTTTCGCAGCTCGGTCTCGACCCGGGCGACGATGGATTCAAGTTGGTCGTGACTGATCGGGCGCTTCTCGCAGGCCTTCTCCAGACCGGTCATGATCTTGTTCCGGTCGAAGCGTTCCCGCCGCCCGTCGCGTTTAACCACCTTCAGTTCCGGCTCCTCGACCTTTTCGTAGGTGGTGAAGCGCCGACCGCACTCCAGACACTCGCGCCTCCGGCGAATCAGTTCGCCGCCCCCGGAGGGCCGGGTGTCGGTCACCCGGTCCTTATCTGCACTACAGAAGGGACATCTCATATCGCACCATCAAAATTTTTCACCTCAAGTTAACAATAACAAAATATTATACTAAGCTTTACATAGTTATTTCATAGATGGCCTAGCTCTTAAAGAGCTCATTATTTGAAGATAAACAGGTTTACATAAAGAATTGGGTTGTATTAGCCCATAAAACCAATATCCTGATTTATTGTTTCCTATATTTATTCCTCTTTTTATTATCAAATTTTTTAATTTATTATTAATAGTAAATTTTAAATCAACCATGCTAGGCCATACTAGAAGGGAATACTTTAATTGAAAAGAAAAATCCTTTAATGCCGAATATAATAAATCCAATATAGAAACTACAGACATTGTTATTATATTTAGATATCTGTTGAACCTTGTATTCCCAAAGCGTTGTACGTATTTTAGTTGGTTAATTAAGAATAATGTTATCAGCCTTAACATAGATATAATTGGTAAGTTAGTTTTTTGTGATAACTTCAGTAATGTATCTTTGATTTTACGTAAATATGATTTATGTTGTATATAAGCAAAACCAACGGTTTTTTCATTTGTGAAATTGTTGATGATTTTTATTTTTTTAGGAATAAAGCCGGCAAATGCTGCGGTACTTCGTGCAAACATCTCATCTTCAATAAAATAACCACACAATAATAGTGTATTTTCATTTAACATCAGGTATAAATGTTCACTCCGCGAAAATTGGTGTTCATCACCTTGGGTAGAAATCGCAACTTGTGGATATTGTGATGTTGCTTTATTGTCTATAATTCTATAGGTTTCAGGTGGATAGCCATAAAACAATCCTCTATAAGTATATATGTTCTCTGTCATTGCATTCCATTTTGATGCAATCGTGTGTTTTCTGTTTGTATAAAAGGCTAATGCAGTGGCTATAATTAAAGCCAAAGTGCTTATTATAAATGATGCAATATTCATTGTGCCAGGTCTTTCTACTTAGATAGGGAGCCGACGAGCTCGCCGATGGATTCCAACCCGCGCCGGGCGAGCAGGCGGCGGAGGCCCAAAGCGATACCGCGGGCGGCGTCGGGCCGGTAGAAGTTGACGGTTCCGAGGCTGACGGCGTCCGCGCCGGCGATCAGATGCTCGGCGGCGTCGTGCCAGTCCTCGATCCCGCCGGTCCCGATAATGACCGTTTCGGGGAACGCCGCGCGAACCCGGGCGATCATCCGCACGGCGACGGGTCGGATGGCCGGTCCGGAAAGGCCGCCGACGCCCCGGCCGATCACGGGACGGGAGCGCCCCACGTCCACGGCCATCCCCAACAGGGTGTTGATCAGGGTCAGGCCATCGGCGCCGCCTTCCAGCGCAGCACCGGCGGTGAGGGTTATGTCGGTCACGTTGGGGGTCAGTTTCACGAAGAGGGGCAGATCGCCGGCGGTCTCCTTCACCCGTTCGGTAAGGGTTGTGAGCACATCGGGATCGGTGCCGAACCCGATGCCGCCGCGGCTCACGTTGGGACAGCTCACGTTGAGCTCCAGGGCGGACACTCCTTTTGTAGCGGCCACCCGACCGGCCACGGCGATGTACTCCTCCTCGGTCGCTCCGCCGATGTTGACGATCACCGGTAGGCCCAGCCCGAGGACCTCGGGCAGCACCTCGGCCAGGAAACGCTCCAGGCCGACGTTGGCCAGACCGATGGAGTTGAGCATCCCGGCCGGCGTCTCAACGATCCGCGGCGGAGGGTTGCCCGCCCGGGGTTCAAGCGTGATCGTCTTGGTGACGATCGCCCCCACGTCATCCAGGCCGCCGAGACGGTCAAGCTCGGGACCGTAGCCGACAGTGCCCGAGGCGACGAGGATCGGTGTGGTGAGCGTCAGGGGGCCGAGCCTCGTCCGCAGGGAGCCCTCCGGTGTCGGCGGAGTGGACTCGACCTCCAACCTGAGGGGCCTGGGTGCAAGAGGGAGGGGCCAGGCGAGCTCATCGGTATTGAATAGAGGGCCGTCCTGACATACCAGTCGGTAATCACCGTCCGCCGCCGGAACGGCGCAACCTTGACAAAGCCCGGTTCCACAGGCCATGAGCGCCTCGAGGAGCACCCAGCACTCCACCCTCTGTTCGAGACAGATGTCCCGGACGGCCGAGAGCATGGCCTCGGGCCCGCAGGCCACCACCAGTGGTTCACTGCCCCGCTCGTAACGTTCGCTGATGATACGCACCAGAGGCTCGGTCACCGGGCCGCGGTGTCCCTCGACGCCGTCCTCGGAAGCGGACCAACAGGTGACCCCCTCGGGTGAGGCGGTCAGGTACCCTCGGACCTCCTCGCCGGAAGCGGCACCGATGAGCAGCTCGACCGCCTCCGCCTCCCCGCTGTAGTACTCGGCGAAGTGGTAGAGCGGCGGGGTGCCTATCCCACCCCCGATCAGAAGCAAGTGCCTTCCTCGGGCATCGAGCTTCTGGGCCTTCCCGCACGGCGCGATGAGATCAACACTGTCGCCGGGTCTTTGTTCCGCCAGCCAGATCGTTCCCGGACCTACTACGCGAACAACCAGGAACAAACGGCCGTCGGATCCCATACCGGCCACGGAAAAGGGACGCCGGAGCAGAACCCCGGCCTTCCTACAGTTCACCTCGACGAATTGTCCGGGCACAGAATCGAGGGGTGGATCGGTTCGGAACCCCAGTTCTATCACCCCGGGCGAGAGCTCCCGCCGGGAGATAACCTCGGCCCGGACGAGCCTATTCACCGATCTCCGCCTCCTTTTCCGTCACGGCGAGATCCTCCACGGGTGGTGGCGGGACGGTTGCGAGCTCCACGTTAACACCGGTGGCCACCGGTACCGTGCGCTCGATGAACACCCACTCGGGCGGTCCGTCCAAGCTGTAGCCACCGGCCACTCCGTCGTGGGTCCCAAGATCGGTGATGGCCTGGGCGACGGGACCCCGTTGAGGGCTGTTGGCTGCGGTTATGGCGCGCAGAACGATTCGCGCAGCGTCGTAGCTGGCGGCGGAAACGGGCCCGGGGATGTGCCCGATACGGTTGCGGAAGGTCTCGACGAAGGCGGTCGTTTTGGCGTTGGGGGACTCCGATGAGTAACCACCGACGAAGTAGCCGTTGTCCAGGAGGTAGTACTCTGGTAGTTCGAGCCGACGCGGCTTAGCCGTGGCCAGGGCCACGAAGGACGGATTGTAGGTCAGCTCGGCGCAGGAAGTCAGGAGGGAAACAAGATCATCCTCCGTCCCGTTCAGGATTATGCCGTCAATGTCGTCGGTGAGCATGCGGTAGGCTGCGGAATCGTAGTCGTAGGCGGTCAGGGATATCTCGAGGTCAATGTAGGTGATTCCTACGGCGGCGTCCAGGGCTCGGATGAGCTCGTCGCGGTTAAGGCGGCAGAGGGATCCCGGACCCGACACCAGAGCGATTTTCTGCATCCGGGCGTAATCAGTTGCCACCCTCACTACCACGGGGATCAGGATTCGGCCCCCAACACTCAGATCGTAGGTGTAGGGAGAGTCTACACCGCTCGACGCGTTCAACACCTCGGCGACGATGAAGGTGGCTATCCCGAGCTCATCGGCCAGCTCGGCAACCAGGCGCACGGCCTCGGGGTTGGGGTCCGTGGAGATGATCGCCGCCACCCCGTCGGTTTCAGCCAGGCGTCGGAAGTGGCTCTCAAGGCGACCTAACTCGCCACTCGTATCGTAGTGCAGGATCTCGTACCGGAGGTCTTCGTCAGTAAATCGAGCCTTTCTGAAAGCGCCAACCGCCAGGCGTGCGCCGTAAACCCCTTCAAGACCATAGTAGGAGTACGCTCCCGTCTCCGGTCCGACGATACCCAGGTAGACCCCCTCCTGAACTCCGCAGCCGGCAAGGAGAACGTATGAGAGGAATATGACGACGAGTATTGGTATCTTTTTCATCTTCTCCTGCGCCCTTCGTTTATCCGTAGAGGTTTTGCCAAAGGCATAGCTCGCTTTGCTCGGTTTGCTCGGTTAAACCCCTCGTTAAGGACCGGGACCGACCGGAACCACCTGGGCCTGAACAAGCTCGTACACCGCCAGGAGTGAACGAAAGGACGGGTACTCCTCCACCGAAACCTCTTCCACATCAACCCGAAACTCATCGGTGATGGTAAGAACCCCGTCCGCGAAGTCGTAAACAACATACATGCTCGCCAGGGGAGCGCCAGAGGCCGTGGTGAGGACGATCTCCTGCGACTCCGGCAGGCTACTCGGCGTGTAACCTTCGGGAAGGACATACTCGGAGGTTGTGTGAGAAAGCCAGCGGTAATCGAAGCGGATCGGGTAATCACGACTGGTAACCGAACCGTACCTCTGGACAAACCGGTCCTGGTGAACGTGGGTGGCGAAGATCAGACAGGAGCCCTCCCGGCGGGCCAGACCGGGGATAGAAAGATCGTATGAGTAGTGGACGTTGTCGTGAGTATTGGTAACGTCCGAGATGTTGACGTTGTAGACGTCGGTCCCCGGGTACCGCCGGTTCCAGTACACCTCCAGGTCGATCTCCTGCATCTCGACCTGCTGGTTGCCGGCGCGGCGCTCCGGGCTGAGCTTCGTCCCGTAGTCGAGCTCCCGGTGTCCGACGGCGTTACCCTCTTGCCCTAGAACGAAACGGGTGCTGCTGTAGATGAAGTTGTTGTCGGCGGAATAGAAGGGCGTTCTCGCGAAGAAGCCACCGTCGGGCGTGCACACGTAGGCCTCAACACCTTGATCGCCGGGGGGCAGCTCCCACCAGGTGTTGAAGTCGGTCGTGCCGTCGAGGAAGAGGAAGTCGCCAAATTCTCCTTCCCCGGTCAGGTGGAGCTTGGTTCCCACATCCTCGATGGAGAAGCCGCTCTGGAAGGGGACGGCGCAGATCATGTGGTTGAAGAGTCCCAGGGACGCCTGGTCCCACCGGATCTTGCCCCGGTCTCGGGTACGGATCAACACCGGGTAGGCCTCGATGCCTTCGGCTCGGAAGAGGCTGACCATGAGGGCCGCCGAGGCTTTGCAGTCGCCGTAGCCGGTGTGGATGGTGCTCTCAGGCTGGATGGGCTTCCAGCCGCCGATACCTAAAAGGATGGCCACGTAGCGCAGCTTTTGGGTTGTGTAATCGTAGATCGCAATGATCTTCTCGAAGACGGTCTCGGCCCCGGCCTCGGTAACTATCCGGTCGGCAAGCTCGCGGATCTGGGGGGTGGGGACCAGGCTCTCCTTGGAGAGCTGCCACCACCAACGTCCCAGGTCCCGCCACTGGGCGAAGCTCGATACCACGGTGAAGGGGAGGATCTCGATCAGAGGTGTGGCCGCCGGCTCCTCGATTATGCGAGGAATCGAGGTGAGGGTCCAGCGCCAGATGATCTCGCCGTTCCCCGTCTCCACCACCGGTTCCGGCGCCCCGTTCCAGCCGCGGTTGTACAGCTCGTACCCGGCTGGTGCGATGACCACGTACTCGGCGATGTGGGTCGGCTGGTAGTTGCCGAAGACAAAGGTGTCGGAGAAGTGCCCCTGGTAGATATTCTCCCCCACGTCGTCCAGCTGGTATTCCACGTCTATGACCGCCCCGGGCTCGATGCCCGGCATCGGCGCGTAGCGGGTCACGCTGTCGTAGTACATGCGGGCGTTGGGGTCCGAGGCCGAATACTCCCCCCAGTCGGTGGCCTCGGTCTCGGTACCGTCGCTGCGTATGACCCTCATGTGCCGCACCTCGAAAGTCTGTTCGTTTGGCACATAGGTGAAATATCCCCAACCGAAGTCGCCGAGCGCGTCTTCGGTTTTGAGCATGACCACTCGGTGCACGACCACGCTTGCGGTTCCGTCGGCGTTGATTTTTAGTATTTCCTGGTCCAGTAGTACCTCGGCGCTGGCGTCGGAGTCCAAGGGCTCAAAGTCGTCAATCAGTGAGTAGATGTCGTAGGAGTAGGGACCGTCGTAGGCTTCGCCTATGGAACCCGTAGTCAATGTCCGCCGATACTCGTTGACCCAGGTGAGGTTTGGCTGGATGGCGAGCGCCCGGTCCCATTGAGCTTCCGCTTCATCCCTGGACCCCAGCTCATAGACGGCGCAGGCATTGAGTGCCAGCAGCTCGGCCTCCTCGGGGCAGATTGCTAAACCTTCGCCGGTTGCCCGCGCCGCGCCGGCGTAATCACCGGAGTCGTAGAGCAGCCTCGCCTCGTACTCGGCAGGCCAGAGGGAGTAAGGCAGCAGGGGTTTGCTTCGGTCCAAGAGGGCGATTCCCTCGTCGCCCCTCCCCTGGTCAACGAGGAGGTTGAATAGCCGGCCGAGGGCGCGAGAGTCTTTAGCGTCCTGTGAGAGCATCCGCCGGTAGAGGTCCATCCTTTCGTCCACACTGACGCGGTTCGAGCTGTAACCGGCTAAATCCTCCAGCGCCGGCGAGTAGTCGGGGTGAAGGGAGCGCAGCCGGTCCAGCACCAGGGATCGCTCGAGCTGGTACTCATCCTCGGCGAGCTTTGTAACCTTTAGCTGTAGGAGCTGGAGACAGTCGGGGTTCTCACGGAGTCCGGTCTCAACATAATGGGTAACCTCATTCGGCCGTCGGAGTTGCGAATAAGCGTCGGCCAGGCCGATGGCGCTCTCCACGTGGTGCGGGTCGTTGGTGAGCGAGGTTAACCAGGCGAACTTGGCCGGGTTGAATTTGGTCTCGTACAGGGCATACTCATAAGTGACCGGCACCCAGGAGTACGTCTCGGATGGATCATCCATTGCCGTGGGGAAGTGCCGGCTCTCCGTCATCGCGCGTCTGAAGAGCTCCCGGTGGAGGTGCTCATCGAGATCGGCCCTCCTCTCCTCCACCTCCAGATGCCCCAGGTAGTAGAGGGCCAGAACGTTCCCGTCCCCGGCCAGTTCCTGGAGCCGGGCGTATGGGTCGGGCCTGGGCTCGAAGGTCTCCGGGGTTATCGAGGGACGGCGCCAACCGGGAGGCGGAGCGGCAGAGTGCGCAAGCGGCAGCGGTGAGCCGTTGCGATCCGTCGCCCGCATGTAGACCTCCCAGCCGCCCACGTCGCAGCAGGTCTTGAGGAGAATCTCGTGCCAACCGGGCTCGAGGACCACGCCCACGCGGTCGGTATCGGGGTGGGCCCAGCTTCGATAGCCCTCGACGGAGAGGAGCTCCGCGCCGTCAACCCACAGCTTGAACGAGCCTACGGCTCCGAGGCTGATCACAACCTCGGTACGATCCTCCACCTGGATCCAGGTCGTCAGGTAGGCTACTACGTTGTAGTTCGGCCGGGTGATGGCGGAGAGCCGGAGCGGGCCGTAGAAGGGATTGACCGTCCTCTCACCGCCCCAGCCCAGTGGCAGGCCCGGGTTTTGATAAACGGGGAAGGAGGGTTGCGGGAATCCGCGCCAGCCGACCTCGGTCCGCTTGCCCTGGTAGGTAGCAGCCAGGTCCACGCCGCCTTCCAACTCGGGACCGTAGGGGGTGTCGAACCCCGTCTCGCCGGTGTTGTCGAAGGGCCCCAGAAAACTGAAAAAACGGAGGTAGCCCAGGTCGTGGACCAAGCGGATCGCCTCCACCGCACCTTCGGGAAACCCCTTGGCCCGGAGAAGGTTTATCAGGAGGTTGCGAGCCTCGGTGCTTACATCGGTGTTAGCCGGAAGTTCCTCCGCCAGGGAGCGACAGAGCGATTCCAGTTCTATCCTGCCTTCCGGAAACTCACCGGCGAGCAGGCTCAGGCGGCGAAGATAAACCACGCTCTCCGGGCGGTCCGGCTGTAGCTCGATGAAGCGAGCGAAGTTATTGAAGGCCTCCTCATACTCCCCCAATCCCTGATGGATCAAGCCCTTTAGCTCGTAGAGAGCCGCAGCGGTCACGTCATCGCCTGCGGGTGGCCTTTTTTCCAACAGGGTCAGGAGATCAAGCGTATCCGCGCCGCCCAGGTAGTTGCACCAAGCGGCGAAGGCGAACTCCCCATCGGAGAGGGAGCCGTCGAGCGTCGGTGGATGACCCAGAGCCGGGTACTCCCCGGCGGCCTTACATGCGATGGCGCTCCCCTCAACCAGAGTCGGGATGACAAATAGGATCAGGAGGGCGCATCCAAGGTATCTCATTACCCCGTATTCGGTTGAAGACTCGGGTGATGATAGCGGTCAGGGGCGGTAGAAGTCAACTCTCAGCCCCGCTCTCTCGACCCGGGAATCGGCCTCGGCGTACCCTTTGGCCCCTCCCCTTGACCACCAGACCGTCTCTATCGTATGATTCGGGGCCGGTGAAGGACCAACGGCGATTTCGAGTCAGATAAGGAGAACCCTTGTCCACATCCATACGCCTGAAACGCTACGGAACCACCAACCGACCCGCGTACCGCATCGTAGTCGCCGACAAGCGCGCAAAACGGGACGGCAAAGTGATCGAGGAGATCGGTCACTACAACCCCCGTACCGAACCGAGTACGATGAAGGTGGACTCAGAGGCCGCCCGCCGGTGGATGGATCGGGGTGCGATACCCTCGAAGGCCGTACGCAACATCTTCAAGAAGCTGGGGATAATCTAAACCGAGGGCGGCGGGCCACAGTTGGGTTCTAATCCTAGTAGCCCACCGTTGCAAGCCAATAAACGCTGCGCCATGTCCGCCACTCTTCAGAGGCATAACTTTTGGGGCCACAAGCGGTCCCATTTTTGCTTTAATACCCATTGAGGTGGACTTCCGTGGAGAAGAGGGACAACGAGCTGGTTCTACTCGGCCGCCTGTGCCGTCCCTGGGGATTGCGGGGCGAGCTGTTGTTTCAACCCGAGAATGACGGCGCTCTCCCATTTCACACCAATTTTACCGAGGTCCACCTGGAGGGTGTTGAGAAGCCCGTCGCCGTTGACGGCTGGCGGGTTGACGGCTCCGGCAGGCTGTACCTGCGCCTTTGCGGAATCGAGACCCCCGAAGAGGCGAAGCCCCTCTCCGATAGGTCGGTGTACGTACATCGGGATGGGCTCCCGGAAACCGGGGAGGGGGTCTACTACGTATGCCAACTGGTAGACCTCACCGTCCTCTACGAGGACGGTGAGGAGGTGGGAAGAGTTTTACGCATCGAACCGGGCGCCGGCGGCGCCAACGACGTGCTGGTGATTGCATCGCCACGCGGTGAGGAGCGCCTGATCCCCTTCGTCAGAGCGGCCGTCGTCTCGATCGATCCGGAGGCCGGTAGGGTGGTCCTCCGACGAATGGGGGAGGAAGAGATCCTTCCATGACCGAACGGTTCCGCACAACGGCCCTGATCCTCTGCCTTCTGTCGGCGATCGGCCACGCCGATTCCGCCGACGATTTCTACGCCGAGAAGGTTCGTCAGCTCGTCTACGCCGATGCCTCCCTCGGCACGCCGGCGGAGTACGGGAGCCTGGTAAACGCCCTGCGATCCTCCCGCTTCGGTGACGCCGCCGTGCAGCTCCGGTCCATCCTCGATCGAAGCTACCCCACCCTCCCCCAGCGCATCGCCCTGGCCTTCTGCCTGGCCGCAGCCGGTGACCACTCCGCCGCTTTGGAACGCTTTTCCGCCGAGACCGCCGCTCCGCCCGACTTCCAACTCGGCCTGGCCCGGGCATTCTGTCTGCACAAGCTGGGACGCACGGACGAGGCCGCGGAGGCCTTCATCGAGGTTGCCATCACGAGCCCCTATCCCCAGGAGAGGCTCCAGGCGGCTTGGAACGGACTGGTGGATTACCACGCCGCCGCCCTCTCGATCGTATTGGGACCCGACGATCCACCCGTCCCAGCTCTGGTCTACTCCTATCGTGACGCATATCACACGGTTTCGGATAGTTTCCCCTTCGTTGATCCGGTCACCCCCCGCGAGATAGCCCTGGTGGACCTGGCCGAGGTTCTGGTCCGCTACGGCCTCCACGAACCCGCCCGAGATCTCTGGTTGGAGGCCTACCTGAGCGACGCCCTGCCCGATTTTGGCGGCGAGGGTGTGATCAGCCGGGCCTACGTTGCGGTGAAGCTTGGAGACCTGGAGCGGGCCAGGATGCGTTACTCGGATGCGAGTGCCTGGTACGACCGCGCCCTGGAGATCGCCCATCCCGAAGGGCAGGTCAGACCCTACGCCGAGATGCAGCTCGAGGCCCTTCTGCTCACCCTGAGTGGCGAGATAGCCGAGGCGATCCACCGCGGCGAACCCGCTGGTGAGGAGGACGAGCGAGAGGGTCGCCGGAGGATCAACGAGCTCCTCGAGGCCGGCGAGACCTGGCCCAACCTCCTCGCCGCTGCGGAGACCGCCCTCGTTCAAATGGTTGACGTGGAGCTCGGTTTGGAATTCCTGGACCACGCCCTGGCCGCCGGGGCCGACCCGGTGCGGGTGGCGGCCATGGCCGGCGACATCGGCGCAGCCCTGGAGAGGGTCGACCGGCTCGAACCGGCCGTCCGTGCCTACGAACTGGCCTGGAAGGCCGAGCTGGACTCCCGGCGCTTCGTGAGCTACCTGACTACACGGATGAATCTGGCCAAGCAGCGGGGAGAGCTCGAGGAGGCGGTATGGGACGCCATCGAGCTCCTCAACATGGCGCTCGGCGAGGACCATCTTCTGGCTTTTGGGCTCGTGCTTACCGACCTCGGCCAGGAGTTGGAGAACGCCGACTATCTCTGGCGGGCCGTGGAGCTGGGCCACCGAATGGAGGGGCCGGAGCGGCTTCCCCTGTTGCTGGCCGCCGCCGCCGCCTTCTCCCTCTACACCCAGAACCCCGTAGACCATGAGCATTTGATGCACGTCCGCAACTTGGCGGTGGTGGCTATGGCTGACGCTTTCAACATCGCCACCGAGCCCCAGCGGATCGAGGTTCGCATCCTCTCCGGCCGGGTCTACGCCGATTACTTTCGCGCGGCATACGCCGACGACCCCTCGGGTGCCGAGACCAGCCGTGAAAACGCTCGGAAGGTCTGGTCCATCGCCCGGGAGGACGCCCTGGAGATAGAGGATCACGCCACGGTGGAGCGTATTGACAGCCTTCTCGCCGAGCTGGCCGGCGTAACACCATGACACCCGCCCTCTTGACAATCCAGAGCCGCCCCGATAAGATACTCTAAACTCGCTTTCTTAAAAACGTCTAACTCCTAATAAGTGAAGGAAATCCTGACCTTCGTCCCTTCCCCGACCATCGAGGTAACCGGCACCAAAGGTCGCGTTGGGAACTGTTTTTTGCCCGTCTTCGTACCAAACCAATGGTTTGGAGGATGATTCTAGGTATTTTATATCACTCACAATCCCGCGTTTGAGACTGCGGATTACGTCGCCTCCTTCGAAGGAAGCGCCTTTGAACGACAGAGAATATACGCCCGGTGAGGACCCGAGTCCCGGACGGCATCGAGGAGGGTTCCGATGAGGATATGGGTATTGATCTTTGCAGCCGCGCTCCTGCCGGTGGCGGTGCTCGCCCAAGAAGGTGAAGCCCCACTCGCCGTGTCGGTGGAAACCGAGACCGACGCCGCCAGGATGACGAAATGGCTGGTCTTCGATCTGGATATGGCCTATCACTCCAACTACGAGGAGTACGAGGGTCCCGACGGTATCCCCGCCAAGCGGCTCGTCAAATGGATCGGCGCCGGCATCGCAATCGCCATCAACTACGACCTGATGCAGTGTACCAACATCTGGATGGTCGAGCGCTCCGAGCTGTTGAAGAATTTCCAGGATCTGTACATGATCCGGTACGGCCTCGACGTGGACAGCGCGCAGGGTGAGGCCAAGCTGGATCTGGTCTCCCTCGATTTGAACTACGCGAAGGATCTAAACCGGGCTTTCCATGCCGATTACATGATCGTCGGTTCCTTCGACAAGCCATCGGTGGAGGAGGTCTACGTCAAGCTCCGTGTGCTCACCGCTGATGAGCCGTTCACCGAGGTGGCCGTTTTCGAACGCACCGGGCTCTACGAGGAACTCCCCATCTTGGCCCGGGAGCTCTCCTTCGACATCATGAAGGAGTTCGGCCTCTTCAAACGACCGGGGACGGAAGAGTACTGGTCCGAGCCCATAACCGACAACCTGGAGGCCTTCCAGTGGCTCGGCCGGGCGATCTCAGCCGGCCACTCCGGTAAGATGATCTCCTTCTTCGACCAGGCGATGTCCATAGACGACGAGTTCTTCATCACCCTGGTCGAGTACGGGAAGGTCCTGTATTTCGAGAAGAACTTCGAGGAGGCCTTCGATTTATTGGAGACAGCCACCACCCTCAAACCCGGCGTCCAGCTGGGCTGGCTCCGCAAGGGGAACGCTTACTTCTTCGCCGCCAGCCAGATTGATCAGAATATCGAGTTCCTGAACGACCCGGACAAGGCGCCCGAGGACTGGACCCTCGGCAGCGCGGACTACATTAAATTTTCCACCGATCCGGCTCTGGTCGAGGAGTACTTCACCGATGCGCTGGAGTACTACCTGAAATCAGTAAAGGTCGACCCGGGCTTCGTCTCCGGCTTGGTGAGCGTGGCCGAAACCAACGAGCGTCTCGCCAAGCTTTACTCGAGACGGGCCGGGGAAGCGTCAGACCCGGCTGAGGCCGACATCTTGACCGCCCTCTCCGAGGCCCACGCCGATCTGGCCCTCGGAAGCTGGAATCTCATCCTGTCCGTAACCGAGCTTTCGGACCGAGCGTACCAGAAGGTGGCGTTGTCCCTCTGGGAGGTGGACAACGATCTCGCGCTCGAGTATTTCCTCGGGGCGGTGCAGATCAACCCCCGCAGCCAGGTGTCTGTGGTCAACGGCGCCATCCTCGCCTTTGGTCTGAAGGACTTTTCGGCGCTGAAAGTTTTCGTGGAAGCCTACTTCAGCTGGGCTGATGAGACCAACAGATACTGGGACAAGTTTGTCGAGTACTCGATGGAGGTGAACTGACCCATCTCAGGGAGACCCCCTTTCGTATCACCTATAGTACACGACGGCAGTTGACGGGGTAACAGCTTCTGGTATAATCCCATGAAAGGGTTGCGGACCGTTTCCGCCCACGGTACGGCTGAGTGAAAGTAATTGCAGGGGTAGATGAGATTAATTGAGGCGGTCATCTTCGATCTGGACGGCGTTCTGGTCGACTCTGAACCGCTCCAGTTCGAGGCCTATACCACGATCCTGGCCGGGTATGGAAAAACCCTCACCCGCGAGGACTTCATCGAACACTGGATCGGCCAGGGAAGGTTGGGTGAGCATCTCGAGCGGTACAAGATCGAGGCCCCCGTCGAGGAGGTTCGCGAGGCGAAGAACGAGATATATCAGAGGCTGATCCGTGAGAAGATGAAGTTGCGCCCCGGGATCGAGGGGCTCGTCCGTCGTTTGAGCCGGGAGATGCCCGTAGCCGTTGCCTCCAGCGCCCATCCCGTCTCGGTCAACGCCGTTCTGGACCGCTTCGAGCTCCGCTCCTACTTCAGCGTCATCCTGACCTCGGCCGATGTGGCCAACAACAAGCCCGATCCCGAGATTTACATCTTGACGGCCGAGAGGCTCGGTGTATCTCCGGAGAGGTGCCTGGTCTTCGAAGACTCCCGGGCCGGCGTGCTCTCCGCAAAAAGGGCGGGGATGAGGGTCATCGCCCTGCCCCACGAGTTCACTCTCCATCAGGACCTCTCCGCGGCCGATCTTGTGATCTGCGACTTGCGGAACCTGCGGCTTCGCCTCGGCCACCGGCGAAACAACGAGGAAGAAAACAAAGATTAAAACATACGACGTTTAAAAAGGAGCCGGTGGCTCCTTTTTTATTCATTCGAATCCGAGGGGTTCAACTGCCCAGCTTAACGCCCAGCAAGCGCAGAACGGTGGAACCGGCGAAGCCCAGAACGCCCAAGAGACCGGCGATGCCGGAGATGATGAGGAAGACGTGGGGCAGGTCGTAGGAAAGGGTGCTCGAATCCAGGAGGATCCCGACCCCGGAGATAACGGTAAAAACCGCGAAGACTACGAGGGAGAAGGCCACAAAGCGTCCTGAGATCATCTCCACCTTGTTTTCGGTGAAACGGCCGGTGGTTCTCAAGATCGTCAGTCCGACCAGCAGCAGCACCGCACCGATGAGAAACAAGAAGATGAATCTACCGATCTCCCCGTGGAAACCGGGGGTCATCATCATCAAGATCGACGCCACGGCGACGCCGCCGCCGATCAGGAGAATCTCCATCTCTGAGAGCACACCCTTGATCCTCTCCCGGAAGACAAAACCAACGCCTATCATTACACCACCGAAGAGGATTCCCAAGACGGGCGGGGTGGTTCCATAGCCTATCGTCCGATTCATTAGATGACCCAGGCTCAACGCCGGGGAGGGACCGCCGAACCTGGTGAAGGCGATGAAGAGCAACCCGAGCATACCGAGCGACATCACCACCCGGGCCCATCCCCCGTCATCCAGTTTCGCCATGGTCGCAGAGGCTTCGGCCTTCGTTTGCTGAGGTTGCTCTACCTGCTGCTCGGTTTCCGGGGCCGTGGGTTGCGCCTGCTCGGCGGGCTCAGTCGGGGGTGGATGGGTAACTTTGTGACCGCATTTCGCGCAAAAGTTCGCACCCTCGGTTATCTCGGCGCCGCAATTCGGGCAGAACATGTACCTTCCTCCCTCTAATGTCCGAGTTGCCCAGGGGTAGCCTTTTACAAAGTGAACGTGCTCGGTGGAATGATAAGATTTATCGGCGGCGTGGTCAACGCCCCTGAGGAAGTTCCCCGGCTGATGCCAACCGTTTGTCAATCGAAAAGAGGGGGCCAACCGCTGGCCCCCCTGGTCGGGGTGAGAGGATTCGAACCTCCGACCACCTGAACCCCATTCAGGTGCGCTACCAGACTGCGCTACACCCCGGGAGCTTGAAGCTCCACACAGCCACGCGGGGAAAGTCGTTTAAATGACAGAGGTTGTCTCCGCGTACGGTACAGGTTTAGTGTTCAAACGCCTGTCATTCAGGAGCTTGAAGCTCCACACAGC
>SDBS01000207.1_pt1 | contig 51983 bp, 83 predicted proteins | sample 2277091 | NCBI WGS metagenome assembly SDBS01 (sample SAMN10404972, study PRJNA504765) | marine sediment metagenome | isolation source: marine sediment core GS10_PC15, 163 cmbsf | place: Arctic Ocean: Southern Knipovich Ridge | collected 2010 | reverse complement strand
TTCGCTCCTAGGGATACCGTGCCTGACGATCGCCTCGAGGCGCTGCTCATGTGGCAGATGGGGACGTCGCAGACCTGGTACAGGGAGCGAGTCGGGCAGACCTTCGTCTTCGTGCCGCCGGTGATCGTCATCGGGCGGGAGAGGGGCGGTGCCTACAATTCTAGTCCTAGTTCTTGGGGTGGCTACTTCCAGACAGCGATAGGAGCGGAGCTGCGGGACCGCGAGATAGTTCCCTGGTGCGATCCTAATGTCATTATCTACGTCTATGTCAACTCTCGTCATTATCCCAATCAAGTCGTAGGCGTCTACGGCTCTCAGTGGTGGTGCACGAGTGGCGATGCCGGCCGAGCGATGGACGATATCTGGATGCTCAACGCTATGCTCGGTCAGCAGAGCATGGACAAGCTGTCCACGCCTGGGCGCTGCATCCATGAACTGGGGCATTGCTTCGGACTGCCTGATCTGCATTACGATAATCATGCTGCGGAGGTGGTGCAGGGCAGCATCATGGGCTCGCCGTGGAAGTACGATAAGTATGGCGGCTCGTGGATGCGCACGGACGGGCTTCACGAGACGGAGAAAGCTACGCTACGTCAGTCGAAGTGGTTCTGGCTGTGATGGATGTTGACAAAGCTGTTGCTCTGATTAAGATATGGAATGAGGCATATCCGCATTGGTGGCGGATAAGTTGGAGTTGGCCTAAGGAACTTCATCCAGATTGGCTCGAACTCTTGCAGCTAGCTAGGATGCCAGAGGGGCTTTGATGATCCCGATGCCTCTTGAGTGGTTCTGGCTTTAGGGGGCTGATATGGAACTCATGGCGATTCTAGCGACTGTGGCGGCGGCTATTGTGATGGTAGTAGGTTTGCTCATCTTGGTGATGATCTTGATGCCTCCTGAGTGGGTGATTACGAAGGACGAGGAGTAGAGGAGGAAGACGAGGAATGAAAGAAAGATTAGATAGTATAGCGATGGGAATAATTGGCGGTCTTGCTGTGCTTGTTTTGGGGCTCTTGCTTGTCTCTCTATGTCTCATATTCCTTGGCATCTTGGTGTAGCTCATGCCTTCAACAGGGGAAAAAGGAATGCGAACAAGAGGCTCTGATAGTCTTGCCTTTCTTAATAGGGAACAGCAGGAATATGCGAGGCGACGGCGCGCCTACGGAAAAATTAAGACACAGGTAATGACTATACCGGCTTGGTATGGAGAACAAGAAGTAGGACTGACGATAGGATACATTTGGGGTTGTCACTGTCTCAATAGGGAGAGTCTTGAGTCTTCATTTCTTCATGGGTTTTTCCATTTTTTCACCGCGTGTTGGCATCATTTGTTCGCAACAAATGAGAGAGGATTTCAACAAAGAAACATCGGAGGCTACTACTGGAAAGAGTGTGGAATATGTGGTCGGCAGCAGACCTGTCCTTCTTTTGAGCCTTACCGTGAGTAGAAGTTTAGACGTGGTTCTGGCTGTGATCCCGATGCCTCTTGAGTGGGTGATGGAGGACGAGGAATGAAACCTGATGAGCGTGCGTTGCTAAAGGCGATGGCTACAGTTGATCGCCGCAATGTTGATTTCGATAAGGTTGCGGACCGCCTGGGAATCCCGCGAGACCGCGCTGATTATCTAGCGCGCAAATGGAGCAACAAGGGTTGGTATGACTACGGCGTGAGTGTGCGGTTTGGTTGGTTGACAGCAGAAGGGCTTGAAGCCGCTCGGGAGAAAGTTGCGAGTGCCTAGAGACAGGCTCCCTATGCTGAAAGGCTTCACGACCGTAACCGCACCGTGCGGCCATCCTTCACCCTGTGGCTGTGAGCATGTCGTTGTCTGCTGCGTCGAGTGTCCTCTGGACGAGTGCGAGTTTGAACGACGAGAGGCGGCGCTGCAGCGTCGGCTGAAAGAGGCAGCTAGGAGAGGGTCATGACGAAAGATGGCGATAAACAAGTAGGCAAGGCGGTACTCAACAGGACAGTCATCGAGACGCTGCCGCCACCTCCTGAGGGTGCCCCGCCTACTCTCGGTGGTGCTGAGACTGCCCTGCTCTGGTTCGTGGCTCAGGTGGCAGACGAAATTGTGCAGTGGGGTACTGCTCCAAAGCTGCGTGACCGTCAACTGAAGGAGTTCGCCTACAGCGAGTCGACCTGGCTATCCGCACTCGGCACGGTGATAGCTAGGAACGTAGGCTTTGACTGGACACTGCGGGGCTCGCCGCAGGTGGTGGCGAGAGTCCAAGAGGTACTGAACAGCGCCAATCTTGGCAAGGGCTGGGATGAGTTTATCGCCAAGGTAAGCATGGATCTCTACACTCAGGATAGCGGCGCCTTCGTGGAGATAGTGCGAGCCGCGGACGCTCCCGAGGGTCTAGTCATCGGACTCAATCATTTGGAGGCGGCAAGGTGCTGGCATACGGGCAACCCCGAGCAGCCAGTAGTCTATCAAGACCTTAGCAGCGTCTTTCATCGCCTCAAGTGGTATCAGGTGTCCACCATCTCAGAGATGCCAGCGACGGTAGAGCGCCTGCCTGGGATGCAGCTCTGCGCACTTACCCGGATGCTGCGAGCAGCGCAGATCATTAAGAACGTCTCCATTTACAAGGAGGAGAAGACGGGTGGTCGGTTCCACCGTGCGTTGCACGTCGTCCAGGGCATCACTCAAAAACAGATCCAAGATGCGGTGACAAAGGTCGAGCTAAAGTCCGATGCTCAAGGTCTGCTTCGCTATCCTGGGAATCTGATAATGTCGGCACAGAAGCCAGACGCCAAGGTCGATATCAAGACGCTAGAGCTGGCTTCGCTGCCCGATGGCTGGGATGACAAGACGATATTCGAGCAGTACATCGCCATCATCGCGCTTGCTTTCCTTGAGGACTATCAGGAGTTCGCGCCTCTCCCGGGGGGCAACCTCGGCACCTCTCAGCAGTCTGAGACGCTGCACAAGAAGGCTCGCGGCAAGGGGCCGGCGCTGTTCAAGAAGCACATCACACGTATGATGAACTTCGAGGTGCTGCCGCGCAACGTGCTCTTTGAGTATCAGGAGCAGGATATAGGGGAGGAAGGCGAGGTAGCGGAGGTCTCAAAGATTCGGGCGGAGACTCGCCAGATTCAGATCGACTCCGGTGAGATCGATCCAGACGCAGCGCGCCAGATAGCGTTGGACGCTGGCGATATTTCCTTGCCTGTCTTTAAGCAGATGGGTGGCTCGGATGTGACGCCCGACGTGACAGCGGAGGACGTGGCTCCTCTGGAGGGCGAGGCGAGTCGGAAGGAGGGAGAGCCAGCCCGCGCTGGGCCCTTTCGAGGACGAGAGGATAACGGCGGAGGGGAAGCTGAGACGTGCTGTGGAGAAGGCTCTTGCTGCTATTGAGAAGGACGTCATCAAGCGGCTGCGCAAGGACAAGCCGAAGGGCACCAAGGCGCTGGACGATGTGGCCGGCGATCAAGGCTTCTGGGATAAGCAAGAGGGCGTGTTCTTGGGAGGAGTCGGCGAGCAGCCGGAGGCGCTGCTAGGGCAGGGTGCGGCGCAAGCGCAACGTCTGGGGCTGGCCTTCGACTTTGAGTTGGTGAACAAGGATGTCCTGAAATTCGCTACTAAGTACAAGGATGACTGGTGGAGCAAGCTAGAGAAGACAACGAGACAGGGCCTCCGAAAGGCCATCAAAAAGCACATCAAGTCCGGGGCGCCGCTACGGAGCCTAGAGAAGGATATCGCTCCTCTGTTCGGCAAGGAGCGCGCCAAGGTCATCGCTACCACAGAGGTAACCAGATTGTTCACGGAAGGGAACTTGATAGCCTATCGTGACGCCGGGGTGACGGAGGTAGAGTTTCAGACAGTAGGGGATAGTCTCGTCGATCCTGACTGCGCGGAACTGGACGGGAAGATATTCCCTATTAGCAATGTGGCGATTCGTCCACCGATCCACGTGAATTGCCGCTGCGACCTTGCCCCGGTAGCTCCTACAGAGGAAGAACTTAATGGCTGAGCGTCCCTTCCGCTTTGAAGCCATCGTTCCATCGAAGCCGATCCATGCTATCAAAGTTAGAGATACCGTTCAGGCTATGCGTAACTTCGGGCTTGACACTCAGCGGTTCATCAAACGATACCCTCCTGATGCTGGCTTCCGGCGCACAGGTAGGCTCAAGAAGGGTTGGACGATAGAGGGTCCGAAGGTAGTCGCTCGTGATCTCGTTGAAATCGTCGGCAATAACGTTGACTATGCTGGCCGGGTGCAGGGGCTGAAGGCGAAATCCCCCAGGCAAGCGGAGCCCTGGATCGGCATCGGCTGGTCGAGCATCGAGGATGTGGGCAACGCGAAGTTCAAGGAGCATCTGCCACGTATCGAGAAGGCGCTGCAGGGACGATGAGCGTTCGTAGAGAGGCTGCCCAGTGGCGCTGCCAAATCATTCTTCTTAACGGTCACAAGTGCAACAAGCTCCTTGGCTATATCTCGGGTACTGACTTCCACATCTCGCTCCGCTGCTCTCGCTGTAAGCAACTCGTACAGTTCTCCCGTTCTCTGCGTGAAGCTATCGCTGTTCGTTGATGCCTGAGAACGTCGGCCAGAAGGCCAACATCTGCATGGCTTGTGGCGGCGTCCTACGAGCGGAGGATGGCCACTTCCACACGCGGCCAGTGGAGGAGGTCTGCTGCAAGTGCGCTGGCTGCAACGGCAGGATAGCGCTGGGGTCTGCTAGGACGGAAGTGTTCCCTGCTTCTGTGGTACAATGAGGGTGGTGTAAAGGCTGTCAGTGGGTAACCTAGAGCGTCACTCCCGTGGGGTCAACCCCGGAGGGTAAGATGGATATTGTACTGTGTGATGTTCCAGAGTCGATGATCGCAGCAGCCAATCCTGAGGATAGATGTGAATGCGAAGGCCCTCCTATTTATGGCGATGGTCAGCGCTTCTATTGCGAGGATTGTGTGCCGCCATCGCTTCGGAGGGCCATCGCATCGTGGTTGCGTGGGCTGGTGGCTGCTACGCCGGACTTAGGAAGTTTTCAGACACACGCGGGAAGTAACTGACCTCCATACGAGGGCGACCTGACGGGTGGCTGCTTAGCAGCGGCGACGTTTGATAGTCACGCGTCGGGTGATACGGACTTGAACTCTGCGTGTCACCCGAACTCGAACCGGAACCCGAACGGTTGCACGGCGTCGGAGGTAAGAGAGGGCTGGCTTAGGCTGGCCCTCCTGCCTTTCTATCTATTCTATCTACACTTGACAAATCCTCCTGCTCTCATTTAACCTAAGTGGTGAGAGCGGGTCAATCGCCCGCTCCCCGGTGGCCCCTAATCTGAGGCCCTGCCTGTAAAGGTGGGGCCTCTTTCATTTGTAGGAGGGCTAGTGCCGTTCGAGGGGCCGAACGATGCAGGCTTGCCAGCGAGCGTCAAGAAGCTGCCAGTCCAGAAGCGACGGCAGTTCGTTGCTGTGTTCAATTCCGTGTTCAACAAGTGCCGTCAGGGTGGCGGCGCTGTTCAGTTCTGCGAGGGTCGCGCCTTTCCCCAGGCTCATGGAGCGGTGAAGGAGATGACTATGGAGCCAGAAACGAAAGACGAAGAGGCTACTACAGAAAACAAGAAGGACGGCGAGAAGTGCGGTGAGGTCATGATGCAGCTGGCTCCTCAACCTCTGGGTGGTGCCCAGTCCTATTCCGCTGCTGACTCTTATCACGAAGCGCAGGTTGCGGAGGGCTTCATCTTTGACCAGGCCAGTACCTTCCGTCTCATCTTCTCGAACATTATGGAAGAGCCTGGCCTCAGTCTTGAAGACAAGGCACTTGCAGTAGGTAGGGCGAGCAAGGAGCTGGCTGCGCGTGTGCGCAAGGGGCCAGAAGGCGAGAGGAGTCTGCTCGGCAAGGTGGCGGACTTCCTGTCTCCTGGCGACAAGGCTGTCTGGACTGCTGCCTTCATCAACAACCTACCCGACAGTTCCTTCGCCTATGTTGAGCCAGGGGGCAAGAAGGACGACCAGGGCAAGACAGTTCCACGCTCCAAGCGACACTTCCCCTTCAAGAACGTGGCTGGCAATGTCGACCTCCCCCATCTCCGCAATGCTCTAGCCCGGGCACCTCAGTCGCCTTTCGGTGATAAGGCGATGCCCAAGCTGAAAGCGGCGGCGAAGGTGGCGGGCATCGGGGAGTTCGCCAAGAAGGAGCAGGTTGCTCTCGGGCAGCGTGGCACCTTCAGAGCGTTCAAGGACCTCGAGGGAGTCTGGCGCTGGATCTCTGTCACTACCAACAAGTACAAGGACCGGGAAGAAGAGACCTTCTCTGATGCTTCACACAAGGATTATATCGCCTTTGTTGATCGTGAGAAGGCTCAACCTCAGCTCTGGCTCTGGCATGTGCCCGGGAGTCGCATCGGGCTAGCAGACTTCACTGATTACGCTGACGGCTTTGTGGTGCATTCCGGCACGTTCGATGATGACGAGGTCGCTCAAGGCTTCGCTGAGGGCGGCTGTGAAGGATTGGCTGTCAGTCATGGCTTCAAGTATCACGAGGGCGATGAGGAGGATGGTGTCTATGATTGGTATCGCACATTCGAAGTAAGTGTCCTGCCAGCTACGAAAGCGGCCAACGTATGGACGCAATTTCAGATAGAGAATTCTAGCAAGGAGGGCAAGATGGGTTTGTCGGATGAGAAGCGCGCCTTCTTGGTCGGACGCATCGGCGAGGAGGCTACGAAGGGCATCGAGGACAACCTCGGCTCGATGGCCAAGACCCTAGAGGAGCACGGCATCGAGTTCAAGGAACTCGTAGATGCAACCGAGGCCAAGACAGAGGAGAAGCCCGAAGACAAACAGTCCGAGGCTCCCTCTGTGGAGAATCGCCTAACGGCTCTTGAGGCTGCGACTGTCAAGGGCATCAAGGAGGCGATGGATGGCTTCAAGGAGACACTGGTCAGCGATCTCGGCAAGCTAGTCGATAACAAGATCGTGGCTGCTTTGTCTCCTCAGCGCCCGGCGCCTGCAGTCAACGAAGAGCGCCCCAGTCAGAGCAAGGGGACTGAGGTCAGTGCGGAAGAGCAGGAGAGGCTCAACAAGGAGGCTAAGGAGGCTGAGGAGGAGAATTCCTCAGTTCATCCCTACGTCCAGGATCTGATGAGGGCAGGCCGTGGGAGCCTGCCACAAGGAAGCCAGTAGTCAAGGGGTCGCAGTCCTAGCGCGGGGCCCGATGTGACCCTCCAAGGGAGGAAATCTATGGAAACGAAGGCTCTAGAGGGGCTGGCAGAACTGCTGGCTCCTATCATGGATAAGCAGAAGGCGGAGCGATTTGGCGTCAAGCATGACGCCTCTGGTACTCCACTTGCTGCTGGATATGCTCACGGCCCGGGAGGGATTCTGTCCTTCCCCGGCACTGACCCAGATGTATTCCAGACCGTTGTAGGGAATATGGGGATCTTGGGGAGCCTGCCTACGAAATCCAGCCTCTACACCAACCCCACATATTCGATCATCACCGGCGTGCAGGGCGATACGGGTGATGAGAAGAACACTGTCTGTGAGGATGCTCCTGTCGCGGGGTTGAAGAAGGTCTGCATCGTGACGTCCGTCTTCGGCCGCTACGAGCGAGCCACTCAGGAGCTGGAATTGAACCGGCTTGGGCAGCGAGTGGACAGAGCAGACCCGATGGACTTGCGGCTGGTAGGTTCGCCCATCCACCAGTCTGGCGTCTTCGCCAGCGGGGCGCATAGCCCAGCAACGCCAGGAGACATGCTCACCAACGAGGTGGTTCAGAAGCTCTGGGAGCGTAACATCTCGATGCACCGGCTACTCTCGCGGCAGTTGTGGTTGGGTAATCCCGTTAACAACAGCGGCGGTGGTGGGTACAAGGAAATGACGGGCTTCGATCAGCTCATCAACACTGGCCACGTCGATGCTGAGACGGGCACCTCTTGTCCCTCGGTCGACTCTGACATCAAGAACTTCAACTACGGCAATATCGGTGTTGCCGGTCAGGGCGATGCTCTCATCGACGCTTTGAGCAACATGTACCGCTTCGTGCGGAGCTTGGCATTGAGGACTGGCGTCATGCCCGTTCGCTGGGTATTCGTCATGCGCGATGCTGCGTTCTGGGAGATCACCAAAGTCTGGCCGTGCTCCTATCTCTCCTACCGCTGCCAGTTGCCCGCCAATGCTGAGCTCATCGTCGACGGGGCTGAGCAGGTGCGGATGCGGGATGAGATGCGTGCCGGCAACTATCTACTCATCGACGGCGAGCGCATCGATGTTATCCTGGATGATGGTATCAACGAGGATACCCCGGCTACCAACGCCAACGTAACCGAGGGCTGCTTCGCCAGCGACATCTACCTCGTTCCCATGAGCGTCGTAGGTGGGCGAGCAGTGACGTTCCTAGAGTATTTCGACTACACCAACCCATCGATCTCCTCGGCTCTGGGCAACTTGGTTCTCGCTAGGGTTGAGGGTGCGTTCCTGACCTGGGTGCGCCAGACGAACCAGTGCGTGGTCTGGCAGACGAAGGTTGAGCCCAGGCTGGTGATGCGAACGCCGTGGCTTGCGGGCCGTCTTCAGAACGTCCAATACTGCACGCCGCAGCACCCGCGTGATCCGTTCCCCACGGACCCCTACTTCGTGGACGGTGGACGCACGAGTCGACCGGGCCCGAGCTATTACTCGGCTTGGCAGTCCAGGCAGTAGTTGAGAGCACATAGGAGGTTTTCAGCTTGACAGAGGAGGGGGCAGGGTTTCTCCTTTCGCTCTGCTCCCTCCTCTTGACCCTTGGAGGTGTTGGGTGACGCACAGAGTTCTCGTGACGGGCGGGGCTGGCTTCTTGGGTAGGGCCATTCTCCGCCAGGTCAAGCGTGGCGATCTAGATTGGGACGTCACCGTCTACTCCCGTGACGAAGCCATCCAGGAAGCGTGCCGTAAGAAGTACCCAGACTTCCGCTACATCCTGGGCGACGTGCGGGACTTTTACCGGCTCTGCGCAGCGATGGCTGACTACGAGTGGGTGGTCCATGCTGCTGCCTTAAAGTACATACCAGAGGCCGAGATGAACGCCACCGAGTGCATTTCTGTGAACGTGGACGGCTCGCGGAATGTGCTAGCAGCGGCTAGGCAAAACGGCGTAGAGCGAGTGGTGGGTGTCTCCACAGATAAAGCCGTGCAGCCGGTCAATATCTACGGCATGACCAAGGCTGTGATGGAGCGCCTCTTCAGCGAGCAGCAGCAGCACTATCAGGCGCCTGCTTGTGTCTGCGTGCGTTACGGCAACGTCATCGGCAGCACAGGGTCGGTGCTTCCTATCTTCCGTCAGCAGGAGAAAGACTTAGGGAAGGTGAGAATTACAGATCCTCTCATGACTCGTTTCTGGATGGGAGTAGACGAGGCTATTGAGATCATCGAGACTGCGCTAACGCCTCCTGATGCCCACGATGAGCTATTACTTGGTATACCAGGCGTGGCTTCGGGCAGCATCGTCATCCCGCCGGTCAGAGCGATGACCCTCCTGGATAGCGCCAAGGCAGCTACGAGAGAGGACATTGAGGTTGAGGTCATCGGCACACGCCCGGGAGAGAAGCAGCACGAATCCTTGCTCCACGAGCAGGAGTCGGTACGGACAGAGGCGCACGATGATCTGTTCCTTGAATTGCTGCCTCCTGGCACTCCTGCGCAGGCGGCGCCGTTCACCATCTCTTCGGACAGTCCGCAACACCTGATGTCTCCAGTGGAGATGCGGGAGCTGATAGCGGACGCGGAGGAGGTCTAGATGCCGCAATCATTAGAGGCAACTCTAGCGCAACTCGCCGGTCTTAACAGGCAGGTATCCGCAGAGGCTAGTGCTTCTCTGCTCTTGGCTCAGACTCGGCAATTCATTGCCGCAGGAGGGCCAGTTATTAGTAGATCCGCTACGCTTGTAGCCGCGGCCAGCGACGCATCGGCGCAGAGCAAGCTAGGTGCTGACTATCGCTGTGATGACTACGCAACTGACGACCTAGCGATCCAGGCTGCTATTGATGCTCTGCCCTCTGGCGGCGGCAAGGTAGTGCTAAGCGAGGGGACATTCACGCTAGCGGCCCCATTGTCGAGAAACATCGACAGTGTTTGCATCGAGGGGGCGGGACTGGCTACTCGGCTCAACCTGAACGGCTCGACCGCCGTGATTTCCGCTGGGTCGCAATCAGGCTGGGTTTTCCGCAACTTCGATACTGATGCTGGTGGGGTCGACGCTCCCAGCGATGCCATCCTTGAACACTTTGAGGAGGGTGTCCACGCTGGCCTTGACGTCGCTGGCGGCGTTGCCCGCATGGGTGCGTTCATCATGCAGTGGGGGTCTGCGACATCGACTCAGGACACCGTTGAGAGCTTCACGTTCAACGAGGACTTTCCCACCGCCTGCTTTATGGTTACCACGCAGCGATTCGGAGGCGGCGGCGCGTACGTTATTTCAGTCCAGAACATCACCAAATCCGGTTTCGACTCAGACCGAACCGACCAGATTGATGGCAGTGTAGGTTTCTACTGGTTCGCGATAGGACACTAGGGAGGGTTCAGTGGGCTGTGCGCCGCTGAACGTGTAGGAGAGATAGCCATGCACAAGCGTAGATACAAGGACTTCGTATTGAAGGTGGTAGTGCTCTAGCATGAAACTTTGGATCACAGGCTCCCGAGGGATGCTTGGTAGCCGTGTCGTCAAGGTGGCAGAGGCGACTGGGCACGAGGTTGTCGCTACTGATCACTTGACGTGTCCTGTCGATGACCTGGGCTGTGTCGTCAAGACTGCCAAGGGTGAGAAGCCCGATGCTATTATCAACTGCGCTGGGAAGCTCCCGGGTGCTCCTGCTACAGAGATGGTGCTTGCCAACGCCCTGGCGCCGCACCTCCTGGCCTGGACAGGGATTCCTATGGTGCATATGAGCACTGACTGCGTGTTCTCAGGGCAAGACCCTTCTCCGCGTTGCTCCAATGATAGGCCGGACCCTACAGACCTTTACGGCCGTACCAAGCTGGCCGGCGAGGTGGAGGCTTCTCATGTCCTGAACGTGAGAGGTTCGTTCATCGGACCAGAGGGCGGCTTTCTCAAGTGGCTGCTCGCGGCCAAGGGAGACGTGGAGGCATGGGAGTACGCTCGCTGGAACGGCACTACTGCTAACATCTTGGCAGCGAATCTGGTAGAGCTGGTGGAAGGGGAGCGCACAGGGGTTGTTCACCTATCCTCTAGCGAGTCTGTCACGAAGGCGTGGATGGTGAAGATGTTCGCTTCTGTGCTTGGTTTGCCTGTGAAGGTGCGGCTGAAGCAACTTCCTTTCATTGACCGATACCTCTATCCAGACATCTCTCTACCCGACACCAAGGAGACTCTACAGGCATACGCTAAGGAGTTGAAGAAGTGTCTGACCCCGGCGTAACAGTTGCCATCCCAGTCGGTCCTGAGCAGCACCATCAAAGGTGGCTAGGTGAGTGCCTCGCGAGTGTGCGTCAGCAGACCCACCCGGCGGATGAGGTTCTTCTCATCGATGACATGGCAGGGCTGGAGGACAGAGAAGGCTGTCGCATCTGGCGTGCTCCCTGGAGGCTAGGCGCCGCGCACGCAATCAATTTCGGGGTCGCTCTGGCAAAGAACGATTTGGTATACATCCTTTGTGCGGATGATTGGCTAGAGCCGGAGTGCCTAGCAGCCTGTGTAGAGGAATACGGTAGGAGGAACGATTCACTAGGCTACTACCACGTCACTATCAGGTTCAGACCTGAGGGTGATTATCAGCATCCTGGTAGACTTCCTGACCCTCCGATTCAGGATCTGCCCTGTGGTGCTGCGATGACCACCAAACAGTTGTGGCGCAAAACAGGAGGGTTCCCGATGGAGGCAGGTGGGTCGCCAGATTCCTGCTTCATCTCTATCTTGCTTGGGTGGAAGAAAATCGGCAATCTCTACCACGTGAGACAGGGCGTGCCTCTCTGCAATATACGGATGCACGCTGAGCAGGATTCGGCGACTAGAGGATCTTGGCTGGGAGTGATTCATACTGCTCGCGATCTTCTGACCAAGGAATGGAAGCAGCCTGAGTGGGGGAGATACCGGTAATGGGGAGCATCACCGTCGCCATACCGGTGGGGCCCGAGAAGCATCATCAGGCGTATCTGGAGGAATGCTTGGCGAGCGTGGCTGAGCAGACTGTGAAGCCGGACGAGGTGTTGCTCATCGACGATATGGCAGGGCTACCCTGGCGGATGGATTGTCGCCAAGGGAGTTTTCCTCCACAGGAAGATTATGTAGTCAACGTCTGGCGCAGCCCGTGGCGACTCGGAGTTGGTCAGGCGTTCAACTTCGGCGTGGCGCTGGCGGAGAACGATCTGGTGTTCATGCTCGGCGGTGACGATAAGCTCTTGCCGCGGTGCCTAGAAGAGTGCCTAGCGGCTTATGAGAAGCACCACAGGACTGATAGGTACTACGGTGTCGGCGTGGAGTACAGCGACGATAGAGAAGACCAGTATCTGCTCTGTAACGCAGCGATGGTCACAAAAGGATTCTGGAAGTTGACCGGCGGGTTTCCGTTGGAGTCGGCCTCTGGGGCGCCTGACGCTGCACTCATATCGATACTTTCAGTCAACGGCCTGCCTTCCTCTGTCATTGTAAATGAGACGGAGCCACTGTATTGGTATCGAGTTCATGATGAGTGTGACACTGCCCAGCGTGGGCCTTGGCAAGGGGTGATTATTGAGACACGCGATCTCTTGACGAAGCTCTGGAAGCCGCCTGCTTGGGGAAGATACTCCTGATGAACCTTCTGCAGGACTGCCGTGGCTGTGGTGCCTCTCTGACCAAAGAGGTGTTTGCTATGGAGCCTATGCCTTTGGCAGGTGCGTTCGCCGAGAGCGTTGAGCAAGCACGGCTCTCTGAGAAGTTTCCTCTAACCTGGCTTCAGTGCGAGAACTGCGAGCTAGTACAGGTGGCCGAGGATGTAGAGGATGAGGTCTTATATGGCAAGTATTGCTATGCATCATCGACCGTGGCTGATCTAGGCATACATTTCGGGGAGTACGCCAGGTTCCTTGTGCGGCGTTTTGGAATTGGGGTGAGGCGTGTGCTGGAGATAGGCTGCAACGATGGTGTGCTGCTGCGCCATCTGCCATCCAGTTGGCGCTGTGTGGGTGTAGATCCTAGCGATGTGGCGAGTGTCGCCATGAGCAACGGCGAGGCCGGATACGAATTGGTCAACGAGCCTTTCAGTACAGCGCTAGGGTTACGAGGGTTTGACCTGGTGCTGGCATCTAACTGCTTGGCACATATGACGGCCATCGAAGATGCTGTGGAAGCTGCCTCTCGGGCGCTAGTGCCCGGGGGCGAGTTCTGGGTGGAGGTACATGCCCTCAATGCGATGCTGCGTACAGGCCAGTGGGATACGGTCTACCACGAGCACAAGGTGGAATACAGCGAGCGCTCCTTATCTAAGGTGGTAACGCGCCACGGTTTCAGTGTAGTCGACGTGTTACGACTTCCGCTGCATGGCGGCCTGTTGCGAATGGGGTTCGTCAAGGGGGCAGCAGGAGAGCCGCTGCTCCACTGCGAGGAAGACTTTGAGCCACTTCGCCGATCCTACGCTTGCAGGCGGGAGACGTCCCTGTACGGTGAACTCAGTAAGGCAGAGACATTAGTAGCCTACGGTGCTGCCGGCCGGGCCACTGTCTGGTTCAACCAACTGCCTGAGCTGGAGTTCGCCACTGTGGTAGACGACTCGCCTCTACGGGCGAGCAAGTTCGTCCCAGGCGTGGGCTGGCCCATCGTGTCATGGGAGGAACGTCAGCCTTCTGACATTTGCTTGATCACTGCCTGGAATTACGCTGAAGCCATCCGTGCCCGTCGAGCCTTCGAGGGACGCTGGCTTCAGACGTGGGAGGCACAATGATAGTCATCGTGCTCCTGACGTATGACCGGATGGCGGTTGCTCGCAAGACGCTTGAGAGCGTGGCTAAGAATCTGCGCTGCTCAGAACCACTCTGGCTACACATAGCTGATGATGGTTCTCCGCAAGAGTATCGGGATGAGCTTCTGGACCTTGCCCGTTTTTACTACGAGGATCGTGTGAGCATCACCAACAGCGAGCGCAAGGGATATGGCGGCAACTACAACGCTGCCACTCAGGTGGTGCATCAGATAGGCGATATCGTGCTGCCACTCGAGGACGATTGGGAACTGAAGAGGGAACTCTCTCTTGACCCTATCGCCAAGGTCTTGCGCAATGGCACCTTCGGCTGCGTTCGTATGGGCTACATCGGCTACACCCAGGAGTTGTGGGGCAAGTTCGTCTGGGCGGAGAATCTACACTGGCTGGCCCTAGATCCCGATAGCACGGAGAGGCATGTATTCTCAGGCGGTCCCAGGTTGGTAACGGTGGAATGGGAACGGGCGGTAGGTCTTTGGCCGGAGCACATGGAACAAGGGCAGACGGAATTCAATGTATCAGGTAGGGTGGCGGCACGAAGTAGCGTGGCGTGGCCTATTGAACTTATTCGACCAAGAGGAGATGCCTTTGCGCACATCGGCAGTGAGCAGGCGAGCATCGAGGGCATAGACACCAGCAAGGTGGATCTCGTCGCTGTGGAGGAGAGGTAAGGCGTGGGGGTAGTAGGCGGCCATCAGGGACTAACCGTTTATAGGGAGAATGGAGTCATCAGGAAGTGGGCCTATGGCGGAGAGAACGCCAATCCTAGATGCGTAAACGGTGTCCACCAAGAGGCGCGGATGCTCAGAGAACTCAGCGGCACGGGCATCGCACCTGAGCTTATCGAAGAGGGGGACGATTACATCCTAGAGGAAGACTTGGGCGAGAGCCAGCCTGTCGTGAGCTTTGATGATTTGCGGCGTAACGGTGTGCGTCTTCTTTGGACGCTGCAGCAGCATCGCATCAGCCACGGCGATCCGTGGTTCACGCTGGATAAGAAGAAGAAGAAGGGGAACGTCATCATTCGAGACGACCGTCCAATGCTGGTAGATTTCAAGATGTCGCGCTTCTTCGATGAGCCCATATTTGACTATCGGGAGACCTCCGATCAGTACCACTTCTGGCTGAACCTCGCAAAAGTATCACCGGATGATGCCTCGGGTATCATCAGCCGCTGGCTTGCTATTGTAGTAGCTTTAGGCGGGGAAGCTTCAGGCAATCCGCTGGAAGGGAAATCTCTCCTAGACCTCGGATGCAAGCAGGGCGACTTCTGCGCGATGGCTGCTGCAGCGGGGATGACTGCTCACGGAGTGGACAGTGATGAGAACCTTCTCGCTGAGGCCAAGGCTTTGTGGGCGGACATGGCAGAGAAGGTAACATTCTCGAAACTCAACATCTTAGACTGCGGCAATTCTCGCTACGATGTTGTGCTTCTCAACGGCGAGATAATATGGAAAGCTAGCAAGGAGAATACATAAAATGATACACAAGGGAGACTACAACGATCCAGCTCACAGGCTGGTCACGTCTCATCCATACGTGCTCATCCACGCGGATGTTGACCTAATCCAGGACCTTGTTCGTAAGCTGCCTAAGTATCGTCAAGTCGAGGTAGTAGACCTCGGAGCCGGGAGCGGGACGACCGCGCTGTCGGTGCTCTGCGCTAGGCCAGACAAGATCATGGTGACTACTGTCGACCATAACCAAGATATCATGCAGTGGCCAGAGAGAATAGCGACGAATATCGGTCGTCGTGAGGACTGGCAGGGCATCTTGTCGGACTCGGCGGAGGCTGCTAAGGAGTTCAAGGCAAACTCCGTTGACCTGCTCCTGATAGACACTGACCATACCTATAAGACGACCAAGGGCGAGCTGACGGCTTGGCTGCCGAAGGTCGCCAAGAGTGGCTATGTCTGGCTGCACAACTACGCCGACCCTGCCGATTTTGGGGTGCCAAATTATCCTTCGCCCGGAGTCAAGCAGGCGATTGATGAGTTGGTAGCTGTAGGGAAGTTGGAGATGGTGGCGATACATGGACTTGGCTGGGCAGGCAGAAAGGCGAAGAAGATGGTACAGGCATGAGTGACCTGCCTAAGCTCGCCATTGTAGTAACGACTTACATCCCGCCTAATGGCGCTCTACGGATGGAGGCTATAGAGCGCACCATAAGGAGCTGGAAGGAGCACCTCAAGTATGACGGCGGTATCCACATCCACATAGCTGACGATGGGTCCGCTGTCACTCTTGGAGAGTTCCTTGACTTCTGGGGAAGACTCCTCGGCGATTGGTGCACTATGAGTTACAGCCGCCGGGAGCATGAGGGTGTCGGGGCCTCGCTGAATAGGGGTTTTGCCACTTGCCACGAGATAACGCCGATAACCCTGTACGCTGTCGATGACTGGTCGCTCGTAGCCGACCTGGATATCACGCCTTGGGCACAGCTCCTATTGGAGAACGAGGATGTGGGCTGTGTCCGGCTCGGGATGTCTAGCCCTTGGTTGCGAGGAGGCGTTATGAGGGTCTTCCCTCAGGGATGGACAATAGAGTGGGAGCGTTACAGTTACATCTGGTGTATGCGTCCAGCGCTTTATCATCGGCGATTCCTGGATGCTTATGGACCGCTCCCTGAAGGAGTCAATGCATTTGAGGTGGATAGGCTCTACAACGGGCGTATCGTTAATAGCCAAGGACCTTCTATTGTGCTAGCTCTTCTGCATCCCTGGCAGCATCTATGGTCTATTGAACTCGGTGACATTGAGCCTGGTGGCGATGTGCCCGAGGAGCGGTTGCAGGGAGTCGTGCGCACAGTTGGCTAGGAAGGTATAGAGATGCAATCAGCAGAAGCGACACTGAGCCAGATCTGGCAGCTTCTCAATACGAGGTGGCAGCAGGAACCTGTTACAGGCGGCTTGGAAATAATCGAGACTGTCCACGTTGAGGTGCATCATGGAGAGACGTTCGCTTCAACCTACAAGACGCCAGAGGCTTCTCCAATAGCAGACAATGCTACAGTTGAGATTCTCATAAAGGTAGGAAGCAATCTGCTGGCGCATTTCGTATGGAATGCGGTCTTCGGCGGTGAGGGGCAAGTCCAGCTCTTCGAAGGGCCAGACGATACCGCTGATGGCAACGCTCTTACTAGGCCAAACCTGAATCGGGCCTCTGCACAGGTAGCAGAGGTGACGGTATTCGAAGGGCCTACCATCGGTGTGGGTGGGAACGGTACAGAATTGCTCGACATCATGGTGGAGGGCGGTATGACGGGTAGAGCAGTTGGCAGCGTTTTACGAGAGAATACAGAGTGGATGCTGAAAACGGATACAAACTATCTCTTGGTGTTGACCAATCGTGCAGGTGGCGTAAAGCACGCATCTGTGCATCTGCAGTGGTACGAGCACGCATAGGGAGGGCTAGGTTGCGAATACATATCTACCCGGAGTTCGGAGGCGAGGACAAAGGCGATGGCGGTGTGCGCCGTGTAGTTGATGCGCAGCGCAAGCACCTTCCTTCCTATGGCCATGAGATCGTGGACTCTCCCGAAGAGGCTGACCTCATTGCCGTTCACATCGCTCTGCCTTCGCATCTCTCTGGCAGATACGCCGACAAGTCGCTGGTGGTTCACAACCACGGCCTCTACTGGCATGACTACGAATGGGCCAACTGGTGTCTCAAGGCTAACGCTGGCTGCATCGAGGCTATCCGCCAAGCAGACGCTATCACTGCGCCTAGCGAGTGGGTAGCGCAGGCGATCCGGCGCAACTCCCTGAGGCGAGTCGCTGCTGTAGGTCACGGTGTTGACATCGAGGATTGGCCTTACTCAGAAGAGGACAAGGGCTTCGTCCTCTGGAACAAGACTCGGATAGATCCCGTCTGTGATCCTGAGGCGTTGGTCACGCTGGCGAAGATGGCGCCGGACATATCCTTTGTCTCCACCTTCGGGGAGAAGCTAAGCAACCTCGCGCTCACCGGCACGCTACCATACAAGACGGCGAAGCGGGCGGTATCGGATGCGGCCGTCTATCTCTGCACGGCCAAGGAGACGTTCGGTATTGGCACGCTGGAGGCTATGGCTTGCGGTGTCCCTGTGCTGGGCTGGCGCTGGGGTGGGCAGACGGAGATCGTTGAGCACGGCGTCACGGGCTGGCTCGCTACCCCGGGTGACTTCGATGACTTGCTGGCAGGGCTTCGTCACTGTCTTGAGAACCGCGTAGAGATGGGACGGAGAGCCAGGGCAGTCGTGGAGGAACGCTACCAGTGGCGAGACGTCATAGGTCAGTACGCCGTCCTCTATGAGCGGATACAGAGGGAGCGGACCAAAGCTGCGCCTAAAGTGTCTGTCGTAGTACGTGTCCACAATATGGCTGAGTATCTTCCAGCGGCCTTGGATTCTGTACTCGCGCAATCCTTGACTGACTGGGAGTGTGTAATCGTAGATGATGCTTCGACTGACGACTGCGAGAAGATAGCCCGAGGCTACGCTCATGACGATAAGCGGTTCCGCGTTGTCTGCAATAGTGAGCGGCAGCATGTGTCTGGCGCTATGAATGTTGGGGTTGCTGCTTCTAAAGGTAGGTATATTCTTCAGCATGACGCTGACAACATTCTCCCCCCTGACGCGCTAGAAGTGCTCTCATCAGCGCTAGATAGCGACCGGAAGATTCATGTCGCCTATGGCAACGTTGAGTTCCTAGAACTTGAAGGGAAGCGCTGGCATTCCGGTTGGCCTCCTGAGTTCAACGGAGACTGGCAACTGTCGAGAAAAACAGCCGATGGAAGACCTGCGAACCTCGTCCCTTCAGGGGCAATGTTCCGTCGAGAAGTTTGGGAAGCGGTGGGAGGATTCAGGAGGCGGTACAACAACGGGGAAGATGCGGACTTCTGGGCCCGGGCTACGAGTTACGGCTTCCGTGCCGCTATGGTGACGCAGGCCGATACTATGGTCTATCGCAATAGGGATGATTCTGTAAGTAGAAACGAGGAGCTGAGGGACTGGACGCTCTGGCTGCCTTGGAGCCAAGACATGAGCCTACCGCCGGCGGCAGTGATCTCTAGCAAGCAGTCTCCTGTGCCCTCTCACGATAGGCCCAGAGTGTCAGTAGTCATACCAGTGGGCCCAGAGCACCGAGAGCTGGTGGTGGACGCCCTAGACAGCGTAGATGCGCAGACGTTCAGGGATTGGGAGTGCATCATCGTCAACGATTCTGGGAGTGTTCTACGCTGGACGCCTTCTTGGGTGCGGGTCCTTGAGACTGAGGGTAGCTTAGGTGTGGCTGCGGCTAGGAATCTGGGAGTGGCCGCAGCGAAGGCGAAATTCTTCGTTCCACTAGACGCTGACGATACGCTGGAGCCCGACGCATTGAGACAGATGCTACAGGTGTGGGATGAGTTCGGCGGGTATGTGTACGGGGACTTCAATGAACAGCGAGAGAGCGAACCTATGAAGGTCTGGGCAACTCCAGAGTATGACCCACGCCTGCTGATCTCTAAGGGCTGTATCCATGCCGTGACTGGTCTCTACCGCGTCGAGGATTGGCAGAAGGTCGGAGGCTACGATGAGAGCCTGCCTGCGTGGGAGGATTGGGACTTCCAGCTGAAGCTCGCAAACATCGGCGTCTGTGGCACTCGGGCACCGGACCCGATCTTCACGTATCGCAAGGACACTGGCTTCCGCCGGGAAGATAACTATGCCAATTTCGAGCAGAGCAAGCAAGGCATCCTAACTAAGTGGAGAAAGTTCTTTGAGGGAAAGGAGACGCTCATGGCTTGTGGCGGTTGCGGGGGCGGCGGCGGTGGACGCTCTAGGCAGTCGACGAAGCGAGAGGCCGCCCCTCCACCAGATACCGATTACGTCATAATTGAGTACGTCGGGCCGAACAGAGGCGCTCGGAACTTCCGGGGACCTAGCGGCCAAGTGTACCGTTTCTCAGCGACGGAGACAGAACAGCGAAAGTACGTCCAGGGGGATGACGTGGAATTCTTCACCAGCAAGCGCGACTTCAGAGTAATTGAACTGAGGAAGGAAGAAGCTGTTGCCGTTAGTTGAGGCCGTGCTGATCGGGCTGGCGGCTTGGAGGATCACAGCGCTGATCTCCTATGAGCGCGGGCCCGGTGACATCTTCCTTCGATTCCGGAAGCTGTTGAGCTTCGAACATGGAGATGATGGAGAGCCGACAGCGTGGCCGGAGAGCGTCTTGGCTAAGATGGTGGCCTGCCCGTGGTGCCTAGGGCTGTGGACGGCGGCTGGGTGCTGGGCGCTCTGGGAGTATGTCTCGGAGCCAGCGGTGATCGTGCTTGCGGCGGCTGCGGTGCTCGTGGCTGCGGAGAAGTGGAATCATGGCTAGGGCAACGACAAGGACGAAGCTATCTCTGGATCGCTGGGCAGCAATTATAGGGATTCATCCGGCCCACTTCAACGGAGTGTTCTTCGGCGATTCTCCGTCCGTGTGTCAGCAGCCGTGGCTTCAGCAGCCGTGGCAAGCGGCAGACCGGCTGGGAAGGGAAGAGGTGGCTAGGGCTATCGCTCAGGCAGAAGCGGACATTGAAGATTACATCGGCTACCGCCTACTCCCTGACTGGGAAGTAGACGAGTGGCAGATTACGGAGCGCCTCTGGCGCAAGGAGTTGGTTAACCTCAGCGTCACGGACATACGGGGTATGGCGCAGACCGTCGAGGCCAAGTGGGGCTACTTCGTCAGCGGAGGCATCAGAGCGTCCACGCTGATTGAGGTTGCACGTCCCATCGTCTACACAGACGAGGATGGAGATGACTACGAGGAAATCGCTACTGTCACTGCTACTGTTGAGGCCGGGCGAGACCCCTGCGAAATCCATATCTATTACCCCGTCTCCAACGCGATGGTGCTGACGGGAGGCGAAGACCAATGGGAGATCCGCCTCATCGACGTAAGCATCACCGGAGTCACGGCCACCATACGCTTCCATCGGGAGCAGGCAGTCTTGCCTCAGGAGCTACGAGACTACTTCCCGCCGGCTGATGACAGCCACTTGCGCGGAGTAGACGGGGCGGTAGACGGCAACTTTCTTGAGACTGTGGATGTCTACCGCGTCCATAACGATCCGCAAACTCAAGTCTCCTTTCTCTGGGAGCCGTTCGGCTCAGGCTGTGAGTGCAATAGTGGCGGCTGTGTCCTCTGTGCCTACAACACCCAGACCGGTTGCCTGATGCTCAGGAGTGAGCCACGACAGAGCGTTGTTTCTTATCATCCCGCTACGTGGAACGCCGATGATGAGGACTTTGACGCGGCGGCGTGGGCAGTAAACAGACAGCCAAACCTCGCACGTCTCTTCTACTACGCGGGCTGGCGAGATAAGAGGCAGGCTTGCCCGACGGTGAAGATGGACCCGGAGTGGGAGCGCACCGTCGCCTACTACGCCGCTGCGCTGCTCGACCGTCCTATCTGCGAGTGCAACAACATCCGGGCTTGGGTTGACCACTGGCAGAAGGATCTAGCTATCCGAGGAGAAGAGGGGTTGCAGGTTTCTTCTGGCGATCTGGACAATCCTTTCGGGACTAGGCGGGGAGCCGTGTACGCCTGGAAGAGGGTAAACCGCGAGGGTGCAGCGATAGGAGGAGGAGTAGCCATCTAATGCGACACGCGAGTTTCCAGGATGCTCAAGGCAGAAAGTGGGCGGTACTCCTACCAGAGGGAGTTCCTGATGAAGAAGCATCGATGGGCGTTCATCTGGGACCGCCTTCGTTGGAATCATTAGGCTTGCCGGAGGACGTGGAGATCCGCTTGCACAACCAACTCTTCGAGAGACGGCTCCTCACTCTAGCTGATGTCAAGGCGCGGCGCCAGCATGTCTTTGGCGCGTTACAAGCGACATTTGGAGTAGACACTGGACGGATAGTCGCACTCTTTAAGGAGGAAGGTAAGGATGGGAAAAAGCAGAAAGCAGCGGTAGGCGCTACAAAGAAAACACAGAGACGTAAGACCCCAAGGAGGTAACTAATGGGCGTACCAGTACGAACACCATTCTCGCGTGTCTTCACTATTGAGGACACTGCGGGGCCAGCTAATGTCCCTGTCTATCAGGGCCAAGCTAAGGCACAGAGCCCGTCCTGGAGCTTGGGAGACAGGACACCGATTCGGGAGCCAGACCCTTCGCGCTATGGAGCGTTCAGGATAGTAGACGCTATCAAGGGCGAGAAGGGCCTACCAACGATGAGCCTGGAGGTACGCTACAAGTACACTCTCTCGGACTTCTTGAGATTCGCACGTCGGGGTTGTCCACTTGACGTGCAGGTTCACTTCGGCAAATGCCAAGACCCTAAGGACTTCAATTTCGGCTGGGATAAGATCCTAGTGCTTGAAGATGCTGATATGTCCACCTGGGGTGCCAGCGATCTAGGTGCCTTGGAGCAGGGAGAGGATGCTGTAGTCAACGAAGCGGTGGACTTCAACGCACTGGATATGTACGAACTCAAGCCGCTTCTACTGGCAGAGCTCGGTGCTGCGGAGATCATCGCCGAAGTCATAGCCGTCAGCATCTGTGACGCCATCACTTGTGGAGAGTGTGGCATACCATCGGACGGCTGCCAGCGCGTCTTTGCCATTACCACCGTTCAGGCCGCTTCTCCTGGCCTGCCTGCGGAGCTCATCTTCAGCAGCGATGGTGGGGCGACTCTTGGCGAGACCAACATCGCCACCTTGAATGTCAACTTTGCTCCGAGTGGCATGGCCTGCGTGGGCACTCGTCTAGTGATCATCTCCAACGACGATGACGCCCTCCACTACGCTCCCATCATAGACATCCTTAACGAAGAGGAGATCTGGGTACGGGTCGCCGCAGGCTTCCTCGCTGCAGGATCTCCCAACGCTATCTTCAGTCTCGGCAGCGCTCAGACCTGGATAGTGGGTGATCTTGGCTACGTCTACTTCAGCAGCGACATCACAGCAGGAGTAACGGTGCAGGATGCCGGGATAGCTACTGGTGAGGTTCTGCTCGACATCCACGGCTACGACGAAGACAACCTTGTGGCTGTCGGCGAGAACAACGCGGTCATCCGAACTATTGACGGGCAGACTTGGGTGGGTGTTGACGGTCCTGCTGGTGCAGGCATAGACCTACTTGCTGTTTGGATGAAGTCAGCCCTAGAGTGGCTCGTCGGCGACATCCAGGGACAGTTGTGGTACACCCGAGACGCTGGCGAAAACTGGGTAGAGAAGGTCTTCCCCGGTTCCGGCACTGGCGCCGTGCGCGATATCTTCTTTGCTACTCCGACTGTCGGGTACATGGCGCACAACACTGACGCTCCGGCTGGACGGATTCTGCGCACCGTCGACGGTGGCTTCTCCTGGTATGTGCTACCTGAGGGAACTGGCATGATTCCAGCCAACGACTACATCAGCTCTCTAGCAGCCTCCGGCGAGTGCCCCAACGTCGTATACGGCGGGGGTCTAGCTGAGGTTCCCCCGGATGGCATCTTGGTGAAAGGCGCGTAGTTCATAGAAGGGAGGAGCAGTGACAGGTAACAATCGGAACAAGGAGGGGAAGGCGGCGCTTCAGGCCGCAGTTGAGGCAGTGGAGGGTGCTGTCAAGCCGTTGGTCACGGAGATCACCCTAGACAATGGCGTGGTGCTGAAGCTGAAGCCTGTGCCGCCTTTCGCTGCACAGCACGCAGTGGCAAATCTCGAGGAACCGAAGCCTCCTATTGTGGATGTGGGCAAAGGTAAGGACAGGGAAGAGGAGAATCCAAATGATCCTGGCTACCTTGAGAAGATGGAAGCCTACAGCCGTGAGGTCATCGAAACTACCGTCAACGCCATGCTGGTGACCGGCACCGAGATAATTTCGGTGCCAGATGGTGTGCAATCGCCAGAAGATGACGATTGGTTAAACCGCATTCAGTACCTAGGGATCGAAGTAGATGGGGAGAATAAGTGGGCGCGTTATGTCGCATGGCTGCGCTACTGCGCTCTGAGCGGGCCGTCTTTAACGCGGATCATGGCAGAGCTGAGGAAGTCAATCGGCCTCAATGAGGAGGAGGTGGACATTGCTGTAAAAACCTTTCGGAATCGAGCGGAACGGCGAGCCGATAAGCGGGTATCACCTGAGGCTCCTGGAGACGGGGATAACGTACCGGAGGGTGCTGCCAGGGGTGGTGCCAGAGGTAGAGGAAAGAGAAGCCGCTAAGTTCTGCGGCTACAACTGGCGGGAGTGGCGCGACTTGCCTAGACAGGAGCGTGTGATTGGCTTCGCCCACTTCCGCGTCCACAGGCTCATTGAGATGAACCAGCAAGATGCTAGAGACAAGGATTCAAATCGCCGGATGAGACAGCGACAGCAATCAAGTAGGAGTAAGTAGCCATCGCATTCCAGGACATCGGAGTCCGAGCGGTAGTCAAGGGCTTCGACCAGTACATCAAGCAGGTCGGCAAGATGCAGACTTCTACCCAGAAGTTTGGCAACTTGCTGAAGACTGGTGTGAAGATCGGTGGAGTAGCCGCGGCCGCTGGCATCGGCTTCGCCATCAAGGGCTTCGCTGACTTCGACGCGGCCATGACCAAGTCCCTGGCCATCATGGGCGATGTCTCTGATGAGCTGCGCGTCGAGATGACCAAGGCTGCCCGGGAGATGGCGCTCAAGACTACCTTCTCTGCCAAGGACGCTGCCGAGTCCTACTTCTTCCTAGCGTCTGCTGGCCTGGACGCTGGTGCTTCTATCAAAGCTCTTCCCGTCGTGGCTTCCTTCGCCCAAGCTGGCATGTTCGATATGTCCACAGCTACCGACCTCCTGACTGATGCGCAGTCTGCCCTCGGCTTGGCTATCAAGAACGACGCTGTGGCGAACATGGAGAACATGGTCAGGATCTCCGATGTCCTGGTCAAGGCCAATACGCTGGCCAACGCCACCGTGCAGCAGTTTTCTGAGTCCCTGACAACTGAGGCGGGGGCGGCTCTCAAGTCCTTTAACATCGACATGGAAGAGGGGGTCGCTGTCCTCGCAGTTTTTGCCGACCAAGGACTAAAGGGACAGACTGCTGGAACGGCACTGGCTCGTGTTCTGCGCCTGATGACCTCGGCTGCGGTCAACAATGCAGATGCCTATACAGAGTTGGGCATAAGCGTCTTTGACGCCTCTGGCAACATCAGAAACATGGCCGATATTGTAGCCGATCTGGAAGTGGCATTTGATGGCATGTCGGATGCTCAGCGCGTGGCGGCTCTAGAATCACTAGGCTTTCAAGCTAGAGTACAAGGCGTCATCACGAAGCTAATAGGATCGTCTGACGCCATACGAGACTATGAGGCAGGGCTGCGAGACGCTGGGAATACCACACAGCAGGTGGCAGAGAAGCAGCTGGACACGTTCAACGCCCAGATGAACCTGCTAACATCCGCCATCACGGACGTCGCTATTGAGTTGGGTTCCATCCTCGTGCCCATCCTGCGAGAGTTCGTGGAGAAGCTGCGCACTGACGTCGTTCCTTTGATCAAGGAGTGGATACAGTTACACGAGGAGGATATCGAGAGGGCGATTCGCAAGACGATAAAAGTAATAGGCGACCTAGTGAATGCTCTGAAACCATTCTTCGATAATTTCATCAAGGGTCTTCAGACGCTTCTACCTCTGGTGGAAGGCGTGTTCGGGTTCATCATCGAAAACGAGGTAGCGCTGGTCGCAGCTATCCTAGCCATCGGGGTCGCGATGGCTAAAGCTTGGGGACCTCTATCCGCTGCTGTTATTGGTGCTACGTTACTGATAACGCTTATGGGAGCCATGAAGAGAGAGGTAGGGCCGCTAACTGGAGAGATCCTGAAGCTCAATCGTGCAGTGGCGCAGTACGAATTCGTGCAGAGGACTGCCAATCGCGGGACTAGAATCCACACGAGCAGCTTGCGGGACTTTGAGGCAGGTACAGAGAACGCATCTCTAGCTCAAAAGACCACTATAGAACTTCTAGAAGATGCTACCCGAGCGTACGAGGATCAGACTCCTGCTGTGGATGCTCTTGGTAGAAGGATAGATGAAACAGCTCTCAGTATGCGGGAAGGAACAGCTACTATCCGGGGAGTAGAACATGCACTAAGCAAGGAGCTTCTGCCAGCGATAAAGGAGACTGCTGATGCGGCCAACGGACCTGGTGGCCTCGGACCATCACTAGGCGATGGCGGTGCAGCAGATGGCGCGGATCAGCTAGAGAAGGAACTATCAGAAGCTGCTCAGGCTGCTGCGGAGTTGGCAATGGATCTCATCGCTCTCCACTCTGCTACCAGCCTCCAAACCGCCTTGAACCAAGAAGCTGTCATCGCCGGCCACGAGTTCGCGGTTATCCTGCGCGAGGTAGAGGGCGCCGCGCTGGATCAGCGGAACGTGCTTGAGCTTCAGATAGACGTGCTGGAAGACCAACTCGCTGCTATGGAAGACGCGGGTGGTGGCAACGACATTCTGGCGGAGGCCATCCGTGGCACCATCGAAGCCATAGAAGATGAGATCACTGCGCTGGATGACAACAAAGAGAAGCTATTGCTGTTCGGCGAGGACGGTGTAGGCCCAATCACCGCCCAGCTTCGTGACCTCAAGGACATAGTCGATGAGACCAATTCTGCCTTCAACGAATTCCTGAGCATTCAGACGCAAGGAGAGGCAGACCTCGAGGCCACAATCGCTCTCCTGGATTCTGAGATTGAGAAGATAGATGAGCTCGTAGGGCAAGTTGTTGGCCTAACCGGAGTTGAGCAAGAGCGCCTAGACATTCTCACGAAGCGGATTCCTGTTCTTGAAAAGGAACTCGAGGTCATTGGGGAGACGATTGACATACTTAGCGAAAAGAAGAAGGAAGAGGGGGAGCTCAGCAAGGCGGAGAAGAAGGCACTGGAAGACGCTAAGGCGCGGCGGGACGAACTTCGCAAATCTATCAAGACCATAAAGCAGAGCATCGACCGCCTTGAGGAGAAGAGTAAGGCCGAGACCGCAGCGGGCAAGGCTGCTGGCGAGCACACCAAAGCTCTCGAAGCAGAGCGCGATGCGGCCAAGGATGATCTCGAGGAGATAGAGGCGAACAAGGAAGCAATCGTAAAAGGTCTGGAAGCTCGTGTCAAAGGTCGCCCGACGCAGGACGAATGGACAGAGGGTATTGTCGAACAAGGTATCCAGACTGGTGTGCTCACAGGTAAACTAGACGACGTTCCTCCGGCGCTACGTGAGTGGATTAATACGCATGGAGATTTCGTCTTCGAGGTGGGCCGTGGCATGAATCGCCTGCTCCTGGCCCAGCGCGACTTCGTGGATGATTCTCAAACCTTGGCAGCAGATTGGGCAGCTGTGTGGACGCAGGCAGCGCAGGATATCGTCGACGGTATGGAGGAAGTGCTAGAGGTAGGTAGCCCGTCCAAGGCGATGATGAGAATAGGTGAGGCGATGCAGGCGGGCCTTGAACTCGGGCTGAGCGGGGGCGCCTCTGTGCCCATGCTGGCAGGCGGCGGAGTGGCAAGGGACGCTATCACGCCCGCTGCGCTTCCTCCTGTCCCTGTGGCTCCTCCGGCCGGCAGTAGCGACTTCACGGCCAACATCTCAGTAGACCAAGAGAGCAACGTAGCAGAAGAGGTCGGGCGTGAGATGCGCAGCCTAGCCTTCGGGCTGAGGCGGTCCTAGTGGCTAGATTCTTCTGGAAGAACCTCACTCTAGATGAGAGACAGCTACTCGCTGCTAGTGTCGGGTACTCCCTCCAAGACCGGAAGGGCTTCAGCCTGCCTGCCAAGGATCATATCTCAGCCCGGGCCCCGCAGCAGCATGGCGCTACATATGTCAGCACCTTCTTCCGTCCTCGCGACCTATCGTTCGTTGTCGTAATCAAAGGCTGCTCGGTGTCAGACTTCGAGGACAAGCATCAGGCGTTGGTGCGTCTGCTGAATCCCCTGGATGATGGGGAGCTGCAGATTTCCACTCGCAACAATGGACTCTTCACGCTCACTTGTAGGCCAGTGACAAAGAGCACTCTGAGGATGCAGACCGGAATAGTGGGGGAGCTCCTTGTGCAGTGCCGAGCCGATAACCCTTACTTCCACGGGCCGGAGCAGGAGTTGACCTTTCCTGCCTCTTCTGTGTCTTCCCTGACCATACCGTTTACGATTCCAGCTATCATACTCACAGCCAATCTCACTGAGCTGACCGTGACTAATGGTGGCCATGTTCCTGTCTTTCCTACAGTGATAATTATCACTGGGGCTGGATCGGAGATTATCAATCCAGTAATCACGAATGTAACGACTGGCAACAGCCTGACTCTAACGGGGACTTTCCCGGGCTTGACCGCTCTGATAATGGACATGGGAGCAAGGACGGTAGTAGACCAGACGGGAGTTAACCGTATCAGTGAGGCTTCCGGCAACTTCTGGGATCTGGCAGTAGGCGACAATGACCTACGGATAACGTCCGAGGGCGCCGATGTCTTTGGTGGCGTCATACGGTTTTCTGACGCATACTTGGCGGTGGTCTGATGCCTTTCGGTGTGCGTCTCCGCGATAAGGTTCTGGATGTTGTAGCGTGGCTCCTGCCAGCAGAGGGCCAGATTCAGCCTTCACGGGTGCGGTGGGACAGACGCTGGCGAGAGGTGGGGCAGTTAGAGCTAATCATACGGGCGGATACCCCCTTGCTGGGCTACCTGACTACGCTGGGCAACTACATTGAGATTGTCGACTTGGATGACGACAGCACAGAGGCCATCTATATCATCGAACGCTCGGAGTTCAGCACGGGCATTGTGAAGTTCGACCAGGATATGAGCAATCATTTCAACGCGGTGTACGCCGCCGGCCAGGGCACCGGCACTCTTAGGGACCTCGTGGTGCGCCAAGATGCTGACAGCATCACCGAAGTTACCAGGATGGAGTTCTTCCAGGATGCAAGGGATGTGGAGCTGGGCAGCTTCGATCTCCTTCGGCAACGGGCGGATGCTAAACTAGATGAGGTGGAGCAAGAGGGCGGCTTCGTCGCGACGGGCGGCAAGTTGGCCAAACAGGAAGTCGTAAAGGTGTCCGGTAGCACGCCGCTCCTGTTCGCAGAGAAGCGCATTATCCTGCCATCGCCTGCCACGGTAGCGGGCGACATCGTGGATATCACAGGCGACGAGTATGACGAGATCACAGCCTCCGCTGACAACGTGATGAAGCACTACATCAACGATCATCTGGTGGCGCCCGCAGATGGCTCCCGGGCAGTGGCGAACTTCGTCAACCAGGGAGCCATTCCGCCCCTTCTCTCGTTGACCTACCGCGGCCGTTTTCAGACTGTCCTAGAAGCCCTGCGAGAGATCGGGCAGTTGGCTACAGCAGGCTACGAGGTGATCTTCAATGCCTCCGATGAGTTCGAGTTTCAGGTGCTGCCTCAGGTGGACAAGACCTTCGGCACTAGCGGAGCCGTCGTCTTCCGTAGCCACGACCCTCTCCCTAGCGTCGCAGGCAGGCTCTACCGCGAGGATTGGGATATCGGGGATCTCGTGACGCTGGATTTGGAGGCGTTAGCTGTGAGCGTGGATGTTCCGATCCGGCAGGTGCGGATTGAGCTTCGCCAGAACCAGCCCGAACTCTACATCATCGCCTTCGACACGCCGAACGTTGACGACATCGACCGCCTAAAGGACGCCATCATTTCCCGGACTAGACAGGATACCTGGGCAGCGAGAGTATGAGGTGAAGACATGACCGTGATACAGCTCTTCGGCCACGACACTTCGATTGTGAGCGAAGCCAACTTCGAACTCGTCTTCGGCGGCTTGCATGAAGGGGTATTCGCAGGAATCAACGACGAGTGTAGAGTCAATGCTACAGCTCCCGCCACTGCTCAGGTGCGTGTGGAGATCGGAACATTCGTCACTGGTGGTGTCTTCGCTCGAGTATCAGTAGCCGAACTTCTGACGATCCCAGCCAACGCTTCTGGACAGGATCGTATTGATCGTATCATCTGCAAGCGGGATAACGCAGCCGACATATCAACTGTAGAGGTGCTACAGGGGACTCCTGCTGGTGTTCCTGTGCCCCCTGCGCTTACCAGAGCAGGGGATGATTGGGAGATCAGTCTTGCACAGGTCTACGTGGCTAACGGCTTCGTCACTATCGAGGCTGAAGACATACGAAGTGAACGCGATGATCCTGATGTCTGCGAATTCGTCTCCGGCAGGATGTCTCAGCAGCGGCTTCAGGATATCGCCTACGGTGTAGGATTCCCTTGGGGTGGTTGGGAAGCATATCAGGCTGCTACTGTGAAGGATGAAGGCGGATGGAATCCTTCTACTGTCGATGATGCGTCTGCCTACGCTCTAGGTGCTGATGGTCTTTACCTGGAACAGGACACGGATGGACTCTTGAATGATGAGGCACGCGTCCATGTAACAGGAGATGAAGTCACTCGCCGGGATCGCCATCCAGTCCTAGAAATCAAGTTTGAGCTTGTTGACCTAACAGATATCCGATTCTTCGCGGGGTATCAATCTGCCTTCGCTAACTTCCTTGCATCTGATGCTCCTGCTATTGACTATGCGGGAGTTCAGTTTTCTACAGCGCGACCCGACACCAACTTCCAACTGGTGGTGGGTGATGCTGTGGCGCAGACTATCTTTGATACAGGAATACCAGTGGATGCTGATGTTCATTTTGTGCGAGTTTCTTGCGATATAGCCGAGACTGAAATCCTCATTGAGCTGTTCGATGCAAATCATGACATCGAAGCCTCGGCACTCTTCACCGCAGACCTACCTGGGCTCGCTGATACTCTCGGAGTAGGATGTGGAATACGTGCTCTAGCAGTAGCCGTCAAACAGATCCGGCAGTATCGGGCCAGAGGAGCAGACAGGAAGCCGTAGATGGTAACAACCAACTACGCACCATTCTTCCATGACGTAGACAACCCGGACCACGGGCGGGCCTTCCGCGTTACCGATGCTGGCGGCAACGATATCGCAGTTGCTGCCGGTAGAGCACGGATAGACCAGACAGTCTTCAACTTCGCTACTGCTACCCCCTTTGCAGGTCTAGCGAATGGTGTCAACTATGTCTACATCAGCGCTGCTGGCGTAATCACCGTTCTCCTAGCAGGGCCTTATCCTGCCAACTCAATTCCGCTAGCACTCGTGACTGTAGCGGCTGGCGACATCACTGCCATCGCTGACAACCGTTGCTTCTTTGCAGAGGGCACGGCGGCCGGCGGGGGAGGGTACGACACTATTGAGGATGAGGGTGGAGCGCTTCCCCAGCGTACAACTATTGACTTTGTTGGGGCAGGAGTCACCGCTGCTGACGTCGCAGGAGAAACCCAAGTGACGATCCCGGGTGGCGGCGGAGGCTTTCCGAACGCAGCGGATATCTGGATACAGATGCCTTCAGCATGAAACGAGTAATCACAGCGCAGGAGTTGTCCGCTATGGGGTTGTCGAAGAAGGTAGACACCTTCTTGCGTACTCAATATCCCACCTGGCATGTCTTTGACTTTACCCCAGCCCCGAAGCCCGATGGCTCCAATATAGTGACTTGTATGCGGGACGGGGTGACGATCAATCTAGCGGATCACGCAGGAGAGAAATTCGAAGACTGGATGGCGGGATGTTTGCCAGACCTCACCCTCTCGGAACTGGTGGAGATCGCGCAGGGCAAGGGGGAGCAGAACCTTGCCCTGACTGAGATGACCAGCGCTACGGAACCTGTTGAGAAGCTCTGGACGTGGTTGAAGGGCAGACTCTAATGGCTCTTGACTTTATGCCCAAGCGCAATCTTGTGGAGGTCATTCTTCCTGCGGATGCTGGCCCAGTATTTCCGAACTCTGGTGTAGGTGCGGCCTACGGTGTTTGGGTGCAGGTGGTGGCGGCTTCGGCTGCTCCTTATGTCTTATGTGCTGCACATATAGCAGAGCAGTTCCAGGTTCCTCCTGGCGTACCCTCTCTTACTACATATCAGCTAGAGGTGGGAATAGGAGCTGCAGGATTTGAGGTGCCTGTAGCAGCAAGTGCTAGCTATATCGTTGGGTTGCCCGGATTTGCGGCTGGCATTGCCATTATAGCAGCATCCAAAACACTGTTCTTTGAGCCTATAGTGATTCCTGCGGGCACTCGCATAGCTGTTCGGGCTTGGGGAAATGGCGCTATTGCTGTTCTCTTTGGTGTTTATCTAGTCTGCTACGATGCCAGCGATTATGAGCTTCCTGGGGAGCTTATGAGTCGTCCTCACGAGCGGTACATGAAGGGATTAACCTCTGCTGCGCAGGGTGCAGTTTGTTTTCCTACGGCTGGGGTGACTGCAGTCACTACTGCAGGAGGAGGCTTCGGTGGAGGCTATGGAGCTTGGGTAGCAATGACAGCAGCTGCTCCTAACGATGTTCTTGTTACTGGTCTTGTATGTGGCGATTCTCTGGTGGGCGCGGGATTTGCCCAAACGCAGATAGGTATAGGAGCAGCTGGCTTGGAGGTGGTGGGTGGTAAAGTAGGGATGGCTGCGAGAACGCTGGGGCCTGTGAGTACCTCTCTGATGCCTCGTCCTATATTCGCGAAGCGCAATGAACGAATTGCGGTAAGAACGGAGGGCGGGGGCGGTGCTCCGGTTGCTTTTGATATGATCCTTCTAGGCCACGAGATGAGGTGATAGAGGATGCCTACTCCTACGTCTAACGAACCATCTTTACTTGCTGCTCCTGGGCAGCTCGGGGTAGCAGCAGCGGTGCTCTACACTTCTCCGGCCGGGCCAGCCTTGGGCACTCGCCTGACAGCGATGGTCCTTGTCAACGACACCACGACAGCAGCGACCGTTACGCTGTACCACGTAGTGGGGGCAGGTGCCCCGGCGGTTGCGGACCTCATCGCCAATGGGATCTCTGTGCCTGGGGATGGCTATCCTGTCATTTTACCTCTTAGCGGAATCACCCTGAATCCTGCTGATACGTGGCAGGCTCTGGCCTCAGTAGCAGCGCAGATAAGCTGGCACCTTTACGGCATCGAGATGAGCTAGGAGGCGCCATGACTGAGGGCGAGATTGCTACGATCATCAAGCGCATTGAGGAACTGGACGAGAAGCACACGGGCAGGTTCACCAATATCGAAGGTCATCTAGAGACGCTCAACGGCTCGGTGCTGATCCTGCTTGAAGCCAAAGAAGATCACGACGATAAGTTGGAGAAGGTCGGACTCTGGCAGGCGCGATGGGAGGGTGCTTGGTTCGCAGGCAAGTTCGCTATTCCGCTCATCTTGAGCGCAGCCCTTGGTATCCTCGGCATCCTAGTAGGACGTGGGCTGTGAACGACCGGGAGATCGCGGACCGCATCGCCTTGCTCCGAGGCCAGCTAGAACAGATCGGCATAGGCTCGCCCACGCTCTCAGCCTTGGGCTACGGGGCCATGCTAGAGATGGAGAGCCTGCTAGGGCTGCATCGGTACTCTATAGCGGAGATACTTGGTGGCCAGGCTGACGGCGCTCAGGAAGGCGCTGAGGAGGAAGTGAGATGATCTGGTTCCAGCGTGATCAGCCGCTTGGATTGCCGCCAGGTTCAGTCCGGGCAGTGATGGCCCTCGCGCTCATCGTGACGACGCTGGTGCTGTTCGTCAAAGACGGGGCGGCGCCGGCTGAGTTGCTGACCCTGGACGCAGCCGTGGCGGGTGTCTACTTCGGGGCCAAACTGGCGAAGCCCTCATAGCCCCCGGCACGGGCTGAAGAAATCCCAAGCTATTTTCTAGCCCCTATCTAGGACGTCATTGACAACGGGGGCTGGCCTATGTATATTTACTCCATGCCAATGATAACCATCTATGTTCCCAAGGAACTCTACGAAGCGCTACGGCGTCACCCCAACATCAACAGGAGTGCCGTGTCTGCGAAGGCGCTGAAAAAGGCCATCGCCGCCACGAAGGACGGAGAGCGATGAAGATCATCTACCTCTCAGGCCCGTACTCAGGGAAAGACTACAATGCGATTGAGGCCAACATCCAGCGAGCCGAAGCCTGGGCCATCCATCTCTGGAACAAGGGCTACGGTGTCTTCTGCCCACACCTCAACACGCGCCACTTCGAGGTCAAGGTTGCTGAGGCAGAACAAGCTGACTACCTAGAGTTCGACCTTCGCATCGTCGCGGTCTGTGACGCCATGCTGATGCTTCCTGGCTGGACAGGCAGCTTAGGAGCTTGCAAGGAACGCGCTCGGGCGAGAGCGTTGGGCAGGCCCGTCTTTGAGATGCCCAGCGAACTTGATGATTGGCGCGACGGAGAGCGATGATCACCCAGGCCGAGCGCAAGGCAGAACCCTTTTGCTGGTGGCGTCTCCCTGGTCATCTCCAGGAAAACTTGAAGCCGGAACCCAAACGCCGTAGGCCCTACAAGAAGCCCTACAACCTGCCTTCTCAGTTCACTGCTCAAGAGCGCCTGATCATGCGGCTCCAGGCATACGCGCTTCTTCACCTTGCTAGAACGGGATGGCTCCCTAATCAGGAGAAGTGGTTCCGATGACCATCACCCAGGCCACGCTCGGTGGGTCCGGCGCTGGGGGCTGAAAGGAGAACGACGATGAGCGACGCAAAGACATTCCATGATGCCTGGTTCGGCAAGAACGTGGAGGTCAAAGAGGGCGCGTTCAAGGACTGGCGGGGCGTCGCTCAGGTCTGCTCGTTCCCGCGTGTTGAAGTGGCTTTCCCCAAGGAGAAGGGTTACAAGACCGAGCGAGTCTGGTTCGACGTGGCGCTGTTGAGGAAGTCCTAGAGCGATGAAGACCGAGCACACCGGCGGCGGCTTCTTCACCACCACCATGACAGACGCGCAACTCCGCGCCCACTGTGAGAAGTACGGTCTTGACTACGAGTGGCAGCTAATCAAGTCGCTCGACGGTCAGGGCAAAGAAGACGAGGCCCTAGCGCTTTACGACAAGCGGGTGGCGAGGAAGAAGGTAGACGGGTCATTCGACAGAGAGCTAGACACCTTTCTCGAGTGCTACCGATGACTACGCAGGGATGGATGGCTCGAAGCCCGTACTACCCCGACGACATTCCGCTGTCTGCCTACTGTGAGATGGAGGGCTGCGTCGGCAAGGGCAACTGTCCTCGTTGCGGCACCATCAACTATCACTTGATGGGCTGGTACGGCGCGGTGGCTCGATGGGCGAAGGCTTGGGGAGTGTCAGAGGAAGAGGCTGAGAAGCGCATTATCGAACACCAATATGCAGCGGAGGGTTTTTGCCCGACTTGTGGCCACGAGGCGCATGAGGGCGAATGCAAGGACATGCTGCCATGAGCGAAGACATAGAGCGAGACACCATCCCTACAAAGGACGTGGCGGCGGCGTTCAAGGCGATTGAGGTGGCGTATGGCGTGGTACGCGATGAGGCTGATCATGGCTGGGAAGCAGGGGGATCATACCCGAAGTCGTGCATCATCTGTCGATTGGGAGCTATCATCGCCGAGCAGCGCCGCAAGCTAGGGATCGAGGTGAAGGAATGAGACTCGCCGTGAACACGCAGTCAGGCACAATTCACAAGGGCCGACCTCGCGCCGAGCTAAGTCCTGGGTCTCGGCCTCGCGCTGCCTGCAATCCTTATGGCGATATTGCTTGGTATCGCCCACATCGCCTTTGCCACACCTGTTTCAACGAAGAGGAACGCAAGACGCTAGCGAAGATAGAGGAGACGAAAGGGAGAAAGTCAAATGCGGGAAGGATGGTGACATCTTGACGGACGTAGTGAAGCACCTCAAGCTGAACGGCAAGCAGCGCCGAGCGTTGGGGCGGCAGGTGATGGAGGCCCGGGTTCTGCGCGAGGCAGCGGAGATCGTGCTGCGCAGGTGGCAAGAGCGAAGCGGCCCGGATTGCCAGAACGACAACTCGAACCGCTTCTAGATAGCTGAGGTACGACGGCCTCACAAGGAGGATACACCCCATGACAGAGAAGGTCAACACCGAGACCCCGGACCCCGTCGCCTATTTCTTAAAGGCGGAGAGCGACTTCCAAGGCGGCATGGATGCCCTGTGCAAGATTCTCGCTGCTCAGATCACTCTTCGGGAAAGCCTCAACAGCCTCAAGCGCGAGATGCAAGAGCTAGAGGCTGACATCATCATGAGCGGCATCGAGGGCAAGAACGCTGAGGAGCGCAAGGCTGCACTAGTGCAGGCGATGGCCGCAGATCCACGAGTGGTGGACATCCGAAACCGACAGGCCAAGATGCAGGCACAAGAAGAAACCGACAGCGTGGCCATCGAGCTTTCTCGCCTTCTTCTCTCCTCGGCCCGGGCCCGCCGCAACTTCGCCCTCGTGCTTCTACAGCTTCAGACCGCCGCGCAGGGCGACCGCTGGGCGACGATCCAGGGTGGCCTCGCAAGCATCCAGAAAGCCGTGGCGGTCATCAACGGAGGCGATGAGGCATGAGACCAGACGATCACCTGACGCCACGGGGCGAGGCTTTGGCAGAGAACAGCGGCATAGACCCTGGCCACGAGGCCATGATAGCCGACCTGACACCGGGCAAGCCCGAACCACCTGATTACGCCTATCAAAGCCCAGAGCAGATCCATAATCTAGGCTTGGGCAAGGACGTAGCCGACGTGATCAGGGACGGAGTGCGGAAGGCAGTGCTGGTGAACCCTAGCGATGTTCCCTTGCGGACTCTCCCCGAAATCGCTAGGGAACTAGAGGATTGGGCAGGGGGCATCAAGCCACAAGTGCCAGAACTAGCGAAGCTGCTCTATGAGTGGGCCTATGAACTTCGCACCCGCCATGACCACGCCGACCCCTGCGACGACGAATACTGCCCCTGCTACAAGGCAGCCCGAGATTGGGAGCGAGATCAAGGAAGAGGGCCACGATGAAGCCAAGCAAGCTAGTCGAGCAAGCCAAAGAGGAAGGAGCAACGCCTGTGACGGCGAAGGACGAAGAGAAGATAGGCTGCGCTACCTGTGCGCTAGGTGATCCGTGTGTAGAACATGACACCGAAACCGCCGTAGCCGAGCGCCCAGAGGCGATGCCCGCGGTGCCGATGGCAGACCGAGGGCTGACCGGCAACTTCGATGAGAGCGACCAGGTGATACCGGCCTGGTTCCTCGTGCAGCCCACGTCCACCGAGTTCCCCGACGCTGAGCAGGGCCAGTTCGCCACCGCTGACGGCCGCGTGGCCGACTCGCTCATCATCGTCCCCTTGCGGATTGCCGCCACACGCGCCCTGTGGCCTGCTGAGATGGGTGACGGGCGCCGCCCGCTGTGTGGTAGCCAGGACCGCTTCGAGGGCCAGCCCTTCGGAGACTACGTGCCTTACGACAGCCCAGCGGGGGAGCCAGCGTCCAGAGATGGGGGAGGCTACCTCTGCCAGGAGTGCCCCCACAGCGAGGACCAACCGTGGACGGTGGAGAACGGCTGCTACAAGGGCTACGCAATTCTGTTCGCCGTCCAGGGCATCGACGCTGAGGCGGTAGACGACGAGCCGGGCGTGCTCCGCATCAAGGGCACGTCGATGGCCCCTGTCAAGGCCAAGCTGCTCTCCCACTTCCTGCGCAAGAACGCGGGGCCGGTGTGGAGCAAGTCCTTCGAGCTTACGTCTGAGCTCGCCACGAGCGACAAGGGCAAATACTACATCGTCGTGCCGCGCCTCGTGACCAACGTGGCAGACCCTCAGCGCTACGGCGACCTGGCCCGGGAGCTTGCGGGCGTGAACGTTGTCGAGGAAACACCCATTGAGGAGGAAGGGGGCGAAATGGACGATTAGATAGGCAGGCGGGGTTCACCCCCCGCTGGTGTCGTCTCAGCTCTCAAAGAGCCGCACCCCCGGCCCGAGAGGGTTGTGCCTGGGGCGACACCAGGGAGGGATGAGTGATGAAGGTCTGGTACTGCTGGGTGTCTGAGATGGATGGCGGCTGGCTGGTGGCGGTACCAACGCGGGGTAAGGCGCGAGTTCTGGCGGCTGATTACATGATGTTGGATGGCTGGCCGGCTCAGTTCCTCGGTGTCCATACGAAGGTCTGGGACAAGGAGTTTGACACTGACGTTGCCCGCGCTCTGGAAAAAGAAGAGAGCGTGGCTCTGGGCCTGGAGATGCTGGAGGACTTGTAGTGCCTGACCTGACCTGCCTCGTGTGCCCCGACGTGGAGCAGCACCGTGGCTAATCCCTGCACGGTCGCTGGCTGCCCAGACCCGCGCAACGAAGCTGAGTGGCACCTTCGGCCTTGTCTCCACATCGGAGGTGTAGAGCACGCAGAGGGTGGGCATCATCACCACTGGCCCAAACAGAGTCAAGGCGGCACGGAGATCGTGGGCTTCCCGTGTGCCTTCTGCCACGACCGGATCGACAACGGGAACTGGGGCAACAAGGTCGAGCCGTTCCCTGACGGTACGCGGCACTGGCTAGTCTGGGACTTGCACGGCGAGTGCCTGATAGACCGGGTGATAGGAGAATCTCCCTCAGTAGACGGCGGGGTAGCGACAGCGATGGAAGTGGCTGGCATCGGGCCACCTACTGTGACTGTTGCGACTGACACCAAGGTGATAGGAGAAGCAGATGGGGAAGCGGAAGACACACAAATACCTGCCTCGGCTGGACATACTGCATCCACATTGGAGCGGGGTCTGTCGCCAATGCGGGCAGAAGAGAAGCCGCTCGATCCATTAATCGAACTCACCCCCACCGGCCTCCAAGCCGACTGGTCAGGACTCACAGACGACGAGCTCAGCACCGAGTTCCAGCAAGGCGACACCCTTCAACAGGCAGGCTTCCTCCGCAAGTGCAAGGCCGTCAACGCCTACCGCAGCCGAGTTCCACATGGCGTGAACTGGGTGGAGTCAGCCTACAACCTCTTCCACCAATCGCGCCGGACACTGGAAGCCTATTCCAACATATACGAACTCTACGTCACGTCGGACGCATCTATCGCAGACAACATAGGCCCACTCACTGATTCTAAAGCCCTCATGATGCACATCGGGCGCAAGAGCATAGAGGACGGCCGGGCCGCACTCGAAGAAGCGGTGGCGTACCTAGCTCAGTACGGGGAGGCACCGACCGTCGCCGCTCTGACACACAAGCTCAAGACCGAGGAGCCAAACGTAGAGCCTATCTGTAATCATCACTGGAAGTGTACCGAGTGTGGAGCTAGGCGATGAACGGCTTAGTCCTGAGCGTCTTCCCTGGCATCGACTTACTGGGCAGGGCCTTCGAGGAAGAAGGCTACTGCGTGGTGCGTGGCCCTGACGTGCTGTGGGGCGGCGACATCCACGGTTTCCATCCGCCGGCGGGAGTCTTTGAGGGCGTGATAGGCGGGCCACCGTGCCAGGCGTTCAGCCAGCTTATCCACATCATCAGAGCCAACGGCCACCAACCTCGCCACGGCAACCTCATCCCCGAGTTTGAGCGAGTGGTAGCAGAGGCTCAGCCAGCTTGGTTTCTCATGGAGAACGTCGAGGCAGCGCCAGCGCCGGTCATTCATGGCTTTCTCATCCAGAACCTTGTCCTCAACAATCGGTGGGTTGGGGGCGTCCAGAACCGGAAGCGACGATTCAGCTTCGGTGCAACGGAGGGACAGTGGATAGACCCAGAAACAGAACTCTTCGAGCCGGTTGAGTGGGACTATGCCGTGACGTGCGATGCCCGGATGAGGCCGGTACGGATAGGCGGCAGTGGGTATGAGAAGCGACCACGCGAGAGCGGAGGGCGCACGTCTGCCCTGAATCGACGGCCACCAGGCGGAGGGATCATGCCTCACGTCGGCAAGGCTCGTCCCTTCGCTGAAATGTGTGAACTCCAAGGACTGCCAGCCGACTTCTTAGAAGATGCTCCTTTCACCATGCACGGCAAGCGTCAGGTCGTGGGCAACGCCGTGCCGATGCCGATGGGCCGCGCTGTGGCTAAGGCTGTGAAGAAGGCGATCAAGACGTGACCTCCTGCTGCTCCACATGCCGCTGGTTCATGCCAGTCAAGCGCAACGGTACGGTGTTCCAGTTTCAGTGCCCTCTCTACGGCGAGTGTCGGGCTGGGAAGGTTGGGACAGGGTACTACGAGTACAGCGTCTCCACAGCTCGGACTTGGGAGCGATGGGTGAGGGAGCGGAAGCCGTGACGAGCCTGACACCTACCCAAGTCAGGGCGCTGACCATCCTGCGAGATCATGGGCCGCTGACGCCCCGAGCGTTCGCGCAGAAGATGTGGCCGGACTCTCCAGGCTGGCAGCGGTGCTACAAGTGCGGCCCGCATGGGGCGAGTGATGGTATCATGATGGCCCTCGCTGGCGGGGGCTACCTGGGTAAGCTGCGGCAGCGAGGCCTTGCAACTGTTAGCTGGGACGGCTGGCACCTAGAGCACGTCATCAGCGCGGAGGGTCGGCGGTTGCTAAGGGAGAGGGGCTTGACAACTTGAGCACCTTGCTATATCGTTACGGTAATGGTTATGACTAAGGCAATCAAGCTCCCAACCTTAATCTGCCTGCGTTGCGGGCACTGCTGGTATCCCCGTAAGCCAGAACGTCCGGCGGTCTGCCCCAACTGCAACTCGCCCTACTGGGACAAGCCACGCCAGACGAATGACGGGAAGTGATACTTGGCCTGGATCGAGAGCCATCAGAGCCTAGCGACACACCGGAAGCTGCTCCGGCTGATGACACTCCTCGGTGTTGACCAGCCCACAGCTATCGGGCACCTTCACCTGCTCTGGTGGTGGGGTCTTGATAACATCCCCGCTGATGGCTCTCTAAAGGGTATAAGTCACCCCGAAATCGCCCAAGTGTGCAGTTGGCATGGCGATGCTACGGAGTTCATGGAAGCGCTTATTTCCGCCGGTTTTCTCGACAGAAACCCCAGGCATGGCAAGGCCAGAACCTTCCTACAGATACACGATTGGCCTGATTATGCAGGGAAGCTGTGCGCTGCACGTGCTAAGAACAGAGAGCGCATGAGGCGCGCACGTGCAGAGAACGTGCAAGGAACGTGCGACGCACGTGCAGGGGCTACCGTACCCAACCCAACAGTACCCAACAGTACAGAACCTAACCCTTCACCCCCTAAGCCCCCCTCGAGGGGGGCAGGACAATCAAGACGAAAAAGACAAGGCGGTAATTCTGGATTCCAACTACCCCACTGCGAACGATGCGGAATGAACCATACAGGAAAGTGCCCGTCAGAGGTGACGCCATGACAAGACCGCTTAAGCATCGAACGATCTCCATCACGGAGAAAGGCCACAAGGTTCTTGAGCCAGAGACAACTTGGGTGACGAGCAAGTGGATCGTCTTGTGGCGGCTCGGGCCTGACGACAGGCCGGTCTACGTTGGTCCGCCGGTGAGGGAGAAGTAATGTTGAGTGTCTTCGTTCATGGTGATCCCAAGCCGAAGGGGAGCAAGAGAGCCTTCGTCGTCAAGGGTAGGGCGGTGGTGGTGGACGCCAGCAAGGATACGAAGTCGTGGGAAGGGCGGTTGGTGGAGGAGATAGTGGCTCGTGGCGAGGGAGTAGACCGCGAACTCTACGATAAGCCAGTCGATGTCTCTCTGCTCTTTCACCTACGGCGTCCTAAGAGCGCTAAGAAGCGCCGTTGGCCCCATGTCAAGCCAGACATCGACAAGCTCTGCCGCACGGTTCTCGACGCTCTGGTGACGGCTGGCGTCATTCGTGACGATGCCCAGGTGGTGAGTCTCTCGGCAGATAAGCAGTACGACGATAGACCTGGTGTGCTGATTGACGTGGAGCGGCTGGATGGCTGAGGCGCGGCATGTTTAACCGAGGACTCTTCAGTTCAGCGCGAGGCGATTGGGAGACGCCGCAGGAGCTTTTCGATGAACTCAATGAGGAGTTCGACTTTGACTTGGATGTCTGCGCCACATCTCACGACACAAAGTGCCCGGTCTTCATCGCGCCAAGGGCAGACGCGCTTTCTCAGCATTGGGGGCCGCAGCGAGCAGAAGGATGGACAGTCTGGTGCAACCCACCCTACGGACGGCGTATCGGCAAGTGGGTGGAGAAGGGCTACATCGAGTCACAGCATGGGCTAACCGTCGTCATGCTCCTTCCTTCAAGGACAGATACGATCTGGTGGCACGAGTACGTGATGAAGGCCGACGACATCCGGTTCATTCGGGGACGGCTGAAGTTCAGTGGACACAAGACTGGCGCTCCCTTCCCGTCCTGCATCGTCGTGTTCAGGGGGAAATCGTGACCGCTATCTGCCCGGAGCGTAAGGGGCAGGGGCACTGGTGGCGTATACCGCAACCTCCAAAGCCACAGATAGGGGAGTGCTTGGAGTGTCACGAGACGCAGTGCTTCAAGCCCGTCATGGAAGAGCGCTACGGCTACTTCAACCGAGAGTTCGGCTGGCGGAAGCCTAGGCATGACATCGATCTTGAGATTCCAGGCTGGCGGGATGGTGACGGGCCTCAGAACTTAGGGGAATGTGCAAGGGCGTGGAGGCCCTAAAGGAGGAGAGGATGAGACACTTCAACTATGACGAGGTTGCGGTTGGTGACTACATCGAGGTGATGATTCACAACGAGCAAGGAGACCGCAACTTAGACCGTGGAATACTTCGCGGCACGGTTGTTGAAAAGACTGACCCACATCGGCAACTGAGGCTGGACAGCGGTTGGTGTTGCCATGAGAAAGATGAACTGCTCGGACACCGGCCTCTCAAGGAGGGTAACCGTGGATGAAGATTCTAGGCCCTGCTCTAGCACTCGTAATCTGCGTGGTGCTGGCGGTAGGTGTAGTAGTGAGCTGGGGGTCTGGTGATGAGCTTGGGTCAGCACGTCATGTGCGACGATTGCCGCCGCCTGTACCTACGATGGCTGCGGAAGTGTCCTTGGTGCGGGGCGACAGCGTAGATGTTCTGGGTATATCTCGCCATAGCCTCATGGACGGCGTTCGTCGGCTGGCATCTGCTCGGAGCTTTGCGGCGAAGGTCGGCCGAGAGGCAGGCGCGGAAGGCATTGGAATCGCTGGTGGACTTGTCGGATATCAGGGAGCGGGGGAAGGACAGGGAGCATTGGGAGAGGATGGTGGAGGAGGCAGCCTTGGAGCGGCTGGGGCAGGCTCTACTCAGAGCGTCACCAGAGGAGCAGGCCAAGTGGCAGCAGGGAGTGAGGGACGTTCGGGCGAAACTGGAAGCGAGGGTGTACTGCCACAAGTGCAAGGTGTACCACGTAGCCTATCCCAAGTGCCCAGAGGAGGAGTAGATGAAGCTGGGGTATTGCCCTTGGTGCGGGACGAAGATGGATGGTCCCTCTATCTGCCCGAAGTGCGGGAGGGTGCCGTAGATGATTCCTCGGTATATTACCCGTCAGTATATGACTCTGGAGGTAAGGTAGATGCCTGCCCCGACTGCGAACAACGGGTCAGGGTCACGCACTACTCGTGCGTCGAGGAGAACTATGGTGGAACACACTACTGCCCGTGGGGAAATCCTATGGCATCGGGGCGGCGAGTATACGCTGGGGCCGCTGCGTGTGGGCCTTTACGCATGGGGCAAGGGTTTCAGCTCGCTGGGTGGGAGTTTCGATGTGAAGACACAGGGTCGCTCGTTACGGATTTCAACGTGGACGTTTGGTGCTACTCAGTTCACTGCTGGGGACAGGACTGCCAAGAGCCATGCCCCCTCTTCCAAGACTTCGAGGTCATCCGGTGGCTGACGCCGTGACTCCCCAGGTAGAGGAGGCGTGATGACTCAGCAGGGATTGAGCGAAGGCTGGTGGTGGCCGATGAACAGCCGCAAGGCTCATTACATCGGCCCAGATGGGCGCTCCCTTTGTCGAAAGTGGCAATCTTGGGCACCTGTTGTCAGATTGGAGTTAGAAGCTCCTGATAGCCCACCATCCAGAGACGATTGCGCTGCTTGTCGTAGGAAGCTAGAGAAGCGTCAAGCGGGTGTGACCATAGGAGGGGAGCGGTGAAGGTCTGTGGGCACGTCTGGAGCGAGGAGGCGAGATGAAGTACGCAATTCTAGAACTGGCGAAGGAGCGCGAGGCTGCGTGGATAAGGAAGCATCAGCGGCACGACTATGGGGGGAGAGACTGTCGCGGTGAGGCTCTTGAGGAGTTGGCCGATGCAATCAACTATCTGCGCCAATCAGAGGACGACTTCGAGGAGATCATCATCGGTTATAGCCTGCTCTCCTTGGGCGACGAGCTAGCGCGCCGGATGAAGGCACCATGAACGTGGTGAAGCAGATCCAGGGCTGGCGGGATGACGAACGAGAGCAAGCTCGTGCCTGTGCTCAGAGCGGTAACCGCAACGGTGCAAATATCCACAAGGCGTGGGCCGAAGCCTACGGGGAAGTCCTCGCTCTCCTGGACGGTGCGGTAGAGGTGCAGGGGTGGATAGATGCTCTCCCTATACCGTCAACGCCGCAGGGTGAGAGTGTCCACATCTACCCCGTATATGGCCGCGACGCTAGGGTGGGTAAGCCGCGTCTCCCCGTCACCGTCCTGATTATAGCGGGGGAGGCCTGCCCTCACTGCGCTAAGCCGCTCGTCAAGGAGGTACGGAGCAGCCCTGACGGGTTAGGCGGCGACATCGGCACAAACTGCTACGTCTGCAAAGAGTGTAGGAAGGCGGTCTAGGGGGAGAGCGATGACTAGGCACCGCAATCTTATGAAGTGGGCGGAAACCCAGAGGAAGAGGGTCAGGAAGGTAACGGGGTCGGTAGAGGCGCGGGCTGCGGCAAGAGGCCAGCATTGTGCATTTGGTCGGCTCATAGACTGGCTGAATAAGCACCCTGAACCTGACGCGTTGGCACATTTGGAGGGGTGGGTAATCGAGGAGCAAGCTGTGAATCCAGAGTTGCATTGGTTCGCTGTTTTTCGGGTGCCAGATGTGGACTGGGAGCTGGCACCTGTCACGGCCATCTTTCTGCGGAGGAAGAGCGATGCCTGAGACGTTGGTGGAGCAAATCAAGCGCTGGGTGGCGGCAGCGAAGGCAGAGCGTAAGAAGATTAATGCACTGATGGGGCCGTTGACCTTTTCAGGGGTGGAGGCGTTGGGCTATTGGGAAGGGCAGATTGAGGCGAACAATGCTGTCCTCGCCCTCCTGGACGGCTGCGTGGCCAATCTAGGTGGCATCCCCCTTGTGTATTCACCAGACGATGAGCGCCATTGGCTCAAGGTCGGTCTATTGCTAGAGCGCGGGGCTGGTGACATCGAAGATTGCTGTGTCCTCATTCTCCCGGGGGAAAGCGGTGACGCCTAAGTGTGTCTGTGGTGCGAGGAAGTGGATCATAACAGCGGGCATCCGCAGATGCCAGGGATGCAAGAGAGAGTTCGGGGAGAAAGTCGATGAGTAAGTGGGTGCCTGGTGTCGATGTCGCCTTTAGTCGGGTGTCTAGGCAATGGTGCAGGGACAGGAGGGCAGAGGGCTGCAGAGTGTTTGTGCAGGACTTGTGGACAGGAGGCTATGAGAACAACACTCAACTGCACAAGGTAGCTACTGCGAATCTGGACAACGCGCAGGCGGAAGGACTCATCATCGCAGGGTATTGCAACGCCTCTCCGTGGTTTCCGGCAGAAACCTCAGTGTTTGAGTCTAGGATGCACGCTGGTCATATGTGGGATGCCCTGGACGTAGTGGTTTGCGATGTGGAGATCAATGGGCTGACTGAGCAGCAAGTCAAGGATACATGCACTCGGCTAGAGGACTTCGGCAAGAAGGTGCCCATCTACTCCGCAGCCTGGTTCTGGCACAGCATGGGCAATCCTCAGTGGCCCTGGCTCAATGACCACAAGCTCTGGGAAGCCAACTACGACGAAGACCCTGACATCGACTTCGGCCACCGGCGTTTCGGGCCGTGGGAACTGGCCGACGTCATGGGCGAGCAGTACCAGGGCACAACGAACATCGACGGCGTGGACGTAGACCTGAACGTGTTTGACTTGAGCTATTTTGAGGAGGGAGACATGGAACCACAACTAGGGGCGGGTTTTCGCGCTGAGAACTCATACTGGACGGCTGTTGAGGAAGCGATAACCAACCTTCGCAAGTCGTACCGGCGTTCGTTCAGCGAGTCACCAGCGTCTGAATATCATGACTGGGCAGACTTGGCGACTGCGCTGGACGATGCAAGGGTGCGCACTCGTATTCTCGGTAGGCCAGGCTAGTCTCCCCGAGGGAGAGGACTAGGCTTCGGCTCCCTGCCCTCAGACGTTGCTTGTGGAGTGCTACCACGAGGGACACTTAGCACGAGGGCAGGGAAGCGCAGCTTTAGGTTACTGACACGATGTCAGTGAAAGGAGAAGGGTATGTTCCAGGACGGCATAGAATGGAGCCATTAGAAGTCCTACTCGCGGTGACTGTCGGTGTCGTCTGGTTCTGGGTGATGCTGACGCTGATGGAGAAGATGCGGCAACGGAAGTGGATGGTGATACTGGACTGGTGGGGCATAAGCATCGGTTCATGGATTCTGGACCGCTGCCCACGACGCTTTCGCGACTGGGCCTTGCGGCGATTGATGTGGGGATAGATCCGGTCAGGCCAGGGAGGTTATAGATGTCTTCGATAGCGATGGCCGTTGTGCTTGTCGGCGGATTAGGGGCTGGGACTATCCTATTGGCTAGGGAAGTAGGGTGGTGTTGGAGACTGATATTCGGGCTTCTTTCTCTAGCGATAATTGTCCCGTTGGTAATAGCCTTCGCAGAGGCTGGGCAGGACACAATGCGTAACTGCCCGGGAGAGGATAGGTGGGCGATTTCCGTCTGGGACGGTCCGAGCGGCGTGGGGACGGAAGAGGCGATGGCAACCTGCGAAGGCATAGAGGCAGTGTATTCCCTTGACCCCGAGACGCAGGTATGGCAGCGCTGGTTCCCAGAGCGTCCTGAGCTGAGCACCCTAGAAACACTAGATGCTCTGCAAGGAGTGTTCGCACTCGGCGGCGAGGTGTTAGTAGTGCCGGCAGTGACGGCGACTCCTGAGAAGACGGCAGCGTCTACACCCGCCCAGAGTGCAACGCCCACCGTCGTGGTGACACCTACTGCTATACCGACAGCCACGCCTAGTCCTACGGCAGCGCCTACTCCTGTACCAAGCGCAACTCCGACTCCGACAGCCACGCCCACGCAGACTTCTGTTCCGGGCCCCACGCTGCAGTTCTTCAGTGGGGATGGTGATGGGAGCGTTGAGCCATTTCCTCTCTGGCAGGGGTGGGCAGTCTTTAGCTTTACCTACGAGGGGATGTTCTACGTTGGCTTATATGACTCCGCAGGCGTTCAGCTCGAGTGGTTCCGAGGCGGGGAGAAGAGAGTCACAATTCCAGTAGCTGCGGCCTACACGATGGAGGTGCAAGCACAGCGGCCGTGGACGATCACGGTGAGGCAGTAGAGAGAGGAGGAGTTGCATGGAGGATAAGAGGTTGCGTGAACTGGAGTCTGAGATTAGGTGGCTTAACCGTCGGGGTTGGTACCTGACGTTCGCGTATTTAGGTGTGTGCGCGGCAGTTGTTGGGGTGTGTATCTGGCTTTAAGACGGAGGGAGGAGAGCGGGATGAACTGGCTCAAGGAACGACTGTGGGAGCCTATTGTCAGGAGGAAGGGCAGGCTTAGGCAGGCACAGACCGAGCGGGATTACTGGAAAGCCCGGCTCGACGAAGAGGGGAGGAAACTGACGAATGTGCAGAGGGCATTGTGGGGACGTGACTTAGAGCCGTCACTTCGGGAGCCTGATCCTGCTAAATATAGGTCTTTCACGGTCGAGGAGGAGCACTCTCATCAACGAACTGGGCCTCCTCATGAGGGGCAAACAGTGCTTCCTTGCCCAGATTGTGGTTCACCTAGCTATATGCAGACTACTTTCGATGGGTGTCTGACTTGTCGTCACTGCGGTTGGAGCAAGTGCCGGCTGGTGCAGGAGGAGTCTAGTGGCAGATAAGCCAGCATCCCAAGAAGACACCATAATAGTGGCGGGAATCGTCATGGCTGTTGGGGCATTTCTCCTGTTCTTCCTTATGGCGCAGTGTGACCAGCACTCGGAGATGGCGCATCAGCTAGACGCTCTGCAGGAGGATATTCCCGATGAAATCAGGCGCTATTACTGGCTCCTGCGTGACCTTCTGCTGGGGCTGTACTAAGAAGCAGTGAAAGGAGGCATCCAAGCGAGCGGCAACTTCATGCGGAAGACACCAGCATGGTGAGCGGTAGTATATTGCGGAAGGAGCGACCATGGCGACTGCGAGTGAGATAAAGGCCCTAGTGGAGACAGCGGCGAGCGCTGAGAAGTTCAGGATAGGCGTCTCCAACCGGCTGTCAGCGCTAGAGCGCGGCGTCGATGAGGTTGAGGCCCCAGCGGAGAGCATCTACCGCACCTTGTACGAGCGGGCGGAGGAGATGGAGGACTTGATAGACAAGGAGATGAGGGCGTTGGTCAAGGGTCATCCCGCCTATGATTCCTGGCTTTGCCACGTCAAGGGCATCGGGCCGACGCTGGCGGCTCAGATGCTTGCGTTCTTGCTGCCCCCGAAGCCTCAGTTCGGTGTGGGCACATGGTTCAAGGCAGCGGGCCTCGCGCCGGAGTGGAGGAAAGAGCAGGAGACATTCCGCCTACCCCGGGCCAGGAGGGGTGAGGGCAAGGTGCAGCATCACCGCTACCTCCGGCGCTGCCTCTACAACGTAGCGACAAGCCTGGTGCGCGTCGGTGGCTTCTACCGAGAGTATTACGAGCAGGCCAAGGCGCGGCTACTTCGGGCCCACGAGGGCGAGGACGGCTGGCCGCTGATCCGCATCGACAGGGTAGCCCGGTGGGTGACGGTCAAGCTGCTCCTGTCGCACCTCTGGGCGAAGTGGGCCGAGGCAGAGGGCATCACGGTTAGGCCGCCCTATGTGGTGACGGTGCTAGGACATGACGGCTACATCCCGCCACCTGAGTGGAGCGGGAACGGCAAGATATAGCGGTGAGCTACTGCGGAAGGATGCTCTCTGGCGAGCGGTACGCCGCTGCGGAAGGCTCGAAAGTGGCGAGCGGATGATGGCTGCGGAAGGTTGTCCGGTGACGAGCGAGGGGGCGGTGCGGAAGACTGTGCGGTGGCGAGTGGAAGACGTGTGCGGAAGGCGACGTATTGGCGTTGATTGACAACTTCTGGCCACCGTGCTAGCGTGAAATTGATATGGCTAGGCCCGACAAGCTCACACCCGAAGTTCTAGGCCGCATCGTTGAGGCGATTCGTGCTGGCAACACCCGGGCGGCTGCGGCTCTGTATGTGGGCATTGGAGAGACGACCCTCTACCGTTGGTTACAGACAGGGGAACGATCCCGAAACGGCTCCAAGTGGCGGGAGTTGTGGGAGGCAGTAAAAAAGGCGGAGAATGCGGCGGAGGTTGAGTCTGTCCTGCTCATCCGCGCAGCGGCGCAGAAGTCTTGGCAGGCGGCGGCATGGTGGCTGGAACGCCGGCGGCATGGTGAGTGGGGGCGCACCGATAAGGTGGAAGTTACCATCCGCCAGGAGGCTGAGCGCGTGGCGAAGGAGCTGGGCCTGGACGCTGATGCAGTGATTGCTGAGGCAGAGAGGATAGCGACGAGATGAACGTTGAAGCCGGAGGGAAAGGAGTAGCGGCGACTATGACGAAAATACAACCGCTGATCCTGACTTGTGGGATTACTCTCTTCAGAAGCTTCATTCCGCCAGATATGCGGTACTGTGGCGAGCTAGCCGTCGGAGAGTGGGATGGAACTCCAGTCTGTGAGGAGCACCTCCGACAGCACTCTTCAGCGTTCCGTTGGTCAGGGTAGGGGATGATAGACGATTCAGGTGGCGGCGGCTATGAGCCGAGCCGTATGGATGTGATGCTCGAAGCGACCCTAAAGGGACTTTGTGTGGTGCTAGGGGTCGGCGCAGCCGGCTTCTGGGTTTTCCTCTTTTTGCCAGTAGTCTACGCAGCAGGTGGTGAGCCATTGCCACTTGTCATAGCGAGTGCTGGTTTCATACCAGCGGGCTTGCTGGGCCTATTCGGTGCGGGTTTCATCGTCGGGAAGTTTATGGCGAGGTGGCCTTGACCCGCGCCGCTGTCCTCGCTGCTCTACCCCTCGCGGCCGTCAGCCTCAAGCGGCGCCAGGTGGCAGACCATCCCCGGCAGCAAGTCCTTGACTCCTTCCTTCACTTCCTCAATTACTGGAAGTTCAAGAACCGCGAGACAGGCGAGGTGCTCTGCTTCGGTGACGGCCTGTGGGATGGGCAGGAGGGCTTCCTAGAGGCGGTGGAGCTTCACCCATGGGTTATCGCGCTCAAGGCCGGCAAGCTGGGACTGACTGAGCTGGAGTGCGCCTTCGATGGCTGGCAGGCATGGCGACACAAGAATGCTCGGGTCCACATCTTCTCCATGACAGGCAAGGACGCTATCGACAACCTGAGCTACGTCCGCTTCGGCTTGACGCACCTACCTGCTTGGATGGGAGTCAATCTGCTAGAGGATGAGGCCGGGGGCGACACCGTTGGCAGCCTGAAGTTTAGGATGGGCGAGGATGACGAGCGCACTATCGTCAGCTACACCGCTGCTAGAAATTCGTCAGTGGCTCAGACTTGCATCCATTGCCATGCAGACGAGTTGGCGAGGATGCCCTTCCCCGACAAGACGTGGGATGCTATCGATTCCACCATCGCTCCTGATGGAACCTGCCACGTCGTATCGCGTGGTGCCGGCGAGGACAACTTCCTAGCCACGCTGTGGAACGCTGCGGTGGAGGGGATCTCGGACATCTTCCCCTTCTTCGCGGACTATCGCCAGCGCCCAGGCCGAGATCAAGGATGGAGGGAGAACGAGTCAGGCAAGATGACGGTGCAAGGGCTGAGGTTCTTCGCTCCTGAATCGCCGGAGGACGCACTGTCGGGCGAGGACATGGACGATTTCATCCCTATCGAGCTGTGGGATGCTTGCAAGGAAGACCTACCTGCGTTCAGGCCGGATGTCTTGGACCGTACTCCTGTGTTCCTCGCTGTGGACGCAGCGTCAACGCATGACTGCTTTGGGGTGATGGCTATCACACGGCACCCGACACGGCACCAGGACGTGGCTCTCAGGGCAGCGAGGAAGTGGACACCTCCTCCTGGCGGCACGATTGACTATTCTGGACCCGAGTCTTTCATCCGAGCCATCGTCGCCGGCGGCTGCGCGGCTGGGCACTATCAGGGGGAAGGCTTCAAGCGAGAGGACTGTGAAGCCTGTCAGGGCGGCATTCTCACGCCTCCCTACAACGTGGTGGCGATTGTCTTTGACCCCTACCAGCTTGTGGACATGATGCAGGGCATCAACCGGGACTTGGGCGTCTGGGTGGTGCCCTTCGATCAGAACACAAAGCGCCTGAAGTCAGACCGGTTGCTGTATGACCTCATCATTCAGAAGCGCATAGCTCACCCGGGCATCATGGTGGTGCGGGAGCATCTTCAGAACGCCAAGGCCAGAGTGGAGAAGGGCGAGGACAGCAAGCTTCGTATGCAGAAGAAGGCGACGAACAAGAAGATCGACCTGGCGGTGACGCTGAGCATGGGGGCATACGAGTGCCTGGATTGGGCGCTGTAGGAGGGAGAGGGGTAGATGCAAGAGACGCTGCAGGAGCAGGTCGAGGGATGGGTAGTAGCGGCAATAGCAGAATGCCGAAAGATAAAGGATAAGGCAGGGCCATTGATGCCTTCGGAAGAAGAAATGCTGCGTAAATGGGAGGGTGAAATTGAGATGGGCAACGCTGTTCTCGGCCTCTTGCCTTGCTATCCCATTGTCAAAAGGCTGCTTGTGAAGGATAATCTACCTTGTACAAACTGTACTAATATGCTCAAATTCATTTGCCCAGAGTGCTTACAAGTAGCCTTATGTAGCAGGGAGTAGGCGAAGTAGATGCTCAGCGCTAAGCAGCAAGAGGCGTGGGAGTCGCTGCCAGAGTGGAAGAAGTCTTTGCTTGGATGTCATTTCCTACTAGGAATGCTTGAGCGGGAGACGTTCCATCTGCACAGGCGTTCGGATAAGTTTGAGGGCTTCGCTGATCGGTTGAATACCCTGCCTTCACACAAGGAGAATAGTGATGCTCACCGCTAAGCCGCACATCCTCCCGGTGCTCTTCGCTCCTAGGGATACCGTGCCTGACGATCGCCTCGAGGCGCTGCTCATGTGGCAGATGGGGACGTCGCAGACCTGGTACAGGGAGCGAGTCGGGCAGACCTTCGTCTTCGTGCCGCCGGTG
>SDBS01000206.1_pt1 | contig 51984 bp, 38 predicted proteins | sample 2277091 | NCBI WGS metagenome assembly SDBS01 (sample SAMN10404972, study PRJNA504765) | marine sediment metagenome | isolation source: marine sediment core GS10_PC15, 163 cmbsf | place: Arctic Ocean: Southern Knipovich Ridge | collected 2010 | reverse complement strand
GCCTTTAGCCTCTTCCCTTACATTATTCTTTTGCCTTGAGCCATGAGCCCTGCGCCTTTAGCCTCTTCCCTTACTTAACAACCTCCCCATTCAAAACCACCGTTTCTACCAAATCGCTTCCATAGGCATAAGGCAGGAACTGATAGTTAGGAACTTCTTTGCTAATAAAAACATTGGCGGTTTTTCCACGGCAGATACTTCCAAGTTCATTTTCCAATCCCATGGCATAAGCCCCGTTCAGGGTTACAGCATATATCACTTCTTCCGGGGTCATTCTCAGGTCCACACAGCCGAATGACATTATCATTTTCATATTTCCAGAGGGAGAAGATCCGGGGTTAAAATCGGAGGCCAGGGCCAGGGGCAATCCTGCATCCATCATCTTTCGTGCAGGAGGATTTATCATTCCAAGGAAAAAAGAAGCTCCCGGCAAAAGGGTGGGCATAGTGTCTGAACCAAGCAAGCTTTCTATTTCTTCATCACCTGTATATTCCAGGTGGTCTACAGACAGGGCATTGTGTTTCACACCAAGCTGTATTCCGCCGGAGAAATCAAGCTCATTGGCATGTATCTTTGATCTTAAACCATATTTTGAAGCTGCAGAAAGAATCCTGTCTGTTTCCTTCACGGTAAAAAAACCCCTATCGCAAAAAACATCCACAAAATCAGCCAGTCCTTGTTCAGCAACAGCTGGCAGCATTTCCTGGATGACCATGTCAACGTAGCCGGACTGATTGTTTTTATACGCTGCAGGAACGGCATGAGCTCCTAAAAATGTTGATTTTATTGTAAGGACAGTTTCTTCCTTCAGGCGACGTATCACCCGTAGCATTTTCAATTCATCCTGAGTATTCAGTCCATAACCGCTTTTTATCTCTACAGCCCCGGTCCCCTGACTTATAATCTCTTCTATCCTGGCCAGCGACTGGCTGTATAGTTCATCTTCACTGGTGTTATGTAAAAGTTTGGAAGAATTCAGTATTCCCCCACCCCTCCTTGCTATCTCTTCATAGCTAAGCCCTTTAATTTTATCAACGTACTCCAGCTCACGACTCCCGGCATAAACCAGGTGAGTGTGAGAATCGCAGAAGGATGGCAAGACCAGCTTTCCGGTAGCATTAATGATCTCCCCTGACAAGTATTCCGGCTTGAGTTGCTCCATAGTTCCAAAATCCGCTATTTTCCCTTCCCTGATAAACAAAAAGGCATTTTCGAGAATATTGAGTGAAGCCATATCTTTTCCGGCAACCCACCTGCGGGGTTCTTCTTCCACCTGGACCAGTTGTTTGATATTTTTTATTAGAAGCATGATAAAAAGAATTTGAAACGAAATTAATAAAAAGCCATGAGAATGTTAAAACTCCGGTTCCGGGTTCAAGAGAGTTTAAGATTGTTTCGGGTTCAAGAAGGTTCAGAGTTTGAGACTATTCAGAGTTCAGGATTAAAAGAATATGGATTTTGCGAGCCTGTTATTGCTAAGCCTACAATAAGTTTGTCCAGCATAAATGACATAAATTTCACTGACACGGGGCAAGCTGTTAACAGGCGAAGCAATCTGCATAATCTAAGCATAATGATTAATGCCACGAATGACAATAGCTTGACCATCGTATGACTATTGTATGACTATTGTATGACCATCGTATGACTATCGTATGACTATTTGAATATTAAATCGTTCCTTGATTTCAGGTTTGTTAATTAAAAGAAAGGGCCGCCAGCCGGCAGCCCTTAATTTTTAAACTATTAAAAATACAATGCTTAAATCCTTATAAAGGATTCTGCACCATAAGTTCATTGGCATTCATCTCATCCCTTGGTATTAAGGAAGTCCACATGGGACTACCGGCTGGAACATCCATAAGGGTACCATTAATATTTGAACTGTGGTTTCCACCATTTCTGTCGAGTGCCAGATCTAAGCGTTTCAGGTCAAAAAAGCGAAATCCCTCGCCCCAGAGCTCAATACGGCGCTGTAGCATGATTTCATCAATCAGGGCCTGTCCTGTATTCGTTGATGGTACAGTATATCCAAAAGGATCACGAACACTGGCTAATTCAAAGAGTGCAGCTGCTGCGGCAGCATCAGCCCCCCCTTGTCGGGCGAGGGCCTCAGCTTCAATGAGAATCATTTCTGCACACCTCATATTAGGTACATCCACACGACTATCAGCCATACTAACGGCAATAAACTTTTGATTCGTGTATTGGTGTCTTGAAGCACTTGATATTATTTCAACTCCGGGCGGAAGGTTTAGATGATCCCCTGTTACATCCCAGTAATTTATACGAACATCCGTAGGAGAAATAGTATTGTACAAGACTGAAAAGATTGACCTTGGATTTCTTCTAATGGAGGTTGAGCTAAAGTTTCTGGATACATAAGCTCCATAATTTGCCCATTTATCCGTTTGATCTTCCTGGATCTGGCTGGCCCATATGTATTCCTCATTGCCTTCAGTACCAATTGTAAAGCCAAGAAAATAGGTAGCTGAATCGACTAAGCCATAATCTGCTCTTGCTTGTACAGCATAAGTTGCTGCCGTTGAGTAATTCCCCATGGTAAGAGCAACTCTTGCTTTCAAACCTCTTCCAACATCAACATTAAGGTGTGATTTGTTGGTACGGGGTTTTGCATCCAAAAGAAGAATGGCAGCATCAATATCCAGGTTGATTTGTGTATAAACATCCTCAACCGTTGCACGTGCCTGGCCCTCAGTTGTTGAAGTCACCATATAGGGTATTCCAGGCTGGGTATTCCCACCACCGGGAGCATACCTGTTACCATACATCTGCACCAGGTTATAATGACACCAAGCCCTATAGAGCAAAGACTGTCCCAGAATGACATCCTTTTCCTCCTGGCTGCCTGCCGTATTTTCGTCAACTCCATTAATCAGGACATTGACATTGGCAATCCATCCATAAAACATATACCAGTTAGCCCTGTTGTAGGAACTGGTTTCATTTCTATTGAGCCACCGCAAATGAGTAGTCCAGGTTGCATAATTAAAGACCATATCCTCACCCATTTCGGCAATATGGTAATACCAGGCACCAATACCACCACGTCCCTGGCTTCCATAACGAATGTATAATCCACGATGAACACCATTTAACGATGCCATAGCTGTACCTGTTGAGGATGTTACTCCAAAAGCAGAAACAGCATCCGTTGGATAGTTATCCAAAAAATCTTTTGAACATGCGGAAAAAATAAAACCCGCAGTCAAAATGAAAACGAAACTATATAATATCTTTCTCATATTTATGAATATTAAAATTTAACATTTAGGCCTAAGGTAATTACCCTTGAAGGTGTGTAAACATTTGAGGTTGTACCAGAAAAATTCTGCTGCACATTCATTCCTTTTCTTGCATTTATCAAGAATAGATTTTCACCAGCCAGGTATACTCTTGCTCTTGAAATACCTACTTTATCAGTAACAACTGCAGGCAGATTATAGGAAAGAGTAGCATGTCTTAAGGTCAGGTATGAGGCATCTGTTAACCAGCGGCTGGATGTTGCATTAAACCGACTTGTTTCACCAGCATCCATCCTCGGAACATCTGTTTTATCACCCGGTTTCTGCCAGCGATCAAGAATATCAACACTATAACCTGTACCAAAAGTTCCTGCACTCATTGCACCCTGGTAATTATAGTCCAATACTTCTCCTCCCAACTGGTAGGTAAACATAAAGTTAAGTTCAAATCCTTTATAACTTATGCTATTGGAAATCGATCCATAAACATCTGGTATAGCAGTTCCTACATATCCATACCTGGCATTATTATGATCTGTTGTTAATGTATCTGAACCTTTGTATACTATCCTGCTTCCTGCTTCAGTATCATCAGCATAATAAAGCACTGCTCCGTCATCAGGATCAACGCCATAATATTCTCTTAACCAATAATCATAAATAGAATGTCCAACCATCAGCTTCTTGGAACCTGTAATGATCTCATCCTGTGGTAAAATGGAAAATTCATTTTTCAATGTACTCAGGTTTATACCAATATTCCATTTAAATTCCTGTGTTCTCACAGCATCCCAGGCCAAGCTAAGTTCCAGACCCTGGTTAGACATAGATCCAATATTCATGGTTCTTGAACTTACACCAGTTGAAAGAGGTAAAGGAACAGCAAAAAGTAAATTCTCAGAATTCCTATAATAATACTCAACTGTACCAAATATTTGATTAAACAAACCAAATTCAAGACCCACATCCATACTATTATTGGACTCCCAAACAAGTTCATTAGCAGCAAGCTTATCTATTATAATGCCTGCTTCCGATTGATTATTCCTACCCAAAGAATAGAGTGCCTGGTAGGCATAACGATCTATACCGGAATCATTCCCAACCTGGCCATAAGAACCTCTCAATTTCATCATATCAATAAAGGGAAATCCTCCAAAAAATGCTTCCTGGTCAATTCTCCAGGCTCCGCCCACAGACCAAAAATTTCCCCAACGGTTATCTACATGAAATTTTGAAGAACCATCTCTCCTGTAAGAAGCAGAGATGAAATATTTATTCATGAAATCATAGTTTACACGACCCAAATAGCCTTCTGAGCTATAATCAGATTGGTATGAGTCAGATCTTGTTATCGTTACAAAGTTGATAAGTTCAGTATTATCATCTGCAACCTGTTGAGTTCTTGCTCCTCTTAACCTATTGTATTGTAATTTATAAGACTCATGGCCCAGTACCATATCAAAATTATGATTGCCAAATGTTTTGACATAGGTAAGCAATTGGTTAAAATTCACTGAAGCTGTCCTGTAAAATGAACGATATGCCCTACCACCCGGGGCACCATCACCAATAATTGGATTATTATAAAAAGCCCAGAATGTATCGCGCTGGTCCAGACTCACATTGGTTGTAAACTTAAAATCATTCAGGAAAGTTATTTCAGCATAAGTCCTGGCTCCAATTGTGAGAGATTCTTCAATATCTGAATCCCAATCAATTTCAGCAACGACATGCCTCCCTGAACTTGCACCACCGGCACGATGATCAGGAATATCATATTGTTTCTTACCGTTATCATCCAATATATACAGTCCGGTTACCGGGTCAAGCATGTGAACCGGATAGATAGATCCTATTCCCCTTGTAAAGCGAATTGGATTTACAAAAGTATTACTACTACCAGTTTGAGCAAAATTTGATACTCTGTTTGAACCACTTACATTGATACCGGTTTTTAACCATTCTGTGGCTTGAACATTTACATTGGCACGTCCTGAAAAACGTGTAAGATCAGATTGCCAAATAAATCCCTCTTCCAAAAGGTATCCCACAGAAAAATAATAATCCACTTTTTCTGTACCTCCCTGGTAGCTAAGATCATAATTTTGGCGTTGACCTCTTTGTGTAACAGCATCCAGCCAATCAGCAGACTCTTCATAATCACCTAGCCAATTAGCATTTGGATTGATTTTACCATCGGTTCCAACAATCTGATCATTTGGAACATCAAATGGGTTATACTCTAGAATACCATAAATATCATCTGATGCATTCTGGCTGGCAGTTGCTACATCAGCAGGAGTATCAATTCCTGGTATGGCATTACTGTTTCTTTCGGCTTCCCACAAGATTGGGTAGTAATCGAAGGCATCTATTAGCTCATACTCCGGTTGTGACCGGCCAACCATACCATAAGATGCATTGATAGAAAGTGTACCTGGACCAATTTTTCCTTGTTTGGTTGTGATCATAATAACACCATTGGCAGCCCTGTTCCCATAAAGCGCTGTGGAAGCTGCATCTTTTAAAACTGTAACACTTTCGATGTCAGTCGGGTTAATGGCACTTATAGAACCTGAATAAGGTACACCATCTACAACATAGAGAGGCGAATTTGAGCCACTATAAGAGCCAAAACCCCTTACACGAATACTCTGGCTTGATCCTGGCTGACCATCGGCTGCGGTAACCTGTATACCCGGTCCAGATCCTTCAATTGCCTGGGTAACATTGGCTATGGGCCTGAGCTCAATTTTATTGCTGTTAATTTGTGTCGCAGAACCGGTAAAGGCTCCTTTCTTGGCAGTTCCATAGGCAGTAACAATTACTTCATCAATACCCAGGACGTCAGTTTCCATTACCATGTCAATGCTATTCCTACCATCAATTGCCACTTCCTGGGTCTTCATACCCACATAAGTGAAAATAAGAGTAGTAGCATCTCCAGGTACATTAAGGGTATAAACCCCTTCAAAATTGGTTACGGTACCCAATTGAGTTCCCTTAATCATAACAGTAGCACCCGGAATAGTTCCTCCATCCTCGACAGAAGTCACCACACCAGTTACTGTTCTATCCTGTGCTAACGCCTGAAATACAAATAATGGCGCCATGACAAGAGCTACAATTAGAAGAATTTTCTTCATAGTTCAAAGTTTAGGTTAATAATAAATAAATAGGTCACAATTTTCAGGGACAATCATTTTTTCTGTTACAAAAAAAGTAATTGTAAAATACACCTTCCCTTGGGTATGCTTTACAAGACTTATCGGTTCGCTTATTATGAAACATAAAAAAAACCCCATACAAGTTAATACATTTATAACAATTACCAAAAAATAAGGTGGGGTGGGTAAGGGTAATAAATTGGAAAAAATCTTAATGTCATTCTACAGTCATAGGCATCGGTTTAATTTAAAGGTGATTCAAAGAAAACAAAAAATCAATTGAACCATTAGTGTTTAAACATGTTATATAACATGCTTTCATGTCAAGTTTGTTTGTTTATCCTTCATAATTAGAGCTTTATCTTTCAGAATTAGATGTTCGTCATATTTAAGATGCAGAAATAAACGAAATAGTTGCGGCTTAAGAAGTGTTAAGTTTTGAGTTTTGAGTTTTGAGTTGAAAATATCAGTTTTCAACCTTCAATGCTTCAACTCTGTTTCTTTATACTTTCTGCGTCCACCTTAGCTTTAGCGAAGGTGGATATCTTTCTTTCAACTATATCGTCCTGATTTTAGTTTACAAATTCTGTAAACCTATTTCAGGACGAGACACTTCTCACCTCTCACTTCTCATCTTCTCTCTCCTCTCTTCACTTTTTCCTTTTATCTTTTATCTTTTTTCCGAACTCACAGTTCTTTCACTAAACCTCCTAAACCCTTTAAACTATTCGATTCCTCTACTTTTTCCTTTATACTTTTATCTTTAATCTTTATTCTAGTATATTCGTTCCATCATTTTATTAAACCCTTAAAGCACTTGCCATGAAAAAATTTATCCTTTCTTTCCTGCTTCTTGCTATTGTTGCCCTTGCATTTCCCCAGGTTGAAGAGGTTGATAAAGCTTTGGAGGAAGAACATCATCTGGTTGATTCTCTTTCGGGTGACAAGGTGAAAAGCGGGTGTACCTTCGGAGGCCTTCCTGTGGTTTCTTTTGATTCAGACATTGGCTTTCAGTATGGGGCACTGGTCAATTTTTATTATTATGGAGACCAGGGAGTCAGGTATCCCGACTATGATCACTCCCTTTACATGGAATGGTCACGTACCACCAAGGGAAGCGGGATAAACCGTATAGCATTTGACTCAAGAACAATAATTCCGGGGGTGCGGGTAACTGCAGATTTAAGTTATCTCACGGAAAAAGGTCTCAATTTTTATGGATTCAATGGTTATGAGGTGACATACAACCCGCAATGGGAAGATGATACAAGTGATGATTATATTTCCAGGATGTTTTACCGCCATGAACGAAAAATGTTCAGGTTTATGGCTGATTTCCAGGGGAAACTGGCAGGAGATAATCTGCTATGGTACGGAGGCATCAACATTTCCCATACAAAAATTGCCACCGTAGATATTAATAAACTAAATGAGGGAAAAACAGAGAATCTCCTTCCTGATACACTTCTTCTTTATGATAAATATGTAGAATGGGGTTTGATAAAAGACGATGAAGCTGAGGGAGGTAATTACAACTATATATCCGGTGGACTTATCTGGGATTCAAGGGACAATGAGGCCAATCCCATGAAAGGAATATGGTCAGAGATAGTGTTCAGGGCTGCCCCGGGTTTCCTGGGAAATGGTGATTACGGAAATCTTAAGCTTGCAATAACCCACAGGCAATATTTCACCATCATACCGAGAAATCTTTCCTTTGCCTATCGCCTGGGCTTTCAAAGTACTATTGCAGGAAATGCCTCATTTTATTCACAGCCCCTGATGGCTTACTCATTTTACAGGGGTGTGCTTTCCCAGGGCCTTGGAGGAGCGAAAACAATCAGGGGAGTTTTACGAAACAGGGTTATTGGAGATGCCTTTGTATACGGGAATTTTGAGTTGAGATGGAAGCTCATACATACTCAATTCCTGAATCAAAACCTTTATATCGCACTGAACGGGTTTTTTGATACAGGAAGAACCCTTAGAGAATACGATATCGATAAAAGCGGTATAGATCCTGGAGATCTTGCCCTGTACTTTGACCAGGAAGATGATTCCTTTCACAATTCCGTCGGTGGAGGCATAAGATTCGCCCTGAACCAGAATTTCATCGTAGCCGTGGATTACGGAATAGCCCTGGATGAAAGGGATGGAACCAGCGGTATGTATATTGGCCTGAACTATCTGTTTTAGGATACTTTCCAGGTAGTAATTACTCGCTTCGCAAAGTATAATGGTCATACGATGGTCATACAATGGTCATACAATGGTCATACAATGGTCATACAATGGTCATACAATGGTCATACAATGGTCATACAATGGTCATACAATGGTCATACAATGGTCATACAATAGTTAATTAAATGGTAATTAAAAATACAAAAATGGATATTGAGGAATTAAATGTTTATCGACTCTCTATGGATTTGGGTGAAGATGTTTGGGGTGTGGTATCTGATTGGAAATACTTTGAAAAAGACACGGTCGGAAAGCAATTAGTAAGAGCTGCTGATTCGATTGCTGCTAATTTAAGTGAAGGATTTGGTAGGTATCATTACAAGGAGGCGAAACATTTTTACTATTATTCCCGCGGATCCCTTTTTGAAACAAAAACATGGATAACTAAAGCATATAACAGAAAGTTGATTACCGATATTAAATATAACAAGTTCAGGAAAGAGATAAAGAATATTAGCATTAAGCTCAATAATTTTATTAAATCTGTTGGCAAAGTTTCAGAAAATCAGGTAAAAGAAGATAATAATGACTTTTTAAATTATTCAGGATTAACAACAGAATGACAATTGTATGATGTGATCTGCCGAAGGCGGAGAGTGTATGACAGCGAAGCTACTGACAATTGATTGACGCGGCCGTAGGGAGCAAATGACGTGAGCGCTAGCGAACATATGGCACAACTGCAGGGAGTGTTTGGCGTAAGCATCAGCGAACTAATGAGACATGAGAATCATCTCTCTCCTCTTCTTTTCTTTCCCTGTGCCCTGTGCCCTGAGCCTTGCCCCCTCCACCTACTTACAATTCTCGAAGCTTTTATCATACTGGGTCATGGCTTTCAGACTCATACCCATACTTGAAAAGCCTCCGTCATGAAACAGGTTTTGCATGGTTACTTTGCGGGTAAGATCGGAAAAAAGGGTAAGGCAATAATCTGCACAATCTTCAGCACTTGCATTTCCCAAAGGAGACATCCTCTCGGTAAAGTCGAGCAGGGAACCAAATCCTTTGACACCACTACCTGCAGTGGTAGGAGTCGGGGACTGTGATATGGTATTAACCCTTACCTTCTTCTCACGTCCGTAAATATATCCAAAGCTGCGTGCAATAGATTCAAGAAGTGCTTTTGCATCTGCCATATCATTATAGCCGTATAGAGTTCGCTGTGCTGCCACATAGGAAAGGGCAACCACCGATCCCCATTCATTGATGGCATCCATTTTATAGGCTGTTTGCAGTAATTTATGAAAACTCAAAGCAGACACATCCAGTGCCTTTTGAAAATAATTATAGTTAGATTCATTATATACATTGCCTTTCCTGACATTCAGGGACATTCCAATAGAATGAAGCACAAAGTCCACTTTCCCACCCAGGAAGTCCATAGAATCAACAAACACTTTCTGAAGATCCTCCATGTTGGTTGCATCAGCCGCGATCACAATGCTGTTACACTTTTTCGAAAGTTCATTGATTTCGCCAAAGCGCAATGCGACAGGTGCATTTGACAGGCTAAACCTGGCTCCCTGCTCATAAGCTTTTTCTGCAACCTTCCAGGCAATGGATTTTTCATTCAGGGCACCGAAAATGATACCTTTTTTTCCTTTTAATAAGAGATTTGTAGCCATAATATTTTGTTTCTTGGTTCTTTATCCTCAATCGTACCCCGAGCTAAAGTCTGGGCACGATTTTAAGACTTTAATCCTTGCCTTAAGCTCTTTTATATTGTTTATTACTATTTCATTCCTTTGCGGAGGCAAATATAGAATCATTATTCTATTGCTAAAAACAATCAGGATGATAATATTTTACAACTATAAGAGTTTCACGCTTGGTTCGGTTAACTAATGGTTGTCATGCTGAACTTGTTTCAGCATCTATCATAAATACAAGTCTGATGAAAGATCCAGAAACAAGTTCGGGATGACATAATGTTAGTCTTGCCGAACCCCTCGATAAACTCAGGATCCAAGGGAGTAATCTCAAATCCTGCGTTCGATTCTACAGGATGAATACAAACGCTAATTCAACTTTTTAAGTAAAACCCGGGCATTTTGTATTGCAGCATCACTCATTTCCTTACCGCTTAACATTTTTGCTATTTCGATTACCCTTTCTTCCTCATTTAAAAGACGGATCCTGGTATGGCTTGCAGCATTTTCATCTGTTTTATACACAAGATAGTGAGCCCCCCCCTTACTGGCAATCTGGGGAAGATGGGTAATGTTAATTACCTGCATATTTTCAGACATTTCGGCAATGATCTCCCCTACCCGGTCAGCTATATCACCGGAAACACCAGAGTCAATTTCATCAAAAATAATAGTAGGCAGTGAAACCGATTGATTGATCAGCGATTTGAGACTGAGCATAACCCTGGATAGTTCACCACCGGAAGCCACTTTTTTAAGATCCTGGGGTTCAGAATTTTTATTGGCAGAGAAAATAAAATCAACCTGATCAATGCCGGTAGGAGAAAGATCTTTCAACTCTGATCGTTGAATGGAAAAACGGGCGTTGGGAATCCCCAGCTTTTTTAAAAGAGAAACCATGCTTTTCCCAATACCGGGAATAGACCCGGTTCTTTGCGTCGATAATTCCATGGCTGTTTTTTCTAAAGAAAGTTTCATTTCATGAAGCTCCCCGGCCATGGTCTCCAATTCCACATCCATTGAACTCATTCCCTCCAGGGACTGTTGAAGTTCTGATCTGACTCTTATCAAATCATCAACCGATTCGACATGGTGTTTTTGCTCCAGTGAATAGAGCAGGTTCAAGCGTTCCCTGATAAAATCCAGCCTGGAAGGATCACTTTCCACATCACTGCCAAGTGCTTCAATCTCTGAGCTAAGATCTTTCAATTCAATTTCAACACTCTCTATTCGATTGTAGAGTTCCGTTGCAGGAGCAAAATATTTTCGCATTTTTTCCACCAGCTTTCTGGCCTCCCTTATCTTCTCTAAGATCCCACTGTCTTCTTCCGATAAGAGAACGGAAATTGATTCAAGGGAGCTGCCAATTTCTTCCGAGTGATTTAAAACATCCTGTTCATTCTCCAGCTCATACTGCTCCCCTTCCATTAGCTTTGCCTCATCGAGCTGGTTAAACTGGAATTGAAAATAATCCAGATCTGATTGTGCTTTATCATTTTTCTCCTTGAGTACCCTGTATTGCAAGTCCAGTTTCCTATATCTGTCATATTCCTTTTTATAACCTGTCAGGATACTGTGAACACCGGCAAAGGCATCCACTACCTGGAGCTGAAACTGGTTATTTCCCAGCAGTATATTATGATGCTGCGAATGAATATCCACAAGCTTCATACCTAATTCCTTCAATATATTCAGATTCACAGGTGTATCATTGATAAAGGCCCTGGACTTTCCGGCAACATTAATTTCGCGCCTCAGACTGGTCTGGTCTTCATAATCCAGATCATTCTCAGAAAAAAAATACTCAAGATGATATTTCTGCACATCAAAAACCCCCTCAATAATACATTTTGAAGTCTTGTCAAGCAGCACCCGGGTATCGGCTCTCTGACCGATTATAAGCGAAAGTGCCCCCAGTAATATAGATTTTCCAGCCCCGGTTTCTCCTGAGATTATGGTCAAACCCGAATCAAACCTGATGTCGAGTTCGCTAATTAAAGCATAATTCTGTATATGCAAAGTTCTGATCATAAAGGCATATAAAAGGGTCAGCAATTGGGCAAGAAATTATGATACGGGGGTCTCATAAAATTCATATGCGAATATACAAGTAAAAAGATAAAAGATAAAAGTATAAATGAAAAAGTGAAGAGTTTGGAAGAATGGAAGAATGGAATGTTTGAAATTCAATGGTCATACGATGGTCAGATATAGTGATAGGCACAAGGCGCAGTCCCGAAATAGTCAAAATCTGAGATTCTGTTGCCATTTTGAGGATCCTCGTACATTTACAAAAATCATATATTTGCTAATATTCGGGAGGCAAAAGAATGTGAGAGATGAGTGCTTAGAAGAAAAAGCGGGTTGAAATCGTAGAATATTGGAAAAACTTTCAACCTTCATCGTTCATCCTTTCTTTTGAACCCGCTTTGTCCTCCGAAGCTTCAGCGTAGGAGGGGAACCATCTTAAACCCGGAACAATCTTGAACCCTTAACCCGTCCGCCTGAATCCACCGGGTGACTATTGAATGTCGGCAAGCAACCGGAGCTTGCATTAACCCGATAAAAATGCAGCTTCATACTTAGCCTGGTTAGAAGGATTAATTTCCTTAAGGATAAAATACACACGTCTTTTCTGATCAGCATTTGCTTCCCTGAAAACATTGATAAATTCATCTGTTTTTGCATCGTAAATAAGCTGCAACAAATACAAGTATGGATCAGGTTTTTGCCGGTACACTCTCTGCAGATGTTTGAGGCTTTCCTCCATCTCATTTCTTGCAATATTCACATTGCTTTCAAACTTATCGAGACCCAGGCGATGATACTGGTAGTTGAATTGTCTTACCGGCTGATACTCACTATCCAGTATATTCTGAATCAGCCAGTAGCGACTCCTGTTACCGGATACATCAAAAGCTTTCCATCCTCTTTCCCGGGCATTCTGTGCATTCATAACAATGGCTTCTGCCTTGGTAAAAAACATGGATCCGCCTTCGGGAGAAAAAGAATCATAATCAAAACCCAGGATAATATTTGCATAAAAAGCCAGTATGGAAGTAAGGTTTGAAAGATGCTGATTTTCATCAAACAAGAGAGGTTGAAACTCTGAATAGCGGAAATCCAGATTATTGTCGAGAAAATTTAGGCTTGTGGTATTATAGCTTGTATTGTAAACAGGCCTGCGCATTTGTACCTGTATGGTACCCCTGAACTGATCTGCACCCAATTGTTCGGTGAGATTAAGTAGAATATTACATTCTATTCTTTCGGTAACTCCATATTCATCATTTGACCAGTTGTGGTCGTTCAGGAACTCATAAATTGCAGTTTGAAGGGTCCTGAAGATTTGCTTGTTCGTCCCCTGTATCTGCTGTGTCACTACCTGCACATTGCAATTGAGCTCCTGAGCTTTCAGGCTCATGAAAGCCGAACTAAATATGACCAGAATGAAAAATATTTTAAGCTTCATGAATTTGCCAGGATGATCTTTCATAACTATTATAACGCAGAAGATACCAGATTTTGTATACTCTGAACAATATCAACTGCCACTTCTGCTTTGTCTTTTAGTTCAAAGTCCTCCTTATTCCCCTTCCTGTCGAGAATACTTACCTGGTTAGTGTCATAACCAAATCCTGCACCTTTATCTCTTAAAGAATTAAGTACAATGAGATCGAGGTTTTTTTTCACCAGCTTCTTTCGTGCATTATCCACCTCATTCCGGGTTTCCAGGGCAAAGCCAACCAGCCACTGGGAACGGGATTTTGCTCTTCCCAGTTCCGCAGCAATATCATTTGTAGGTTTTAGCTGAATTTGCAAATCATCTTTGCCCCTTTTAATTTTATCCTGTTCAGGATGTTCCGGCGTGAAGTCACTAACAGCTGCTGCCAGCACCGCACCATTCATTGAGGGAAATAATTCTGTGCAAATCCGGTTCATCTCATAAGCAGAAACAACCTTATAAACCTTAACTTCCCTCCTATGAATTTCCAGGCTCACGGGTCCTAAAACCAGGTGCACCTCAGCTCCCCGTTCAGCAAAAGCTTCCGCAAGCTGAATACCCATTTTTCCCGAAGAATGATTTCCAATAAATCGAACCGGATCTATAGCTTCATAGGTTGGTCCGGCAGTGATCAATACCTTTTGTCCGGCAAATGGGAGGGATTTATTTTTTTTTTTAAAAAAGCCCGAAATCTCCCGGACAATAATTTCAGGTTCTTCCATTCTCCCCTTCCCGCTGAGCCCACTTGCAAGTTCACCGGTAGGAGCATCAAAAATAATATTCCCATACCCTTCCAGGGTTTTCAGGTTGTTCTGTGTGGATGGATGCTTAAACATATCCATATCCATAGCAGGTACAATGATCACCTTACAACGGGCAGAAAGGTACACGGTTAAAAGAAGGTTATCTGCGATACCGCTGGCCATTTTGGCCATGGTATTTGCACTTGCAGGGGCAATTAGCATAAGATCTGCCCATAATCCAAGGTCTACATGATTAGTCCACTCACCTGTATCCTTTGAAAATAATTCTGCAGAAACAGGGTGACCAGATAAGGTAGAAAGAGTCAGGGGGCTAATAAATTCTTTTGCTATCGGGGTCATGATCACCCTGACATCAGCACCTTCTTTCACCAGCAACCGGACCAGGAAGGCAGCTTTGTATGCTGCTATACTTCCGGTTATGCCCAATATGATTTTCTTTCCTTTCAGCATACCGGCAATTATCTAATTGAAAATACTATTTCTCTTCTTCCTCAGGTATACGATAATAAATATTATCATCATAAAACTCTTCAAGAGCAATTAAGGAAGCCTTTGGAAGTTTTTCATAAAATTTCGAAATCTCAATCTGCTCCCTGTTCTCAAAAATTTCTTCAAGGTTGTCTGTGTAATATGCAAATTCCTCCAGTTTCCTGTTCAGTTCATGTTTGATATCCAGGGATATCTGGTTTGCCCTTCTGGCACAAATAACTACACTTTCATAAACATTTCCTGTTTCATGATCCAGATCACGAAGATCTCTTGTAACGGTAGTAAATGGTGCCTGCGTTTTCTTATAATCCATATCTAAAAAAATTTACTTTTCATTAATTATGATTGGCAAGGAAAGCTACAGACTCATTATAGAGTTTCTCTGCCTCCCTTGCATATTTGCTCTCAGGAAATTCATCGATAAATGAATAATATTCATCTACCGTAATCTGAAACCTTTCAAGTTGTTTGATGCTAACACTCTGAATAGCCATCTCATAAGATGACCTCAACTTCAGATACAAAAGCTCTTCCCTGTATTCTGTGTCCGGATAATCGATCAGACTGTTTTTAATGGCCACAATGGCCGCTTTATATTTTTCAAGGTCATAATATAACCTTGCATTTAAATAAGATTTCTCAACCAGTTTTTCCTCCATTTCCTTGATATAACCATCTGCTTCCGGAATTCTTTCACTGGAAGGAAACTTGGTTTTAAAAAGTGTAAATGCATTTATTGCACTGTATGTATTTGTCTGATCGAGTTCTACCCTTGAATTCAGTTTATAATAACAATATGAACCCATAAAATCGGCTTCCTCAGCCCGTGGACTTGCAAAATATGTTATAACAAACTCCCTGAAATAATGACCCGCCATCACATAATCTCCCATCTCGTAATGGCACTTTGCATATAAATAGTCTAACTCTTGAGCCCTCCTGGTTCCTTTTAACCTTGGTATGATTTGCCCGAAGAGGGTAACTGCCCGAATATAATTCCCTTCTTCATAGTACTGCATCCCTCTTTCATACTTGGCCTCAATATCTCCACTTTTCAACAATTTTTCGTAGCCACTACAAGCAGCAAACAAAAGAATTGTTAAGATCAATAAGCTCACATTTCTTGCCATTCTTTGAAACATTTTGCAAAGGTACTCTTTTCCTCCTAATTGAGAAAAATATTTTTCTTTCAATTTGAGTGATAGTTTAAACTTTTTAACTTCTGACATCTGGCCACAGTGAAATTTGCTCCTTCGTTGCATTTCACGTGGCAGACATTTGACATTTAATTCTCTCTTGTCAGATTACTAAAAATATTTACCTTTGGGCCGAATCACTAACCTAAAAAACTTATCACAGTGGATATTTTTGATAAAATCAGGAAAAACAGGGGTGCTCTGGGGCAATACCAAAAAATGGGACAAGGATATTTTATGTTTCCTAAATTAGAAGGAGAAATTGCCCCCCATATGATATTCAGGGGGGAAAAAGTTCTTACCTGGAGTTTAAACAATTATATAGGACTGGCAAATCATCCTGAAGTTCGGGCTGAAGATGCAAAAGCATCCAAAGATTGGGGACTTGCATATCCAATGGGTGCCCGTATAATGTCGGGTCAAACCAGTAAGCATGAAGAACTGGAAGGGAAACTGGCAGAATTTGTAGGAAAGGAACGTGCCTATTTATTGAATTACGGTTATATGGGAATGACTTCCATAATTGATTCCCTGGTAAACCGGAACGATGTAATAGTATATGACTCAGAATCACATGCCTGTATTCTGGATGGCTTAAGGATGCATATGGGGAAACGCTATGTTTTTCCTCATAATAATATTGAAAACCTGGAGAAACAACTGGAAAGAGCATCCAGGTTAATAGAAAAAACCGGTGGTGGAATTCTGGTAATTACAGAGGGAGTTTTTGGGATGGCAGGTGATCTTGGAAAATTAAAAGAAATAATTGCTCTTAAGGATAAATTCAAATTCCGCCTGCTGGTTGATGATGCTCATGGTTTTGGAACCATGGGAAAAACAGGAGCCGGTACTGGTGAACACCTTGGAGTTCAAAATAAAATTGATGTTTATTTTGCAACCTTTGCAAAAGCCATGGCAGGAATCGGAGGCTTTGTTGCAAGTGATGAAGATGTAGTGGATTATCTCCAATATAATATGAGATCACAGATCTATGCCAAATCCTTGCCCATGCCGGTTGTAATTGGCTCATTAAAACGACTGGAACTTTTGAAAGGCAAGCCTGAATTGAAGGAAAAACTCTGGACTATCGTTCGTGCTTTGCAAAAAGGACTAAAGAAGAATGGGCTTGATCTTGGGAATACTGAATCTCCGGTAACGCCTGTATTTCTAAAGGGTGGATTACCTGAAGCTACAGGGATTACCATGGACCTGAGAGAAAATTATGGAATTTTTTGTTCCATCGTGATCTACCCGGTAGTTCCGAAGGATGTAATTATGCTGAGGTTGATTCCTACCGCTGATCATACCCTGGAAGACGTAGAACGTACCATCAATGCTTTTTCCGAGGTGAAAAAGAAATTGGATGCCGGAAAATACTCCAAAGAAATCAAAACCCAGGTGGTTAAATAAATTCCAATAAGTAAATTTAAAAAGGGTGGCCGTAAAAGTCACCCTTTCTTTTTAACCCAAATATTGCCCTGAGCCTTGCGCCCTGAGCACTCTTCTCTCACCTCTTTTTCTCGCCAAGATATCTTTCAGCATCAATGGCTGCTTTACATCCCGATCCTGCAGCCGTAACAGCCTGCCTGTAATGAGAATCCATCACATCTCCACAGGCAAATACTCCATTCACATTGGTTTTAGTGCTGGGTGCTTCTGTTTGAATGTAACCAACCTCATCTGTCTTAAGATAGTCACTGAAAATCCGGGAATTCGGAGTGTGACCAATTGCCAGGAAGAAACCATCAATACTGATCCTCACCTCTGTTTCCTCTGGAGTCCCCATCTTTTTCAATAGAATTGCACCTTCCACACCATTCTCTCCAAACAGATCTTTGGTATTATGCTCATACAAGACTTCAATATTCTCTGTAGCCTCAACCCTGTAAAGCATCACTTTAGAAGCACGCATAAAGGTTTTTCTTACAATTACGTATACCTTACGACACAAGCCTGCAAGATAAAGAGCTTCTTCTGCAGCTGTATCACCACCGCCAACCACAGCAACATCTTTTCCCTTATAGAAAAACCCATCACAGGTGGCACAGGCAGAAACACCACCTCCGGCATATTTCTTCTCGGCTTCAATACCCAGGTACTTGGCTGTGGCACCAGTGGCAATTATGACTGTTTCTGCCTTAATAGTGGTTTTATTGTCTATGACCACCATATGGTTCTCTCCAGAAAAATCGACAGAAGTTGCCAGACCCCAACGCACATCTGTTCCAAACCTGCCCGCCTGTTTTTTCAGATCCTCCATCATTACCGGACCGGTAACACCTTCCGGGTAACCCGGATAATTTTCAACTTCGGTAGTTGTGGTGAGCTGTCCCCCTGGTTGAAGTCCTTCATAAAGAACCGGATTTAAATTGGCACGGGCTGCATAAATGGCAGCTGTGTAACCGGCGGGACCAGAACCGATGATAAGGCATTTCACTTTTTCAACATCGCCACTTTGCTGTTCTCCTTTTGCTTCTTTCCCCGATGTATCCATTGACTTAAACAATTCCATAATTCTTATATTTAATGATTTATGTTGATTTATTTACAAATTATCAGGTGCAAAAATACAAAAATGCACTGATAAATTTGTCGCCTTATTGACAATAATCATACCAAATTAAAAGGACTGAAATTTTTGCAGGTTTAGAACACTTAACTACTTTTGTAGCCACAAAAAGTAACATTTTCATAAAGTTTTTTTCGGGATGTAGCTCAGTCCGGTTTAGAGTACTCGTCTGGGGGGCGAGGGGTCGCGAGTTCGAATCTCGCCATCCCGACTGGGTTTCAGAAGATCACAAAAAGGATTTGCACACAATTTGCACGCAAATTCTTTTTTTTATGTGACCATATTTGAAAATTATATAGAGTTTCAATTGGTCCAAATAAAGATTATGAAAATTCCTTCAAAAAAAATGCAACGTAAATCTTTAAAGAAAAGATAGCAAAAACCTCTCCTGCATATTGATAATAAATAATCAGATTTTTCTCTCTACTTCTATTAATGTAGGTTATGTTCTTCATGAGTTTGATTATGTTTGAATAGTTATTTGAAATGCTATTCCCAAATGTCCAAAATAGGGTTTTGGATATTAAATATAAATATTATTTCTTACTCCAATTTCAAGAATAGATCATTATATATTTTTGATAAGCTATTTTTGTTACATATGTGTTAATAATTGGGATATATGTGTTAGATTTGATATGTTCATTTCCGTATTTTTGATAGTTAATGGTAATTCAATACACTGTGAGATAGAGGATAATTTTTGAGAATTTCTGAGAAAAATATTGAAATTAATGTCCAGATATTCAAATACATATAAAAATCAAGGTAATTATTAAAGAATATTGAATTAAAATATTTTAAACAATTTATTAGTGTTTAAATCCAAATTTCAACCGTTGGTCAATGGAATATCTTTTACTAAGCGAAATATTACGGCTTCTATTCAATCAGTATGGAATGCAACCCGAATCGTTTGTGTCGTTATTTGACCAATCCGAATTAATTGCCGCATTTAATTTTAAAATAAATGAGAAGAAGTTTACCCATGTGAGTAAATCATTTTATAAACTTCTTGGCTTCAAACGTGCACTTTTATCAGCGAATGATAAGATATTTAATGATATGTTTCATCCGCATGATTTGAAGTTGTTTCATGATTATTTTAAAATTGTTCCTGAGTTAAACAATTATTCTCATGATACAGACATCAACTATCTTGTAAAACGAATGAAATGTCGTATTAGACATTTGAAGGGTTATTGGAAATATCTGATATTTATTTCATTCAACTATAAAAATTCAATGGATAACGAATTTCATAAAATAGGACTGATTGCTGATGATAGAAGTAGACCATATTATGTCTTAATATCTAATCTAAATTTCCATCTTATGATAGATAACGGTTCTCAAAAAAAACATTCAGATAATAAAATTATTAATATATATAATAACAATACAATAAGTGTATCAAAAAGAGAGAACGAGATACTTGAACTAATCGGAAGGGGATTTATAGCAAAAGAAATAGCAGATCAATTAAATATCAGTCCTACCACAGTGATAACTCACCGTAAAAATCTTATTTTTAAATTCAAGGTAAAGAATACAGCTGAACTAGTCGGAAAGGCCAGTAGATTATTATTAATTTAATACATTTCACTGCACCAATTAATAAATTGCTTAAGAAAAATTCATAAAACAATCTTCAGTAATATCCTCATTAATTGGGATTGATTTCCTTCAATTTATTTAATAACTTTCGAAATATCAAAACTGTAAGTATTAAAGCAATTTATGATAATTTTTAAGGCACTTGAATTTGTCCGGCTTAATCTGAAAAATTCCATTATGAATCAGGAGGAGTTTAATCATCAGATTGATGAGCCGGTTAAACTTGGCAACATTGCTTTCATAGCTGACAATTTGATTAATAGTACGGATATCCCTGAAAGTATATACATGACCCTGGTTAATATGCAGGAAGAAGCCGCTTTTAAAAATCAACAGGCGGTTAGGATGAATGAAATCAGCCCGGATTATTACAATCCGCCAATGTTTCTGAATTTATTCATATTAATCACTTCATGCTTCAAGGACTATAACAGGTCCCTGGAGATGTTATCATATGTGATACAATATTTCCAGGGTAACAAAACATTCAGATTTTCAAACAAACCTGTTGACGAATTGGTGGAAGATGGATCTGTAAACTATACATTCAGTGATAATGATAAAGCAGATATCCAATTAATTATGGATATATACAGTATGACTTTCGAACAACTCAATTATTTATGGGGATCCCTTGGCGGCAAGCAGGTGCCTTTTGTTCTATATAAAGCCAGAGTACTCGAGATAGATACGGAACAAAAGAAAAAGGGTGGAGGATATATTGAAGAAATCCAAACATTTAATCCTAAAGTGTAGATGGAATTGATCTTTAAAAAATTACTGGAGGTAATAATTCTACACGATTATTATCTTAAAGGACTGGATGAAAAAAAATTCAGTGTCTGGCCAGACAATTATAATATTCTGGATGATATTGAGATATTTCCTACTATTGAATGTGCCAGATTATTAAATGATCACCAGATTGTATTCAAGGCTGGACCTCGGGGTTTTAGCCTCTATATAAGGGCAATAAAATCTGATCTGTCTGCTAATGATGATTTCAGGACTTTTATCTACTTATCCTCAGATGTCAAACTCACTTTTCTTATCCGGATTAAGAATTCCTTTTTTTCCAATTTTACAAATTTAAGATTAACAGGGGAGGGAAAGTATCTGTATTATTTCAATAATCGATCTGACAATTTTTTTAGAAATATCCCATATTTAACCAAACCCCTATTGGATTTTCCTGCTCTACCTGGCGGAGAAAGTACTTACCAGTACGGCGATTTGATAAGAAGAGGAGGAAAGATTAGAGAAGCCAGGCAATTAATCGAACCTACTCCTCCATTTAAACCAAATAAATGGGTTACTAATGATGCCGGTGACGCAACCTATTTAAATATTCAGGATAGAATTACGTGGCAATTGCCGGATTTTACCTATACCAGAACAAACGAGAATCCTGGTGAAACTATGTCGTTCAAATTAGTGGATATATTTGCTAATGAGATTCAACTTGGAAATATTCCAAATACCAATGTTTCTCAGGCTACATATAAAGCTCCGGATAATGAAAGTCATCCTGTTCATCACAAGCTTAATTTTAATGGAATACTACCAGGTAAATATACCTTGAAGATAGCAGGGGTAACAACAGAACCGGATCGGAGTTTTTATTTGCTTGACCCCTTACTATATCGTGGCTCTTACGGAGTCATAGAGCTATTTACCAATCCTCCAGCGCAGGAATATAAGTGCCTGGAATATAAAGAAAATGGTACTACAAAAGAATCCGTAATTCGGGAGAAATCATACCACATAAGGTTCAAGAACAGACTTACTAGATGGAAATATATCAAGCCAGATGGTACTGAGATACTGGTAGATGAACCCAGGGGATTAAATATTCATCCATCAGAATACAGACATAATGGCAATGAGATTATACTGCCTGATCCGAATGTCGATTTAATCAATCCGGAAGTACACTTTTTCAATGAAGATAAACTAATTAAAAACATCTTTTCAGAAATATATCTAAATAAACAATTTAAAATTAATTAACTATGCCTAGTACATACAAAACACCAGGAGTTTATGTGGAGGAAATTTCGAAATTTCCACCATCAGTTGCAGCCGTAGAAACGGCAATCCCTGCGTTTATTGGTTATACGGAGCGAGCAACAAAAGATATTAAAGGCGATTTACTCAGGAAGCCTAAAAAAATAACTGCCATTGCGGAATATGAAAGATTTTTTGGCGGAGCATATTCTGAGACCACTTTTTCAGCCAATGTGATCGACACATTGGATTCCAACTCAGGATTGCTTATCAGATCAGCGACGGTACCCAGACCTACTGATCTATCTCCTTTTATGATGTATTACAGTATCAGAATGTATTTTGCAAACGGAGGAGGACCTTGCTATATTATTTCAGTCAATACTTATCGAGATGCTGGGGGAGTCATCAATTCCATAGATGCTGATCTGCTTGGAACCAATACAACCGGCAATGGAGGCCTCGATCTCCTAAAAATGGAAGACGAACCAACCCTGATCGTGTTCCCTGATGCACAGGCGTTGAGTGATAGTCAGTTTTACTCTTTGTATCAGGCAGCCCTTGCCCAATGTAATGAATTGCAAGATCGATTTGCTCTGATCGATACCAAGGGAGATGAAGAGGATACACCAGCCCTGCTGAGGGATAATATAGGAACCAATTATCTAAAATATGGGGCGGTATATTATCCTTTCTTAGAATTGGTTTTTAATTATGCATATAAAGAAACTGATGTGGCCATTTCCCATACGCTGGAAAGCACTTTTGCGATACCTGCTACGGTTGTAGGAAATATAAATCCTCATTCAGTTTTAATATCAGATGCACTGACAGTAATGCGGGCTATTGATGTTGCAGCAGCAGTGACAGCCGTAAATAGCGCTAGCACAAAACCAGACAAAGCAAGTGAAATTCCCGGTATACGAGATGCAGCTGATGCATTGAGAGCTCAATTGGAGGACCCGGACAGAATTCAAGATCAACTTGAAATCATATCAGGAGAAGCGGCTACCATAAATACTATCTTTAATGATCAAGATATACAAAATGCAATTGATGCAATTAACGCGGTACCAATAAGTACACATATTACTGATTTAAATCAGATTATTTTAGATGCAGATGCTATTATTGATGATGAAGTTAATAACTACAATAATATTACTATTGTTAACCACATTGTACCTGTAACCCAAGCATTAACGGACATATATACCTTATTGGATTCAGATGTCGATTCCTTGGTTATGACTTTGATTCCAAATCTTATAACTGCTATACAGGGCAATGATCCCACTTCTCTGATTTCTCAAATTAGTACTTCAGTTAATACCATACATTCTGCTCAAACAGCCCTAGTAGCAATTGACGTGGAACCGTTGGTTGATGATGTAATTAATCAAGGTATTTCGGATGTGGATGCGCTAACTGCACTGCAAGGTCCACTGGCGCAGGCTAATGCTGAAGTATTAACAAACCTGACCAGCTTGATTGCAGCGGTTAACGCCTCAATTCAGACCGCTCAAAATGTTGCCCAAATACCACTTATACAATCCACCTTAACTGATACCGTGAATTCGATAGATCTAACGGATTTGAGTAACATTCATACCGAACTCAATGCTTTGGCTGATGGTATAACTGGAATCCCTTCTGCATTGGTTGGTGACAGGGATGGTATAAATGCTTTTGCCAATACCTTTGATATTCAAACGGGACTAATAAATGAAGCGTTAGTGGCTATTCTAATTCCTTTAACCAGTCTTTTCAATTGGGTGAATTACCTGGATCTGAATGGAAATAACCTGAGTCAGATAGAGAATATTGATAATACGACATACAACCAGATAAAGCTTGAAATTGAAAAAATAAGGGTGCATTTACCACCCAGCAGTACTATGGCAGGGATTTATGCAAAGGTGGACCGGGATCGGGGCGTTTGGAAAGCACCGGCAAATGTGTCCATAAGTTCGGTGATCAGCCCGACCCGGAAAATTGATAATAATATTCAGGATGGTTTAAATGTAGATGTAGTAGCCGGAAAGTCTATCAATGTATTGAGAGCATTTACCGGAAAAGGAACATTGGTTTGGGGAGCACGCACATTGGCCGGCAACGATAACGAGTGGAGATATATCTCTGTCAGGAGATTTTTCAACATGGTAGAAGAATCATCAAAAAAAGCCACCTCGCAATTCGTCTTTGAACCCAACGATGCCAATACCTGGGTGCGTGTTAAAGCTATGATAGAAAACTTTCTAACTGTCCAGTGGCGAGCAGGAGCTTTGGCAGGTGCTAAAGCTGAACATGCTTTCTATGTTAAGGTGGGATTGGGGGAGACCATGACTTCACTGGATATCCTGGAAGGTCGCATGATCGTGGAAATAGGAATGGCGGCAGTGCGACCCGCTGAGTTCATTATCCTTCGTTTTTCTCATAAAATGCAGGAATCATAATGTCTATATAAAAAATTCAATAATCATTAAACCCTAATAACATATAATCATGACAGATTATCCATTACCAAAATTTCATTTTCAGGTCGAGTGGGGTGGAGCTAAAATGGCTTTTACCGAAGTCTCCGGCCTGGATGTTGAAACTGAAGTTATAGAATATCGCGATGGAACAAGTCCTGAGTTTTTTAAAACCAAAATGCCAGGGATGCAGAAATTCAGTAACCTGACCCTCAAGAGGGGAACCTTTAAAGGTGATAATTCATTCAGGGAGTGGTATAATACAATTGCACTGAATAAGGTTGATCGTAGGGATGTGACTATCAGTTTACTGAATGAAGAACATGAACCTACGGTAGTTTGGAAGGTAATAAAGGCCTGGCCGGTCAAGGTGCAGGCAACCGACCTCAAAGCCGATGGCAATGAAGTTGCTATCGAAACTTTGGAACTGGCACATGAAGGATTCAACACAGAATTCAGATAATAATGACTGACTATAATCCACCAGCCGGGTTTCATTTTAAGGTTGAATTTACCGGACTGGAAGAACATGACATGGATGTGCGTTTTCAATCTGTATCAGGGTTAAATGTTGATTTACAGACTGAAAGTGTTAAAGAGGGAGGACAAAACCGGTTTGAGCATGTTTTGCCACTTAGAACCAAATATCAGAATCTAACCTTAAAGAGGGGAGTCTTTAAAGATACCGGTTTGATCAATTGGTGTCGTGATTCACTCGAAAACCTGATTATTAATCCACTGGATCTGACGATAAAACTATTGAACGAAAAACATGAGCCCTTAATTACATGGAATGTAGTACACGCCTGGCCGGTAAAATGGTCGGTAACTGATTTTGATGCCATGGAGAACAGCCTGGTAATCGAAACAATTGAACTTAATTATCAATATTTTACAATTATATGATATGCCAATTGAGATCAGAGAATTACATATAAAGGCCGTGGTCGACGAAAGTGAAAAGATCAGAGATGACAAAGCGGTAAGGAATGAATTATCTGATGAGCAGATAGATGAAATAGTTACAATTTGTATTGAAAAAATTCTGGAAATAATTAAGGATAAAAATGAGCGATAAAGAGGGTCAGATTACAAAGCTCAGGATTGAGGCCTATGATGGGCCGGATTATAAGAATCCCATTCCGAACGGAGTGTATAAAGTACATCTGAATCCGGAGGGTTATAATTATAATTACCTGGTTAAATATAAAGATGATCAGGGGCTGGGTTCCAGCGGAAGTCAACCAAAGTTCAATAGAATAGAACCAGAAGAAGTTGATTTCGATTTTATCTTTGATAAAACAGGTGCCATTCCCGGTACTATTAAAGCTGAAAAAGCTGACGCCAGAATTGCTGAACGTGCTGATGGGATTATTCCCGACATCGAGAAGTTTAAAAAAGTTGTGTATGATTACGATGGTAAAATGCATCGCCCGCCCTTCCTTAAACTTATCTGGGGGACAATGCTTTTCAAAGGCATCCTGGTACAGATGAATATAATCTTCAAATTATTCCTTCCTGATGGCACTCCAATCCGAGCTGTTGTAAACGCCAAGTTCAGGGGAAGCGTGGAGAATTCTTTGAGGGTCAGAATAGAAAACGACGAATCATCAGATGTTACCCATGTTAGAGTGGTTAAAGAGGGCGATAAGCTTCCGCTCATGGCTTATGAGATATACAAAGATCCGGCGTACTATATCAAAGTTGCTCAATTTAACAAGCTGGTAAATTTCAGAAACCTTCAACCGGGTCAGAAAATACTATTTCCACCATTTAAGGAAGGTTCAAATGGCAAATGACAGATACATCCCGGCACCTGCAGGGGCAGCAGTTGTAACCTTTACTGTGAAGGTGAATGGGAGTGTTATACCAAAAACAGTTAACGTATATTCTATTGATACATTTATAGAAATCGACAGGATAGCCGGTGCTAAGATTGTAATATTTGATGGAGATCCAGCCAATGAAGACTTTCCGGTAAGCAGTGAAGAATTATTTATCCCGGGTAACGAAATTGAAATTCATGCAGGTTATAGCACAGAGGAAGAACTTGTATTTAAAGGTGTTATTATTAAACATGGAATAACAGTACAGAAAAATGGCTCTTCATTACTGAAAATCGATTGCAGAAGTGTTTTAACAAAATTGACTATCGGTGGTAAAAGCAGGTATTTTTCAGAGAAAAAAGATAGCGAGCTTATATCAGAAATACTGGATGAAAATAAAATTGAATACGATCTACAGGAAACGGAAGTAACACATGAAGGAATGGTTCAGTTTGATGCCTGTGATTGGGATTTTATTATAAGTCGTGCTGAGGCCAACGGACTGCTTGTTACAGAAGAGGATGGTAAGCTAAAAACATTTAAGCCTGATTTTAGTACTGATCCGGTATTGGAGTTATCGTACGGATCATCTATTATTGATTTTGATGCAGAGATAGATGCCCGTACCCAGATTCCCACTGTTAATACAAGGTCATGGGATTATGCCAGTCTGGAAAGATTGGAAGTGGAAGCCGCTGAACCCGATATAGAGGAGCCAGGCAATATTTCTTGCGAGGAACTTGCTAAAGCCCTTGGTGTAGAAAGTTATACACTCCAGCATGGGGGACAGCTAACCGAGCAGGAATTGCAAACATGGGCTGATGGCTATTTTCAAAAGATACGTATTTCGAAAATCCGGGGAAAGGTAAAATTCCAGGGGTATTCTCAGATAAAACCTGGTGACCTGATTGGTTTAAGTGGGTTGGGAGAGCGGTTTAACGGAAAAGCATTTGTGAGTGGAGTCCGGCATCAGATAGCGGAAGGGGTATGGACTACGGTTGCACAATTTGGCCTGGCATCGGATCGCCTTGTTGAAAAATTCCCTGTAAACACCTTAAATGCTTCAGGACTGCTGCCTGCTATAAAGGGGTTACAAGTGGGCATAGTCACCCAGATCCATGACGATCCTGCAGGAGAATATCGCATTCTGGTAAAGTTGCCAATCATTAATCCTGATGAAGAGGGTACCTGGGCACGGGTAATAGCGCCGGATGCAGGCGATAGCAGGGGTTTTTTTTTCAGGCCCGATATTGGAGACGAGGTGCTGGTTGGATTCATTAACGATGATCCTCGTCATGCTGTAATACTGGGAATGTTGCATAGTAGTGCCAAACCGGCACCTTTAGAAGCAACAGAAGACAACTATGAAAAAGTTATTGTTACAGGAGGCGAATTGAAAATTTATTTTGAAGATGACAAGAAAATAATAAAACTGGAAACTCCGGGGGGCAATATAATTAGTTTAAGCGAAGAAGATGAAGGTATAACCCTCGAAGACCAGAACGGCAACAAGGTGGTACTGAATGCCGATGGAATTACTTTAGATAGTGCCAAAGACATAATACTGAAAGCAGCCGGTGATGTAAAAACTGAAGGTGTCAATATTGAAAATAAAGCCAGCGCAAATTATAAATCAGAAGGATCGGCAGGGGCTGAGATAAAAAGCAGTGCTACACTTACTATTCAGGGATCACTGGTACAAATAAACTGAAAAACTATGGGACAACCAGCAGCAAGATTAACAGATATGCATGTATGTCCACTTGTAACAGTGCTAGTTCATGTTGGTGGACCGATCATCGGACCGGGAATAGCTACAGTTCTGATAGGTAAGATGCCGGCAGCAGTGGTTGGAGATATGGTCACTTGTGCAGGTCCGCCGGATACAATAATTGCAGGATCAGGAACAGTGATGGTTGGTGGTATGCCAGCGGCAAGATTAGGCGATAGTACAGCTCATGGAGGCACCATTATCTTAGGCGAGTTTACAGTATTAATTGGATAACGAAACGTAATGTACTATGGTTGAAAAAAAATCGTTTTTGGGAACAGGCTGGAGTTTTCCACCGGAGTTCAATAAAAAAACCGGTACAGTTGAGCTGGTAAGCGGAGAGGAAGATATACGGCAAAGCCTCGAAATAATTCTTTCCACCCGGCCCGGAGAAAGGGTATTACATCCCGATTTTGGCTGTAATCTGGATATAATGATGTTTGAGCCCTTAACCACCACTCTTATCACAACCATGAAAGATATTATCAGAACGGCAATAATATTATACGAGCCGCGCATTGAATTAAACAGTGTAAAGATTTATCCTGACCATGCGCTGGAAGGTAAAGTTAATATTGAACTGGATTATACTGTACGTGCTACCAATTCCAGGTTTAATATGGTGTATCCTTTCTATGTTGAGGAGGGAACGTATTTAAGAGGTCGAGCTAAATAAATGTACTATTAATAAGCAAAATCAAATGTTTATAAAAGATGAGTTGCCTTAGAAATAAAATACTTCGTGATGGTACCAGTCAAAAGCAACGGTTCCCTAAATTTTTGGATCCTGAGTCTATAAAAATTGATGACCGGAATCCGGAAGACTGGTTGCTTTTTGCAAAAAAATTCACAGAACAGATTGCATATTATAATTCATCAAATTTAATTGAAGGATGCTGGAGCGACTTCTATCCCGATGAAGAGGAAATTTCTTCAATTGTTGATTATCTGAAGGCTATTGAGGAATACAGGGTAGCTAAAGAAAAAGGTGAATCTGCAATCGAACAACCTGTTATAAAAGAATTTAAACCCCATATCGCTTTATTTCTGACATTTATTGAGCTTTTAAAATATATTAAGGAGGACATAAATAAGCTTACGAAACGGCACTTGGAATATTATTATAACGAAATTCTGAAATTACAACCAAAACCTTTTGAATCAGATAAGGTACACCTGATTTTCGAATTGGCTAAGAATATTGATGAATTTCCGCTTGAAAAAGGTACAAAGCTAAAAACAAAAAAAAATAAAGAGGGACAGGAATTTATATATGCTACCGACAAAGAAATTGTAGTTAATAAAATTAAAATAGCCGATTTAAGGACCATCTATTTAGATCAAGAGTTGGATAGTCAGATTTATGCAGTTCCAAAAGCTAAATCATTAGATGGTTTAGGTGAACCTTTTGATATTTCTCCACCGGCATGGAGCACTTTTGGTGAACGGAAAAATAATACTGAAACCAGAATGCAAATCCTGAAAACTGCTACTGTGGGTTTTGCAATAGCTTCCCCTATTTTTCTGCTTCAGCAAGGTGAAAGACAAATAATTCTCACATTCGATTTTAAAAGTTACAGGCTCAATGAAGCAAACCTTAATTTTTTGTCCTCAGAAGAAGAGTTTCCATCTGATATAATTGATAGTCTTTCATTGATAAAAAATAAAGCTTTTAGTTCTGAAGAATCATTTACAGCATCATTAAAAGAATTGCTGGGAGAGGCTTATGACTATTATATAAGTTTCATTTTAACTGAAACTCAAAATCCTTTAAGGCACATAAACAACGAAATGCTGGAGAATTCCATTCAGGGGTGGATGAGTTCACATACAGAATGGATAGAACCTGATAATATTCAGATAAATAAAGAAGAAGCTGAAAATGAATTAGTTATTACGATTACTATTGCTAAGGATCAAGCTCCTATTGTCGCTCCTGAACACATTGAAGATGATATAGAATTAAAATCTGAATCACCGATTTTAAAAATACTATTAAATCCTTTTGCCCCAACTTTCCTGTATAATGAATTTAGAGGATTGCTGATAAATAATATAACTGTTGAGGTAGAAGTAATTGGCATAACAAATCTGATAATACAAAATAAAAACGGACTGGTAGATATTAATAAGCCGTTTTTGCCATTTGGTTCTGATCCAAGTGCGGGTAACTCATTATATTTTGGCAGCAAAGAAATATTCTATAAAAATTTAAAGGAGTTAAGTATAGACGTTAAGTGGGATGACCTGCCTGACATATCAGATGGCTTTACTGATTATTATTCTGAATATGTACCGGATCATTATGAAACTGCTCCATTAAACTCTGCTTTTACAGCTGATTTTAGTTTGTTATATGGTGGCAAATTTCAAACATCAGAATCCAATAAAAGCCAAAATCTATTTGAGTATGACGAAATCACTATTGATTCAGTCGATCATACTCCCCTAAGAAGGTCTATAATAAATAAGGATATTAAAATCCCTCAACCATTTGAACGATATATAAAAAACATCGATTTTCAGCAATATTCATCAGGTCTCGAAAGAGGTTTTGGTTGTATAACCCTCAATTCACCCGATTTTGGTCATAAAAGCTATGCAAAGATATTTTCACAAAATGCAATTAAATTGGCTCTTGATCAAAATGGTAAACTGCCAAATCCTCCATACACTCCCAAACTCAGTGTATTCTCAGTTAATTATAAAGCATCATTAACAATTGATTTTGAGAACAACCTTAGTCAGGACCAATTCTTTCATATAGAACCTTTTAGAGCATACGAAGTAACTGGCAACAATAGTTATTTCTTGCCTCAAGTAACACGTGGATGCCTCTTGATCGGATTGAAAAATTTTCATCCGCCTCAGATTGTAAATCTATTATTCATAATGCTTGAGGGGAGTGCAAATCCCGACATTTCTATTTCTCAAAAGGATATTAAATGGTTCTATCTAAGTAATGAGGAATGGGTTCAAATTGAGGATATTGATATTCAATCCGATGGAACAATGGGTATGCAAACATCAGGAATAGTATCGATAGCAATAGGCAAGAAGGCCACAACATCAGATAGCATTAAGCCTGCCGGATTACACTGGCTTAAAGTAAGTATTGATAAGGACCCTGCAGGGATAAATAAAACTATTGATATTCTTCCTAATGCCGTAACTGCCATCTATTTAAAAACACAGGATAATTCTGAACGTAAGGAGGCCCAAATAACAGAAAAATCGATTGAGAAATTAGTAGAACCAAAAGCCGGGATTAAAAAGATACATCAACCCATGGCATCGTTCGGTGGGCAATATAAAGAGGACCAGCCACTATTTTACAGGAGGGTGAGTGAAAGGCTAAGACATAAAAACAGGAGTGTAACACTATGGGATTATGAGCGGATAATACTGGAAGATTTCCCGGAAATTTACAAAGTTAAATGCCTGAATCACAGCAATGCGGAAAGTGAATTTTCCTGCGGGGACATTGTTTTAACAGTTGTGCCTGATCTTAAAAACACTAATCTGGCCAATTCACTCGAACCAAAAGCAAGTCTGAATCTGAGAGAAAAGATAGAAACTCACATTGGTAAATTAAGTTCTCCCTGGGTAAGTATTACGGTAGAAAACCCAAAATACGAAAGACTATTGGCTGAATTTAAGGTGGGACTTAAAACAGGTTTCGATGGAGGATACTATGGCAAAGTATTGAATACAGAAATTCAGAAATTTCTTTCACCCTGGGCTTTTGAGGAGGGAGAAGATATTGTTTTCGGCGGAAGGATCTATAAATCCAATCTGCTCTCGTTTATCGAATCAAGAAATTATGTTGACTATGTAACCGATTTTAAACTTTATCATTTAGATAAAAGCGGAGGCATTGGTAAAATGTGTATTACACCAGATTTCTCAGTATTTCCTGATAGTTATATCAATGAGGTAGAGCACTTCGTAGATCCTTTCAGGGTATTTCCTGAGAATTTAATGGAAGAAGTAGAACATTATGCCGAAGCGTCCACAGGACGATCAATCCTGGTTTCAGCTATTCAACACAATGTCTCGGTTGTAAATTTCGGTGAGTATATCTGCATTAAAAGCCACCGGGAGGGTATTGGATATATGGCTATTGAAATTGACTTTTTTGTTTATTAATAATATCTATTTCTATGAAACGGTCACGCTCATATCTTCAAGAAGAATTTAAGACAGGGAAAAAACCTTCACAAGACGATTTTTATGATCTGTTCGATTCTTTTTATCACAAAGACGAAGATCCTATTGGTATTTCTGGTTGGACATCTTACAGATTCTTAAATGACACTCAATATTATTTTCAAGAGGGAGGCATTATGAGCTTTAATATCCCTCTTGGAGTAAGTGAAATTATTAATCTCAGAATTGTTGGAGGAATATGGAATTTTAGCGATGACGTAATTAATGTCCCGATTAGTGTAAACCTATTTTATTTTTCTGACACAGAAGATGATATAATAGCTCCAATACCTCCTGATTATCCAGGAGGTCTCTTCAAACATCCTATTTGTAATAATAATCCAGAGTTTATTGAGGTAGAAGTATCACCCCCAAATATTGGATATGATCAGGTTTTCGGAATAAATCATATGCTCAATTTTTTACAGATACATCATTTAACATTGGAATTAGAGATTGTGGCATTTCCACAACAGATAACTATTGACAGTATAATTTTTGGAATAGAATACAGGTAAAATTGCAAGTATTTTTCAAACTTAAATAATTTTTGAATCAACAGATTAATAATAATCTTTATTAAAAACCAATGGAAAAACATATTTCTATTTCTGAAAAAAATAATTGTATTTCAATACATCTTGAAGGTAAACCGAGTTATTTAAAAATATTTGACGAAAATCGAGTATTTGTAAGGAAATACAATAATGTCTCGCAACGACTAATCTTCATTACTTCTCCAGGAAAATATATTCTAGAATCAGATGGTAAAATATCTGGGATTGATATTAAGAAGGTAGACAAATATTTACTATTTGAAAATAGAATAAAAATTGAAAAAGGGGACCCTGTCAAAAAAATACATGTAAGTTTTAATGGAAGCATTGTTGATGGTAATAAAATCAAAGATTTAGTGAAAAAAAGAGAGATCGATATTGAAGCTCTCAAACAATCGATAGTAAATTATTATAATAAACAGTTTATGTTTTTTCTGGGTAAATCAAATTTGAGTGAAGCAATGAAATCCTTAATAATTACCGAGATTGAAAAACAGACGGGTATAAGGGTAAAAAAAGACCTTGATGAATTTGTGGATGAATGGCTTAATGTCGAGAAAAATATTTTTAGTGCCAGAAGCACTGAAAAACTATTCGATATACTTAAAAAATTCGCAAACTAGCCTGAGTTAAATATTAAAGACTAGAAGTTGTATTTCTAAATCTCGAAACAATAGGTAAAATCGTAAAATAAGATATTGAAATTATATGTTAGGCACAGAAAGTGATATATTGCTTGTAAATGATTTAAAAAGCAAAATTGAATTTTTTTTCAAGAAGGTCAATGAATTTCTTGAGAAATATTACAGATCGGATTGGACCGATCACAATATCCATGATCCCGGGATACTACTGCTCGAAATTCTCTGTTATGCCTTATCGGATTTGACCCACCGACTTAATTTGCCAATTGAAGATTTACTTTTTAATCACCCGCAATTCAGTAATATAAAATTCAGGGAAATATTTTCACCGCCAGAAAGAATACTTCCAACCTATGCATTAACAGAGCTTGATATCAGGAAGATCCTGTTGGATATTAGAGAAATTAAAAATGTGTATATCCAAAAAAGCACAGAATCGGAACAAAAAGTATTTTATGATGAGGTCTCTGCAAGTCTCGTCCAAGCCTCAACCAATTACCTTGTAACACTTAAGGGTTTATTTAATATCCAATTGGAATTCAAAGAGACTGGATCAACTGATTTAAACTCCAACTTGTTATTCGGGAAAAAAATAATATTAGATGAGTTAATAGACCCTGATCGTATAGAAAGGGAAGTATCATACGCTTTTGAATTTTTCTGGGATGAAGCTGAGTCTTCCTGGTTAAATAGCACTTCCATTATGAATATCAATGTTGATTCAATAATAGAATTCCGGGATGACACAAGCGATATTTATGAAGAATACTATGCAGTGTTAACCATTAGCTTTAATGCAGACGAACCAGATATACAAATTACACTGAGAATTAAAATTGATCCTGGTATCGAAAAGAGTAATACTTCTCTAAATAATGCAATAAAAGTAAGTATAGAAAATCAGCTTAAATCAGAAGACGAAAGTGTAGTCTGTAGATATTATAGTAATAGAAAAGAAATTGAAAGAATTCTCCAAAAAGCAAAACAGACTTTTCATTCTAATCGCTCACTCTGCGAAGATCTTTATCAGTTTAAAGCCATTCACTTTCAGGAAATAGCCATTAAAGCAGGTATTGAAATAGAACCCGATTCCGATCCAAATCAAATTTTAGCCGAAATATGTTTTTCTATTGAAAAAAAATTTTCTCCTGAAGTTGAATTTGAATCCTTACAGAAATTTTATGAAATATTAAATATTTCAACGGACAAAATTTATGAAGGGCCCTTATTGACAAGCGGTTTTATTGAGGATCAAAAACTTGTGAAACCCGGATTCAATGAAATTATTTATTGTTCTGATCTGATCCACATGATCTCAGGAATAAAAAACATATTAGCAATAAATGATTTTACTATTTCTACTTACGTAAATAATTCAACAATAATAGCAGATGAGGCTAACTGTGTGAGCCTGGAAAGTACTGAAAAATATAAACCAAAGTTTAGTTTGGAAAAATCGGAATTCATATTCTATAGGGGCGGAATACAAATAGAGGTAATCGATGAATTGGTTTGGGAACTGTTAAAAAGATTAAGGTCGCATACAATTGAGAGTAGTAGTGATTATAAACTAGAATTTGCTATTGGAGATAAAATCGATTTAACAGATTTTTATTCCATTCAGAATGAATTACCGGATATTTATGGTATTGGAGAAAAAAATGCTTTGCCCTCCGATTCCTCCGTACTGAGAAAAGCACAGGCAAACCAGATGAGAGGTTTTTTGGTTTTGTATGATCAGATACTGGCCAATATTGCGAACCAGATAAGTCATGTTTCCTGTTTCTTTTCGCTCGATGAAGATGTATCAAATACTTATTTCCCACATCCCATCTATGAAATACCCGGAATAAATGATTTTCTGAATGTATTCATAAATGGCAATAGCTCGTGGGAAGAATTTATTGCCGACCCTGAAAATGATTATTTAATTAACCTGATACAATGTGTCGAAACCAGTCAACTTTTTTTAGAAAGACGCAACAAGACATTAGATCATTTGCTGGCTAGAATCGGTGAGAAATATTCCGATTTCCATCATAATTTATACTTAAGCCTGAACCCGCATTATATCCGGGAAAAAATCAACTTTTTTAAAGATTGCTCGTCTCAAATAAATACCCGGAACAAAGCTTTTAATTATTTTTCAGATAACGGACCCTTAGCCTATTGGGATTCCGATAATGTATCAGGACTGGAAAAAAGGGTGGCCTCTCTTTTGGGATTAAAGAATAAAAACAGGAGAAACCTTTCTGCGGATCCCAACCCCGAGGATATGACACAGTATTTTGATTTTTTTGAAGAAGAGGAGCTTCATGGTTTTGAACTCAAAGGAACTGAAAAGAATTTCTATTTCATGATAGCTTCTCTTCAGGAATCATATAACGAGGCAAGGAAAATTTCCTGGCAATCAATTCAATATGGAGCGAATGTTCTGAATTATGGGATACCGGAAGAGTATGGCGATTCTATCAGAGTTCCCTTAAACCATCCGGATGAAGATACTGTTCTTATCTATGTTTCAAAAAAAATTAATAAGAATGAATCTTTGGAAGATGAAAGAAGAAGAACCATTGAGTTTGGGGTATATTCCATACTGCAGATACATAAAGATGGCGAGGGTTTGTTTCTTATTGAGCATATTCTTTTACGCCCCGTAATAGCAGTTGAGCCGGAAGAATTACCACCACTGCTCACAAATCATTTTATTCAACAATATCCCCAGAAGTTCTCCGATCCGTATTCCTTCCAGGCTGCCATTATCTTACCATCGGGATATACCAGGGACTTTTCTGATGAGAATGCTAAACCTGTAGAAAGAATCTGGTCGTCCAGGTTGCGGAATCTAAGCTTTAGAAAACATATAGAGCAGATTATAAACAGGGAATGCCCGGCACATATTTTAGCCAGGGTTTATTGGCTGGACATTAATACAAATGATGATCTCGATGATACACCTTCACTAAACAACCTGGAAATAAAATACCGGGAATGGCTGGCAGTAAAAACAAATCCACAGGCTTCGCCCCAAGATTTAACAGAGTTTATGAAAGCATTAATTCTTGTACTTAATAAGATATTTACTGAATTGTGACAGGTACAAATCAACATACAATTAAAAGCATTTGTTTTGAACTGGCACTGGCTAGAGATGATAATTATATCCATTACGATAAGGAGATCAGATCTTCGTTTCATGAATTGACGATTCTTCTTAATGAATTGTTCGATAGTTTTAAGATGGGGAACAAGCTGGTTCGCTTCAACCGCTTGGAGATTAACTTGGGAAGAGTTTACAAACTGAATCTTTCATTACTGTTCAGCCTTATTTGTGCTAAGTTAAAAGAACAATTAGATCCGGTTATCAACAGTAATTTTTCTTTAAATAATGAATCTGTTCCTGGTTCAATTCCATTATTAGATGCTGGTAAGTATACTCATTCGCAAATCTCGATAATAAAAACCAGCCATCAGGTATATGAAGCTTTTCTTTATTTCTTAAAAGTTGGTAGTTTACCCTGGTGGGAACAAAAGCATACATTAGCAGAAATAGAAAATAAAATTGGTCAGAAGCTCGCAACTAAAAATACAAAGTTGATCAATAACCTGAAAGATCTTTTTACTGATGAAGCAATTTTAATACGGTTCCTGATCCAGTTTTCTGAAAAATTTGTCGGGGAAGTGTTTATACAATTCAGAGAAACTTCAAAGAACATTCTCAATACTGAGATAATTGATAGCAATTCTTATTTACAGCCTGAATATAGAATATTCCTTAATGAAATTATAAATCCTTTCACAGATTTACTAAAGAGTTCTGCTGTCAGTAAGAGTATCTCATTACTTAATCAAAAGCAACTGCTTTATTTTGTTGAGTATCAGTTGATGTTCAAAAAAAGATTTAATAAAATAATCAATGTTATTAGTTTGTATCTCAACGAAATTCATTCAGTGATCAATGAATCCGGTTCTAAATCTCTTAGTCTTCCGAAAATCAGAACAAAATATGTAAATAAGGTATCAGAGTATTTAATGCAGAAAAAAAGCATTTCCGGATCGAAAAAATCAAAACCCGACATCGCAGATGATTCCGGTATTAGTATTCAAAACAAGCTGGATAGTTCTGATGCAATCGATGCATCCGGATCATTTATAAGTGATACGGAACATTCAACCGATACAGAAATTTATATTGCCAATTCAGGATTGGTAATTCTCCATCCTTTTCTTGAATTTTTTTTTTCAAATATTGGGTTACTGACACAGGAGAAAGAGTTTAAGGGGGATAACGAAAAAAACAGGGCTATACTGTTACTGAACTACATCATATATCGTGAGGAAACTAATCCGGAAAATGAACTGGTGCTTAATAAGATCCTATGCGGTGCATCCTTTCATGAGCCTGTTCAGAATACGTTTAAGATTAAGAAATCTGAAATTGATGAGGTAGATAATCTGCTAAATTCAGTAATTGGGCATTGGCTAGTACTAAAAAAAACGAGTCCGGAAACATTGGTGGATTCCTTTTTTAAGCGACAGGGTAAACTAACCTGTAAGAATAATGCATACTATCTGGATATAGAAAGTAAAAGTATAGATATTTTACTAGAAAAGTTAACCTGGGAAATATCTCATATTCGGTTCCCGTGGATGAATGATATGCTTTATGTAAACTGGTAATAATTATTGTTAAATCCAAAAAGGTTATTGAGAATCAATCAAACCAATATATATTAATATGAAAAACAAATTTAACTGTTCCTGTTTATTTTGGATGATACTTTTTTTTGTAGTTATCATCTCAAGTTCAATCCATGCTCAAGTAGTTTTAACCGGAAATCCTTGCGGATGTTATACTACTAGTGACCCTTGTACTGACATTAAAATACAGATAGGTAATAATAATTCGGAGACAGATTGCGACGGGAATTGCCCCCTAACTCTAACATTTACCTTTTCTTATAACTCAAGTGAGGAATGGGTAATTGGAGAAGTTATTGACGCACCCTTTCCTCCTTTCCTGAAAGGACCAGACGGAACATGTATTGCATTAGGAGAAGGACAAGATTGGAAATATTTTGTTAACGAAACTGGTGAAACATTAAATTTAGTCGCTGCTCCTGAAATGGATATTCTTCAAGAGGTATATGAATTTAAGTTAGGAAAGCTTAGTGTAAGTGGTGCTCTCCTCGTTCAATCATTTAAGTTATATTTTGTTAATTCTTGTTGTGCCCCAGAACCCTGCACAATAAGCCCCTCAGATCTGGATGCAGTATATGACGTAACCGTTGGAGGTACTTTTACTGTAATCGATTTTGAAGAGAATTCTGGAGAAGACCGTGATGCGTGGAAATGGACAATATGGAAAAATGATACGTACCAATTCACAAATGCTGATGAACTTTTAGGATTAGCATTCACAAGTGGTGGCCTTTTAGATCCCGGCGATAATGTATCACGAACAACTACTTCCAAAACAATTACACTGGGTGGAACTGGCCCTGCCTCAGCTCCTGGAAATTTTGACTTTAAAGTATGTGTTGAAGATCCTTCGAATTCCGAAGCTACAATGAGTTGTACAGAACTTTCCCATGTTAATATAGAACCATTACCTGTCGACCCTGTTGAAATTCATTTTATAAATCAATCTGGAATGGATGTTCTGGTAGTAATTCCACATGGACGAGAATGTGAAAAATATGAACTCAAAGTGGGAGCGGAATCTTACAAATTTAAAGCAACCGGAGGTCTCCTGGAGAATCTACATTACGAATGGACTTTGGAAGGACCAGATTGGCTTCATTTATCCTCAACAAGTGGTGAAACCACAACAATAAAGGGATGTCCATTAAAAGAATCTGCCGGCTCTTATGGATTTACAGTTAAAGTCACAGAAACAAATTCAGGACTTAATGCTAATTTTAGTGGCTATTCTATTATGATACTTGATAATCCAGAAATAACCGCAGAAGAATGTAATCCATGCCCAATTAATAAAGGACTTTTCGGTAGTTATCACGCCTCTTATCCAATATGGGGGAGTTCCTCATCTATTATTCACATAATTGATATTGAATATATTTTATACGACTGGTGGTGGGGATTTATAGGACCCATACCTCCTGATCCATATTGTTTTTCTTGTCCCAGTCTTTCTTTGCAAGCTGATATTTTTATCAATCCAGATCCTGGAAATTCTTTTCGAATAGGGGCAACGGGATCATTTAAAATGAACCAGCCTTTGGGAGAAAGCGGTAAATGGAATGTATTTCTTGGACAGGGTGGTGGTTATTTTTCCTACTCAGAAGGAGAAAAAGGTAGTTTTGGTATAGTAAGCACTCTTGGCTTAAGATATAATTTCTATAATAAGAATAAATCGTATTTGAATAATACCTATTTGAATAAGATTGGTTTTGAAATTAGCGCCGTTTATATTCGGCCTCAGATTTCAAGTAATGAAAATGATTTTATTGCTCCTCAGGTTGGATTTAAACTTCCAATGCGTTTTAAATGATACGATATTTTGATCTTTTTATTGAATATTGAAGGACATTAATTGATTTAAAGGCAAGGTCGTATATGAAAACCAATTCTGCTAAAACCAACGAAGCCTCACATCATTCAAACCTTTTTATCGCAAGTAAAAAAGGGGAGGATTCGTTTTTTGGCAGGACTACACATGATCAAGAGTCATTTTTTGGAAAGGAAGGAAGTGCCAGGGCATTTATTCAGCCTAAACTTACCATTGGAAAACCAAACGACAAGTACGAACAGGAAGCCGATGCAGTAGCTGACAGGGTTGCTACAATGCCTGAACCTACTATGCAACGGCAAGAAGAGAAAGAAGAGCAGGTACAGGGAAAGTCAATTGATTTGAACATTGCCAGAGCTCCAGAGGCATACGCCTTCGTCCGGACCACGACGGACATAACGGAAGAAAAGATACAGGAAAAACCTGCCTTTGAAAGTCCCGGGGTAATGGATTCTGCTGAGCTTATTGATACGGAAGAAAGCCAGATACAGGAAAAAGAAAATAGATCTATAGTACAGGCAAGAGGTGATTCTGTTTCAGGCAATACTTCAACCCTGGAGAGTAATTTGCAGCAGAGCCGGGGTGGTGGTGAATCATTGCCTGTTGATACCCAATCGAAAATGGAGTCAGGTATTGGAGCCGATTTTAGTGATGTGCAGGTACATACAGGAGCAGATGCTGTGCAAATGAGTAGTGAACTGAATGCACAGGCTTTTACTTCAGGCCGCGATATCTATTTTAACGAAGGTAAATACAATCCCGGTACCAGGGAAGGAGATCATCTACTTGCGCATGAACTAACTCATACTGTACAGCAGGGAACAAACATCAGACGAAAAAACAATTCAATATCAAATACTGCTATTAATGTTCAAACGGGACTTATTGACAGCATAACTGGGGTTGTCGGTGATATAAAAAGCAAGGTAGTTGATTTTGTTCGAAGTATACCAGGATACTTTCTCTTTACTGTATTAATAGGCAGAGATCCTTTAACCGATGAAAATGTAGAGTGGAACGGCAGAAACATTATCAAGGGTTTTATGCTACTGTTACCTCGAGGCTTGGAAAGATATAATAAACTTATGCAGGAAGGGGCTCTGCAACGTTCAACAACCTGGATCGATCAGCAGTTGGAAGTGATAGACATTATCCGGAAACTGGCATTATCTGCATTTACACAGGCAATTGATTCACTTTCGATAAAGGATGTTGCAAGGCCTGTAGCAGCCCTTGAAAGGATCAAAGGTTATTTCAGCCCGGCAATATCCCGGGCTGTTAATTTCGCTGCCAGGGTAGGCAGGGAAGTGCTTAAATTCCTGAAAGAAGCCGTAGCAAACAATCTAGTAAACTTTATAAAGGAGAAAACAAGGGCATACCCCTTATTGAGAGTGGTACTTGGTCGTGATCCGGTCACCCGGGAGAAAGTCCCCCGAACCATGGAAAATATTGTTCATGGTTTTCTGATGTTAAGTAAATCGGGTGAGGCCACGTACAAAAAAATGCTTGAAACGGGGGCTCTTACCCGGGCTACAAAATGGATGAGGACACAGCTGGCCATGCTTCCCACAGCTTCAGAAGTAATAGGTGCTTTTACAAAAGCATGGCAATCAATTTCTTTCGAGGACCTATTCCAACCGCTTGCCGCTTTTCAGCGCATATATACTATTCTGAATGATCCCATAAGCAGGATCCTCAAATTTGTGGGTGCTGTAGCCTGGAAAATCCTGATCTTTATTAAAGATGCTATGCTCGGTTGGTTAAAATCCAAAGCCAATGATATTCCCGGTTATCACCTTCTTACCGTTATCCTGGGAAGAGATGTTTTCACAAGGAAAAAAGTTCCCCGTACTATTACTAATTTATTAAGGGGCTTTATGGGATTAATACCGGGTGGAGAAATGCAGTTCCAACAGATGAAGGAATCCGGTGTAATTCCAAGGCTTGCAAGCAAGATTAACAGTGCCATTGAAACACTTGGTATTACCTGGGATTTCATCAGGAACCTGTTTGTAAGCATCTGGAAATCATTGGGTATTACTGACCTTCTTCTTCCATTACTGGCTTTTGTCAGAATTATTGTACGCTTCAAGGAGCCCATTGGAAGATTGTTTGCATTTGTCAGGGTAGTGATTATGGCAGTGGTTGAAGTCTTGTTGCGCATGATGAACTTCCCGTTCGACCTGGTGGGGAAGATTATAAATAACGCAATACAGGCATATGAGGATATCAAGAAGGATCCGATTGGCTTTTTGAAAAACCTTATGAGAGCCGCAAAGCAGGGCTTTAAACAGTTTTTTGACAGGTTTGTCCAACACCTGATAAATGGTGTAATGGGATGGCTATTCTCCGAACTCGAAACAGCAGGAATACAACCTCCGGCTGATTTGAGCTTTAAGTCAATTCTTGGATTGGCTATGCAGGTTCTGGGTATCACTGTTGACAATATTCTTGCCCGCCTGGCAAAAAAGATCGGTCAGGAAAAGGTGGATCGTATCAGAGCAATGATGGATAAATTAACAGGGATCTGGGAATTTGTGAAGGATGTAATGGAGCGAGGACCAATTGCGATCTGGGAGAGGATACAGGAAAAGTTAAGCAACCTGTGGAATATTATTGTTGATGGGATCAAAAACTGGATTGTAACAAAGATTATCCAGGGTATAGCTGCCAGGTTACTAAGCATGCTGGATCCAACCGGTATAATGGCTGTAGTGAATGGTTTTATAACCTTCTTCAGGGCTGTTCAGTCATTTATTGAGCAGCTTACACGCATTCTGCAGGTTATAAACACATTCGTTAAAGGGGTTGGACAGATCGCCAAAGGAAATATTATGCAGGCAGCTGACTTTCTTGAATCAGCTCTTGTCCGGGCTTTACCGGTTGCGATAGCCTTCCTGGCAAACCAGGTAGGATTAAGAGGTCTTGGTAAACGAATTGGTGAGATGATAGAGAAGGCGAGGGAGGCAATAAATGCCGGTATCGACTGGCTTCTTGATAAGGCAATAAAGGCTGGCAAAGGATTACTTAGTCTCGGTAAAAAGGCCATTGGTGCAGTGAAGAATTGGTGGAAAATGAGAAAAAGCCTCAAAACCAGGGATGGTAAAGCCCATGAACTTTATTTCAAAGGTTCGGGTGCAAGCGCTTTATTAATTATTAAATCCGACCCACAAACAGTAGAGATATTCACTGATACTTTAAAAGCGGAGTATAATCTGGAAGAATCTAAAGTTGCCGAAGTACGAAAAAAGGCACAAGAAATTGATAAAGAAAAACGAAAAAATGTACCTGTTGATAAAGAACAAGAGCAGGGTGCAATAATTACTGGCTTAATAGATAAGCTAATCGAATTATTAAAAGCGATTCCATTAAGTGCAGATATAGGGAGAATTACTGATCCTGTTTATGGCCCAACTCGAAATGGTTTTGGTGTATTTGCTACGAGAGGGTTTATGAAAAAAGGTATTAAAGATGGAACAGATGCATTTCAAAATACAACTGCCATTTATAGTATAATCAATAAACGAAGATATGGCAATGGCGCATACTATATCAGAGGCCATCTATTAAATGGCAGATTAGGCGGTGACGGGCATTCATGGAATAATCTAACTCCACTTTTTATTACAGCCAATAACCCGGATATGTATAAAAATTTTGAGGAAATTATACAAAAAGCTGTACTTAAAGACGGCGGTTATGCAAAAAACTTTAAAGTTGTTGCTGAGTACAATCCCAATAGAAATAAAGAATTAATAAAAAAACTTAAGCAGTTGGACTCGGATTCTATTCCTAGTGAAATTTCTGATGATATACCTGTCAATGAAGTAATTGAAATAATGGAAAATGAAAAATATGTACCTGCCAGATTAAAATGCGAGGCAACTGTAAAAAAAGATGCGACTTCAAATGAAACAAAATTAAAGCATACGGTAGACAATCCAATTAGTCTCCCTTATTCAATTGAAGCTACTGCAAAAACACTTTTCATTATTTCTGATAAAATAGATGGTAAAAGTGAAAAAGATGCAATAAATGGATTAAAAGAATTAAAGGGAGTAAATGAAGCACAAGCAGTAGCAAATTATATTAAACTAAAAAGTGATAATAAACGAATTACATATACAAAATTATTTGGAATAGACAGAAATTCTTTACATGCAAAAAACACAAATTTAAAGATTAAAATAGCCTAAATAACCTACTTGGTTTAACCATTCTGTATATAACCAGAATATAATTAATGATTGAAATAAACTAAATAATTATGAAATATAAACGTCCATATAAAAAGTCGGATCCTTTACTGGTGGTAAAACGACAGTTTTTTTTATCAAAAATAAAGAACCAAACAAAAGACAATGGAGCTTCTTCATCGGTTAATAAGACAAACCCTTTGGAAGATAAATATGAGAAGGAAGCGGAAAAAAAGGCTGATTCAGTGATTAATCCACTTCATAAAGGTGAAGCAGAATTAGTGCGCCAGAAACAGATTCAAAAACAGGAAGAGGAAGAGGAGACTCAGACCAAAATTCAAAAGCAGGAGGAGGAAGAGGAGTCTGTTCAGACAAAGTCGGAATTACAACGGCAACCGGCCGAAGAGGAAGAAGTTAATGCAAAACCTGAGTTGCAGAAACAGGAGGAATCCACCTTCGTCCAGACTACTGCGGACAAAGAGGACGAACCGGTTCAGGCTAAGAGTGAGGTTGCAAATAAGGAAGCTAATGTTGAGAGTGGTGATAAACTCCAAACTGTTAATTCAAATGTTTCTATAGATCAGCTTTTGCAGAAACGAAAGGGTAGAGGCATACCATTACCCGATGATATTCGCACTGAGATGGAAACATGGTTTAAAGCCGATTTCAGCAGGGTGCGTATCCATTCAGACGCTGAAGCTGCCCGTATTGCTGAGTCTTTAAAAGCTCAGGCCTTTACGAGGGGATATGATATATATTTTAATGAGGGAAAGTTTATGCCTGATACTAAATCAGGCAAGCACCTACTGGCCCATGAACTAACTCATGTTATTCAACAAAAAGGAAGAGAATTGATTTAAATGCAACTTAAAGCAACCATATTAAACAAGGCAATAGAATACCTTGGCAATGTTGTTAAAAACCAGTTGAAACAGCAACTTAATAAGGATACCTCATTGCCGGATTGGAAAGAATTACCATTACCCGATTTAGACGGTATTCTAAAGCCAATTCACGACATATTGCATTTACCAAAAATGAGTAAGGAAGAACTGGTTGTATTTTTGATAGCTGCAGTACCTCATTTAAAACCTAATTTTTTCGACGACCTTATTGCAGAGTTCATTCCTAACGGAGGTGAATTTCTTCAAATTGGTGGAATAAGAGGAAAACAGCACCGTGGATTCCTGCCGACCGGTGAAACAGCCCTGTATATTCTTGCTGGAGAGGATATGGGACAAAGGTTTCGTATCCGGAAAATCTTTAATAATGAGCATTTCTTTCAGAGACAAAAGCTTTTATGGGTTGAGGAAACTGTTGATAGTGATCCATTTATGAGTGGTAAAATAGTTATTTCCCCGGAGGTGATCGACTTGATTGTTCATAATGAGATCGTTCAACCAAGGTTTGGCCTTAATTTTCCAGCTCAGCGCCTGGAAACAGATCTGAAATGGGTCGATATAGTATTAAATCCCAATACTGACAAGCAGATATCTGAACTGAAACTCTGGTTGGACCATAATGATGTGTTGTTGCACAAATATGGTATGAAAAACAAGTTAAAACCTGGATATCGTGTTTTATTCCATGGCCCTCCCGGAACAGGAAAAACCTTAACTGCTAATTTGTTAGGGAAACGTTGTAATCGGGATATTTATAAGATTGATCTTTCTCTGGTAGTTTCTAAGTATATTGGAGAAACAGAGAAGAATTTATCCAGGCTATTTGATAAGGCGGAGAATAAGGATTGGATATTATTCTTCGATGAAGCTGATGCATTATTTGGAAAGCGAACTCAGATTAAAGATTCGCATGACCGGTATGCCAACCAGGAAATTTCTTATTTGCTGCAAAGAGTTGAAATGTTTGATGGTCTGGTAATCCTTGCTTCCAATCTAAAAGAAAATATTGATGACGCATTTATCAGAAGGTTTCAGTCCATAATATACTTCCCGATGCCAACTGTTGATGAGAAAATGAAGATCTGGAAGCAGGCATTCCCTAAAGATTTCAAGAAACCCGATGATGGAGAATTACGAAAGATTTGCCAGAAATATAAGCTATCAGGAGCATCAATAATGAATATTATTCAATACTGCTCATTACTTAGCTTGGGAAAAGGAGAGAAAAAAATAAAAATTGATAATATTCATGAAGGAATTAGAAAAGAATTCATTAAAGAAGGTCAAACAAGTTAATTTTTCATTTATGGAAGATTATTAAAACATAATTGATAATACGAGAATAAATAACAATTACAAACTGATAAATACTAAACTGGAATAAGTTATGATTAAAACCCATTATCAAAATGAGTTAAAACCTCCTCCGGATTACCTTAAAGATGGGAGCCAGGGTGAGGATGTAAGGAGGGTCCAGGAGTGGATCAACCTTTGGAAATTCTATAATACAAGCTGGAGTCTGCAAATTTCGATTGATAGTGATTTTGGTTCGGTTACTGAAAGTGCTGTTAAACAATTTCAGGCTTATCGCGGCCTTCAGGTCGACGGTATTGTTGGTCCACAAACCTGGAAGGAATTAGTTAAACCTATACGTGAGGCTTTTGATGCAATCTCATTCTACGAGGAGACAGATTTAAAAAACCGTGTGGTTGCCTATGCACGTCAGCAGGAGCGATCAAAACCAACCGAGATCAATTCAAATATGGGTCCCTGGGTAAGGGCCTTTATGGATGGAAATGAAGGCACTGAATGGTACTGGTGTGTTGGATTTGTTGAGACTGTTCTTGATCAGGCATATAGCGGTATGGGAGAGTCATTTAAGGATCATTTTCCTGATCCATCACAGTATAGTTGTGATGAGGTTCTAAGGTATGCAAGAAATAATAACAGACTTGTTGAGCAAAATGAGTTATTGGATGGCAGCTATGTTCCTGAGATGGGAGATATGTTTCTGAATATGAACTCTCAGAATTTGAATGATGCAACACATATTGGTATTGTTCTGGAGTGTTCTGGTAAAATACTCACTACCATAGAAGGGAATACAGATGATCATATTGGCTCTAGAAATGGTGGAGAGGTTTGTAAACGTATCAGGGATTTTGGAAACCATTTAATAAATATTGTCAGATTAATATAGAATATTAACCATTAAACTTATTATTATGAAAAAGCAAGCTTTACTAGTTGGAATTAATGATTACCCGGGTCATAACAGTGACCTGAGGGGCTGCATCAACGACGTTACAAATGTACGTAATGTTCTAAGAACCTTTTTTGGTTTTACAAATGAGCAAATAAGGGTACTAACTGATTTTCGGGCTACCAAGGAGAATATACTTTTCAGATTAGAAAAAATGGTAGCACAAGCCAAACCCGGAGATTTCTTGGTTTTTCATTTTTCGGGACATGGATCTCAAATTAGAGACAGAAACGAAGATGAACTAAATGATTATATGGATGAACTATTTTGCCCATATGATATGAATTGGGATAATGGTTTTATAACGGATGATATGTTAAGGGAAATCCTGAACAAATTGAAGCAAGGAGTTCATATGGAGATAATTCTTGATTGTTGTCATTCTGGTACAGGGACAAGAGAAACTGACTTCGGTCGACCTCCAGAACTTGGTCCTGAGAATCCTGTACTGAACCGCATGCTTTTACCTCCTGTGGATATTGAAAGTCGTCACCAGGGTGAGGAAGAAAAGCTAAAGCCCAAAAAAGCATTTAAAACAGATAATGATATTATTCTAAATCATGTTTTATGGGCCGGATGCAGGGATGATCAGACTTCAGCTGATGCAAGTATTGGAGGTTGCTATAATGGAGCTTTCAGCTATTATTTCTGCAAGCATATCAGGGAAAATGGCGGAAACATAAATCGTGATGAACTACATTCTGGGATATTTAACTCTCTGGGATACAACAGGTTCAGTCAAGTCCCGCAACTGGAGTGTCAAGACAATCTTAAGTCACAGAATATCTTTAGTTTACCTAACAGATCTGTAAAAAAATAAGTTATTGCTAACTACATTACTATTTCTTATTTATTAATTAAAAACCTAATATCATGGCACGAGAAATTAAAAAGGAAAATCCTTTCCTGTCAAAGCTTCTTAAACTGATACCAAGTGAAATTGTTGCTGCCTATCTTGTAATTATAGGGTTCATCCCAGAAGCCTATGGTAATAAAAAGATACTCTTAATAATTGTAACACTGGCATTATTAGTTTTGATCCCATTTTATATGGTCAAATTGCAAAATCTTAAGCGTACATCTCAGATTATTTTCACAATGTGCTCTTTTTTAATATGGGTTTACACACTCGGAGGACCATTTGCTGAGTTTGGCATTTATAAAGCATTTATTGGATCTATGATTCTTGTTTTCTGGACACTACTAATCCCGTTATTCTATAATCAGCAGTAGGTTTAGGTATCTATAGGAAACGGTTCGCGGGAAGCTGTCATAAAATTTGAGACATATTGATTAAAATATGAAGAACATATTCAATCCTGGAACCATAAAGACCTTCTATGGCTTAATGGCTGTCATTCTACTGGTTATCCAGGTGGTATGTATTACCTGGATGACCAAATCTGATTCAACATCCGAATTATTGATATCGGGTGGTATCTCGGTGGGATTATTGGTTTTCATCGTATTTAAAGTATTTAAGTTCCTCACAGATAATACCGGAGTGATAAGGATAAGTGATGTTGTACCTAATCAAACTGAAGTGTTAAGGAATAGCTTTCAGTCGGTGGAGCTTTTCAATTTAGTTTCGTCCCTGGAACAACTGAAAAGAACATTTATCCAGAATGAAAACTGGGATGCATTGCAGAAACTCGATTCCGTGTTAGTTACATTACGTGAATTAGAAGAGAATACCGGGACCCATAAGCCATCCAGGATCAACATAGCTGATCCCCAGTTGGAATTGAACAGGGCAAACCGCCAACTTGCAGATTTATTAACTCAAATACGAAAATAATTTTAAGATGATAAATGCAGATGAGGTTTACAATATAATTTGTAATGGAAGCAGCGAAGAGAGACAGTACCTGATGGTTCAATTGCCCAAAAACAGCATGAAAGATACTGCAGAGGGTTTGTTACATTCGGGCAATCCTGTCACGGTGCTCATGGCGTTTGGCAGCCTCCTGCTTTCCTATGTACATGGAGCCGATTGTGCGACAGGAGAGGTATTAGGGAAAGCTCTCTACAGATACGGAAAAGAATTGTTTCTTACAGGTGAATATCCTGACCTATATCTGATGACTGTCCTGGGCTTTGCACACAGTTATGTGACTGCCCTGAATAACCTGAGTAAATTTGAGATTGCACTTGAATTCGTTGAAGACGAGTTGCCTTTATGGGAAGAGTATGAGGAACATCAAGATAAATTGAATCCGCATGAGAGGGCATCTTTCAGTGACAATATGAAATCAATCCTGGTGGCCAAAATAGGTATCCTGGTGAACCTTGGAAGACTTGATGATGCAGATCTACTGGCAGAAAACAGATCAAGAGTAGAAGGAAATTGGTCATCGGATATAGAACTCAAGCGCTTAATAAGGATCATTAAGGATCGAAAGACATCCGTAAGCGATCTGGCCCGGGACGATTCAACGATAATTACGGAGTCAAAAGAGAGACAAGGTGAAAGTAACAAATCTATCCTTGATTCCCTGAAAATAATGATGGATCAATCTGGCCTGGATTCGGAGCTAATAGATAATCTATCAAAATCATCCGAGATCGATCCGAATACTCAATCGGGATATGATAATCTTGAGGATATACTTAATCAGGGTGAATCATTTCTACAAAAGGGAGGTGGTACTGAGACAAATGAAATCAGTATCAGACAAACCATCAGGAGGGCATCTGGGATATTTGTAGACAATCAACCTTCAGGAAAACAGATACTTGACTCATTGGATAAACTAACCAATGCCCTTAAATTAGCGAAAGATGTCAGAAATAACGTCCTTATTAATGATGCCTATTATGGACTCTACCTCTGCTACAGCAGATTACACAGTTCTTCGGAAGCGGCAGATCAGCTGATTAACTTACGTAAGAACTTGGAATTAACCCGGAAAGGTATTGCGGATCCGTTGGAGCGCGGTGGCGTTTTTAGTACATATCCCTATCTTTTTTATTCCTCCGTAGAACACCTCTATAAGGCCAACAGGGAGGATGACATGCTGGACGCAATTGAAGGTTCTAAAGGACGAACAATCATCGATTCACTTGAAAAAGAATCACTACGGAATTACAGTGATTTTGAACTCTACAATATCCGGGAACGCCTTCATCCACTGTTATTAAGGGAGAATGCCCATTACATCAGCTACCATGTTGATGATGATGATATTTATATCTCCCTAGTAACCAAATCGGGTGTAATTTCGTCACACCAGGTCCCTTTTGGAAAGAACCTACTGGAACGGTGGTTTCTTAAAAACCTTCATAATCCGGCCAGCTGGAACGACCAATTCATAAAAACGTACATTATCAAAGAGTTAGGGCCATTGGTCTCATTCCTAAAACCTTTCATTGAAGAAGGCGTCATTGAAGAGAATGATCATATTTGCTACTCGGCAGATCATCTATTATATCTGTTCCCTCTTCATTTCCTTAAGATTGGAAGTAAATCCCTGATTGATCTGTTTACGGTTTCCAGAATCCATAATGCCGGACATCTAATCAGTCTTTTGTCCAAACCGCTGAAGAGGCCCGACAGGTGCTTAACCGTTGAAGTACCCTCACAAACGGATTTAAAGAAGCCAGAAATAGTCAGCGATTTCAGTGTCAGTGCCAATTTACTGGAACAAAAATTTGGTTTGGGTCATCAGCACCTTCATCATTCAGAGGCATCCAGGGATGCAGTATTGTCGAAGTGCCAGAAGAACCAGCTCATACATTTTGCCACTCATGGATTCTTTCCTAAGAGTGATAATCCATTCTCAAATTCAGGATTACTGATCGCGTATAATGGTAAGTTGCCACACTTATATCTTAATGATCCTGACTATAAATATGTTGATGAGGGAGAGCATCTTTTAAGTCCTGAACGCATCTTAAACGAGGTTTATAATTTTGTTGACATTGACCAATCACATATTTCATTGCAGGCCTGTGTAGCTGGATATGCAAGAGAGGGAATAGCAGGGGATGCTTTAGGTATCGAATGGGCCTTCATGCAAAGAGGAGCAAGCTCAATGACTTCTACCTTCTGGAATATTGCTCTCACTAATGCTAACGATTTTTATAAAAGCTTTTATGAGGAGTGGATTGACAAGCGATCGAGCAGGGCAGAGG